>Ga0268262_10000346_pt1 | contig 62275 bp, 51 predicted proteins | sample TergutNc150P3_FD_190354 | JGI IMG/M metagenome (GOLD analysis project Ga0268262, IMG submission 190354) | Nasutitermes corniger P3 segment gut microbial community from laboratory colony in Florida, USA - Nc150 P3 (SPAdes) (version 2) | ecosystem: Host-associated > Arthropoda: Insects >... | reverse complement strand
GTGGGGGGGGGGGGTGAGTTAGTACAACGCCAAACGCGACGCATATTAAAAATACGCGCCGTGAAGAAATATACTAATGTAGATACTATTCCGACCAAAGTCCAAGTCGCCATCATAGCAATCCCTATCTATCCTAAAATAAGTTATTTTCAGACCCCGTAGCCCCGTCCTTCGGGGCGCACTTATTAAAGTAATATAAAACCCGCCCGTAAGTCAACAAAAAAAACATTTTTTTTCAATCCCCCGCCCCAAAAGCCGCTAAACCGCCCTAAAAACGCCCAAAACACCTCAAAAACGCGGTTTTGGGGGCAGGACAACCGCCCCAAACCGCCCCGTCGCCCCCCGTAAGGCGGGTCAGGGGCGGGCAGATGCCGCCTTTTGGGGCGATTGGCGTGATATCCAACGCCATTTACGAGGCGTTCCGCGTTTTTGTTTGTTTTTTGGGGAAGCAATATATTATATTGATATTATGTGAGCCAAACCACCGAACCGCCAAATCATAAAAAGGACGGCTGTTTCTATGCGATCTATAATTAATAGAGTCTGTACGTTAGTATCAATATCAACATTAATATTGGTATTGACGGCGCTCATAATCCCCGTCAGCCTGTCGGCCCAACCAACGGCGACGCCCAAAGAGCCTCCCGTAATGACCATCCTCCGCAAAAACTACAGCGGCGCAGGCGCCGTCACCGCTACTTTCGACCTATCAATATATTGGAACGTCCGCGAAAAAGAGGAGAAGAAGAGCGGCGAACTTCTTATCGCCCCGGGGAACAAGTTTAAAGTGACATTGGGCAAAGAGGCTTTCATCAGCGACGGCAAGACCTTTTGGCAGTACAGCGAAAAGAATTCGCAGGCCGTCATACGGAAATTCTCCGACATCGACGAGTCGACCGTCCCGTCTAGATTCTTACTGTCATTTCTGTCGAACCACGCGTTCACGGAAAAGCAGAGGAACGGCTCTACCATAGAACTTTTTTGGGAAGGCAAAGGCAAGAGCGCCGATATTGCAGGCGATTATACGTCGATAACGGCCTTTGTCGATGAAAAGGGCGGAATTATCAAGACACTGAAGCTGACTGATAAGAGCGACAATATACACACATACACGTTCAAGAAAACTGCTTTCGACAAGCCGCCCAAGGATGATATTTTTCAATTCAAACCGTCAAAGGGGGTTGAGGTGCTTGACTTGAGGGAGGGCAATGAGTCGAAATAATAAATTTATCGTTACCGATTTCATAGCCGCCGCGTTGACCGTGCTGACCGCCGTCGCTCTCGCCTCCGCACAGCCGTTCAAGGCGGTGCGGCAGCTCACGAGCAACAACATCATCACGCTTGCCGGCAACGGCGACACGCTGTGGATAGCCACGGAGCGCGGGCTAAACTACCGGACGTCGCCCAATACCGGAAACGACTGGCCAGGATTTGAGGCCGGCGACCTGTCGTATCGGTTTTGGGGCTTGGGCTTCGGCGCCGGAGGCGCCGCCGCGCTTATAGATAAGGACCTCCAAAGCGATTCAATCGGGTTTTGGCACTTCAACCACGCTGCCGGTTCTTCTCAGCAAAAATATTTTAGGTTTTCGCCGGGCGTCTACGGCGATTTGGCGAGACCTACAAGCGCCGTCGTCTTTTCAAACGGGAGCTTTTGGGCGCCGTTTAATAACGGCGGGATGGTGCGGTACGATCCGGCGGACAACAGCATTCATGCCATAAGGCCGATGGACGCGAAAGAATCGTTACCGCAACAACTTGAGCCGATGAAGGATGAAGACGCCGACACGAAGGCGGTTTTGTTGCTCGATGTCAACCGGCAAGACAATTCGATAACGATTACCTCGCCGAAGGCTCTGTGGCGCTATTATCCGGATCGACCGGAGGATAAACGGTGGGAAAGCGTGGACATAAATCCAACCCTCGCGACAGCCACTGACAAATTCATCTCCTTTGACGCCGCCTTTACCGTCCGGAAAAAAAGTGTGGCGACACTATACTCGTTCATAACGGTAGCACGCGGCGACACTATTACCATTCTGCACGTGTTTGACGAAAACTCAAAGCAATGGCGTGTCGCGATTAACGACAGCAAGCCTTTTTCGGTAATTCCGGCAATTAACGGATGTTTGTACACTCTATCGGAGAATAACGTAACGGGATACGCGGACACCGCGTCCGCCACGCAAAACGCGCCGCTATCCGTGTTAACGCAACCTGGTTATTTCCGCGATATGCTGCGTAAGGCCGGCGAAGATCCCAACCCTGCGATAAACGACATACTGTTTCTGCCAAAAACCGATTCCACCGGAACGCTCGCGGTGGCCACGGAGACGGGGCTTTACATAAACGAATCGGTCGAACCGCTGTCAAACAAGTACGGCGGCTTCACACTATACCGATACGTCCGAAACTTCAACCCCGGCGAGGTCTACGCGCTGCCGGGGATCATACGCGGCGGAGGGGACGGCAGGTATGAGAAATGCGTATTTGTCTACAAACTTAAAAAGGACGGCGACGTTACCATCAGGGTCTACGACTACAACATGAGCCTAGTGAAGACGGTTGTACAGGGCGAGCGGCGCAGGGCCGACAAGAGCCGCTCCACCGACCAGCGACGCGACGTTTGGGACGGGAAAAACGGGAGAGGCAAGCAGGTGTGGCCGGGGGTCTACTACTTCAAAATCACCACTAACATGGGGGAGAGGCTCTTTGGAAAAGTCATTCTGGCAAAATAGAGGCAAGATTGCCGTCTTGTCAATAGCCATAACGGTTCTCTTATGTCAACCGGCGGCGGCTTCATGGAGCGCCGGCCTTCCGGGCGCGATTTTCCGTATGCCCGCCGGAGCGTGGGCCTCCGGGATGGGCGGGGCGGTTTCGGCCGACCCCGACTACATGCTCTCGTGGTACAATCCGGCGCAACTGCCGTTTCTTAGGGAGCATCGGGCGTCGTTCGGCGGCGGCTACCGGTCGCTCGGCCGTACCGAGTCGTGGGCCTCCTACGACTTTCGGGTGCCGCCGCGTGTGGGCATGGGGGTCTCTTTCGTCTATAGGGGCGACCCGTCTATCGGCGGGCTTTACGACGGGTACTATAGCGGCGACGAGGTCGTTGATGAGCTGGAGCTGAAATCGGCCGCATGGACGGCGTTTTCCGCGAAGGTCGGCGTGGGCTACCTTGCTACAAGACGCTTGTCGTTCGGCGGATCCGTATCCATAAACCATCAGAGCCTGCCCACGACCCCAACCCCGGACGGCGCTATAGGGAACTCGTCGGTCACATCGATAGGCGCTGTGGACATAGCCGCAGTGTACAAGCCGTCGCCGAATCTGACGGTCGCCGCGTCTATAAAAAACTTGCTGTCGCGCAACTCATGGACCTACAACTCCTACGACGATTACTCACAGCAGATAGACGAGGTAATCCCGCCGATCTTCGCTCTATCGTCGTCCCACAAAACAACGCTCTTGGAGCGTGAACTAACGTGGGGCGCCGACGTCGAATTGTTTTTGATTGACGGCGAGGGGCGCTATTTGGGCGGCCCGGAGGCGGTGGTCGCAGCGGGCGCGACGTGGAAGTTCAGCGAGGTCATAGCGTTGCGGGCGGGAATAGCCGATATTGAACTCTCTAGCGAAACGGCGGAGTCGTTCTCACCCCGTATAACGTTCGGATTCTCGTACAGCCTGCCGAAGATAGGCAGGGGCGCGGTTTTCAACTACGCGATAATGACGGACAGGATTTGGGCGGGGGTTGACCAGCAAATCGACGTTACCGTATCGTTTTAAATTGATATTTATTGTGGGATTTTTGTATATTGATACTTTCTGGATTGCTTCGTCGCTTCGCTCCTCGCAATGACGTCATTGCGAGCGTAGCGAAGCAATCCAGAATGTCACAACAACAAAAAAGGAATTAATAGTGAAAAATATCGCCGCCCTCTCTCTGTCAATAATACTAATAGCGACGACCGCCGTCAACGTCCATGCCCAAACCAACGATAAAGACGACGGTAACGGCGACAACTCTTCGCGCAACCTCGGTTACGGCTTCCTTATGCTCGAAGAGCCTATAAGCCCCAGAAACGTCGCTATGGGTTCCGTCGGCACGGCGCTCGGCGGGTACGGCTTCCGCTACTACAATCCCGTGCAGCCCTTCTTCTCGCCGGTCATGGCATCCTACGCCTCCGCAGAGTTCGGGCAGATGCCCGGCGGGGTGAACAAGGGCGGCATAGAGACGGCGGCGCTCTTTCCGGAGTGGTTCAGCGCCATGAGTTTCTTTTCGAGCGGCGTCGATTGGATAACCAGCGACGAGCGCGGCGTGGGCACGGCCGCGTCGAGCGGCATGACCGTGGGGGCGCTCGGCATCGGATACATCCGCGATAACGTAGCGGCAGGCGTGGGCCTAAGCATGGTGGAGGATCACATCTGGGTGGGCAGCGACTACAGCGCGTTTGCGTTGAGCCTTGGACTCGGTTACAAACTGTTAGACGACAAACTGAACCTCGGCGCGGCGTGGATGAACGGGTTGGCGTGGAGCCGCGGGTTTGTCGGGGACGAGTCGCACTGGCAGGACGGGCGCGTCCCGGTATTCGCCCGCGCCGGCGCGGCATGGACGGACACGCTTTGGTCGCTCCCCTACACCGTCGCCGCCGACCTAGCCTATAGGGACGAAGACGGCACATTCACCGTCCCTGTCGGGCTTGAAGTGAAGGTATTGCCGTCCATCAGCCTGCGTTTAGGAAAACGGATCGGCTGGGAGAGCGAGATTATGTCTATAGGCATAGGATTCAACATAGACCGCATATCGTTCGACGCGGCGTTTGTACCGACGGTATTCGTGGACGACTACGAGATGAAGTGGAGCATGGGATTCACCTACAACATGGGCTGGCGTAAGAGGGCCGTCGATATTAAAGAAGAAGCCGCACCGGCAAAAGAATCCGTATCGGCAGAAGAGAAGGCCGTATCAACAGAGGAAAAACCTGTACCGACAGAAGATGTATCAACTGAAGAATCCGCGTTGACAGAAGGAGAATCTGCATCAACCGAGGAATCAACATCGACAGATGAAATAGTACCGCCGGAGGAATCAACACCCGCTGAATAAGGTCATCCCTCAACCATCGCTACAATCGCCTCCCGCACCCTCCCGCAAACCTCCCCCTTGTTCATCCCCTTTAGCTCGTCCACAGGTATCGGGTCTCCAACTACCAACTCCACCTCTCCCGGCACAATGCGGCTGCTCTTTGGCGGCAGACGATCTATGGCGCCCTTTATCGCCACGGGGACCAATTTAACGCCGGCTTGCAACGCCAAAGTAAAACTTGCCGTCTTAAATTCCAGCACCTTGCCGTCTTTGGAGCGCGTACCCTCCGGAAAGAGTATCAGCGAGACGTTCTCCTTGTTGAGGCTTTGCACGGCCTTGGCAATAGACGCGTGGGCTTTGCGGGCGTTTTGGCGGTCTATGCTTATGTGACCCACCGCCCACATACCCCAGCCGAAGAACGGTATCATGAAGAGTTCTTTTTTTGCGATGAAACTTATTTGCTCGCTTAGGCCGACGTATATGATCGGGATGTCGAGAGCGCTTTGGTGGTTGGACATAAAGACGTACCGTTCTTTATCGTCAAGCTTATCCGAGCCGACGACCTTCACGCTCACGCCGCCTATCGCCAACACATGACGGCTCCAGACACGCGCGAATTTGCGGGCGAGCTTGCGGGAGATCAGCACGGTCAGGAAAACTATCGGGATGTATACGACGGTCAGGGTTACTACGGCGGCAACGAATACCGTCATGTGTAACGAACGGAAAACTCTTGTGAATATACTGTCATTGGTTTTCATATTAATTGTATCCCAGTTTAAAGTCAAATGCGCTTCTGATATTATAGTGGAATGAACCAAACTACGCACCCCTTAACGGGGTGCGTATTAATTTTTCAGAATACATTTTCTACCAAGCTTAGCACCCCTACGGGGTGCTATATTATAGCTGATTTTGGCAACGCCTCTGATAAACATTTTCGGCGTTTTGCACCCCGTTAGGGGTGCATAGCTCGGTAGAACAAAAGTCAACATCAACTTATAGTCTTAGCTATCCGCACATTTTCATTTCCTACCAACGCGCGCAATCTGCTTAAGGCCTCGTTTGTCGGCGACATGCTTATATTCCCGGCCCTTATCTTGTATGCGCTATTGTCCGTCATCGTTACGTGCATTACTAAGTAACAGTCTCCTGGAAATTGGCTACAACATTTGTGAATATCGTCAATTATTTGTGTGTCAAGCCCGTTTGTCGATACCGTTATGTGTACGCTCTTCGCCAATTCAAGGCGCGCTTGCGATAGATGAACGCAACTTTCCAACCGTAGCTTCGGCTTTGGTTCGTTCCTATTCATAACGCACCCGGACGCCAGTACCATGTTATCCGGTATTATTACGTCTTTGCATTTGTCGAACGCCTCCGCGAAGGCTATTACCTCTATGGCGGCGTCGAGAGCCTCTATTGTCAGGAAGGCCATCTTTTTCCCGTTTTTTTGGACGTGCGGCTTTACGGTTGTGATAATCCCGCCTATGGTTACATGCTCGCCGTCCTTTATGTTTTTAAACTCTTCCGAGGCAATGTCGACGGTGGCGAAAGCGGAGAGTTCGTCTTTATATTGGTCTATGGGGTGGCCGCTTGTGTAAAAGCCCAGTATCTCTTTTTCGTTTTGCAGTTTGATATTCAGCGGCCACTCGACACCGGCTGGGAGTTGCGGCTCGGTCGCCGAGCGGGCGGCGGCATCGGGCGTGCCTAAGAGATTGTCGAATAGATTTCCTTGGCCGGACGCTAATTCCTTTTGACTGCTGCTCCCATACTCAAGCGCCTTGGCGACCGCGTTGATATGCTGAGCGCGCGATCCGCCGAAGCAATCTAGGGCGCCGGCGTAAATCAGCGACTCCAACGCTTTCTTGTTGACAATACGGTTATCGGTACGTTTGCATATATCGAATATGGATGAGAACGCGCCGCCTTCTTCCCTTGCGCTCAATATCGATTCCGCAGCTTTGCCGACATTCTTAACGGCGGCTAAGCCTATTAGTATGTTGCCGTTATCAATACCAAAATCGTAGTCGCTTCTATTTACATCGGGCGGCAATAGGCGGATGCCCATCCGTTCGGCTTCGTTCCGTATCTTTAGAAACTCGTCCATATTTCCAAGGTACGCCCCAAGATAAGCCGTCATGTACTCTAAGGGATAGTGGGCTTTGAGGTAGGCCGTTTGGTAAGCGAGGTGCGCGTAGACGGCGGCGTGCGCTTTGTTGAAACCGTATCCGGCAAACTTTGCTATGAGGTCGTATACTTCTTTCGCGACTTTTTTTTCGATTCCTTGCGCCGCCGCGCCCTCTATAAACTTGCCGCTCATCTCCTCCATTACTGCGACTTGCTTCTTGCCCATCGCCTTGCGTAAAATATCCGCCTGCCCCATCGTAAATTTACCCATCGCTTGCGCGATGCGCATCACCTGTTCTTGGTAGATAATGACGCCGTAGGTCACGTTTAGAATACTTTCAAGACAGGGGTGCGGATATTCGATCTTCACCCTGCCGTACTTGCGATCAATAAACATATTGATATTGTCCATAGGCCCGGGCCTATATAGGGCATTCATAGCTGTCAGATCCTCTATGCCGCTCGGCTTTAATTTACGCAAGTAATCTTTCATCCCGTTCGACTCAAACTGGAATATGCCGGTCGTTTCGCCCCTGCCGAATAGGTCAAGCGTCTTTGGGTCGCCGTCCGGCAATTTCCACAAGTCAATCTCTACGCTATGATACTTTTTGACGAGGCGTTGCGCGTCTTGCAGAACCGTGAGAGTGCGCAAACCCAAAAAGTCCATCTTGATAAGCCCGACTTTTTCGACATAGTTCATGTCGAATTGCGTCATTATCAGGTCGGTATTTGACTGTTTGAAGAGCGGCGCCCAATTTACAACTTCTCCAGGGGCAATTATAACGCCGCCCGCGTGCATACCCGGCTGGCGGGTGAGACCCTCCAGAACGGCGGCGTGGCGGAAGACGTTTTTGTATGCGCTGTCGCCCATGACGACGGTCGTAAGCGGACTTGAGCGGGTTTGGTATCTCTCAAATTCGTTTTTGTCGATTATCGCGGAAATCGGCGGTATGTCTTTCCTAGGTTTTCCCTCCCCGTCAACAAGCCCAAAAGACGCCGCAAGCGTATCTTCCGTTATCATCGCCGAAAGTTTGTTCATCTCCCCAACGGAGAACCCATTCACCCGCGCCACGTCCTTAACTACCATCTTGGCCTTCATAGACCCGAAATTTATGATCTGGCAAACCGCCTCTCGCTTGTACTTGTCAACCACATAGTCGATCAGCTTATACCTGTCGCGATCGGCAATGTCTATGTCGGCGTCGGGCATCGATATGCGCTCCGGATTCAGGAAGCGCTCGAAAATGAGATCATACTTTATCGGGTCGACGTCAGTTATGCCAATGGCGTAGACGACCAAACTTCCGGCCGCCGACCCGCGGCACCCAACCATCACGCCGGTCTCCTTGGCTTTACGCACGAAATCTTGGACTATGAGAAAATAACCGGCAAATTTCATGCTGTTTATAACATCCAACTCGTACTCTAGCCTCTTCTCAAGTTCCGGCGTCACCTCCGCGTAACGCTCCCTTAGGCCGTTCCTCGCCAAATGCGAAAGGTAATCCGCCGGATTTTCAAATCCGTCAGGAACCTCCACGGTGGGCAACTGCGGATCCGCCTCTATATCCACATCGCAACGCTCCGCGATCTCAAACGTATTCGTCATCGCTTCCGGAACTTCGGGAAAGAGCTTAGCCATCTCCTCAGGCGATTTGAAGTATATCTGACCGTTGCCGAACCTCATACGTTTTGGATCATCCATCGTGGTCTGCGTCTGTATGCAGAGCAGCATCTCGTGGCTCAGCGCGTCGTCGGCGTTTAGGTAGTGGGCGTCGTTAGCCACGATAAACGGCACGCCCATCTCACGCCCTAGCTTTATTAGCCCTTCGCTTGCGGTACGTTCCTCCGGTGTTCCGTGATCTTGCAACTCGAAGTAAAAATTCTCTTTGCCGAATATGGCAATATGCTCCTCCGCCAATTTTCTCGCCCTGTCAATATCGCCGCTCAATATAGCCTGCGGGATAGCGCCGGCCACGCAAGCCGATGTCGCTATTATCCCGTCACCGTATTGACGAAGAACCTCCATATCGATTCGCGGCTTGTAGTAAAATCCCTCCAAATACCCAATAGTGGAGAGTCGCATCAAATTTTTCCATCCGGTATTATTTTTAGCAAGCAGGATGAGGTGGCAATAGTTGCGCTCGTCTGTGGACGGCGTCCTGTCTTTGCGGGAATTGGGCGCGACGTAGGCCTCAAAACCGAGGATGGGCTTGATGCCGGCTTTCTTACACTCCACGAAAAACTCAACCGCCCCAAAAAGGCCGCCGTGATCGGTGATCGCCACAGCGGACATGCCGAATTCTTTGGTTTTCTTGACGAGATCTTTAATCCTTATCGCTCCGTCAAGGAAACTGTATTCGGTATGGTTATGCAGAGATACAAACTCTATGGCCATAACGTTTTGTCCTTATGGATTGCTTCGTCGCTTCGCTACTCGCAATGACAGTTATTACGAGCGTAGCGAAGCAATCCAAAGCTTTTTTAATCCTATAATCTTTATAATCCGATAAATCCTCGTTCAAACATCTTTATCAACATCAATTTATATTATTGCGCAACGACCGCGATTCGTTTTATTTTGTCTAGGAAAAACTGCTTCCGTCCCCGCACGTATGGAATCTCCGCCTCTACAGCCGCGTCTATCCCTTTATCTATACCCAAGGGCACTACCGTATAAATGTTTCGCTTTATGTACGCGCTGCCGTCGTAGTCTATGACTAAGGCTTGGTTTGTCAGCATCGCGTAGTCGACCACGTGTATCATTTCGCTCGGTTCGAGCGCCTTAAGCCCTGAACCGTACTTTGTCCGGTTCATCGCGGCCTTCTGCCGCGGCGTGTCGGATGCGGCACCGAAATCAGTAAGCGGCATGAACGGCCGAACGCCGCCCAACGTGTGCCGGTCTTGGACATCAGACACATCCTCATCATCCTCATCCTGCCACACAACCTCCCCCGGCCCGCTCCCGACAGGCGCGTCAACGGCGGCGGCGGAATCCGCGTCGCGAGAATTCTTATCGATCTTTACCGTCTCCCCGCCCGGCATACGCGTATCGAAACCCAATCTCTTCAACATGTCCAGCACCTTGCGTTCGCTGCCATGCTTGATCATAAAGACCGTTTGCGCCTTCACCTCAGTCAGGTGTTTGCGCAGCGGCTCAAGCGCCGCTATCTGCCGTGTGACCGTCTCTTCGCAGGAAGCGAGCACAAAGCCGCTGCACACATACATGCGGCAAAACTCCCTTATCCACTCGTCAACCGTCTTCACTACGTTCGCCGCGGCGTTATGCTTACGTAGCCAGGCTCGCAATAGGTCGGCGTCCACACCGGCGCTGAGCGCGTTTGAAACGGACTCTTTCGTTATCTGCCCGTTGTACACCTTGTCGAAAGCGGAGAGTATCCCTATCACGGAGAACTCAAATAGCTCCGCGGGCGTTACTTCTTGCGGAATGATGACGGAAAAATCCGGCATTATCACGGTATCACGCGTCGGTTCGACGCCTATTTGCGTGTCGGCGCCGTCGCCGACTGGGCGGCAAGGGGAGAACCAAAGACCGCCGTGCGAGTGCGTCGTTTGCACGCGCCCCAAGAACTCGAAGACGCCCAGCGTACGGATGAGCGCCTGTCGGTCGGTCGGCGGAAGAAGCTGGTTCACGGCGATCCAACGGCCATCGGCGCGTTTAAAAAGCTCCCGCACAAGCTCAAGCCCGGCCCCATCCAAAAAATCTTCGACGTAATCGCTTAATCTATGCAGGCGCTCCTTCACACTCCTGCCAAGCCAAACGGAAAACGCCTGTCGATCTATGGCATACTCCGCCCCGGCATCAATGATAAGCGCCTCATCCAGGCAGTGGCCGATAAGAAAGCCCGCCGGATACCCGTACCAGCCGTCGGAAGTGCCCCTGCCCGAGAGCGTGGGATCGTGAACGAGACGCTTAAGAGCGTTTAACGCCGAACGCGATAGCCCGCCGTGAACGCTGCGCGTAAGCTGCCCCTGCGCCGCAAGAGAGCAGACCGCCGCTATATCGCTTAGCGGCCTCCGCGGATTAGCGGCCGACGGCGCCGACGACGGACACTCCCCGGCATCGCCAAAACCCAAGAGCGCCTCGGCCAAAAACGGACGCAACGCCGGCTCAAACTCGCTAAACCCAAACAACTTGGCCGCGCCCGCCCCCGGCCCGCCCTGAGCGGCGGCAAAGACCAAGAGCGACGACAAGATAGGCTCCTTACGGTAAGCGTTCAAGTCGGATAGCGACAACCCGGTGGCGCCCATCAGATAAACCTGCGCGCACCTAAGCCTCAGCGCCGGCTGCAAGGCCTTAAACCGCTTAGTAAGCGAGCCTTTAGCCGCAAACGCCGCCACAGCCTCCTTGACCATCGCCGACGACACAATGCGCCGCGCCGCGTCCGCCGCGCCGGAGATCAAGTTGTCGAGAACCCACTGGTGCGGCAACGCGCCCACATAGTCCCGAAAGGCGGTTATCCCCAAAACCGGGGTAGAAGCATTTTGTTGTTCGGCCATAATCGTTTCGATATCCGTATTTTTTCGGCGACACGTCAATAAATAACTCTACGTACTGCACAGAACGCTTAGGCGTTTAACGCGCAAACATCCGGCGCGTCGACACTCGGACAAGTCATGGAATATAATATTTGGCACGGGGCGGGGGCAAATAGTTTTAAATCGAAACTCAAACTCCGGCACACTATTCGGGATGGCCGTCGTCGACTAAGTGCGGCGGCATAACCACCGACTCTACCATCCCCGGCAGAGTGCCGTTTTGCGTCGTCCAACCATTCGCGGCGATAAAACGCCCCTCGACCGTGCCGTCACGCTTGATCACCACGGCGGAAATGTCCGCGCCGCTTAAGTTAGTCAAACCTTTTTTGCTCCAAGCGGTATTGTCTGATATGTTCTTCATTCCGGAGATGGCGACATTGTTTAAGAGCTTACTATTTTTCAGAGAGGCGCCGACCACACGACCCACATCGGTGCCGGTTCCCTTTACAATCGGATTAAACGCCGCGCTACCGATAACGCGGCCGTTGTTGCGAATACTCCCCGCCACGCCGCCAACTTCATTATTGCCGCTGACGGCGCCGGCAGAGTAGCTTCCGGAGACATAGCTGTTTACCGTAACCGCCCCCGCCACGCCGCCCGCCGCTCCGCCGCCGATGACGGTAGCGACGGAATAGCAATCGGCCAAACCGCTGCTGTCACGAACAACCCCTACCACGCCGCCGATCATATTGTCTCCCCTGACCGTGCCGACGGAATAACATTTGGACACGTTGCTTTTGAGAATAACCTGTCCCGCCACACCGCCGACATTCCCGTTGCCGCCGACCGTACCTATGAAATAACCGCCAACCACATCGCTACTTCCGGCAACTTCGCCCGCCACGCCGCCCACAATAACCCTGCCGCTGATAATACCTGAGACATGGCAATTGACCACGCGGCTACCCATGTCAACGGTCCCGGCCACACCGCCCACACGGCCACGGCCACGAATATCCACACTGTCAAGCCCAAGATTTTGTATCCGGCCAAAGTCAACGCGGCCGAATAACCCCTGACGGTCAGCGTCTGAACGATCAATTTTCAGACCGTGTATAACGTGCCCGCCACCGTCAAATGTTCCCGAAAACACATTCTTGACGTCGGCGGCATAATTCCCTATGGGTACCCAGTTTTCATACGACGACAGATCGATGTCCCCGGCAAGCGTAATGGTTTTACGGGAGAAGCTATCTCTTTCCGGTCCACTCAACCAACGCCATTCTCCATTGACGATTCGCGCCAATCCGGCCAATTCATCTGCCGTGGAAATGGTATAGTTTGTCGCACCGGGGTTTGCCGTATACCAACGGGTCTCGGTCGATACCCGATGTGTCCACGTGATGGCCGAACGGACACCGGGTGATGCCGCCCGTACCGCGAAAAACGCCCCGGCCGCGATAGCACACACCGCCGCCAACGCCCCAGCAAACACCCCGACCGTCTTCGCGAACCTAACTACGGCATTCCTCCTAATCATGTTCCCAAGCAACCAATCGACCACATCGTCTATCCCAACAGAGTCTTCTTCCTTCGAGTCTACCGCGAAATATCGGACGTTCGCAAACCTCCATTCCAATTTCCGAAGGAACGAATCCTCGCCATTGTCTCTTAGGAATTGCCTGCACGCTTCGTTCCTTTCATCCGCCGAGGCTCCGTGTTTGAAAAATATCTCCGGCAGATCAAAGACGCCTGTCTTGGAAAACACAACGGCGATCGGTTTCGTTATTCGGCCGGTTACTTTGACATTGCAGTTCTTCTCAAAATTCATAATCAGCGATTCGAATACGTCATCCGCCGGAGTTAGTCCTGATTTGATGTCTGCTCCCGCCAATCGACTTTCGTATTTTAAACGGACATTCGGTATTGAGAACGGGTCTATTATGAATACAAGCCCGTCTAAGTGATTGTAGAACTTGTGTCGTACTAGGGATTTTGAACCGTAGAAGGCCTTGCCATTAGAGTCGTAAATATGTATTAGCGAACTATCGTTACCCCTTGTAATATAGAAACGTAGCGGCACGGAATCGTACGGTTTGATCTTCTCCGGCGTTTCGTCAACGGGTTCATAATTTGACTTAAACTTCGTTTCGATGTAGGATATCATCGAACGCATGAAAGATGTTTTACCGGCTAACTGTGCGCCAGCAATAGGGATTTCTATCGGCCTTGATTTCTTCAATTTAATTGGTTTTTTGCACTCGGGGCAATACGAATCCAGGTTATTGCGCCCGTTGAAGAACGCTGTCGGAATTTCTTTACCGCAACTGCACTTACGCTTCCATATTCCGTAGGGACTCGGATACAGATTGTCGTATATTTCTTCTTTGCAATATGGGCAGCGGTATGCCGGCAATTTGCTCTTGTTGTTGCAATTTGGGTATGGGCAGACAGTAAATATGCCGTTACGCCATCTATAGCCGGCGTCTCTCGCCCACGTAACCAACCATAACAAGAGGGTGGTAAGCGTGCACATTAATATAATGACTATATGGATAGCGCCGCATACCAAGAAAACCGCCGCTCCTATCGGCCAAACAAGAATCATCCCAAAGATCACCCATCCATTACGTTTTTTCGCGAACTTGTTCTTTTTATTAGAGGGCTTGAAAAAGATATATATCAAATCACTATACGCACGGCCTAAAAAGTAATTCTTTTTGGCCGACGGCGATTCCGCGGCGGAATCCTTGACATTCGAGATATTCCTACGAAATGCCTCGACATATTTCACGATATATTTTCGCACCGCGACGCCAACTATGACCACCATCGCAACTGCCATGAATATAGCCGACATAAAAACCTTCTCTATTGTTTTGGTTTGAACACACCGTTAAACTTTTCTAATATACGGTAAAATAGACTCTTCTCCCTATATCTTTTTCCCCTTTATTACTTTCTTTTCACAAAGCAACCACAGAAACGGGTCTTCAACCCGTATCGGTCTAAGCTTTGGTATATCGAATCCGTCTGGCTCGAAACCTAGGGCGGATACACCAAAAAACTTGGCGTTGCTGAAATTTCTGGTAACCGTTCCTACTAAGTCACCCATCAACTTCTCTATCTCATCATTCACATTTTTAGCGTCCGTTTGATTGAAGTAACCATCTTGCTCGCAGTTGGAAAACAAAAATTTTTTATCCTCGCCGAGTTTATCCTCCAACATATCTATCTTAGAGAGCACGATCGCGATGGGGATATCTATTTTCTCATTTGGATCCCCGTACCTCTTCTGTGCCTCTCTTCTGATTAATTTGGCCACACTATTCACGACATCTTCCGGCGGTGTCCCGCTTATCGCCGGAAAGTTCAATAGTTTGCGTGTTTCCGTTAATTGTAACGGGTCAATAAGCAAGATTATTCCGTGAACAAAGTCTTTTTTGTGTTTCTTATTAGTATTTATGGTCTCCCATTCTTTAAAGCTTTCAACGTTGTTGTCAAAGAACGCGAGGGTGTTAACATCGGCAATCCTCTCCTTACCTAAGAGTCTAGGTTTCATAAACGACAGCGAATATAGTAACGGTTCGTTAACCCGTACGGAGTGCTTTGCGGCAATGATTTTATTCTTTTTAAAAATAGGATTATAATATTCTTTCGCGTATCTACGCCACGTATGATCGTCAAGCGATTGCAAATTGACCTTAAACGTCTTGGTCAACCGTCTCTTGATATTGTTTATTAAAACCGCGATATAGTGGCTCTTACCCACGTTTTCTCCGCCGAAAATAGCGAAATACAAATCTTTGGATTTACCGTCTCGATGAGTGTACGGTAACTCACGGTTACCAGAGTCACATTTGTGTTCTTGGCCTATCTTTATTTTGTACTTGGAAAAACAATAGGGACATAACCCTTTCATTTTCCACTGCCGTTTGTCGGTCAGCGGATAATCTATCTCCTCCGCATCGGTTTCCTCAGGAATGTCACTGTCTAAATATCGCTTCTCGTCTTCAACCACTCTCGTCAAATCTTTGACGTCTTCCGCCGATGGTTTTACCGACTCGCGATTCTTCCCCACATCTGAATCATCCTCGGTTGGAAGCAACTCGTATTGTTTATCTTTGTCAATAGTCTCAAACTCTAAACTATCCTGACACACCCTATCTTCTTGAACCGCACTATCGAGTTTTTTTTCGTCACTCCGCGTTGTTAACACATTTTCATAGTACGATATTTGGGACGATTCTTGTACATTTGTCCCCACGTACTCAATCTTCGCCTTAGTCGCCATTTTCCAATGACCGCTCGCCAATAGCCTCGCCTCGCCACTTGTTATTGTATTAACATGCTCGATTTTTTTTGGCGGATATGTATCGCTGTCGCAAACAGACTCAACACACGCCCCACGTTCTTTCGAAATTCTCTGACACACACCTGGTTCATCAACTACGCTAAAATTCGCCTTACTCTTGTCAGCTTTGGATAGCTCGAATAGAAAAATAGAGATCCCGTCACAAAACTCGTCTCTTTGGAGATCGATGTTAAAAACACCGTCGGTGTTGGGATTGCCTAGATAAAAAATATGCATCATATCTAGAAGTACCTTATTTTAACGTTTCTATATAACATTCAATTATATCTATTTTTAAGAATCAATCGGTTACTTATTGTCGCCATCACTACCGCCGGCAGATTTTATCGGAACTTTACCGGCGAAGTACACACCGCTCCCAACACCGGCTGTATTGGCCGATACCTTAGCGCCGTCCCGCGATTTGAATGTTTGTCCGGCGAAATATATCTCGCGCCCATGTCGGCTGGCGGCGTTGCCCGATACCGCGGCGTTCTCCTCTACGGTAAAATCCTTGCCCGCGAAATACACACCGCCACCCTGCCGGTAAACGGTATTGCCCGACACCTTGGCGGAACCCCGCATAACAAACACCCCGGCGGAGCCGACATACACCCCGCCGCCCAACCATACGGTATTGCTCGAAACCATTGCGGCGTCCGTCATTACAAATTTCCCGTTCTCAACATACACTCCGCCGCCGCCGTTGTTTGCGGCGTTACCCGACACTTTGGCGCTGTCTTGCATCTCGAATTCCCCGTCATAAATAAATACCCCGCCACCGCTGCCTTTGACGGAATTATCCGATACCGAAGAATTTTCATTCATAATAAAACTACCGGATCTGACAAGCACCCCGCCGCCGTCGCCGCCCTTCTTTGCATTGCCCGTTACCGCGGCGTTGCCGCCAATGCGGAACGTACCCCCGCTGTCAACCACTACCACAGAGCTGATATTGTTGTCGCGCCCTCTCAAATTTAATGCTCCCCTGACGCTAATCGTCTGTCCGGCGCCAACACCCAGCAATTTGCCGTCGCCGGATGGGGAAAGCGTTCCTCTACCATCCAAGATTACGGTTACTTGTTTAACGGAACCGAACGTATTGCCGTTGTTAACGGGTACGGAAATATCCCCGGACACGGCGACGGTATACGTTTTCCCATTACCGCCGGCTTTGACGACGCCATTTATCATTTCAATCCAAGTCTTAGTACTGTTTACCCTCCAATCGGCGGATATTTCACGGGGCTGCGGAGGCGCGGACGGCGCCGGCTCCGACGCAAACATCGGCACCGCTTCCGTCACAGATACCGGTTCTGGTTGCGATACCGATTCCGGCGGAACCGCGACGGTCTGTACATTCTTAGTATCGGTGATTATCGCCGCTAACTCCGATTGTATCTCTTCCATAACCGTATTCACAAGCTCCTCAATTTCAGGCAGCTCGCCGGATGCCTTTTCATCAATTAACTTATTTACCGCGGATTTGGCAATGTACAATATTTTCTTTGTGATATTAGCCTTATCAGCCTCCGGGACGGACTTCTTTCCAAGCGTATTCGCAATATTTTTCTCAATCTCTTTCATAGCCGTATCGGCGAGATCTTCCGCCGCCTGAGCTTTGGCTATGCCGGCCAGACCTTTAGGCTGCGCGTAAGAAACACTAGGCGCGGAAACGACTATAGACGCCACCGCAATAAACACAAAAAACACAAACCCTAACTTTTTCTTAACATTCATACCCATAACGAAATCCCCTGTCTGTCGAAATACCTAATAGCTACTCATAGGCTACTCCGCTGCCAACAACGGAAACCATACGGTCGCTCACGTTACCGCGTGCCGATTTATTCCCGGACACAACGCACCGACATCCCAATATACTTATCTTTCACACCCTCGTCCACACTCTCGCTATCATAACGCATGCTCCTGTAGTAGGCGTTGCCGGTATTGCCTTCCGAGGCTGTCCACCAATAGCCTATATCACCGGCATCTGAAAAGTCGCCGATAAAGTAGTTGGTGTAACCACCGGGCATAGCCGCAAAACCGTAATCATCCGTAGCATTAAGATCCCAAATTAACACATTCCAACCGCTATTTGATTTAAGTTTCGTACCCGCCGTACCGCCGGCACCGTACGTCCCGGTACCGCCGGCGGCTCTAGCCAGATCTCCCCATTCCGAACGTGACGGCAAACGCCAACCGTTGGGACATGCATCATTCATCGCCGCCGACCAACTATACAACCTGCCGTATGTGTCGCACTCATACGGATCATCGTCATAACACCAAGAATCAGCGGTTTTATAATCCAAATTCTCAGCCATCCATACCTTATTATTACCTATCCTTACCGTATTATACGTCTTACCGTTTCTGCTATCGGTAAATGTGGTTGGGATGTTGTCCAGCGTTGTCGCGCAGGCGTTTGATGGGAACGGCGTTTCACCATCGCTACTATTGTAGGCCGACACAGTATAACAGTAGGTTACGCCCGGCGATAAATCCGTATCCGTATATGATGTGGATGATGTCGCATGCACTTGAATTCCATTACGAGACACATAGTATCCTTCCGCCCCGCAAACCGAAGACCACGTCACATATATACCGTTTGAAGACATCGCCGTTGCGAATACCGACAGTATATTGGGCAGCTGTTTCGCTTCTACCGGCGAAGATAAGCTGCTTTCTCCGCAACTACCATAGGCGGATACTTTGTAATAGTAGGTAGTGCATGATGATACTTCGTTATCCGTATATGACGTGGATGATGTTGTCCCTACCTTATTACTAAATGTGCCGTTGGCGTTTATATCGCGATAAACATTATATCCCGTAGCCTGAGCAACCGAGAACCAACTTACGGTCACAGTGTTTGACAATGACACGTTTACAGATACGCCCAACGGAGAGTTGAACTTGGTTGCTGCGGAAACAGACGGAGATTTTGTGCCTTCACCACTGTTATTGTAAGCGGACACCTTGTAATAGTATGCTACGCACGATGATAATCCGGTATTTGTATATGACGCGGATGATGTTGTCCCTACTTTATTATTAAATGTGCCGTTGGCGCTTATATCGCGATAGACATTATATCCGGTAGCCCCGTGAACAGAAGACCAACTCAACGTAATACTGCCGGAAGACGCGGCAATTACAGATACGTCAAACGGTGGGTCTGGCAAGGTCGCCGCAGAATCATACAACGATAGAGAACCCTCACCGGTACTATTATAGGCAGAGACCTTGTAATAGTAGACCACGCCTGACGATAATCCGGCATCTGTATATGACGTGGATGATGTTGTCTCTACCTTATTATCATAATTACCGTTGGCGATTGTATCGCGATAAATATTATATCCAGTAGCTTGAGAAACCGTGAACCAACTTACCGTGATACTGTCTGACGATATCGCTTTTGCGGATACACCCAACGGAGGGCCTAACGGACTTGTCGCGGCCGATAGAGAACCTTCACCTGAGCTATTATAGGCGGATATCTTGTAATAGTAGGTTGTGCCTAATGATAACCCTGTATTTGTATATGACAAGGATGTCGTAGTTCCAGCCTTATTACTATAAGTACCTTCGATATCCGTATCGCGATACACATTATACCCAGTGGCCCCGAAAACGGAAGACCAACTCACGGTAATATCACCGAAAGGCGTGGCGGTTGCGGATATGTGCGACGGTGTGCCCGGTATGGTTACCACATAGGTATGTGGAGACAAAGAGCTTTCGCCGCCGTTATTGTAGGCGGATACTTTGTAATAGTAGACTGTGCCCGATGATAACCCCGTATTTGTATACGATGTGGATGTTGTTCCTTCTAATTTAGTATATTTATCGCTTGTGCTTGTGCTACAAAACACATTGTATCCGGTAGCCAGAGAAACCGAGGACCAACTCACTGTGATACTGCTCGACGACATCGCTTTTGCTAACACCTTTGACGGCGGCGAAGGTATTGACGGGGTCTTCTGCTCACCCACTGCCGTGCCGATACCGTTATCCGAACATCCGCCGCATAAAATAACCACAGAGAACACGCAACACGCCACCGCGCGAAATATTATGCTATTTCCCGATATACAGAATGCATTCCATGTCGACACATGTCTTTTCATACTACGCTCCGCCGTTAAAAAAACAACCAACTCACTCCAATCTCATGCGTTCCGTATTTGAGTCCGCTATTATATCTGTAGAAATACCGCCGTACGCGCTTCTCATCAAACATAACGCCGACACCGGCGACAAATCCCGCATCGAACAACGTCGCGCCATCGCCAAAGAGCACGTTACCATGCACGCCGACCTCAAATAAAAATACGCTCAACGGATACATAACGGTCAGAGGCACATCGGCGCTGAAAAAATTAAAATTACTGTGGGCGTAGCGGTACTCTGACCCGTCGTAGTACCTATACTTATATTTACCCACGCCAATCACAAAATTCCCCTCAACGTTGAACAACATGTCATTATTCTCGGAAATCTGACTGGTGTAAACAAGCCCAAGCGTCAAAAAATCCGATTTACTCTCCGCGTCTTGCGACAGACCGTATCCAAGAGAAAATCCTATCGTAAACAAGTCATCCGGCTCTGCCGCTAATGGTCCCTTGGACACACCGGTATGATGTACTTTTGTTTCGGTTTCCGCTATGGTCGGGATGCTATCCGGCGCAACCGGTTGTGGCGCAGGAGGCACCGGTTCATCCTCATCCGGTATGACTAACCCGCTTGGAGCATTCGCAATATCGGCTTCCGGCGGCAACTCTACCCACCTGCCGGCCATTTTTTTCACTAACTCGCCGGAAACAACCGCAATGTCATCGTCCGATTTCAAAAGACTGAACGCGTTGCCGACCGATACCGCTTCGGCGGTTTTTACGTCTATCATACGGGTTAGAAGATGGAAGGCGTTAGATGTAGTGGCAATTTCAACCACACACACAAAATTGACACTAAACTTTGCGCCTATTTCGCTAATCTGGCTGTCGTATACGGTGTTGTCTATTTGTACGGTACGTAGCGCGCTAACCTCGGCAAAAAAATCTTCGCCCTTCTCAATCGCCGCGTAATGTCTGCTGTCCACTAAAGCGTTGAGTATACCGGCGACAACAGACTTTTTGATTTCAATGGTAACATCAATACCTCCCGTTGCGTAAACCGCAACCCGTTGATTCGAAACCGGCGGCGCTGGCGGCGCAGATGGTGCGGAGGGCGCAGACGGCGGCGGCAACACTAATGACGGCGATGTAGACGATGAGGAGGGCGCGGATGGTGCGGGTACGGACAGCGGCGACACGGCGGCGTCCTTATTGCCCGTCTCTTCAATCTCCGCCACAAGTTTATCTAACTGCGGCAGAATATCTTTCATAACAACATTCACAACTTCCACCCGTTCGGGCAGTTTACCCGCACCCACACCTTCAATAAACTTATCCACCATAGAATTGGCCACACCCAAAAGCGTCTTCTTGATATTCGCCTTGTCCGTCTCAGAAATGGGCTTATTATCTACAGCGTCCTTAATCTTTTTCTCAACCTCTTTCTTAGCCGTATTGGTTAGTTCCTTCATAGCCTGAAGAACTTTGATTTTATCGCCCAAGCCGCCGGGCGGCGCGGAGAAAACTCTTGGCGCCGAAACCATCAACGCCGCCACAAGAAACATCGGAAACACGAACCTCAACCTTTTCTTAGTCTTCATTCGGAATCCCCTAAATAACGATCTATCAACGAAATAACTCCCTCGACGAACTAACGCGCGTCCATGATACAACGTACAGAAAACCCGTTGCTCTTGTTGTATTCCACCTCAAGCACGTTTCCATAGTCGGAACCCATGTACTGGAGGTAAGCGTCGGAGCTATTGCTCTCCGTGGCCGTCCACCAGCTACCGTCCGTACCGACCGCGCTGAAACTGCCGTCGTCGTTACGGTAACCTCCAGGCCGCGCCGAAAATTTGTAGTCATCCGTACCGTTCCACTCCGGCGACATTACTTTCAATTTTTTGCCCGCCACAGAAGCGGCGCCTACCGCCGTAATCAAATCCTTCCATTCCCGACGTGACGGCAAATGCCAACCGCTCATACAAACGGTCTTCGCCGTATTCCAATCATACAACCTGCCGTATTTATCGCAGTTGGAATTATTGTTGTCATAGCACCAAGAATTACCCGTTTGCGGTCGATAATTTATATTCTGCGCCAACCACATCTTGCCGCCTATTTTCACGGTACGATACCTCTGTCCATCTCTTGGATCGGGAGGCATGTGTACATCACACTTTTCGCGGTATACGGCACTCCCGTTGTCAAGCTTCGCCGCCATACAATAATCCTCACCCGGCGACGTAATATCTTTATTAAAAACACGCGCGTCACCCCTATTGCTATAGTATCGCGCATTGTTCGGGGCTAAGCGTATCGCTTCCGAATAATCGAGAATAGCCTCCGCATGCTTCTTCCTAAGTACCTGCGCAACGCCCCTATTATTATGATATTTCGCCTCAGATGGGTTGAGCTGTATCGCCTCCGAGTGATCGGCGTATGCTTTATCATAGTCTCCCATGTTGCGGTAATCGCCGCCGCGGCTGTTGTAATACCGGGCGTCGCGCGGATCAATCCGTATAGCCTCCGTATAGTCGACAATGGCGGTGCTATACGCCTTTTTTTCATCGTGCGCCCTAGCCCTGCCGAAATAGTAATTCGCGTTGTTCGGATCGAGTTTTATCGCCTGCGTATACGCCGTAATAGCGCCGTCGTAATTCTTCACTGATGAATCGGAATACGTTTCACCCAATAAGAAAGGGTATTCCGCCACGCTCGGAGCCAGCCGCGCCGCTTCTTTAAAATCCTTGATCGCCGCCTCGTAATTCTTTAACTCGTAATACGCCTTACCACGCCAACTAAAAATTTCCGCATTACCTGATTTTCGCTTTATTGCTTTGGAAAAATATGTTACGGCTTCCGTGAAATTTTTGGCTTCAAATTGTTCCTTGCCATTGTTAAAAAGAGTTTCCGCGCTCGGACGGGTTAGAAAATATATAGCGATAGCGCAAAACACTAATACACCAACAATCATTGGTACTTTGCTTTTCTTTGTACGTGGCGGTGACGGCGGTGGCGGCGGAGGAGGAGGTGGTGGCGGTGGCGGTGGCGGATCTATTAAAATTATCTCTGGTTGCGGCACATACCTTATTCTAACTTTCTTCTTAACAATCCATTTATCACCATCCAAAACCGCGCTACCTGCTTCAATGGTTTCAATACTGACCGCATCCTTATTGTAGTTTCCTACCAATTCGCAAACACCATTTTGAGATTCTTGGTTATAGGTAAATCGTTCTACAACACTACGCATGTTTACAACAGAAATTTTTGCGCAACTTTCACCTTCAACCCTTTCAAAACAATACAACGATTTGCCATCCACAAATTCGTCCGTACTCTTCGATATGTTAAAAATGTTTCCTATCGGGTTGGAAAAGTAGAACGTGGATTTAATTACCGTCGGCGGAGGCGGAGGCGGAGGAGTTATTACATCTTCATCATCTTTTGATTGAGATGGCGGCTTTACGGCCGGACGGGCTTTTTCTAGCGCTTTATACCATTCTGGTGCGTCACTCTCCGTGTATTTAATCTTCGCCTTTTTCACCACCTTCCAGTTGCCGCTCGGACGCAATTCCGCTTCGCCCTTCGTTACTGTCTCAATGCCGTCAATTAGTTTTTCTGGATAATGATCGCAGTCACAAACCGGCAAAACGAATGACTTCCAGTTTTCAGCACCCTTCAGATCTGAAATCTCTTTATATACGCCGGGAGCATTGTACAAGCTAAAATGCGCCTTCTTCTCATCGTCTTTGAATGGCTCGAATTTGTAGAGGGAAACACCATCGTCAACGAACTGATCTCTTTTAAGATCAATGACAAAAACACCACTGATATTGGGTTTACCTAGGTAAAAACTACGCATACTTAACAGTACCTTATTTTGATTTTCTTTTTAACAGTCCACTTGCCATCGTCCAAAACGGCACTACCGGGCTCAACCGTTTCAATGCTGGTCGCGTCCTTTTTATAGCCTCCTTCAAATTCGCAAACGCCCATCTGAATTTCTGAGCTTTGAACAAACCGCTGCACAACTCTCGGCTCATTCTCCACCACAAAAATATCAGCGTTGCTATCCTCGCCAACCCTTTCAAAACGATAAAGCGATTTGCTCTCCTCGAAATCAGGAGTGCTCTTCAACGCGTTAAAACTGTTTCCTATCGGATTGGAAAAATAGAACGTGGATTTAACCACCTGCGGCGTAGGCAGGGGTTGTGATGTTACGATTGTTTGGGCAACCGGAGGAGGCATTTCGCGCGCTACAGCGGCAATAGGCATATAACCCTGTTTAAGGCGTTCATTTTCATCATGTAATCGCTGATTTTCTATCCTCAACGTATTATTCTCTATAATTTTTTCTTCAATACGCTCTTTTAGTTTAGCGTACTCATCAAAACTGTAATTATCATTATTAATCATTTGTTTTTGAAGCTTCCTTTTTTGAATGTTGAGTATTATGATGATGGCAACAAGCAAAACCAAAACAACACATACTATAATACGCTCTCTCGAAACGGTAACCGGTAAATTACTTTCGGTACTATTATCGGACGATTCCACAATATCCGTATTTTGTGCATTTTCTTCACCAACCTTCTTCCGCTCCTCTTTTAAAGAAGCTTTTTTATCGGGTGCAAACGACGCTGACGATTCTTCATCGGAATCCACAACCGCGTCAGATTCCACAGACCCTTTTGTAGAGAGCCAACAATCGCTCATCTTTACACTATTATAATCAGCAAACCGACGATTTTGTTGCGTTTTATTAATAACTTTTTCAAACGTTGTATCTCTTTCAAAAATGTCCCTTCTTTTGGTTTCACCTTTATCAAACTCCGTTTCTATTGATATTCTTGATTTAGACTTATACTGTATCTTACACCCTGCGCTGTCCCCCCTACGGTTTTTCATCCCAAAGTAGCGGTATGAAATACCCGCAGTGTCAATCGAATCCACTGCCCCCCCCTCGACCTTTCCGCCATGTTCTTTTGCCACCTTTTCGGCCAAAGACGGTGTCGCCGCAACATTCGCAACGAAAAGACACAAAGAAATAATTATCAAAGACAAAATATATTTCATTTGTTACACTCTCTCGTTAACTTTTTTTGTTATACGCATAGTTTGCAATCTCAAACGACAAATCTTGAATAATGCCCTTTAACGGCATAAAGAACGGCGTTTCTTGGGCCTTTTTCTCTTTTTCCACGTTGTAAATCCTCTGATCTTGTATCACGGCCGATTCAAGCCAATCGCTGATCAGACGTTCGTAACGGCCTTTAACATACTTCGTCACCACAGAATCAATGCCAAAAAAGTCACTGAATTCCACACGATCGGGATCGTCAAGCGAAAAGAAGAACTTATGGAACTCGACGAGGTTTTTCCTTATAAGACTCTCATCTTTCTTGTTAACATCCTCCAAATAATCGTTGTATGTGGCGGATTCCAAACCGTTCTTTACGCAACTATACACTAGCGGCTTGACACTGCTGTTCTGAGTGGCCTCCTTATCGCCGAAATCCATACTTAAGCCGCCTTTACAGGTAGCTTCCTTGGGTTCTTCAGCCAATTTAATCTCAAGATTGTCGTCGGCCAAACCGAATTGTTTGAATACTTCGACCGTTAGTTTGGTCAAGCTCTCCTTGCTTTTTGTCAAAATCCTCAGAATCTTGGAGGCCGTTCCGCTAAATATCACAAATTTCAGCTTTATCGGCTCGCCATCCATGCTCTTTAACACCTGACCTATGTGGTATATTAAGGCCACATAAAAATAAAGTATCAAAAACATCAAGTCTTGACCGTTATTTCTTATCATAACCGAATACGAGTACGGGTCTTTATTGACGGTAGTTTTACCTTGATCCTGCCTCGCCTGCTTTGTCCAAAGCTCAATGTTATTTTCAACGGAGAAAAAGAACGCGTTTATATCGTCGGCTTTCTTCTTTTTCTGCAACTCACTCAGAACATCCGCCCCGCCCGAAAACTCCCCGCTCAATAACTCCTCAAACCTCTTGGCAAACCTTATCACAAACCCGTTCTTGTCCGCGCCCTGCCCGCGCGGAGAATAAGCGTCGCCGAAGAGAGCGTTACCGGCAAATTTGAAAGATGTCGTCCCCTTCAACTTTCCGTCAAAAAACACGGCGGCATCGGTCGTTCCTCCGCCGATATCTATCGACAAAACGTTGGCCCCGCCGAATTTGGGCTCATTTTGCGCATAATAAGGCGCCAACGATTCCATAACGCCCTTCACTTTACTGCTGTCGTCGCCAACTTTACCGAAGTACCGCTCGAAATACTCCTTCCACTTGCCTCCAAGGTTTTCTTGGTCATTCTTACTCATTGAACTCGGATAAAACCAAATTAACCGGGTCCCTTTTAAACTGCCGCCGTTGGCTAAAACTTTGTTCTGCAACAGCATCACTATTTGCTTCAAGTACGCGTTCATTTTAAACATGGACTTGTATGGGTCTTCATCTTTGGTATTCCACTTCAGATTCGTTACTATCTCATCCTTAGGCAATTGCATCTTTTCATAGCAAAACGGAATGTTCGACTCCGTCAGCGGGTCTAAACCATCCTTCCATCTTTCATCCGGCATCTCGGCGTTATAGGCAAGCGCCGTTCTCTGCGGGAAAACATAATCCTTCCCCTTTCCTATGGCTTTGGGTACAAACTCTTTGTTTAATAGCTCATTGATATCAACGGCGTTTTCTTCAAGCAGGTTTTCGTATGTTTTGGGGTTGGTTTCATCGAAAAGAGTGGCAATCTGAACATCATTGCCTTCGCCTGTTATGTCAAACGGTTCGGACGGGGAACCGCCGACACTATACGCGATGTGCGTGTTCGTGGTTCCGAAATCAACGGCAAATGTATACTTTTTACCGCTATCGGAAACTTCTTTCCACTTGGGAATAACCAGCGCTTTTATATCTCTATCCGTTTTTACTTGGATAAAGTCGAACTCATCGCCAATTTCGTAATATTCGGAAGACGTCAGCCCCCCCTTCGCCTTGTTGATGCGGATATTCTTTTTATCCTTGGCAATGTCTATTTTCTTTACCGGAGCCACAGATGGAGCCTCCGAATAAAATTCGAGATCGGAAAAAGTCGTCTCCAAATCGGAATCTATAAACTGAACCCTATAATCCGGTTCAACACCGTACGTTCCCTTGATATAACCGTTTGTTTTAACAAATGGGAATACGGTAACGCCAAATCTCTTAGTCACTATCACACCGCCGTCCGGTTTGCTTTGATCCGGCAGTTCCTTGCTTTCTTTATAGACCCTTTCAAACGTCACTTTGTGCCCGTATTTTTTGATAGGAACTTCTAAACTTACCTTAACACTGCCGTCATCCTGAAAGACAAGTGTAATTTTAGGGTTCTCAGGCCCGTTCGCGTTCAAACTTTTAATGCTGAAAAATTCAAAAAACTCTTTCTTCAACGGGTACAGATAACCTAACGACACCTTGTCGGTTTTGTCAAAAGCCAAGAAGTTTTTGGATATAGGGTAGATCGTCCTAACTAGGTACGGTTCCAAAAAGTCGCTAACCGTCACATAGCTTCCCTTTCTGCTGCCAAGCCCCGGCATCTCTCTTTCCGCTTCCCGCCATGAACCTTTCGCAAAGCTGGGAACAACAATATCAGGCGTAAAATCCCCATCCCCATATTTAAAGCCGGGGCGGGTAAAACCGTTCTGAAGCGCCAGCGGCAATTTTTTGGCGTTAGCGGCATCGCCGGGGATTGTTTTGGTAGGGGCTATAACGAAATCGCTTTTATCAAACTCCTCACCTTTGCCCTCTTTATCCGGAACGCGAAGGACAACTCCCAAAACATCCACCGGATTATTGGTGCCGGCAACGTGCAACTCCGAATAGCTATTCACAAAATCCTGCTCTGTATCCGGCGCGTAAAGACGATCTAAGTCCTTTACAAGATCAGGATCGCTACGCCTATTGTACAAAAACTTTTTGCTTTTGTCCGCGTATTTTCTCACGACATGCAAACCAAGACTACCGTCCCTGAGATTTCTGTCCGCTATACCGTGTTTGGAGAAATATCCCAATAACGCGTAAAACCACCTTTGAAAATCCGGGCTACGTTCGTAAAGAGGCAGGTAGGCGTCGCCAAAATACGGTTTCTTGTCTTTTGGGCGTATAATGCCCAATCGGTCAAGCTTTGCCGCGCTCGGACAAAAAAGCGTAATAGGAGAGGTGGAACCTATAATGTTGTCGGCGTTTGTATCGAACCTGAATAGGAAAATATTCTCCATCTTGTCAAAATTATACGCCTTCGCGTCCAGTTTCAAATACAGCAGTAAGGAATCGGCAAAGCTCTCATGGCTTTTCGCAAGTTCCGATAAATCTTTGCTCCTGCTCCACTTTAAAATACCCAATTTATCGGCATGCGCCGAGTAATCAAAGATAATTTCAGCCAAATCCAAGGTGTGCGAAACGTGTTTTTCATCGCTCCTAGAGGCCCTTTTCCCATCGGCGTCGGCTTTTAGGTTTTCTGTTTTTTCAATATTTTCGAAAGCGGTTTTGATCAAGTCAAACCGAGCAAACGGACTCGGAACTGCGGTCGGCATCTCTGTGTTACTACCGCCGTCCGGATCCGGACAGTTCATTATATCCATCTCCGTGTAGCCTTCGGTCAGGCCGATGTCGAAGAAGTGCTTCCCATCCTTTTGGGCATATCCTAATTGCTTCACTCTATGCTCCTTTTAGCGTTAAAGCGCTATTGGTTATATTCTTCTTTGAGAATGTCTTTTGTGGCGTTATAAAAAATGTTCATCAGCATCTCTTCTTTTGATTTAAAACTATTTCTAGAATACTTGGCAAGGCAATCGTCGAACTTGTCGTATGTAGCGCCCTTTGAAAAAACTCCCGTCTTTATAGGCGCGCCTTTTATAAGTAAATTCAAATCAGAAGAGTCCATATTCAACGGGTCAAAGCCGCGTTGGTTTTCGGCTAACTCTTTTATCCACTCCGCAAAATCTTCCAATACCGCGCCCAAGAAATTGGTGTAAAACGTATCGGTTTTGATTTTCGCGTCTATAGGCATTTCCTTTTCTTTGCTCCAACTCATCTTCCCGGCCCGTTTATCAAACGCCGCGGGTTCCACCATGTATTTCCTAAACAGAGCGAACTGCGTAAGATGCGTCGCCAAAAGTTTCTGGTGATTTTCGTAAAAATCAGAAAATTTCAGGCTTGACGCGTCAAAATTTCTAATACCCAACTGCTTGCAAACCGGTAAAACCGCCCTGCCGTAACTGTTTTCTCCGGCAAGCTCGCACTCAAGGTGACTTGTGCCGTTTTTTTCATTCAGAAAATCTATAATCGCCATAGCGCTCGCCAATTCCACAAAATGGGACTTGTTCTTCTGACCGCCGCGCCCGGGATCGTTTTCATATAGACCGTCCGGATTGTCGCCGATATAATACATCATATTAACCGAATGGTTGCCGGTTACGTTGTCCGCATAGTAGTAGAGGGCACTCTTTGTCTTGGCAATAAAGTCGGCGTAGCTAATGGGGCTGCTATCGTCGTTTTGCAACTTAAAATACGGTAAAACAGTAACGGCGCCTACCGGTGTTTTTTTAAGAATATCCCCGCTGCCGCAACCGGCGTCCTGCCCATCTCGGATATTTTTCAACAAGCAGGGAAAACCGGCCGCCCCAGTACCGCCAAAAATAGATGATATTATAAAAATACGGTCTTCCCCTGTTGTGCTTATAGCGTTGGCGAACGCCTCGTAAGGCTTGGAGTTTTTCAACTGATTGAGTACCACGCTACCTACATTCGGGTTTCCCACAAAACCGATATCCATCTCTATATCCAGCAGGTCGCACTCTTTGCCCTGCCTATTTTTTGACGCTCCTGAAAACAATAGATTGGCCAGCGCTTTGCTCGCCGGCGTCATACTGCTGTAACCGATATAATCCTTGAACGTCATATTCGCGCCCTCTAATTTGAACGAAAATGACGGATTAATGTCTTTCGAATTTTTTACGTCTTTGAGCGTCTTTATGTTTACCGCGAAAAAACCGTTAGCGTTCGAACCCTCTTTAACTTTTCTATAGTTTCCCAATAACCTCTCTGTCCTCTCCAATTCTTGGTTGTTGCTGCTATGCGGATCTATTATTATAGGGATGATATTAAAATCATTCTCAGGTTTCACCCCGGACGCAAGCAAATGGGCCAAGGAGCGAAGCACCCTCGAACCGGTCCCACCTATGGCAAAAACAAAACAATTCGGCATAAACACTCCTGATGCTTAAAAAGGTTTTTGGTTGCGACAGTTTTTACTGAAAAGACGCAAAACCGGCGGCCAACTCAACAATGTAAACAGCAAAAAGCTAGATACCGCGATAACAATAGCGACCATCCCTATCTCCTGCATATTGGAGATTATATTGATAAATTCCTCATCGCACTCGAAGCTCACAACCGCGGTACTCAACTTTTTCCATAGCGCTATCGCGACAAAAATAAAGTTAAAGACCGTCGTAAGTCCGGCAAATATCCACCACCAGCCACGACTGCTATACTTTGACTTATCAAACAACAAATGGTATTTCATAGCGTAAAAAAACGCCGTGCTCAGTACCATTATTATACCGTAGAAAGTATACAGCGGCACCCCGCTGTACCTTTCCCCGCAGAGGTCTTCCGCCCCGGCTAGGAACTGGGCCATGTTTGACGAGAAGAACGGATTCAGCCCGAATACTTCGTATATAGCGCGAAACATATTTATTTGTCTCCCAACTGAACATTAAGGTTAACGGTTTGCAAAACGTGCGGCTCGTCTATAGAAACGGATGGGTAGAACGCCGCGTACACCCCCTCCACAATCCACTTGAATCCATAAGTCTTGGCTTGTTCGGACTCGTCTTTCTTTATATTAATATCGTCCGTTGAATTGACGGCATTCACCCATTCGGGTATTCTCCCGTCAACTGTAATCTTGACGCCGCCCCTTTTCAGTTTTTCCGACTTCAGGGTCAAGCGATGTTTGAATCTAGCGTTCTTTGACGACCCTACCTTCAAAGAGTAGCCGTCGCCGACCCTTACCGCGTTCACGAAAAACGCGGAATCCCTGAACGCGTCGTTAAAGTTCACGTCCACAAAAATCGCGACAGAGTCTCCCTTTCGGGGCATTTTCAACACATTAACCGTGTGGCGGTCTTTCATCGATACCGAATACTTTTCCGACGCGGCGATCTTGAATTCCAATTCTTTCTCTTTTTCCGCACCGCCCGCGGACTCAAAAACCATGTAGTTACCCGTATAACCGTTGCTCTTCAGGGTGGTCATCAGCCGCTTATTCCCGACAATCTTGGCCAAGTGCTGCGGGGCGCCTATAAACCATATATAATAGGGTCTTTGGGCCGTAAGCCTCCCAACCCCTTCGCTTTTTCTGTTCCAATAGTTCCCGTCAAAGTAGGACTGCATCTTGAAAATCAGCACCGCGATGTCTAATTCATCTATTTTGCTGAGAAATTTAGCCTTTACGCGGCTGCTGTGCTTCTTGACATAGTCGTCTGTGTCCACGCCTTTGCCGGGGCTTAGTATAAAGTCGGCCGCCAAGATGCCCACGCCGTCCTTGTCCACAGCCTTCAAAACAGGTTCAAAAACCTTGTCGAAGTCGGTCTCGCCGGGGTTCCCGCCCTTTTCCTTGCCTCTGTTGGCAAACGTGGCGCGGTCTAATTTATGGATATTGTCCACCGCGGCCTTGTCGCCATCGATGGCGGCCGTGTACGATACCACCGTGTTTACGTGGTTTAGGTTTATGCCGGAGACCGATTTGCTCGCTTTTAGGTCTACCAAAAGCCCGAAAAGCGCCTCTTGAAGCTCGCTTTTGGGATTTATATAGCCGTACATGTTAGCTGAATTCTTTATAAAAAGGTTCACGCCGAAGCTTTCGGGGATAGGATTTAATACCGCGTCCCGATTAGGGACTATACCCTCGTTTACTAAAAAATCGACGAGGGAATCGGCGTTCGCCTGCCCGTCGGGGCCTTTCCACTTGCTAAACCTGCCGACTTTCGACTCCGCGACGATCTTTTTGAGGGAATCCACGTCGGATTTGCTCAAAGAGCCGTCGTCTTCGCGCAGGGCCACGGCGGCGGCGACAAGCTTCTTTTGGACAGGCCCCCCTCCTGAACCGGAGCCGGTACCGCCCGACTCCCCGCCCTCCGTCTTATCCTTAGTACATCCGGCGAGGATCAGCACGGCGAGCGATAAAAAAGCCGCCAACACTATGACTGTAATCTTTCGTAATCTGCTAGATAACATAGTACCCAAAAGCCTTCCCTTCCAAAATCAGAGCAAAAACGAACCTTCAGCGGTGCGCCGTAGCAACGCATACCTATATAAAATATATTGATGGCGTTTTCATAGTCAATAGAAAAAAAATTTTTTTGTTTTCGGGAAGCCCCTGAAGCCAAAAAGGGGTTATTTGGCGGTTTGAGGGGGGTTACGGACGGCGTTTGGGCGTTTTTACCGACACCGGCGTCCAATTAATACAAATCATATATGTATAGTTTGCACTCTATCTTCCCGTTGATAAACGGTACCTTCCTCTTGGCTTTCAGGCCTACCTGCCCCGCCAGAGCCGTGTTCGCCGTGAATACCCCTCCCCTGTAGCCCTTGCATTTCTGCTTGAAGAACGCGCCTATGCCGCGGTAGGTCTCAGTCAGTTCCTTGTCGTCCCCCAGCCTTATCCCGTAGGCGGGGTTCAGTATCACCGCGCCCGGGGGCGGCGGGAGCGGCGTGTCGGCGTAGTCGCAGACCTCAAAGCGTATCAGCTGCTCCACCCCGGCCGTCGCGGCGTTTTTGCGGGCGGCCTCTATGGCCTTTTCATTATTATCCGTGGCGATGATTTGCGACGGGACGGTTTTTCGCACTTTGCCCTTAGCCGCGGCCTTCATCTCCTCCCACGCCCTAAGGTCAAAACCCAAGAGGTGCATAAAGCCGAAGTTCTGCCTTGTCAGCCCGGGCACCCTGCCGCTCAGCGCCAGCGCCGCCTCTATGGCCATCGTCCCGCTGCCGCACATTGGGTTAACGAAGCTGTCGCCGTCCTTTAAACCGGCGGCCATGACGACGCCAGCCGCAAGCGTCTCCTGCATCGGGGCGCCTAATGGGATACGGCGGTAGCCGCGCCTAGACAGCGGCTCCCCGGAGGTGTCTAAGTAGACGGTACAGCGCTCGTCGCGCCAGTAGAGGCTGACGACCGCCCCGGTCTGCTCCGGCCCGGAATCGGGGCGGCGACCCTTTCGCGCCTGGATACGGTCCACTATCGCGTCCTTGCAACGCACATTGGCAAAGCGCGCGTCACGGATCGTCGGGTTGCGGACGTTCGAGACCACCGTCAGATATTCGTCCGACGGGATGATCGTCTCCCACAGCACCTTCGAAAGCTCCTTGTAAAGCTCGTCCGCGTCGCGGCAACGGAACGCGGCTATCTGAAATAGCACGTGGTGGCCCGTACGGATATGCAGGTTGAGCAGCATCGCCTCGGCGGACGCGCCCTCGGTCGAAAGACTGGTGGGCGTTACGGAAGTTACGGGCAGGCCAAGCGACTCCACCTCCGTTTTCAGGAACGGGCACAAGCCTTCGGGGACTGTTATCACTATATTCGATTTTTGCATAGACGGCGTTATCTCCCGACATCCCAACAATCAAGCGTCTGTTCGTTCAACCGTTTCTTGACCTCTCTCCAAAACGGCATGTGTTTGTCCAACAATGCCGCGAAGGCCGCGTTGTGGTTCCTGACGCGCAGGTGGGCCAACTCGTGCAAGATTATATACTCTAAGCACTCTATCGGTTTCTTTGCTAGCTCCAGATTAAACCATATCTTACGTTTTGAGATATTGCACGTTCCCCATTTGCTCGTCATGTACCTCGTTTGCCAAGAATCGCTCTTCAGGCCCGTCGCGGCCTCCCATTTGGGGAGCGTGCGGGTTATCTCTTCTTTTAACAGTTCGCGGTACCATTCGCGAACGAAATTTTCCCGTTGCGCAATCGTGCTGCCGTTGCGGACTATCAGCATCGCGGAATCACCCGAGAGCGACAGAGAATACCTGTTGCCGTAATCAACCTGCAAGAAGTACTGCTTGCCCCAAAGATACAGCGTCTCCCCGGAGACGTATCGCCTCGGCGCTTGGCGGGGTTGTCGCGCGAAATTCTCTTGTTGCTTTCTCACCCAGCCGATCTTCGCGCGAACAAAGCGCTCTATCGTAACGGCGCTCATACGCAAAGGCGCCGATACCGAGACCACGCCGTCGGGCGGCTTTACGTATAGGTGCATGTTTTTGATCTTTTTGCGGTCTATCCGCACGCCGATACCGTCTATGATCATTACATTAATATTCTTTCGATTTAAGGTCAAAAAACGCCGCTTATAAATTTAGGTTTAAGCGTAGCGTCCGCCCCCTTTATCAGCGTCCCTCTATGTAACTCTATCACGCGGTAATGATAAGGCGCTATTAGGTTTAAGTCATGGGTGGCCATTATTACCGTTGTGCCCCAAGAGTTTATCCTTTGGAGGAGTTCAAATATGTCTTTGGATACCGCTTGATCTAAGTTTCCGGTCGGTTCGTCGGCCAAAAGCACCCAAGGCTCGTTGACGATCGCCCGCGCTATGGATACTCGTTGCTGCTCGCCGCCGGAGAGTTGGTTCGGATAGTTTGAACTCTTATGGCTTAGACCTGTCTGTGCCAAGACCTTGAAGACTTTGCGTTTTATCTCACGCTCCGATGTGCCTGTAACACGCAACGCGAAGGCTACGTTCTCGAAGACGTTGCGGTCGTGGAGCAGCCTAAAATCTTGGAAAACGATTCCCAGCTTGCGGCGCAGATAGGGAATGTCGCTGTGGGTCACGCTGCGGGAGTCGTAGCCGCATACCAGAACCTGACCGGTGGAAGGCCGCTCTTCCATGTAGATGTGCTTGAGCAGCGTGGTCTTGCCGGCGCCGCTCGCGCCTGTCAAGAAGACGAATTCCGCTTTGTCAATGAAAAACGATAGAGCGTCCAGAGCGCGGAAGCCGCCTTCGTACTCTTTGCTTACATGAAGAAATTGGATCATTTTGTCAAATCCTCTAATCCTTGTCAAGCCTACGCAACAAAAAATGTATCCTCAGCGACTTTTCCGAGTATTTTTTGAACAAAAATCCGTCCCATATACCCAAAACCTCAAAACGCTTTTTGGGGATGGCCTTCTCTATTTCCGGTACGAAAAATATCTTCTGTATATGCTTTTCCACAAATTTCTCGTAGTAGGGCCGGTGGTCGTCCGACAAGCGGTAGATGGTGAAGTCGTTGTGTTGGATCAAACGCGCCTCATCGTAGTAGCTGTTGCGAACGTAGCTTATGTCGCCGTAGTCCTCGAAATCTACGTAGTGCATAAAGTGCCTCATCGAGTTCTCCCGCGTGGTTATATCAAAGAGGAACAAGCCGCCGGGTAGAATGACGTCGCTGACTGAAGCAAACAGCTTGCGGTACTCATCGAGCGTGAGCATATAGTTTATGCCGTCGTATAAGAACAGCGCTATGTCAAAGCACTGCCTAAACGGTAAATGACGCGCATCGGCGGCACATACCGGCACGTTACGGAGGCGCTTTGCCTCTTTACACATACCTATTGACAGATCGGAAGCGGTGTAACGGTACCCCATCCCCTTAAGGAGCGACCCTACAACGCCGGTTCCGGCGCCGATCTCAAGAATCCTAGGATCATTCCTGTCGCCATAGCGGTTTAAGACCTTCACTATAAGTTCTATCCACTCGTCGTACTCCACGTGGTACATCAGGCGGTCGTATATCGGAGCTAAGGCTTCATATTGCATATTGATATCCTAAATCCTAACATCAACAAATATCTTCTCCCGCCATTTTTTCACATTGTCAAGTATCTGTTGCTGCGCGAATATGTCTCTCGCTTTCTCGGCAATGAGCGCGTAATCGTTTTCTAGCGTCAGCCGCCTGCTGTCGGTGCGTTTTGAGACCATGTAGATGGAGAACATGTTGCCTTCGACCACGGTCGCGCTTATCTTGCCCGCCTCCAGGCCCTGCACCGCCTCGCGGACAGCCGGCGGCATTTCCAATAGGGTGAGCCATCCCAGATCGCCGCCGCGGGCACGCGTCGCGTTGTCCTCGCTGACCGCCCTCGCCGCGGCCTCGAAACCGGCCCTATCCTTTACGGCGGCGCGCAGCGAGTCGAGCCTTGCCAAAATCGCCTCGCGCTGACCCTCCGTCGGCGCGTGCCTGACCAATATATGGCTGATCTTCACGCTCATGCCTTGCTTCTCTTCTATCCTTATTATGTGGTACCCCAGCCGCGTTTCGAACGGTTCGCTCACACGCCCCACAGGCAACGAGAACGCGCGCTCCTCAAAGGCCAGCTCGGTGGTAGAACCCTTGACCAGGAAGCCCAAATCTCCGCCGGACGCCCCCTCCGGGCTTTCCGAGTACTTCTTCGCGGCCTCCTCAAAACTCATCCCCGCGTCGATCTCACGCTTGGCGGCGCGGATCTTGTCGAAGGCGGCCTGACGCACCGAATCCTGCGTACCGAGACGCAAACTCAGCTTCAGCAGCTCGAAACTCTCGCCGACCTCGGGCAGGCTGTCGGCGTATTGCGCGTAGAAGCGCTCCACGTCGCGGCGGTTGATCTTTGTTGAAAAATAGTAGCCCTGCTGCAGTTTCTGCTTGTACAGCTGCTCACGGATCGCCCGGCGCATATCCGACTTGAAGCGGGCTATCGTGCTCCCCTGCTGTATACGGAGCTGCGCCTCAAGCTGTTCCATCGTTATGTTGTTCTGACGCAGAATCGCGGTTATGTGGTTGTTCAGCGTGCTTTCAACCTCGTCGTTTCTGACATTTATCGTGCTATCCGACATGGCTCGGACTAGGAGCACCTTGCTGTCTATGAGGTCTTCGAGGCACTCGCTAACCAGCCGCTTGGTGTCGACGCTATCGGGATTCTTACCGGTTGCGGAGATGCGCATGTAGACGTAGGCCTCGAGTTCGGAGCGCAATACGATCTCGTCGCCGACGACCGCCGCTATGCCGTCCAAGTGCCCCGGCTGATCCAACACTATCGGGCGGCGGGGGCGGGGGTCGGCGGCGCGCCGGTCGCGGGGCGTTTGCTCAGAATCGCCGTCCCCGGCGTCGTCGGCCGTCCGCTCCGCGGCATCCACGGCGGTTGAGTCGGACGGCGCGGACGCTGACTCTGCCGCCGCTTGGGCGAAACCCGCCGACGCGCACGCCGCAACAACCAGCGCCGCGACCAAAGCCGCCTTAATACCGCCTGATGCCCCCCAAAGGTTCGATATATTCACGCCATCACTCCTGCGCCGGTGCCGGTGCCGGTGCGGGCGCGGGCGCCGTATGCGCGGGCGCAGGCGCCGGTTTAGGCGGCACGGGCACCGCCGGTCTGGGCGCCGCAGGCGCAGGCGCCGCCGGTTTGGGCGCCGCGGGCGCGGCCGCCGCCGCCGGTTTAGGCGCTTCCGGTTTGGACGCTTCCGGCTTAGACGCCTCCTGAGAGACGGTCCCCACCCCTGGAATCAGGTCTACGTTGAACTCCACGTCCGACCTCGCCCGGATCTCCGATATAAACCGCTCCGTCTCGCCCTTTTGCGTGATGTTCGAGAGCCGCGAGACGATCTCGTCGCGCACCTCGTCTATAGAGGCTATCGTCCCCCTGTCGTACTTGCCTATCACCCGCACGACGTGAAACCCGTCCGCCTCGCCGTACGGCCCGATTATAGAGGGGATGACCGTTGTGGCGATTATGGCGTTACGCAACTTCGGCGGGACGGCGTCCAGCGCCACAAACGGGACGCTCTCTTCAAGCCCCGGGGCCTTAGAGTGGGCCTTTGCCACATTCTTGAACGTCTCGTGCGTCACGGTGCGGCGCAGCTCGAACGCCTGGTTCACATCCGCCACCACTATGTCTTCGTAGCGAACCACGTTGTACTCGCGGACAAACTGCTCGCGGTTGCTCTCGTAATACTCGCGCACAGCCTGATCGCTGACCTCTATGCCGCTCTTGGCGGCGTTCCTGCTCATCAGCTCGGTGCTAAGCAGATCCTTCCGCATACGCTCCAAACGCGCCTTGATCACCGGATCCTGGTCGATCCCGAGGCGCAGCGCCTCCTGGTAGAGAAGCTCCGTGTTTATCCACTGGCGCACGTACTGCACATTCTGGTCGCGCGTTATGACGTCGCTGTACTCGGGGGGGATGCTCTCCTTAAGCTCCGCGAGCGTGAGGTAGTCGTTGCCCACCCTGGCGACGACGGGCCCCTCCGGTTTCTTGGGGATCTCCTCGTGCTTGCAAGAAGCCGCGGCGACCGCCAACAGCAACGCCGGCGCCAAGCACGGCAACAATAATGCCCTAAATATGGGCATACGACGACAACCCCCCGGTTTTTTGTTGATGTCCATTCAACCCCTCTGCACGTTTTTTGGCGATTTTGAGCAAGTTTACGCGGTTTCCATACCCCCATAGGCGACCACTACTCTTAAATATAGAACATCGGCGCGCTCAAAGTCAATAATTATTTTGCTAATTATCTGCCACAAAACCGGTACGAATCATATTTTTTCACTTTTTTATTTTGATATTGACTTTCTAACCCACCCATTACTATATTATAGCTCGTCTCTTTTCAAATTACGCAGATCGGAGCCGTTAATTGAAACTCAAGCACAAGTTGCCGCTGATCCTCTTCATCGCGTTCGTCGCGATCATCTCCCTAACGTTCACGGTATCGCTGACCAACTCCGCCAAAACGGCCAGGGAGTCGCAGTACGAGGCGGGGAAATCCATGGCCACGGTCAGGTCGGAGGCGGTCAGGGGCTTTTTGGAGAAGAAAATAACCGAACTCCTGGCCCTGGAACACAACATTCAGGCGATAATGCGCCTGAGCGACAAGGACAAGGCCGAAATCCTGAGCAAACTGCTCTACGCCATATCCGACCAACCGGCCGTCTCCGACGTCTACGTCACCTTCGAGAGGGGGGCGTATTTCGGCGCCGACAAGACGGAAGCCGGCAAGTATTACAACATAGAGGCGTTCCTTACGGAATCCGGCAAGAGGGAGATCTTTCTGGACCCGGTCGACGTCGCCGACGACGACGATTGGTACCACGGGCCGAAAGAGACCAAAAAAATCCACATGACGGAACCGTACAGCTGGACATACCCCGACGAAAAGCGCGAGCGCAAGATGTTCACGCTGAGCGCCCCCATCATGGCCGACGGAAAGTTCGTAGGCGTCGCGGGGATCGACTTGCAGCTGGATTTGATGCAGAAACACCTGTTCGACAAGATGATCGACACCAAGAACGGCGCCTACGCCGTATTGCTTTCCAACGAGGGCTTGATGGCCGCGCACCCCAAATATGATCTGATGCTAAGCGAGGTCGGCGAAGATATGGAACCTTCGGAACGCCAGGCGCTGAAGGACGCCATAAAAAAGGGCGAGTACCGCCGCGTGCTCAAAAAGAGCCTGAATACCGGCGATTTTTCCCTTGTCTCCTACGTTCCAATGCTGCCTGCCGGGCTTGAGTCGCCGTGGTCGCTCGCTTACGCCGTCTCCCTTGAGGTTGTGCAGGCCGATGCGAATAAGGCGCGGGCCAACATGATAATACTCGGGATTTCCTGCGCCGTAGCGTGGGGAATATTCCTGCTGCTGTTCATGTCCGCCATTTTCGGCAACATTACCCGCACGGTCACGGCGCTCGGCAAGATGACCGACGGCGACGGCGACCTGACCATCCGCTTCGATGAGCGCGGCAAGGACGAGTTCGGTCAGATGGCGCGCGGCCTGAACAGTCTGATGGAGAAACTGCACTCCACGATAAAAACGACGCAGACAGAAGCTAAAAATCTCTCCGGCACCTCTTCGACGCTGCTCGAACTCTCGAACGTGCTGTCCAAATCCTCCGAGACCACGCTTGAGGAGTCGGTAAGCGCCTCCAGGGAGAGCGAGGAGACGAGCGAGAACGTCCGCGAGATCGCGGGCGAGGCGGCAAGGGCGAGCGCCGGCGCCAAAGAACTCTCGGCCACCGCCGACCTGATGGGTTCAAACATGAACACCGTCATCGGCGCGGTGGGCGAAATGAACGAGAGCATCAGCAAAATCACCGCCGACACGCGGTTGTCGAAAACCGTAGCCGGCGAGGCCATCGGCAAAGCGACCGCCGCTATGAACGCAATGGACGCCCTCGGAGCGTCGGTGAAAGAGGTCGGGCAGTTTACCGACGTTATCAAGACCATAGCCAAAAATACGAACATGCTGGCGCTAAACGCCTCGGTGGAAGCGTCGCGCGCCGGGGAGGCCGGCAAAGGCTTCGCGGTAGTGGCCGGAGAGGTTAAACAGCTGGCGACCCAAAGCGCGTCAAACGCCAACGACATTTCGCGGCGCATAGAAAATATCCAAACCGAAACCGCCAACGCCATAAATGTCATAAGGGAAATCTCCGCCATCATAACAAAAATAAGCGACTCCGCGAATTCGATATCCGAAAGCGTGGAGCGGCAGATAAAAGTGAGCGAAAAACTGGCCGACACCGCCAAGCAAACAAACACCGGAGCGCAACAAGTGGTCCACGCGATAGGCGACGTGGCCGCGTCCATACAATCCTCCGCAAAACACGCCGACATCGCCGCCGACGGCGCGAAACGCGTATCCGACAGCATAAGCGTCATCCACGACGACGCGGAAAAAACAAACACCCACTCCACCGAACTGAAAGACGCGGCAAACTCCCTGAAAAACATGGCGGAACAGCTGGATTCAATCGTCTGCCGGTTTAGGACGTAGGCAGGTCTTGCGGTTCAAACCGATCCCGCAAAGAAAACCCGGCGAAGTTGGCGACGCCGGGGCTTTTTATACTTTAATTTTAGAAAAATTGACTTTGAGCGCTAAAAAATATTATATTTAATCGTGTGCGTAAACAGCATCCGCATAGTATATTTACATTATAGTATGTATACGCAGTGAACCCTAAGAAAAGTAGGATGTATTTCATGGCAACGGTAGAATTAAAAACGTATGAAGACTACTTGCAGGAAGCAAGGAACATAAGCAAGGAACAGTTGAAGGAAATGACTGCCGATTGGCGTGTGCCAAATATGGACGAATCCGTAGATATGAAAAAATTGGCGGAACCAAACGATGACGACATAAGATATTTTGGGGGTATGTAAAAATGCCTTACAATCTGACTGATGACGAAAAGGATAAATTAGAAAAATTTGACTTTGAACAACCACAACTATTATATTCAGTTTAAAGAGGAATATATGCCAAAAGAAACCATGTCTATACACAAATACAACGCATAAAGGGGAAATCGTGACCACGCTAATAATTGACCGCCAAACATTGCCCGAGCCGCTACTTTCCCTTATAGGCAGCGCACCGCGTATTGTGGTGTCACAGCGGCAAGACGGCGGGGAAATCGTGTTGACACCGACAACCGAAACCAACGGCGCCGACATTGACCCTGCTGACTATGACAATGACACCGATTATATAAACGCAATCCCAGGTATGGCCGAAAGACTCATAAAATCAATGAACGCCCCGGCATCCGAATTTAAACCCGCGTCGAGGCACCTTTTTCATGTATAGGATAGACTTGTCAAATCGAGCCGAAAAAGACACAGAAATATGCAGGCGCGCCGGATACGGTGAACAGTTGGCCCAAATAATGACGACCGTCGAAAACGACCCATATAGACCGACACAGCATTTTGAACGACTAACCGGCAACCTGAAAGGCTTATACTCCCGTCAAATAAATCATAGGAATCGTTTTGTCTATACGATTTTGCCAAACACTGAAAACGCACGGGACGAAAACGGCAATCTGTACGACGGAATTGTCCGCGTTCATGAATCGTGGGGACACAAATATAAAAAACCAATCGATTGACATCCAAGAAAATCGCCACATATCTATTATTTATTGCAATCAACGATTCCACCACCACAACCGCTAGACCCGACAGACGGCAGACGAGACGACTCGAACGACGATATGATCCTCGGAGGCTCGGGACGGGAGCGGTTGGCGGAGACGGCTTTTAGCCCCGGGGACGGATAAGGACGCTAGGAGGCAGAGGGTTAGGGCGGCTACCGCTAGACCCACCGGAAGAGACATGTTGCTTTTTATTTTTTTAGAAAAATTTGACTTTGAGTACCAAAAGTTAGTATATTCATTTTAAGATTGAAAAAACCGGCGCTATTGGAATTACTGCCAACATGAATCGCTGAAACCGGAGTACTATTGTATGACCGACCATAACGATGTTTAATGTTCTATTGCATTATACATTAAGGAGGCTTTATGCTCGCAGTACAGGGCTTATATGAAAACGGAATCGTTCGAATAACGGAACCGGTTCCTAATTGTGAAAAATGTGAAGTTATTGTAACGTTCTTACCGGCTACGTATGATGTGAATCATGTGGCGCGAGAAAGTGATTTTCTTTTATCTGATCCAAAGTTAACCACAGAAAAAGAAAAGTTAGATGCCATAGATAGTTTGCTAGGTATTTGCAAAGGCAATACTCTAACGCTAAATGATATTAAAACCGAACGGTTAAAAAAACAATGAACGTTCTACTAGACACTAATGTTGTAATGGATATTGTAGAGGAAAGAGAACCTTTCTATAAAAATTCCATTGCCGTGCTTAAACTAATTTCAGCTATAAATGCGAACTGCTATTTTAGCGCAAGTTCGGCAAAAGATATTTTTTATTTGGTAAAACGACATACGGGGGATTTAAATCGGGCCAAAAACGCTGTGGTATTAATCTCAAAATTTGCTATTTTCTGCGACACAACTAAAGAAGATATTCAAACAGCATTATTATCAGATATTGTTGATTTTGAGGATGCTATCCTCGTTGCAAGCGCAATAAGAGATAATCTGGATTTTGTAATAACCAGAAATGTAAATGATTTCGAGAATTCTATAATTCCTGCGATAACTCCTACTGACTTTTTGAAACAAAATTAAAATTATACACCCCGCAACTATCGGACATGACAGACGGCAGACGAGACGACTCGAACGACGATATGATCCTCGGAGGCTCGGGACGAGAGCGGTCGGCGGAGACGGCTTTTAGCCCTGGGGACGGATAGGGACGCTAGGAGACAGAGGGTTAGAGCGTCTACCGCTAGACCCACCGGAAGGGACATGTTGCTTTTTATTTTTTTAGAAAAATTTGACTTTGAGTACCAAAAGTTAGTATATTCATTTTGAGAGCACTTGTATGACCGAGTATAATATGGAGATTGAAGTGTAAAAATGAAGAAACTAAAATTGAACGATTCACGGCAAAAAAGCAATTTTATTGCACAAATAAAAGATATTATATTTGCCGCAAGGCAAAAAGCATATACCGCAGTAAATTTCGCTATGGTTGAGGCGTATTGGCTGATGGGCGAGCGAATAGTCGAGGAAGAACAGCAAGGTAATGAACGGGCTGCTTACGGCGAAGAAATCATTAAAACCCTGTCCGTTGAACTTACCAAAGAGTTTGGAAAAGGGTTTAGTGAGCGCAACCTGAGGGATTTCAGACAATTTTACTTAACGTTTCAGGATGCCGAGATTTGGCACACACTGTGCGCCAAATTGAGTTGGTCGCATATCAGGTTAATAATGAGGGTTGAAAATAAAGACGCTCAAAAATATTACCTTAAAGAAGCCGCGGAAAATCATTGGGCGGTAAGAACATTAGACAGAAATATTTCCACCTTGTATTACCAACGGCTTTTATCTTCGCAAATAAAAGAACCTGTTGTGCAAGAAATGAAAAAAAATACAAAAGAATTTCAGCAAGATAAACTTGCTTTTATCAAAAACCCCGCTGTATTGGAATTTTTAGGATTACCCGGTAACAGCGGATATACGGAAAACGCGTTGGAACAAGCGATTATCGGTCAAATGCAAAAGTTTTTGCTTGAGATGGGTAAAGGGTTTGCATTTGTGGATAGACAAAAATTGATAAAAACCGAAACAGGTGAATTCTACATTGACCTCGTTTTTTATAACTTTATTCTAAAATGCTTTGTGCTTATTGAGTTAAAAACCCACAAAATAACGCATCAGGACATTGGGCAACTAGATATGTATGTGCGTATGTATGACGATTTAATGAAAGCAAATGCTGATAATCCAACGATTGGAATTCTGCTCTGCACCGAAACGGATAATACAATTGCAAAATATTCGGTCTTAAAAGAAAACAAACAGCTCTTTGCAAGCAAATATATGCCATATCTACCGACAGAAGATGAATTAACGGCGGAAATAGAACGACAAAAAGAAGTTTTTGCAATGGCAAATATCAATGTAGATGAAAAATCAATGTAGACATTGAAATAACCCCGAGTCTAGGATTTTGCGCATACTTCCAATAAATGGACTACACAAATCACTTTCATAGACAAAAATTCCTCACGGGACGACACGGTTCGTGACTACGACGCCGATGGAATCTATAGACGGCAGACGAGACGACTCGAACGACGATATGATCCTCGGAGGCTCGGGACGGGAGCGGTCGGCGGAGACGGCTTTTAGCCTTGGGATGGCTAGGGACGCTAGGAGACAGAGGATTAGGGCGGCTACCGCCAGACCTAACGGAGTTACGGCGGAAGGGACTGGGGGTGATTTTGTCATTGGTGTACACTCCTATTTATTTTGCCTTTTTAATCCTAATACAAAATAGACCGACGCAAGGCAATGAGGCCTTGCGTCGATTACTGCGATACTTTTAACTCACTATTCCTTCTTACACTTCGTACCTGTACCGGACGCAGCGTCAATGAAGTTGCCAACATAATCACCCTGCTTTCCGATATCGGTACCGCTACATGTTCTATCGAACGCATTAGGAGAGTCTTGATAAGTAGATTTAAGTGTTATTTTTACCCCCTTAGCACCTGTCGCAGTCAACGCATCCACTTTTCCTTTTTGTCCATCAGCTGTCCCGCCTTCTCCTGCCTTCGTACCATCGTATTTGTAATCATACCAATTGTTATTTGGTATCTTGAACATCATATGTTCCTCTGTAAGGTCTTTATCAAACCCTCTTTCCGCTACCGCCGCCAAAAACGAAGTCTCATAATTAGCCAACACCTTAGGCCCGTCCTGCACCTTAGCCTTCATCGACGCCTCCGTAAACCTCGGAATAGCCAACGAAGCCAGCACCCCGATGATCACGATAACGACCATCAGCTCGATAAGAGTGAAACCGCTCATTCTGTTACGCGACATAAAAAACCTCCTTTAAAATGGTTAGAAAAGTTATTAAGTTATAAAGCGTTATATTCCTTGATTACTGTTGAAAAAAGGTCTCCCCGCCCGCCTGGCGCAACCCGTCCCGCTCATTCGCGAGGACGAGCGGGAGCGGAGCGCGGCGGCGCCGAAAAGGGACGGCGCGGACGGCTTTGCGTTGTTTAGCGGGCCGGGGAGGTTATTATCTGTAACTTTGGAAAAATCAACAAGATACGAGGGTGTGCAGGCGCGTTGCGGCGTGTTTTGGCCGTACGCGGCGGCGTTGCGGGCGCGGTCGGCGCGGTCGGTATTATTCGTACATTTAAAATAGACAGAAATTATTATGAAAAATCAAATAAAAACGGGGGTAAATACGGTTTTTCGGGTGTATTAAATAATCCTACGTTTTTGTTGGACAGCGGTCCGCGCGTCGGAGCGCCCCCCCGTCGTTTCCGGGCGTTTTGCTGTTGTCGGGATTTTAGGGGTCTTTTCTGACATTTTCTTTGCCCTTTGCCTTTATTTTGGGTCTTGCGGCCCTGTTTTGGCGCTCAACGGGGTGGTAAACCCCCACCGGTTACATAGCGTAGCCTAAGTAACCCTTCAAATTCATTTTACCACCAATTTCGAGGGTATGCAAGGTTTTTTTTGTAGAAAGTGAAAATTTTTTTAAATCTTTTTAAGACGGAGCCTTAAAGCCTTAAAGTCAAATTCTTTAAAATCTTTTAAATCTTTAAAATCTTTTTTAGACGAAGCCTTCGGCTTCATAGATAAATGCGGGGCTAAACCCCGCATTTTCAATCAAAGTCAAAAGACTTTCTGGATTGCCTACGGCGAGATAAACAAGTTGCTTCGTCGCTTCGCTCCTCGCAATGACCGTCATTGCGAGCGAAGCGAAGCAATCCAATCTTTTGACTTTGACTTTGCAGTTGACTGAAAATCGGGGGTTTAGCCCCCGATTTATCTATGAAAGGCGAAGCCTTTCGTCTAAAAAAGAATTTGATTTTAAAGACTTTAAAGCATTTGATTTTAAAAGACTTTAAAGACTTTGATTTTATGGGTTTAGCCGCTTTTTTTGACGAAGCAGGCGCGGTCGTCGCGGCTGTAGAGGGTCCAGCCGCCCGGGAGCAGGTGCGAGCCGCCGGGCAGAGTTCCGGACAGCGCCGATACGGCTTGTTCTATGTGGTGGCGGGATGGGGGTATGCCGTGTTCGTCGAAGAGGGCCAGGAGCGCTTCCCGTACCGGGGCGGCGGCGCCGCCGGCTGTCAGTCCGGCTTTTTCCACGTGGAATATCTCCGGGCTGACCCTTTGCGCGTACCGGCGTATCCACTCCCCAGTGCGTTCCTCGATCTCCCCCCAGGCGGTTTGGGCGGCGGCGGCGGCGGCGGCGATGTTCCTCACGGCGGACGGGTCGCACTCCGCGAGTTTGGGGACGACCTCGGCGCGGATCCGGTTGCGTCTGAAGCGCGGGTCGGCGTTTGACGAGTCTTCGCGGTGCCCTATGCCGCGCGCCGAGAGCCACTCCGTAAGCCTTTTGCGCTCCACGCCCAGCATCGGCCTGATCACGCCGTCGCCGCGCACCGGCAGTATTCCGCGCAGGCCGCGCAGTCCGGCGCCGCGCGTCAGGCGCAGCAGCACCGTTTCGGCCTGGTCGTTGGCGGTGTGCGCCGTGGCCACCAGGTCGATGCCGCGTTCCCGTCTGATTTCGGCAAAGAACTTGTAGCGCTCGCGGCGCGCCCAGGCCTCTATGCCGGAGCCGTCTATGCGGCATGATTCCGGCTCTTCGGCATTGTCGATACGGCTATCTCCGGGGCGATGATATTCATCGGTATCGACAGCATTAACGCTGTTAGCGCCGTAACCGGCCGATTCGGCGGGATCAGCGCCGATACCGCCCGGACGATCCAGGCGGGCGCGGAAGAACTCGACCCCCAGTTTTTCGGCCTCGTTGCGGACAAACTCTTCGTCCCCGTCCGATTCCGCCCCGCGAAGCCCGTGGTTGACGTGCGCTACGGCGAGCCTGCCGATGCCGAAATCGGCGCGGTACAGGTGCAGTATATGCAGCAACGCGACGGAGTCCGCCCCGCCGCTGACGCCTGCGGCCACGGAGACCGGGGCGGCGGCGGACGCGCCTATGGAGTCGAAAAAGGCGTCTATTTCGGGAAACGGGCGGGATCGGGCGGGCATTATGGCATCCAGAGTCTTTATCAATTTATGGCATTGATACAGAAAGAGGCGCCCTTGCACAAGAGCGCCCCTTAGCAAAAAATCTAGCAGCGGAGGGAATTGAACCCCCGACACGTGGATTATGATTCCACTGCTCTAACCGACTGAGCTACGCTGCCGAACATTCGGTTTACGTCGCAAAATCCCAAACGACAATTATAATATATGTTATGGCGTACATGGTGTCAATAAAAAAAATTAATTTTTGACTTCCACCCAAAACTATCTCTTACCAGGCCCAAGAAACATCATATTTGCGGATATCTTCATCCACGGTGATGATTGTCAGTCCATCGACAATCGCCGTTGAGATGATCATTCGATCAAACGGATCCCTATGCAATACAGGTAAATCCGCAAGCCGTCTTAAATGTCGATTTTCGATTTGCAAAATACCAAAATCACGCCTTTCTATATCATCAAGAAACGCATCAAATCCCCCTTTTAGCTTCAATTTGCCCAACTTTACCTTGATTGCTATCTCCCAAAGCGACGCGGCGCAAATGTACGTACTGTTTGTATAATTGTCAATTTCATTTCTCATTGACAATGAGAGGTTGGGCACGTCTTCAAAGTACCAAATGACCGCGTGAGTGTCAAGCAAATATTCCATTACATATAGTCTTTCATCTCTTCAAGCGGCGCGTCAAAGTCGTCCGACATCCAAACCTTGCCTTTCAGGAGGCCGCGTGCCGTGGAACGCGGCAACTTCTTGACCGGCGTATGCTCGGAGACAAGCTTAGCCGCGTACTCCGAGACGGAGCAATTCTTTTGGGCGGCCACCTCGCTTAGCCTGTTCGCCAGCGTATCCTCAACGTCTATGGTTATCTGCGTCATAAACAGCATCCCCCGTTCTTTATTGATACATTCAATAATATAATATCCGCGCCCAAACAAAACATAAAAATCGACATATTTTATAAATTTTAAAGATTTTGATTTTCCGCCCGCCGCCCCCTCGCCCATAATGTATATTAATCGCAAATCACTAATCCGTAATCTCTAACAAAATCCAAATGGAAAAGGAAAACAAACGTATGTCTATTTCCAAAATCAAGTCAACGGTTCTAACGGCGCTAACAGTATTAACGGCGACAGCGTTCCTCGCCCTCCCCGTCCTCGCCGAGGAGGGGGGCGCGGGCGCGGTTCCGACTCAAACCCAGCAGGCCGCCGACCCTGCCGCGTCTCAGACTGAGCAGGGCGGTTCGCAAGGGCCTTTCGGGGGGAGCTTTTTGTGGATCATGGCGGCCATGTTCGCCATCATCTACTTCTTCATGATCCGCCCGGAGCAGAAAAAGCAGAAAGAGCGCCAGAAGATGCTCTCGGCGCTCAAAAAGGGCGACAAGGTGCTGACCATCGGGGGGCTTGTGGGCGTCATAACCGTCGTCAAGGACTCCACCTACCACGTCAAGAGCTGCGAGGGGGCGGTTTTCGAGGTCACGAAGTCGGCCATATCAAGCCAGATAAACGACGCTAAAGAGAGCCGCGAGGTGCTCGCCGCGGAGACGCCGACGCCGGACGCCAAGGAGAGCAAGTAACGGTGGCCGAGCTTCGCTACTACGGCGACCCGGTGCTGCGGAAGACGGCGGCGCCCGTCGAGGTGTTTGACGAGAGCCTCGGCGCACTTGTTGCGGAGATGGTCGAGGCGCTAAGCAACGCCAACGGCGTGGGTCTCGCCGCGCCGCAGATAGGGGTCTCTAAGCGGGTGGTCGTCATAGACACGGAGTACGGCGAGGCGCCGCCCCGCGTGCTCATAAATCCGGAGATCGTTTCGACCTCGGACGAAACGGTCGTGGAGGACGAGGGGTGCCTTAGCCTGCCGGGGATTTCGCTCGACGTGAAACGTTCGGCGCATGTGAGCGTGCGGGCGCAAAACGAGAAGGGCGAGGAGTACACGATAGAAGACGCTTCCGGGCTTTTGGCCAAGGCCCTGCAGCACGAAATCGATCACCTTAACGGCATTCTGCTCATAGACCATGTCTCAGCCGTGCAACGCGGCTTGCTCAGGGGCAAGCTCAAAAAGATATCGGCGGGCGAGTTTGACTAAGGCGGCGCTAACGGTTCGGCTGCTTCTGATGCTGGCGCTGCTGTTAACGCTCGGCTGCGCCAGGATGGGCATGACGCCGAATCCCGGCGGCGGCGCGCCGTCCAAGGAGCCTGCGGCGGCGGACAAGTCAAAATCATCCGCGAAATCCGACAAGTCCTCAGCGTGGGGGGAGGAGCGCCAAGACCGCGTCGTACGCACGCGCGATGTCGACTTCGCGCGCGCCTTCGAGGATGAGGGCGCGCCGCGCCGCGATACGCCCGCGGCGCCCGCCGCCAAACCCATGCCGCCCGCGCCCGCCGCGCACTCCCTGCGCTACCCGTCGATCAGGGTACAGAAGCGGCCCGTAAGGGTGCTGCTCAAGCGCGGTATCGGCGAGATCGTGGCCTACTCCGCCGCCGCGGCGTACGTCTACACGCCGGACGGCTCCATGAGCTTCCGCGGGCGCATGCACATAGACGCGACCTACGGCCCCAAAAGCTCCGTGATCGCCACGGTGAACAACGTCAAAAAGGAGCTGCGCCTGCCGTGCACGCTTTTCGTCAACTCCGCAACCAACCTGCTTGAACTGGGCGAGAACAGCTACCGAGGCGCCATCATCGTCATCCGCGAAGACGCCGGATCCGTCTCCATAATAAACGCCATCCACATAGAAGACTACCTGCGCGGCGTTGTGCCGCTCGAAATCGGGAGTCTGAGCGAGACCGCGCTCGAGGCGCTCAAAGCGCAGGCGGTGGCCGCCCGCACCTACACCTACAAGCGGATGGCGCAAAACGCCGACAAACCCTTCGACCTTGCCTCCACAGTCGCCGACCAGGTCTACGGCGGGGCCATCGCCGAGGCGCCGACGCCGGATATGGCAATCCGCGCCACAAAAGACCTCATAATAGCCTACAACGACGAAATAGCGGACGCGTACTACCACTCGACCTGCGGCGGCCGTACGGCGAACATCGAGGACGTGTGGGGCGGAGAGAAAATCCCGTACTTGCGGTCAAAGAGCGACATGGACAATAGCGGCAAAGCCTACTGCGGCCAAGGCGGAGCGTTCCGGTGGACTGAGACGTGGGGCATGAGCCAGCTGTCAAACCTCATAAAGCAACACGCTAGCGAGGGAAACATGATCCCGCCATACGGCGGCGGGACATTGCGCCGCATAGAGGTGCGCGAACGCTTCGAGTGCGGCCGCGTAAAAAAACTGGCGATCGTGACGAGCCACGGCGAGTACGCCGCAAGCGGCGAAAAGGCGCGCTTCGTCCTGCGCCGGAACAACACGCCGCAGCAAATCCTGCGCTCGTCAAACTTCAACAGCGCCGCTATAGCCAACGGCGAGATAATGATAAACGGCACCGGCTACGGCCACGGGGTCGGGATGTGCCAAGTGGGGGCGATAGCGCGGGCGCGGGCGGGGGAGAACTTTGAGCAGATTTTGCGGGCTTATTATACGGATATTGCGGTAAGAACGGTTTTTAGTGCTGACGGCAGGTGATTAAATAGGGCGGCCGAGAACGGCCGCCCTTCTTTTTTACGCGTTAGACCGCGAAACAAACTCCCCGGTATCCGTATCCACCTTTATCTTGTCCCCGATATTGCAGTAAAGCGGCACCTGCACCTCCAACCCCGTGTCAACCTTCGCGGCTTTAAGAACCTTCCCGCCCGTATCGCCTTTCACCGCCGGTTCGGTGTAGGTGATTTCCAAGTCCACCTGTTTTGGCAGCTCCACGCCCACCGGCTTCTCGCCGTGAACCACGACGTCTATGATCATCTGCTCCTGCAGGTAGTTCAGAGCGTCGCCGAGGTCGTCCTTGTTCAGGTACATCTGCTCGTAGTTCTCCTGATCCATGAACGTGTACATGTCGCCGTCCGGATAGAGGTACTGCATCTTTTTGCGCTCAAGGACGACCAGGTCGAACTTGTCGGAGGCGCGGTAGACGGTCTCCGATACGCCGCCGGTGGAGAGGTTTTTCATCTTCATCTTGCAGGAGGACGCACCGCGGGCGCCCTTCGTGTAGATGTACTTGAGGATTATGTGCAGATCGTTGCCGATCTTCACGCAGTTGCCGGCCCTGAGTTCCTGCGCTTCCTTCATGTCTTGCCTCCTTAACTATATTCTTTTATTGATGATGGTTGTATATTCCCGCAATTGCAACGGATCCCGCATATTCGCCCTTTTGTCCGGCGGCGGCGCCGACTCCGGGTAGCTATCCAGAAAGCCGCTTAACCTAGCGATCAGGTCGCAACTCCGGTGCATAAAATAATTAATGGCGCGGGCGGCGCGCTCATGTTTTTTTAAATCTTTGAAAAAAGCCCCGTACCGCTCCGGCGTAACAAGATCTACGGACTCGCCGCCGGCGTCGTTGTAAGCCGTCATCAGTGCGCTGTATTCGGCGAAAATATCGTCCATTCCGCTCTCTAGGTAGTACGTCCGCATGGTTTTCAGCAACGCCCCGACCTTTACGAGCTGGTACTTCTCCGCCTGGATGTAGGCTTGCCAGACGAAGGGCCTTCCGGAGAGGACGGCCCGGGCGAGCGAATCCTCCCCGCGAACGAAGTTGAAATCGGCGCAGCACAACAGAACGTCGTAGTCGTGCTGACGGATGAACGGCGCGTAGAGTACGCGGACGTTCTTGTAAACGTGGCAAGGATCAGTATAGTGTTTTCCCGGATCCTCTTGTTTTGACGACGCCCCGCCCAATAACCGCCCAAGCGTGGCCGCCACCCCGCGCCGGCTCTTCTCGCCGAACACAATAAGAAGCGTATCGCGCCCGAACTCGGCCAGGTCGGCGAATAGCGTGTCAAACCCGCGTTCGTAGGTGAAAAGCGTCCCGACAAGCGTTTCGTCGTCCGGTTTTATGTACATCCCGAAGCCGCCGATAACGCCGTTTATCACGGCAAGCCTGTCGAGCCTACCGCCCTCCCGCATCGCCTTTAACTTGGAGTTGATGATCAGCCCCCCCGTAGTCTCACGGAACCCCGGCATAAAGAAGAACTTACGGGCGGTACCGCGTCCGAGGAGGGACTCGAAGAGGTGGTACTCCTCAACCCATTCCTCCGCCGAGAGGTACTCCAAGTTGATTATCAGCTTGCTGCTACAGAGCGCCGCCTCAAACACTTTTTCTGGAATATCGCAGGCGAACATCTCCACCAAGACATCAGCCACACCCATCCCGCCCTCCGCAGGATCAAGCTCTTTCCACATTCTAGCGTAAACAATAGACTCGTACTCCTGAACATCCTTAGCCGGATCAATAGCGTTATCAACGGCGTGTAGCGTACGCAAATCGCTGATAAACAACCGAACCCGGCAATCAGGCCGAGCCGCCTTAAACTCCCGAGCGAACCGGTAAGCCACCCCGGCGTCGCCGAAGTTGTCGATGCATTGGCAAAATATGTCTATTGAAGAATATTCCATATGTGTTATGTAAATATAATATATTTAACACAAATAATTTTTTTTTAGACGAAGCCTTCGGCTTCATAGATAAATGCGGGGCTAAACCCCGCATTTTCAATCAAAATCAAAGTCAAAAGCTTTTTTCTTTTGACTTTGACTGAAAATCGGGGGTTTAGCCCCCGATTTATCTATGGAAGGCGCAGCCTTCCGTCTAAAAAAGAATTTGATTTAAAGAATTTGATTTTATGGGTTTAGCCCCCGAACTATCTATGAAAGGCGAAGCCTTTCGTCTAAAAAAGATTTAAAGACTTTAAAGAATTTGATTTTAAAGATTTTAAAGAATTGGTACGGACACTTGGAGGCATTCAAATGCAAGATATCATAAACGCCTTGTACTCCGCAGACAAGTCCGTATTCCTGTTCATCAACGTTACGTTGTCCCATCCATTATTGGATCCGGCTATGACACGCATAACAGACTTAAAGTTTTGGCTGATCCCGGGGCTGCTCGGCGCCGCCCTCTACGTCTTCCGTGAAAACAAGAAAAAAGCGCTCATAGTCCTAGGCCTCATTGCGCTGACGGTAGCGATCTGCGACCCGCTCTCCTCTCAGGTGTTTAAAAAGATATTCGCCCGACCGCGCCCGTGCCACCCCGATTTTTTTGTGGAGGGCGGACGCTTCCTCTTGGGGAGGCCCAGATCGTTCTCCTTCCCGTCATCCCACAGCATGAACATGTTCTCCGTCGCCACGCTTCTTTTCTGCTTCTACCGGAAGTACGGCGTATACTTTTACTCCTTCGCCGGACTCATAGCCTACACGCGGGTCTACAACGGCGTGCACTATCCTTCGGACGTGATAGGCGGAGCGGCCGTCGGATGCTTGCTCGGGTGGGGGGTCTATGCGGGGTTCGTGTTTATACAATCAAAATATTCAAAACCAAAATCTACTCCCCCGCCTTAAAATTATAAACCGGCTTAATCCTCGAAACGATTTCCGCCGTATCGTCAATATTCCTTACGATAGAATCCATTGTCTTATACGCCATCGGCGCCTCGTCTAGAGTGGCTTTGGATATGCAGGTGGTGAAGATACCGGACATTTCCGATTTGTAATCTTCCAAGGAGAGGGTCTTGTAAGCGGCGGAGCGGCTCATTATACGGCCCGCGCCGTGCGGGGCAGATTGATTCCAATCGTCATTGCCGCGGCCTACGCAGATAAGGCTGCCGTCGCGCATGTTTATCGGGATCAAAAGTTTCTCCCCGCGCTTCGCGGACACGGCGCCTTTACGCAGTATCATTTCATCCGTATCAATGTAGTTGTGGATGGTCGTAAACTCATTCCTCTTTGTCAATCCCAAGCGCGTTACGATTATATCGACCATTGCCTTGCGGTTCAGCGAGGCGAAACGCTGTATGAGCTTCATGTCGTGGATGTAGTCGTCGAAAAGGCCGCCCTCCACGTAGGCCAAATCTTCGGGGACGGGTAGACGGCCCGCGCCTTCCTCTTTCAATCTGGCAATAGCGGACTCGATTTCCTGTTCGCGATTCTGCGCCTTGAGCGTCGCGACGACCTCGTCGATCTGCGCCTTAGAATTACCGGAGAGATTCCGTAGCGCCTCGGCCTGATAGTACTCGGCGACCTCTTTGCCGAGATGGCGGCTGCCGGAGTGAATCACGAGGAACAGCGTCCCGTCGTCTGCCCTGTCGACCTCAATGAAGTGGTTGCCGCCGCCGAGCGAGCCGATACTGCGGCGGGCGCGGGGCAGGTCGACGTGCGCGGCGCAACGCAGTTCCGATAGGTCAATCTCATCGCTTAGCGGATGAATATCCCTGCGAGTGCTGTGCCCGGACGGGATGCGGCGGCGGATCGTGTTGTTCAGCCGCTTGAAGTCGATCTCCCTCTCGTCAACCTCCACCGTCTCCATCCCGCAACCTATGTCAACGCCCACCATGCCCGGGACGATCTTGTCGCGGATGGTCATAGTAGTGCCGATGGTACACCCCATTCCGGCGTGGACGTCGGGCATTATGCGTATCTTGCAACCCGCGAACGCCTCCTGATCGCAGACCGTGCGGATTTGGCTCGCCGCAGTCTCCTCAAGGCTGTCGGCGTCGCAATAGCATTTGGCGGCGTTGCGGGTACCGGTAATTTCGATCATAAGGTATCGTCTCCTAAAACAACCCGCCTCACCTAAACATCACCGCGAGCGAAATCATCATCCTGCTCCAAATCCTCTTAGCCTTATCGCCCCGAGTCTCCTTAATTTCGACGGGGTTTTCAGGCTTGATCTTTTCGATGATGTAGTAGGCGGCGTTGAATCCCTCTTTAATCACGTTCACGCCGTTTACTCCATCGTAATATCCGCTCAAATGCAAGACTTTGTAGGCTAAGTCCAAAAAAGACCCCATTTTCTTATCGACTTTGGCAATAGCGTCCGTATAATAATCTATCGACTTGCGTTTTCTCGGCAGTGGTAATTCTTTGAGCTTGAACCACGCGTCAAGGGCAATCAAGACGCCATTATACGCCGTTCCGCAGGCAGTCTTAACGTATTTTGTATCAATATAAAGCGGACCGTCCCTTCCCGCTTTCCGCAACATCTCTTTGGCGTTATCCATGTAGCGGATAGCCTCGGCGTACTCCTTAGACAAAAAGGCGCTTTGCTCTTCTCTTGTCATTTTGCTTCTCAATATGATACGCGTGATAATGTTTACAACAGCGTACGGTTTTGTTACCGCCATTACGCCATATATACTATAATATAATGCAAACTGTATCATGTGTCAATGCAAATTATATAAAATCAGAGATTTCAATCTCCGTCCCGCACCTTCACCCCACGCTCCTCGGCGTAACGCATGGCGAGGATGGTTTTCTCTATTAATTCGTCCAATTCCCATCCGAGCATTGCGGCGCCGCGTTCTATTACCTCGCGGGAGCAACCGGCGGCGAAGTTCGGGCTTTTGTACTTTTTCCGCACCGACTTGACCTCCAAATCCATGACGCTTTTGGACGGGCGCATAATGGCGACCGCACCTATGAGTCCGGTCAGTTCGTCTACCGCGTAGAGAATCTTTTCCATGAGGTGCTCCGGCGCAATGTCCACGGTCAGCGCGTAGCCGTGGCTCGCGACGGCGCGGATGAGGCGCTCGTCTAGGCCGCGCTCACGCATTATCTCCTGCTCTTTGACGCAGTGATCTTCGGGGTACAGCTCAAAATCAAGGTCGTGCAGGAGGCCGACCGTCGCCCAGAAGCCGGCCTCCGCGCCGTACCCGGACTGCTCCGCGAAGTAACGCATAACGCACTCGACGATCTGAGCGTGCTTCAGGTGAAACTTGTCCTTGTTGAACTCGGTCAGAAGATTCCAAGCCTCGTCCCGGCTGATTGCTTTGCCCATTTTACATACCTCCGATCGCCGTGTAATTAATAGTGAATAGATAATATAAATAGTTACCGCGTCAAAATCAAAATCTATCCGACTATTGGCAACCCTTCTCTACGGCGGTCACCCAGACCACTCTCGACACCGTTTCGCTTTTATTCCCCAGGGAGTCTGCGAACCGGGCTTCGAAAGAGTAGGCGGCCGGAGCGGCGATTTGGCCGCGGGCGATGCGTTTGCCGGCTACGGGGCTGACCGTCAAGTCAAACTTTTGCAGACCCTCGCTCAGGTACCCGTCGGGGGCGGCGTATGACCAATCCCCTACTTCGTGGCTATATTTTGTGATGTCCGCCGGAATCTTTACGACCTGCAGCGAATCCCTATCATCCAGGTTGGTCTCGCCCACGTTCCTCCACTTTATGTATCCGTTGGCCATAGCCTTATTAAGCCTATACTCGAGTATACCGAACGAACAGACCGGAACGCTCGCGGCAAACTCTCCGGACACCGCCGGCGACGGCGAGACGATCTCCACGACAGGCGGCACGGTATCGATCTTTGCCAACTCGACAACGACCGCAACGCCCCCGCTGACGCCGAACAGCGCTATCCCGGTATCCCGCACGACGCTCTCTTCGGCGCAGCACATCCTCCCCCCGTCGACCCATATCCCGACGATACGCGTATTCGGCTCCCGGCGGACATTGATGAAGAGCAGCGTGTCGCCGCCAACAGGGACGCTAAACTCCCGCCCGGGAAAGATATCCGCGATCCCCCCGGTCACATCCACCGTAACCGTCGAAGCCTCTTCGCCGGCAGGAGTCGGGGGTATGTCAGCGCAACCGATAATGGCGGCGGTTACGGCAAACGCGGAAAGCAGAGTTAACCCGCGAACGTGTTTTGTTAGCGGCGTGTGTCGATAACACATGGTACAGCCTCCTTTACTGTTAAATAGGATTTTGTGGCTCTTTTAAAATCAAAATCTTTAAATCTTTTTTAGACGGAAGGCTACGCCTTCCATAGATAGTTCGGGGGCTAAACCCCCGAACTTCAGTCAACGGCAACGTCAAAAGACTTTGACTTTGATTGAAAATGCGGGGTTTAGCCCCGCATTTATCTATGAAGCCGAAGGCTTCGTCTTAAAAAGAATTATATGTTTTAAGGCTTCGTCTTAAAAAGATTTAAAAGATTTTAAGGCTTTAAGGCTTTGTCTTAATAGGTACAACGAGAGTGTGACGGAACAACGAGAGAAAGGTACGACGAGAGCGGGCGCCGGTCACTACGGCTGGCCATGTAGTAAATATAGTATTTTATTTTTTGCGTGTCAATATTTTTGTAAAATTCGCCGCGGCGATGTATATTTGTATTCATCATGACCGAACAGAGATACAAACTGACGGCAGGCCCCGAAGGCTACCTCGCCCCCGCCGCGGCGCTCATGGGGGTCGTGTCGCCGGACGCCGGTTACGCGCTGTCGGGCGGCGACATCGTCCCGGAGGACGAGGCGCTGACCCTCATAGCCCAAAAGCTGGCGGCCGCCAAGACCCCGGCGGTCTGCCCCGGCCCGCTGCTGCTGTGGCATTGGTCAGAGAGCGTCCCGCCCAAAGCGGCCGCCGTGAGGGCGATGGCCGAAGCCTGCTCCGCCAAGATCCTCCCCATGCCCGACTACAGGGCCAAAAGCCCGAGGATCAACCCGGAGATAGAGATAAATCCCAACCACCCGAGTTTGACGATACAGCACAACAACATAGACGTCTGCCTATTCGTAGGTATGCACCTGCACTTCGCCAATATGGCCCTGCGCCTGATAAGGGGAGCTACGAGTTGCTACACAATAGCCTTGAGCGACACGGCGGCGATAGACGAGGCGATATTGTCGGTTAGAGATATGGATGTAGGGAAGATCGGGGTTATTACGGAGAGGATAAAAGGATGTCTGAACTAGGATTTATAGGATTATAAGGATTATAGGATTAAAAGATAAAAGATTAAAAAGGTGTCTGAATAATGACAGTAAAAGTAAACCTATCGAACTGCATAGCTTGCGGCATCTGCATAAAATCATGCCCTGAACCGGGAGCTATTACCCGTAATAGCGGCGACAGCGACGGGAAACGGCGCGTGTCAATAAATCCGGCATTATGCAAGATGTGCTTACTATGCGTATCGGTATGCCCTAAAAAAGCCATTGTCTCGGAGGATTAATTATATGCAAGGATGTTTTACTAGTGTCGGTACCATGCGTCTATAGGGACGGAATCACGTTACCACGTGGCAAGGATCTTCCACTTGGTGTGTTAATTTTTCCAAAAGATTTTTAAGGTTTTTAATATGAACACAAGTACAAATATAAACAATTCCGCCCCATCCCAAAAGGCGGTAAGCGCCGATGAACTGCTTCTACGCGCTCCACGTAACCGCGCATTCATCACCGGCAGCGAAGCCGTATCCGAGGCGGTTAAGCGGGCCAATATCGATATGTCAATCGCCTACCCCATCACGCCGCAGAGCGAGAGCATGCACTTAATCGGCGACCTCTACGCGCAAGGTTACGTACGCGACTACTACCGCGCCGAGAACGAGTTTGCCGTGATGGCGGCGATACACGGGGCCGCTCTCGGGGGCGGGCGCGTCTTCACCGCGACAAGCGGCCCGGGGACGCTGCGGGCTATGGAAATGTTTCCCGTGTGGGCGGGTTCGCGCCAGCCTATCGTCTGCGCTTTCATGTGCCGAGGCGTGGCGCTGCCGCCGTCTATTCAGCCGGAGAATATCGAGATGGCGTTTCTCTTAGATACGGGAATGTTGATGTTTCACGCTGAGAACGCTCAGGATTTTTTCGACATGATATTGGCCGGTTACGCTATAGCGGAGCAACCGGAGGTGCATCTGCCGGTTGGCGTCTTCGCCGACGGATTCTTCGTAACGCATACACGCGAAGTGGTAATGCTGCCGCCTGACGACATCAAGCTGCACGCCTATTCGCCGGATATAGCGCCGATACAGCCTTTCGACATGGATCATCCGCCGGTGCGTCAAACCAGAGACCCGCTGATGAACAAGAGCAACTTCACCTCCTACGCCGCAAGCGCAAGCTGGCATCAAGAGGTATTGGCCGCCGCGGAACGGGCGCGAAAGCATATAAATAATTTTATGGGCGGGCTGATAGAAGTATCCAATCCTAATGCTGAAACAGTGATAATAGCGTCAGGAACGGCGGCGTCTCAAAGCAGGGAGGCGATAAGAGCTTTAGAGAAAGAGGGGATAAATGTCGGCCTGATAAAAGTAAAGTCCGTCCGCCCGTTCCCGGCAAAGGAGATTATCGCGGCGACGGAAAAAGCCAAATTGATAGTAATACCGGAATTCAACGCGGGCGGATGGTTGGCGAGAGAGGTCAAGGCGTCATTAAATAACAATGACCGCGTGCTAGCCGGTCCGAGAGTCTTCGGGGGGATGGCGTTGCCGAGCGAGGTTATTGTCGGGGAGATAAAAAGATGTCTGAATTAGGATTTATAGGATTATAAGGATTATAGGATTGAAAAGATAAAAGACTCTGGATTACTTCGCTACGCTCGTAATGACGGCCATTGCGAGCGTAGCAAATCAATCCAGAAAACTATTATACGAAATTAGATTATAGGACTAAAGGGAGAATTATCGTGTCGATCAACGCGGTAACACCGGTAAAAGAATTTGCCGATATTATGACGCCCGAATATAAGGCGCTGGCGGCTAACGGGCCTTACGGAAAGCAAACTTCCGTAGACGACCTCGGCACATTCAAGGAGATAACCGAACCACATCCACACTGCGCCGGGTGCGGCGTATCTCTCGGTATTCGCTTGGGTCTGGCGTCGCTCCCCTCTCCTGAAGACACTATCGTAATAGGTACTCCCGGCTGCGCCTACTTCGCCCTTTCTCAATCCAATCTCAACTATTCCTGCACCGCGTTCGGCAACCAAAACTCCGTAGCCTCCGGTCTCAAGAGAATGCTCACGCTACGCCATCCCGGCAAACATAAGGACGTGATGGTGATGGTGGGCGACGGCGGCGTTGCGGATATCGGATTGGACTACACGCTGCACTCATGGTTCCGCGGCGAAAAGATCACAACCGTTATGCTTGACAACGAAGTATACGGCAACACCGGCGGTCAAGAGAGCGGAATGACGGTAAAAGGCAGGGTGCTGAACATGGCGCCGATGGGGAAAAAGTTCGGCAAGATCCCTGTCTTCGAGCTAGCCAAAACGTCTGGCTGCGTCTACGCCGTCCGCGTCACTATCGCAAGCCCTAAGAAACTAGGCGCGGCAATCAGAAGGGCGGTGCTTATCGCACGGGAAATCGGTCCGACATACGTACAAGCCTACACACCTTGCCCGACAAATATGAAATTCCAAACAAATAAGACAATCGAGACAGCCAAAGAGGGAGAGAAGAGCTACTATCAGTATGAGGAATACATTACAGAAGCCGCGAAAAATTATTTGCGTGATAAAGATAAATCTTTTTAAGACGAAGCCTTAAAACATATAAATCTTTTTTAGACGAAGCCTTCGGCTTCATAGATAAATGCGGGGCTAAACCCCGCATTTTCAATCAAAATCAAAGTCAAAAGATTTTGACGTTATCTTTTGACTGAAAATCGGGGGTTTAGCCCCCGATTTATCTATGAAAGGCGAAGCCTTTCGTCTAAAAATGAATTTGATTTTAAAGAATTTGATTTTAGTAGCCTTCCTCTAAAAAAGAATTTGATTTTAAAGATTTTGATTTTAACTTTTTAAGGTCTAATATGAAACAAACCGATCAAGTCAATCTCGACATAAGAATGTCCGGTCTAGGCGGCCAAGGCGTGGTCACCGCCGCCCACATCTTAGGCACCGCGGTTGTACACACCGGCAGATACGCCGTTGTCAACCCATTCTTCGGCGCTGAGAAACGCTTAGCGCCCACGGAGAGCTACGTGCGGATATCCTCTGAACCTATCTACGACAGAGGCGAGGTCATGTACCCCGACGTCATAGCCGTATTCGCCCCTCAAGTGATAACCATAGGCAAATCGCACTCAATACCCTTCTACTCCGGCCTGCGGAACGGCGGATTGGTCGTCGTCAACTCCGATGAACCGATAATCAATGAAAAGGATATGTCGGAGATTGCTAAACTGAACGCCCAAGTAACCTACGTCCCGGCGACAAAATTAGCGGTAGATTTCGCCGAAACCGACTTAGCCACAAACATGACGATGCTCGGCGCTCTCTGCGGCCTGTCACCTGATTTGATTGATCTGGACTCGCTCCTGACGGCGGTGGAGGAGCGTTTCAGCGGAAAATCTAAGATAGTGGCCTCCGGCACCACGGCTGCGCTTGACGAGGCTATCAAAAGCAAATTTGACAAGGCCGCGTCTATGATTGAGAAGAATTTAGCCGCTATCAAAGAGGCGTTTAAATATACTAATAGCGGCGGCGGATAATTTTTTTAAAAAAAATTTGCTTTTTGACCCGCGCGGAATGTATACTATGTATATATACAAGTAACTAATGTGGTATGAATCAAAGTTGGTCCCATACCCATATTGCGCGAGACCTATGAGTACTAGAGATGCTAGATATAGGTATGAAATGTTAACATATAAAACTTATGCTAAAAAAGGTGAAATCATGCGAAATTCGACTAATTTAAGCGAAATTCACGTTGCAGACGCCGTGAATACGCTACCCGAATCCGTGTACCCCCCCCCCCCCCCCC
>Ga0268262_10000345_pt1 | contig 62369 bp, 47 predicted proteins | sample TergutNc150P3_FD_190354 | JGI IMG/M metagenome (GOLD analysis project Ga0268262, IMG submission 190354) | Nasutitermes corniger P3 segment gut microbial community from laboratory colony in Florida, USA - Nc150 P3 (SPAdes) (version 2) | ecosystem: Host-associated > Arthropoda: Insects >... | reverse complement strand
CCGTCGCCGCTGGTCAGGCTGGTTTCGGCCACCTTGTCGTTAGTGAGGCGGGAGACATATTCATAGGCCGAGCCCGGAGTTTTGCGCCTGACGCTCCGCCAGTCCCGGCGGTAGAGGGTCAGGTCGGCTTTCACCCCGGGGACTAAGCGGCCCTCCAAGTCCGAGACTATGAAATTGACGGCCCGAGACTCGCCAACCCGGCCCAGGAGGGGGATGGAGAGGCCGGCATAGACCGAAGCCGGGTGGACCAGGAAACGTCCGGAGACCGAGACCGGCCGGCCGTCCACGTCAACGACGGTGGCGTTGGCGAAGAGGAAGCGGGGCCGGGGCGGCCGGTCGGCCGGGGCGGCCAAGCTGACGGAGAATTTAAGGTTCCCGCCCCGGTCCAGGCCGCCGGAAGCCGAGGCCAGGACCTCGGCCGCCTCTTCCGGCTCTTCCGGGCCGTCGTTCTCTTCGCTCCGGCTGATATTGTCCTCCAGGCTGTAATCAGCGTAAGGCCCCGGCAGACGGAAAAAGGCCGGCTGGTAATGGGCCGACCACTGGACCGGCTGCCCGGCCACCGGAGCGCCGAAATGATAGTCGGCCTGGATGCCCAGATCGACCTTATCCCCGGCCAGGGCCTGTTCCGGCAGCCCTTCAATCTTGACCTCGAAGGCCGGCGGACGATAGGTGAGGACCTTGAAGGAGCCGGCCTGGTCCAGTTCCCCGTCGGCCGGTCCGGCCCAGACCGTCCAAGTGCCCAAGTGGGCGTCGGACGGCAGGCGGAACTCGTGGCTAATGGTGCCGAATGGGCCGGTTTTCTTACGAATCCTAGCCGCTTTTTCCCCGAAGGGGTCGCGTATCTCCAGGTCCATTTCCTCGCCGGCCGGTTCCCGCATAAGTTCGCCCCGGCCCTGCCGGGCGATGAGTTTGAACTTGGCCGTTTCGCCCGGCCGATACAGGGGCAGGGCGTTCAAGAGCCAATGGTTGGGTTCCCGGGCGGCCTTTTCGGTTTCGTAGAGGCTGTAGGCCTCCACGGGCCAGTTCCAGTTGGAGAGGGCGCCCTGCCAGTCCAGGGGCCACAGGGCCATCTGGCCTTCGGCCTTGGCCACCACGAAGAGGCGGCGATCCGGGCGGCCGTTCTTGAAAAGACTTTTGAGGCCGGGAAGCTGGGCCAGGCCGTCCTGGCCGCTCTGGCCGCGCCACAGGGCCTGGCCGGCGCCGTTGCGCAGTTCCAGGTACACGTTGGGCCAGGCCCGGGCCGAGGCCAGGTTGGTCACCCAGATGAGGCCGGATTCCGGCCCGGTCTTGACGGTCAGGCCCAGGTCGGCGACCTGGGTCAAGGCGCAAACCTGCCGGGAGGCATTTTCCAAATCAGTGTAGCGGGCCCGGACAACCAGGAAACGGCCGCGGCGGCGGTCGCCGAAAAGCTGGGCCAAGTCCAGGACCAGGGGCCGCCGCCCGTGCCGGGCCCCGCCGGGGACCGGAATGCGCAGGGTCGCCGGTTCCACGCCCTTCAAGACTTCGGCCGCGGCCTGGCCTCCGCAATGATGGAAATCATAGCGGTCGGTCCAAGCCTCTCCCGGGTCGTCCGCGTCCGCTGTCAGAAAGGCCAGGGCCTCTTCGGCGGTCAAGGCGAAGCCTTCTATTTCCACCTGGGGCAGATTGGTGACCATGAGGCGCAGTTGGGGCGGGACGGCCGTCTCCAAAAGTCCGTAGGGCTCGTCCAAGCCGAACTCGACTTTCGGCCGGTAGGCCCTGGTGCGGAAAGTCAGGGGCTTGGCCGTGGCCAGAGGCTGGCCGTAGAGGTCGCGGGCGGCCGGGTCGAGGGTCAGGGTGTAATTGGTATCTCCCTTCAAGTGGCCGTATAAATACAACTGCTTCTGGATGTGGTCGGCGTTCTCCTCTTCTTCACCGGAGGCCTGGTATTCCCTGATTAAAGGCTCAAGATCGTAATCCGGCTCCAGATGCATGAGGGGCAGGATGCGGGCCAGATCGACCGGGTTGGAAAAGGCCAGGGTCGGTGGGCCCCATTGTGGAGGCCAGGCGCCCAGGTCCGGGTCGCGGGGGTCGGTCCAGCCGATGGTGAAGGGGCCATAGGTGCGGCCTTCGGCCAGGAGCAATTCAGGGGCCGGTTCCGGCCCGGCCTGGCTGGCGGCCCCGGCCTGGAGAACCAGGCGGTAGGCGGAGTCGCGGGGCAGAGGTTCCGGCGCGGTGAACTCAAAAGACAGGTTCCCGTTTTCCGGGCTGGGTTCCACCCGGGCCGCCAGTTTGCGTTCAGACCAGCCTTCGGACCAGATGAAATAAGCGCGCCGGTCCAGGCTGGCCGGATTCGGGGGCTGATTGAAGACCACTCGCCAGCCAGGGGTCAGGGCGGTTTCCGGGGCGCCTTCGCCCAACAACTGGCTGCTTTTGACCCCTAAAAGCGGAAGGCGGATTTCAGCCGCGGCGTCTTCTTTCAGCCTGGCTCCGGAGATGGCCGCCGGGAGGCGGTCGGCCCGGAGCACAGCCTTTATTTTAAGGCTGCCGGTCAAGGGCTGGTCCGGCACGAAGGCCAGGGTGTACTGATTGAGCCAGAGACGGCGTCCGGGCAGGTCCGGGGTCAGGTTAAGGACGCCGGCGGGAACCTCATCGTAGGCGCCCAAGGGGACCATGGGTTGGTTGAACATGGCCGTTATCTGGGTCAGGCGGGGGAGATCGCCCGAGGGGCCGAAGCGCAGGAGGGCCAGGGGACCATAGGCGGCCTTGGCGGCTTGGCCTGGCTGATCGGCTGGTTCGCTGGAGCAGGCGGAAAAGGCCAAGGCCAGAACGGATAAGGCGACCAGAGCCAGACGGCGGAGGGAATTATTCATCATATCATGGACCTCTGGGGCCTTTGGCTCCAGACCCCGTGACCGATGGTCGGCCTGGCGGGGCGGGTTTGGTCGGCCGCGGCCGGGAATTTACCTTCATTGTCTCACATTATACCAAAAAAAACGAATCACCATTTATGAAAAATTACAAACGCCGCGCCCACAATCATAGAGAAGCCCAACACGTGATTCCATTTAATCGGCTCACCCAGGTAAAGAATTGAGAAAACCATGAAGACGGTCAGCGACAAAACTTCCTGAATGGTTTTAAGTTCCGCGGCGCTGAAATAGCCGTACCCCAGCCTGTTGGCGGGAACTTGGAGGCAATACTCAAAAAACGCGAGCCCCCAGCTTATTGTCACCACCCGCCAGAGAGAGACGGACGGGAATTTCAGATGCCCGTACCAGGCGGCGGTCATGAAAACATTGGAGCAGCACAAAAGGCCCACGGAAATAAGCGGAATTTTCATGTTACGAACAGCTTTCCGGCTTCGGCCACCTAGCTCGTGCATCTTCACATTTGGTCGGCTACGGGGTCTGGGGCCGCCGGCCCCAGCAAGCCAGCCAGGCGAAAGCCGGGGGCCTTAGAGGCTCCGGCTACGGCCAGCCATTCCAGCGCATTTTCTAAGGCCCGACGGCCCGGGTCCAGGGCTCAGCCCTGGAAAGGGCGGCCAGGGCCGCGGTTTCGGAGCGCAGGGTAAGGGGCCCCAGGCGCCAGGGCTTAAGCCCGGCGGCCAGGAAGGCCGCCTCTTCCCCGGGGCTGAAGCCGCCCTCCGGCCCGACCAATAGCCAGGGGTCCGGCCTGGAAAATTCAGGTTCCGTTAGTGCTTCGGCCGAGAGGCAAAGAAAGAACCCGGCCGGGCCAGGACCGGCCTCGGCCAAGAGTTCCGCCGTGGTAACGGTGGGGCGGACGGCCAAGGGATTGGCCCGGCCGCACTGTTTGCGGGCCTCTTCGGCCAGGCGGCGCCATCTTTCGGCCCGGGCCGAGGCGGCCAGGGCCAGGCCGGGCTTGACCCGCTCGCAGACCAGGGGCCAGATTTCACCGGCGCCAAGTTCCGCGGCCTTTTCCACGGCCCAGTCAAAACGGGGCATATTGACCAGGGCCAGGGCCAGGCGGGGGCCAAGCGACTCAATTTGGTGAGGCCGCCAGCCCTCTTCCGGAAGCACTTCAAGTATGGGCAGACGCCCACGGCCGCCTTGGGCCATCGTCACCCTGGCCCGGGCCAGCCCGGCCGGGCCGGCCACTTCCACCAGATCGCCCGGCGCAAGGCGCAGAACCGAGACCCCGTGCCTGGCCTGGGCGGAATCCAGCCGCAATTTCTTCGGACCGTCAGGACCGTCACCAGGCCCGCCGGCCCAGGTCAGGCGGGGAATCCGCATGAAACCTCCACGGCCAAGCTTAAGGTGCCTGCCCTTTTAGCACCCCGAACCGGCGAAATTACCAAAAACATCCAGCTTTGGCCGGACAAGCTCACACTATTTCCATAATTAGCCGGCCGTCAAAAGAAGAGCCGCCCATTCCTCCCGGCGTGGGCTGGCTTCCAGAATCCAGCCCAGGGCCTCATAGGCCGTGGCCGCTTCCGCGGCCTGTCTGTCCAGAAGTCCTGAGAGGATAAGGCGGCCGGCCGGCGCGGCCAAGGCGGTCAAGCGCGGGGCCAGTTCCAGAAGCGGGGCCAGGGTCAGGTTGGCCGTGATGAGGTCGAAGGCCGGGGCCGGCTTATTAGTGGCGGCGCCGGCCTCGGATTCCAGCAGATCCATCACCATGAAATCCACGCGGCCGGACAAGCCGTTCAAGGCGGCGTTCTCCTCGGCTACGGCCAAGGCGGCGGGGTCGTTATCCACTCCAAAAATCTCGGCCGCCGGGTTAAGGGCAGCGGCGGCCAAAGCCAGGATGCCGCTGCCGAAGCCAACGTCCAAGATACGGGCGGCCCGGGGGGCCAGATTGGCCAGAAGTTCCAGGCAGAGCCGGGTGGTGGCGTGGTGTCCGCTGCCGAAGGCTAGGCCGGGGTCCAGGCGCAAGACCACGGCCGCGGCCGGCCGGTCATTCTCCGGCCACCAGGTGGGGGCCACGGCCAAGCCCTGGCTCACCAGGACCGGCTTGAGGCCTTCCTTCCATTTTTCAGCCCAGTCCTGGCCATCTTCCAGTTCCAGATCAAAATCAAAGTCCGCCAGGTCCAGGCCGAAGGCCCCGGCCAGCCGGTCCAGCCAAGCCGGCCCCAGGGCGGCCAGGCGTTCCCGGTCTTCTGGGGAGAAACCGGCCCGGCTGACCAAACGGCCGAGTTCATCGGGCCTGTCTTCCCAGAGCCCGGCCGCCCCGGCTTCGAAGAAAAAGGCGCTGACCGCCTCGGCGGCGGCCGGCGGGTGGCGGAGCGTGGCCAGAAGCCAAGGCCCGGGGGAAGGTTTCACGGCCACCGCTTTTTCTGATATCCAGCAAAAGTTTCAGATGAATTTCTGGATGATTATGGCCGCCAGCATGGCCGTAAACATACCCCAAAGCATTTTGGAGTTATGGTCCAGCCTTCTTTCCAAGCCGGCGAATTTATCATCAAGGCCGGAGAATTTATCGTTCATTCTTTTTTCAAAGCCATCGAATTTATCGTTCATCCTTTTTTCAAAGTCGGCGAATTTGTCATCAACGCCGGAGAATTTATCGTTCATCCTTTTTTCAAAGTCGGCGAATTTGTCATCAACGCCGGAGAATTTATCGTTCATTATTTTTTCCAGGCCGGCGAATTTGTCATCCACATGGGCGAATTTGCCATCCACATGGGCAAATTTATCATCCACATGGGCGAATCGCTCGCCAATGCTTTTTTCCAGGCTGTTAAAACGCGCGTCAAGGCTGTTGAATCTCTCATCGTGGCGGGCCAGGGTATGGGCTATTTCTTCAACCTTGGCCTGCAAGGTATCTGTTTTGGTCTCCAGCCGGCCCACGGCCTGTTCAACATGGGTGAGGCGCTGGGAAAGTTCGCCCACTTCCCGGCCCCATCGTTCGCCCAAGTCCAAGCCGACGAAGGGATGGAGGTTGAGTGGGGTGTATTCCTGTTTCCTGGATTCTTCGCTCATGCTTCACCTTCATTAAAATGATACCAAAATCGGGCCTTTTTGGCAAGACCCGCCCTTAATCAAGCATTGATTATCCCCTCCGCGAGAGCAAAGGCCCAGATGTTTTTATTTGGCAAAATATATAATTATTCCTATATTAATTGCTATTATTCATAATAGTCTTTTTATATAACTCTTGACATATAACAATGCACACAATAAACTTAATTATGTTTCGCGCCAGGACTTTGCCTGGCCGTTTCCCAATACATTAAACAATCCGGCCCGGCCGCACTTACGGCCCGGCCAATCAGGTCTGGCGGCCTGTAAAATGAGTTTGAAAGCTGAGTCTGAATTCTGGCCGGGCCGAAAAGTGCTCATCACCGGACACACCGGCTTCAAGGGCACTTGGCTGACCTTGCTGCTGGAGGCCCTGGGGGCCGAGGTTTACGGCCTGGCCCTGGCCCCGCCCACGGCGCCCAGCCTCTTCGCGGCGGTCGAGGCCCGGCCGCGCAAAGGCGGAGTCTCGGTCATCGGAGATATTCTTGACCCGGGACGCCTGGCCGCCGCTTTTCAGGAATCCGGGGCTGAGGTGGCCTTTCACCTGGCCGCCCAGGCCCTGGTGGGCCAATCCTTTCTTGATCCGGAAGGGACTTTCGCGGTCAACGTGATGGGCACGGTAAAATTTCTGGAAGCGGCCCGGAGAGCGCCCGGCCTTAAGGCGGCCGTGGTCATCACCAGCGACAAATGTTACCGCAACGACGGCCGCTTGAGCGGCTACGGAGAAGATGACCCCTTGGGGGGTGAAGACACCTATTCGGCCAGCAAGGCGGCGGCGGAACTAGCCACGGCGGCTTGGCGGCTTTCTTTTTTCCGGGATGGGCCGCTTCTGGTGGCCTCGGCCCGGGCCGGAAACGTCATCGGCGGGGGCGATTTTTCCACTGACCGTCTGGTTCCCGATGCCCTGCGCTCCTTTGCCGAGGGGCGCCCCCTGGTCTTGCGGCGGCCTGGAGCCAGGCGTCCCTGGCAGCACGTTTTGGATCCGCTGAGCGGCTACCTGGCCCTGGCCAGATGCCTGTGCGAAGGCCGGCGAGATCTGGCCGGAGGCTGGAATTTCGGACCAGGCCCGGCCGACCATTGGCCGGTTGGCCAGTTGGCCGGGCGATTGGCCGAGTTATGGGGCGAAGGGGCGACGGTGGATCAAACCCCGGCCCCGGCCTACCATGAAGCCGAGACCCTGACCTTGAAGGCCGACCGGGCCAGAGAAGAACTGGGCTGGCAGTCGCGCCTATCCTTGGCCGAGGCCCTGGCCTGGACCGTGGAATGGTATCGGTCTTTTTACCGGGGCGGGCGGCCCCTGGAGACGATCCAGCGCCAGATAGCGGCCTATTCAAGCCTGTAAGCTTTCAGGTTTTAAGACCGCAAAAATCAACGATGGTTCCGATCATGTAATCAATCATCTCCTCGGTCAGGCCCGGCCACAGCCCTATCCAGAAAGCGCCTTCCATGGCCATATCGGTGTTGGTCAAAGGGCCTGGCAGGCGATGGGGCGTGCCGGCGTAGGCCGGCTGCCGCAGAAGGTTGCCCCCGAACAACAGCCTGGTGCCTATGCCGCGGCCTTCCAAGTGCTTCAACAGTGCTGGCCGGTCAAACCCGGCCTCTTTTTTCACCAGCATGGGGAAGCCGAACCAAGCCGGTTCAGAACCTGGCGTAGCTTTGGGCAAAAGGAGGCGGCCGGAGCAGGGTTCCAGGCCAGCCGAAAGTCTCTCGAAATTACGCCGCCGCCGTTCTATGAAGCCATCAAGTTTTTTCAACTGGGCCAGGCCGGAGGCGGCCGCGAAATCCGTGGCTTTAAGGTTGTAGCCCAAGTGACTGTAGATGTATTTGTGGTCGTAGCCGTCCGGGAGGCCGCCCGAACGCCAGCCGAAACGCTCTCCGCAGGTGTTGTCACAGCCGGGCGGACACCAGCAGTCCCGGCCCCAGTCGCGAAACGACTCCACAATGCGCTTTAGCAACTGGTCGTCCGTGGTCACGGCCCCGCCTTCACCAGTGGTCATGTGGTGGGCTGGGTAAAAGCTGAAAGTCGAAAGATGGCCGAATGAGCCTGTTTTTCGGCCCCGCCAGAGCGAGCCGGCCGCGTCGCAGTTATCTTCTATCAGCCACAGGCCGCGGCTTCTGGCCAATTCGGCCGCCAAGTCCAGGTCAAAGGGGTTGCCGAGGGTATGGGCCAGAAAAATGGCCCTGGTCTTTGGGCCTAGGGCGGCCTTAAGCCTCGCTGGGTCAATATTAAGGTTGTCCAGCGAAATATCAGCGTAAACCGGAACCAGGCCAAGCTGGAGAATGGGATTGACCGTGGTGGGGAAACCGGCGGCCACGGCCAGAACCTCATCGCCCGGCTTTAAGGCTCTTTCCCCCAGCAAAGGCGAAGTCAGGGCGGCCAAGGCCAAGAGATTGGCGCTGGAGCCTGAGTTGCACAAAAGGCAGAAGCGGCGGCCCAGCCACCCGGCGAATTCCCGCTCAAAACGTTCGGCGAAACGACCGGCGGTAAGCCAGAGATCGGCCGCGGCCTCCACCAGGAATTCCAATTCCTCAACCCCAACCACCTTGCCGGCGGCCGGCAAATAGGTGCGGCCGGGTTCAAACCGTTTCGCCGGATTTTCGCGTTCATGGCAGCGCCGGGCCGCCGCTCTCAGTTCAGCCCTGGCCGAATCGTCCATGCCCCTCTCTCCTTAACCCTTGCCCCTCAATCAGCGCTTCCATGTTGCCGCCTGAATTGGCCGAACGAGGGCAAAGCCTGATCTTTTCTTGATAAAACCAAGTCGTCCACCAAATCCAGGGGCCAGTCTATCTTGATATCCGCGTCATTCCAGATAATGCCGTCGTCGTATTCGGCATAAAACGTTTCGGAACACTTGTAAGAGACCATTGAACGCTCCAAGGCCAGAAATCCGTGCCCAAAGCCTTCCGGGACATACAGTTCGTCGCTGTTTTCCTCGGAAAGGCAAAAGCCCTGCCATTGACCGAAGGTTGGCGACTCGGCCCGCAGATCTACGGCCACGTCATAAATTTTCCCGCAAAGGCAGCGCACCAGCTTGGCTTGCTGTTTTTCCCTTTGGAAATGCAGGCCCCGCAGCACACCCCGGCGCGAGTTTGTATAAAATACCTCTTTAAGCTCATGGGCCAGCCCGTGGTCCGCGAAAGCTTTCACCGAATAGTCTTTTATGAGACAGCCCCGTTCATCAGGGGCGATAAATGGCTTTATAAGCCAGAGGCCGGCCAGCCGCGTTTTTTCAAAGCTGAAATTTTGCGTCATCGGCGCTCCTTTCTCCGGCCAGCCAGTCCCTGGTCAGCCTGACTCCCTCGGCAAAACCGATCTCCGCCCGGAAACCTGTATCTATTTCGGTCATCGCGCAGTCGAATTTTTCCAGGGGCAGACTCACTCCGTCATAGGAGAGTCCGCCGAAGATGAAATCGCTGGCCGGCGCGATGGCGGCCTTCATTTCCAGGAGAAACTCCTTTAGCGGTTTGGCCCTTGAACTGCCGATCAGGTAACTGCAAAAGGGCCGGCCGTTTTGGCCGATGAGATGGAAGGCTCTGGCCACATCGGTTATGTAAACGAAATCATAAATCTGCGTTCCGGCGGTGAACAGGAGTTCCTCGCCGCTCAGGATTTTCCGAATGGTCGAGTTTATGAAGCGCGGGGATCTTTCGCCGGCGCCATAGGCATTGGTTATTTCAGCCCGTATCAGGTCAAGTCCTAGGCCGGCGGCCATGGACGCGCTCATGACCTGCGCCGCCAGTTTGCTGCCGCCGTAAATGTTTCCCGGCCCGGGCCGATGTCCGGGCGTATAAGCCGCGGCCGCGGCCTCGTGTTCCATGATGCTGCCGGCCGTGATGAAACGGCGGCAGCCGATTTCCTTGGCCAGATGCAGACAGTCCAAGGTCCATTGGACGTTTTGCAGCTGCAGGGCCGGGTCCGCCCGGCCCTGGCCCGCTGAACCGGCCCAAGCTAAATGATAAAAAACATCGGCCGCGATCCGCGCCTCGGCCAGAGCCCGGATGTTCCCCATATCCAGGGGCAGGACCGTAAGCAGCGGAGATGACGGAAGACCGGCCGGGGAGCCGGGCCTGGTTACCGCCGCCACTGTTATATTATGGTCAAGAAGCTCTTTGACGACGGCCCGGCCAATGAACCCGCCGGCGCCGGTTACAATCGCGGTTTTCATAAGGCCTTCCGAACCGGCGGCTGAACAAGAACCGCCTGGCTGGAGCGCAATAAGACAAAATCAAATGAACTTCTGGATAATGATGGCCGCCAGCATGGCCGTAAACATACCCCACAGCATTTTGGTGTTGTTGTCCAGTCTTTTTTCCAAGCCGCCCAATCTCTCGTCAATTCTTTTTTCCAGGCTGTTGAATCTCTCGTCAATGCTGTTGAATCTTTCTTCGTGGCTGTTGAACTTTCCGTCGTGGCGGGCCAGGGTATGAGCTATATCTTCAACCTTGGCGTGCAAGGCGTCGGTTTTTGTTTCCAGCCTGGCCACGGACTGTTCCACATGGGTGAGGCGCTGGGAAAGTTCGCCAACTTCCCGGCCCCACCGTTCGCCCAAGTCCAAGCCGACAAAGGGGTGGAGGTTAAGGGGGGTATATTCCTGCTTCCTGGATTCTTCGCTCATGCTTCACCTTCAATAAAATGATACCGAAATCGGGCGCTTTTGGCAAGTCCCGCGCCAGTGGGCCGGCCTTTCGCTTAAGGCGTCGGGCGCGGACGGTTCCAGTCATTCCAGTTGAATCCCCCAATGCGCCTTCGTGGTGAAGTGCCTGTTCCCCAGGTTTCAATCTTGGTGGTTGCCTGAAAAACAAACACAACATATTGACATTTAATTATGCATATGTTATCTTAATTATGTGCCGCGGTCATCATTTCCCTCACCCATATTTGGCACTAAAATTGCAATATTTCAGTCAGGTCTCTAAAACACCCGCCCAAGACGGGACCGCCCCAAGGAGAAGGACATGAATTTTCAGGATTTGAAAGATCGGTTCAAGAACCGCGAAGTCTATCTCTGGGGAGCCCGCCAGCTTGGTTTCAGCATCTTGAAAACCCTGCGCCGGGAAGGCTTGAACCCCAAGGGTTTCGTTGATTCCAGCCCGGACCTGGCCGGGCAAGCCGTCCTGGGCCTCTCGGTCTCCAAGCCTGAAACAATTCTCATGAGGCCGAACGGCGAGGTCTTCATAGTCATCACCTCCGGTTTCTATGCCACGGAGATCGGGGAGGCCTGCCGCCGGGCCGGCCTGGCCGAAGGCCGCGATTTTGTAGCCGCCGCCGAACTCCAACAACTGGACTACCAGATAGATGTCTCCGGGCTGTGCAACTTGAAATGCATTTCCTGCCCCCGGGGCAATTTCAGCCCACAGCCCGAGGCCGGCTTCATGAAGGCGGAAGTCTTGGACCAGGTCCTGGCCAAGATAGTGAGAGAAGACCCCTTGGTGGGGGCCGTGGCCCTTTACAATTGGGGCGAGCCGCTCCTGAACCCAGATTTGCCGGAAATGATAAATCTCTGCCGCGGGCACGGCCTGGATGCGGCCATCTCCAGCAATCTAAGTTTCCGCCGCGATTTCAGCGAGGTGATCAAGGCCCGGCCCACCTGGTTCCGGGTCTCGGTTTCCGGCTACGGGGACAATTACGAAATAACCCACACCGGCGGCCGTTGGGACTGGTTCCTGGAAAACCTCCACACCCTTAAAAATCTAAAGGACGAGCACCATCCGGATATGGAGGTCGAGGTTTTTTACCACATCTATAAGAACCGGGCCGATGATTACCGGCGCCTGAAAGACCTTTGCGCCGGCCTGGGCTTCAACTTAAGGCTGCGGCACGCGGCCCTGGCCCCCCTGGAGAACGTGGCCGCCATAATCAGCGGCCGACCGGTGAGCCCGGCCGCCGTTAAAACCTGGGAACTCCAGGCCATAAGCATACCGGAAGCCATGGAAATGGCCCGGGCTCAGAAGCATCTGCCCTGCCCCTGGACCCGCTGCCTCTGGATAACCTGGGATCTCCAGATCAGCCAGTGCATGGAATGGTATCAGCCTGGCTTAAGACTGGTTGAGGGCGATTTTCTGCAAGTCCCCCTGGCCGACATCCTGACCGCCCGGAGGGACAGCGAATTCTGCCGGTCCTGCCGCGAGCGGGCCATCCACCGCTGTTTCACCATCTACGGTGATGAGAGCCTTATTGAAAAGCGCGGCAGCTTGAACGCCTGAAAAATCTAGGATAAGGAAATCAATAATGAATCAGGCCTCCATTGAGCTTGAAACAATGATTGCCACGCCCACCAGGCAAAAAAGCGGAGAGATCCAGTTCCCGTCTTACCTTACGCCTATCCTCTTGAGCGAATTCACCCCGGAGAGCTTGAAAGACCTCATAGGCGGCCGCCGACTTTTTCTGCGCGGCGCGGCCTTTCTTGGTCAAGGCTTGGCCAACAGTTTGAGTCGCCTGGGCCTCCAGGTCGATGGATTCATTGATAAAAGCCCCCGTATGCTGGGCCGCCGCCTGGCCGGCCGTCCGGTATTCACCCCGCAAGAGGTCTATGGTAGGTCTGGTCTGGCTGGGGAAATCTTCGTCATCATGGCCTCCGGCTACTGGGAAGATGAGTTCAGGGCCGAATTGGCCTCGGCCGGCTTGGCCGAGGGCCGTGATTTCATATCCTCCTTTGACCTTACGCCAGTATGTCCCAGCATAGACGTGGCCGGGGTCTGCAACTTGCGCTGCCAGGGCTGCCCCCGGGGCAATATGGAAACCCATCCCCCGGCCGGTTTCATGTCGGCCGAAGTTTACGCCAGGGTCATAGACAAGCTCTTGCGGGAACTGCCATTCCTGGGCGAGGTGCAGCTTTACACCTGGGGCGAGCCCCTGCTGAATCCTGAGTTGCCGGAAATAATCGGCCATAATCAGGCCCGCCGGGTGATCTCCGTAGTCTCAACCAACCTTAACCTTAAAAGCGAACTGGTGGAAAACCTGGCCAAGGCCGGGCCGGAAGTGGTGCGGGTTTCCTGTTCCGGCTGGGGCGACAATTATGAAATTACCCACACCGGTGGACGTTGGGAGTTGTTTCTGAAAAACACCAGGCGCCTGTCCGAATTGAACCGGTCTTTGCAGGCCGGCATGGAAATGGAATTTTATTACCATATCTATAACCACAACGGCGGAGAGGATTATGAGAAGGCCAAGACCCTGGCCGAAGAGTTAGGCTATGTTTTCCGCCCAGTCACCGCCAACCTCTATCCTCGGGAAAGCATTATAGACTTGCGCCGTGGCCTGGATTTGAGTCCTTCCGCCAGAAAACAGTGGGCCCTACTGGCCAATGAAGCCAAAACTATGCTTCTTGGCTGCGGGGAAAACTTGCTGGACGTCCCTTGCCTGGAAAACCGCACCGTCGCCATCAACTGGAACCTGAACGTGCGGGTCTGCGGCGTATGTTATCTGCCCATCGTGGCTGATAACTTCCTAGAAACTCCGCTTCATGAGCTTATCGGCTTGGTGGCCGGGAGCGCTGACTGTGCGAAGTGCGCGGCCTGCGGCGCCCACGCCTTTATAAAGCCTTTCACTGCCGATCAGAGGCTGGTTAAGGGGAACTGACAATGCCCAACATACTATTGATAACCCCGGCCACCTGCGACCAGAGCCTTAAAGTAAGCCAGGCTTTTCTTAGAGAATACTATATGCCCCTGGCCCACCTTTACCTCTCTGGGGCCCTGGCCCGCCATTTCGAGGTGGCCGTGCTGGATTTGAATACCTTGAGGCTCTGGGATGAAACCCCGGAGCAAATTCCGGCCACGATGACCACGGCCGTGACCAGGGCGGTGCGGGAGACCCAGCCATTCCTGGTGGGCCTCAACTGCAAGTTTTCCGGCCAGATCAAGCCAGTGCTGGAAATGGCTGGCCTGGTGAAAGCGCTGGACGGACGGATTAAAACAGCCGTGGGTGGGATACACCCCACTATTTTCAGTGAAGACATAATAAAAAACTGCCAGGATATCGACTTCGTTCTCCAAGGTGAGGGCGAGGAAAACACGGTGGCCCTGGCCCTGGCCTTGAAAAACGGAACAACCCTGTCCTGCATAGATGGCCTTACCTGGCGTGGGCCGGACGGCCAAGTCATAAACCAGCCCAAGACCAGCTTCATCGCCGACCCGGACCAAATTCCACGTCCGGCCTATCACCTTTTTGATTTTAAAAACTACGCCATTGATACCTCCCGCTGGCACAATCCCAAAAAGCTGCCCATCGGAGTGCCAGTGCCCCTCATAACCAGCCGCAGTTGCCCCAACCGATGCAATTTCTGCTGTATGTTCCGTGTCATGGGCCCCCGCTTCCGGCCTCGTTCGGCCGGCCATGTGCTGGACGAAATGGAATTTCTGTATCACGAGCATAACACCAGATATTTTGAGATAATGGACGACAACTTCACCCTCCACAAGAAGCGGGCTTTGGAAATCTGCCGCGGTATAATAAAACGGAATTTGAATATCCAGTTCCGCACCATGAACGGTCTGTCAATCAATTCCCTGGATGAGGAAGTGGTGGACGCTCTGGCCGAGGCTGGTCTGGCCGCGACGCCCATCGCCATTGAAAGCGGCTCGGAATATATCCGAAACCATGTCATGGGCAAACGCCTGGATATCAAAAAAGCCTTCAAGGTGGTCCGGGCTTTCAAGCGCCACCCTCATATAATTCTTACGGCCCTTTTTATCATCGGCCTGCCAGAAGACACCCAGGAAACCTTGTTGGCCACCTACCGCCTGATAGAGGAATTGGAAGTGGACGACTGCGCGGTGGCCAATGCCACGCCCTTCCCCGGAACGGCCCTTTATGAACAGTGCCTCCGGGAGAATCTTCTGCTTCAGGACGACTTAGGCCGTTGGGACAACGACCAGTTATTTACCACCAATAAAGGCTGCGATTTTTTCATCAAGCCAAGAAATATGAGATTGGAAGAATTGGCCCATTTTCGCGGTAGGTTCGATGAGCAGCGCCTCCGAAAAATGAGCCCCAAATACCGGGCCATTTCTCGCACAGCCTGGGAGGCCGAAAGTAGGCCTGCCACGCCAGCACCGCCTGCCGCACCATATGAATTGGCCGCCGGACCGGCCTGAACCGGAAAAGGAGTTTGAGGCATGGTCATATCCAATTACACGCCAGCAGTTCTTAAACCGCTTTCATACGTCGACGAAGCCTTTAAAAATCGGACCTGCCCCTTATGCGGCCACCATGTCGGGGAAAAGCTGGCGGAAATAGATTTCGTCATGTTCGACGGGTGCGGACTGCAAGGCCCGATCCGTTTATCGTCCTGCCCAAGGTGCGGACTGGTCTATAATAATATTCAGAATCCAGACATACTGGCCAGCTATTACGCCGGACAATCAAGCTACAGCGCTCCAGATCAAGGCGCCGGCGGTGGCGGTGATGGCGAACTTGACCGGCGCCGGTATTTGCGTATATATGAAGTTCTGGCCCCCCATCTTACCCAGGCCGAGGCCCATATTCTTGATTTGGGGTGCGCCAAAGGCGGTTTCCTCATCTACCTTCAAGAGCGCGGATTCAGCAATTTGACCGGGGTTGACCTGGACGTCTCCTGTCTTGAAAACTTGAAGGCCCACAATCTAGCCGGCCTTCCTGGCAGTGCGGATAAAATACCCCTGCCGAACTGTTCAGTCGATCTCGTTCATTGCAACAATGTCTTTGAGCATCTCTTCGATATCAGGTCCGCCGCCGCCGAGGTCAACAGGGTTCTGGCCGAAGGCGGCCTGTTTTATCTGGAAGTTCCAGAATGCGCGGATTATGAGCATGACTGCATGAAACACCAGCAATGGCTGATGCCGGAACATATTCAATTTTTCAGCCGAGCCCATTTGAGTGAATTGCTTAAATCCGCCGGTTTCGAAATCTTGGCCGACGGCGAGAATGCCGTACCATTGGATGATAGGCATAAAGTCCCAGACTCATTTGTACTGGGGCGGAAAAAAGCCCATTCAACTAAATATGAAATAGTCCTCCATACTATGAAGGAGCGTATTTCCTCCAGGTTGAAGGAAGATGCAGGCCGTTTGGCGGAAACCCAAGCCTTGATCGACAAGTTGGCGGCCGGGGGGGCTGGGCTATTTCTATGGGGCCTGGGCTGGGCTTTCAATTTCTACTATGCCCAAATCGATTGGAGCCGCTCCAACATCAGGGCCCTCGTGGACCGCCGTCCATCCACTTGGAAATGGCGTTTCGGCGGTCGGCCAGTGGAAGGCCTGGAAATTCTGAACCAGGCCGGCCCTTATGATGCCGTTCTGGGTTTCGCCAGCCGCAGTCCTGAAAGCATGAAAGATTATCTCAGGCAAATCAACTTCCAGGGCCATTTTTTCAACATCGCGGGCGTGGAATGAACCAATTGAGTCTTAGCCTGGCCGGTGGCCATTACCTTAAGAGACCATCATGAAAATCATGCACGTCACGCCCCACCTGGGCGGCGGGGTGGGGCGGGTGCTATTAAACTACCTGGCCCGGGTCCATGGCGGGCCGGACCGGCATGAACTCTGGTGCCTGGATTACGCCAACCACCAAGCCAAGAAAAGGGCCGCCCAAGTAGGTTTGGTCCTTCATGACTCCCTGGGTCTTGATCACGGCAGCCTGGCCGCCGCAGCCAGGGAGGCCGATATCGTGGTCGCCCACTGGTGGAACCACCCTTTAATATGCGCCTGGTTCATGGGCGGCCTCATCCCACCCTGCCGTCTGCTCCTCTGGTCCCACGTCTCCGGCCTGGCTTCGCCCCAAATCTTCACCCCGGCCCTGGCCGCCTTCCCGGATATTTTTGCGGTCTCCACCCCACACAGCTTCACCGCCCAAGTCTGGCAAGACTGGCCGGACGCGGACCGGACAAAACGCTTGCGCCTCTTGTTCAGCTGCGCCGGCCTTGAACACGTAGCCAGGGCCGAACCTCGGCCCCACCAGGGCTTTCGGGTTGGCTACTTGGGCACGGTTGATTATGTGAAAATGCACCCCGATTTTATTAACCTATCCCTTTCGGCCGACCTGCCGGAAGCCCGTTTCGTGGTGGCCGGCGGCCCCAAGGATAGGGAACTGGCCAAAGAAGCCGAGGCCCTGGGCGCGGCCGCCCGCTTTGAAATACTTGGCCAGATCAGCGACATTGAAAATTTTCTATCCAGCCTGGATGTCTTCGGCTATCCATTGAACCCAAGGCACTACGGCACCGGTGAGCAATGCCTCATCGAGGCCCAAGCCGCCGGAGTGCCGCCGGTGGTCCTGGCCGGCGGAGCCGAGGAATATGTGGTGGAAGACGGCCAAACAGGGCTGGTGGCCCAAGGCGAGGCGAATTACAGCCGATGCCTGGAACGCCTTTACCATGACCGCGATCTACGCCTAGCCCTCTCGGCCCGGGCGCGGGTCCGCGCCCGTGATCGCTTCGATATCCAAAGCACGGTCCAGGGGCTCGAGGCCCTCTACGCTGAACTCATGGCCCGGCCAAAAACCGCGAAGACCTGGCCGGAAAATTCGGCCTCTGGCCTTGGCAGCTTAACCCCTGCCGAAATATTTTTAAATTCCCAAGGACCTCTGGCCCAATTCTTTGCCGAAACCGCCCCAGGCAAGGCAGACAAAAAGCGGGCCGGGGAACTTTTCAGCCGACTGAATATCGCCGACTATTCCGAGACCAGGGGCAGCGTCTTCCACTACCTTTCCTTCTTCCCGGAAGATCCTGGCCTGAAACATTGGGCCGGCCTTCTGCGAGGACGCGAGGAGACTCTTGCGGCTCAAGCCTGAAGGTAACTATCTGCCAGATGCCCGAATCGAGCCCTTCCAAAGGCCATGCCCGGTCTGCGGGGCCGGAGCCGGGCCCATTCTTGGCCGCCTAAATTTCGCCGCCTTTGATGATTCTCCCCTTAACGGGGCCTTCAATCTGGCCGCCTGCCCGGGCTGCGGGCTGGTCTTTTACGATGCCGCCATCAACCCTGAGGCCGTAGCCGCCTACTACCGCGCCGAACGGCGCTATTTCACTTCCCTCGCCCCAGGGGCTGGCGGCGACAGCCAAGCCGACATTCGACATCAGGCTGAAATAGTCAGCTATTTAAGCTCAAAAATCACACCTGAATATAAAATTTTTGACGTGGGCTGCGGCCGGGGCGGACTGCTTTCATCTCTCAGGCGGGCCGGATTTCAGAACCTTTATGGGGTGGACCTTTCGCCGGAGATGACCGCTGATATGGAAAAGCGTCTTGGTTTTCCGGCCGCCCCTGCTCCGGCCGACAGATTGCCTTTTCCGGAAGCGGCCCCCGGCCTCATTATCTATTCCCATGTGCTGGAACACGCGGCCGAACCGCGGGCCTTGCTCCGGGAGGCCGAAAGGCGCTTGATCCCCGAGGGGCTGGTCTTTATTGAAGTGCCGGACGCCTCGGCCTATCCCCTTGATATTCCCTATCAGGAATTTTATCTGGAACACTTAAACCACTTCGATTCCTCATCCTTAAGCCGGCTCCTGGCCGAAACCGGTTTCCAAGCCCTTGACCTTTTCCAGGCCGCCTTCGCCCTGCCAGGCGGTCGGAATCTCCCGGTCTTGCGGGCCCTGGCCGGCCGGGTTGGCGACGGTTCGGCGTGCGGTGGCCTGCCGGCCGGACCTTCGGCCATCGAATACATCACCAGCTACCTGGCTTGGTCGTCAAACCACCAAGTCATGAACAGTCTGGCTAACTTGGCCGACTCCGGCCGGCCACTCTGGGTCTGGGGCCTCTCACAACTCACCATGCTGCTCTTGGGTTCCTCGGCACTGAGCAAGGCCAGGCTAGCCGGCCTAATTGATCGAGACCCGGCCAAGATCGGCCGCGCCCTCGGCGGCCGGCTGGTGGCCGGGCCGGAAATACTGACCGGCCGGCCCCCGGACGAGGCCCTGCTACTTGCCGCCTTGGGTCATGAGCCTTCCATGCGGGCAAGCCTGACCTGGCTGAATTTTCACGGCCCGGTTTTCAGTATCTCCGAACTTAACTGACCGAGAATTGAAGAATTTGTTATCTTCTCAGGTTCCACTTAATTATGTATACGCTGATTAATGAGGATTTTTGTTCACTGGCTAGGCGTGAGCGTTTTTTAATGCTCGACATATTAAAAATATGTCGAGCATTAAAAAACGCGAACAACGCCGCCAGGGGACAAAAAGACCATTAATCCGCCGAAAAGGAGGGGAATTTGAAATTTCCTAGATTAACCATAGCCGCCCCGGTTTTCAACGGCGGCGCCACCCTGCCCCGCCTTCTGGATTCACTTCTGGCCCAGACCTTCACCGATCTTCAGGTCGTTATCATTGATAACGCCTCCACGGACAACACCGGAGAAGTCGCCGCCAAATACCAGGCCGCCGATTCCCGCGTCCACTATCTGCGCCACAAGACGAATGCAGGAGCCCACATAAGCTACAACGAAGGGGTTCACCTTGGTCTTTTCAGCGACTATGTGGCCTATGTCGGGCACAATGACGCCTGGGCGCCTCAAAACGCCGAGCGCAGTATAGAGGCCCTTGAGGCTCAGCCCACGGCCGTTCTGGCCTACGGCTATGTCAGTTTCACTGACGCCGAAGGCAAAAATATTATCAGCCAGTACCACGACGACTATGAAATAAGCGGCGACGACCCGGGCCAGCGGTATATAACCTTTCTGGAAAAAGTCAACTGGTGCACTGCCCACTACAGTATCATGCGCTCCGAGCCCTTAAGAAGCATCAACCCTCTCATGATACAGTTCAACGCCTCCGGCGACAACCTTCTCCTGGCCCGCTTGGCTCTTCTTGGGCCATTCATTCAACTGCCGGAACAACTTCTTTTCCGGGCCATGCCTGGAGCCACCAAGCAAGAAACGTTCGCCCAGCGCTACGGCCGCATCCAGATCATGAGCCAGTATCGTAACGAAGGGATATATCTGCCTTACTGCCGCTGGGTCAAGGACCACTGCGACGCGGTCATGATGACCGCTCTGACCAACCAGGAGAAAAACCGCCTCTGCGACCAGACCATCCGCATTCTCCTGGGGCGCTACCGGGGCAATTTCATAACCGAAATAGACCGGGCCGTGGATTTGATCCTGAAAGGCGAGTTCCACAAGAACTGGGAAGACGAGCTGGAAAAGAAGCCGGTCATCCAGCGCCCGGGCATTTATAAGGCGCTTGATTTTGTCCGCCTGGCCAAGCTGACCCAGGAACTCAACTACGCCCTGGGCCTCTTGCCCCAGCACCCAGGGCTGAACTGCGCCTTGGGGGCGGTCTATGCCCTTCTTGGCCGCCACGAAGAGGCCAAGGTCATGTTTGAAAAGGAACTTAAGCATAATCCAGGCTTCAAGCCGGCCCAGGATTACGCGGCCCAATACAGGAAAGCCTCAAGCGGATAAAATCTCCGGCTGAAGCGGGAATTTTATACGTCTGACTCTGATCAAAACTATTGGTTTACGACAAATCACTCCTGGCGCCAATATTAAATCTGGCCGCAGAGGCGATGGTCTTCCACGTTAACGGTGCATTTTAACGTAAGCTTAAGTCCGCCAGTATAGGCTGGCTTGGTTTTAGTTGATTATGAATAACTTTGAAAAAAGATTGCAGCCGTCAAGAACGTAGTTGATTTCCGCGTAATTGCTCATGGCTCCTTTTTTGTCATAAACCGTCGAGTTATGCGCGAATTTCCTGGGCGGCTTATTGCCTGTATAACAGCAGTCGTGATCTGTCACCACCAGCTTGGTCCCGCCCAGCAGCGGACAGATTTTCTCCTCCACCAATTTGCGCATCTCATTTTGCTGGCCGGCCTCGTTATTCATGAAACAGACAAAAATGTAAGACAGATCTCGGCCGATGGTATTCAAGATGGTATTCAAAATGAATTTAATGGCTTCCTCGAATGGCTCCAATTGTCCTTGCGGTGTATTTTTGATGCTGATGTCTTTCCCCACGGCATATAGCGAGCCATAAGTGGAGATGGCTATGGCGCCCAATGGTGTGACTGGGAAAATTACCATTTGGCCAGTCCCGACAATATGATGTTTCCACAACTTCGAATCGGAGTATGCTATCAGCGCCTCGCTGTAGCAACCATTATTAGGCGGCTTGTTTGAGTGGATATCCTTCTTTAGACCCTCCAGGCCGGATATGAATATTATGCCATGGCCATTATTCCGTATGTATTGAAGATGCTTGATGAAATTTTCATCAGCATCGATGTGCAAGTGTCGAGGATAGTAATATTCCGGCATGGCGACAATATATAAAGTCCGCGTCTCATCTTTGTCGGTCAGGGTCTCTATGGCCTGTTTGTAGTTTGCTTCAGCCAGCAAGTGCCCATAGCGAAATTTACCGCCCGCGTATTGAGGAATGTTCATAGTGACTCGAGCGCCTGTATCCGGGTCTGTATAGCCGCGGCGCGTCCCTTTATGGTCCACGATTATATTGCAAATATCGTAGAAACCGCTGACTTGGGGCAAGGCCAGGCAGATTTTTTCATATGGCCTTATGATGCTTGCGTCCATGTCGCATTTATATAAATATTGATCCCGCACCGGCTGCGGCTGGTCGGGCGCCAGTTTGCGCAGAAACGCGGAGAGCCATGCATTGTCCGCCTTAAGACAATCCTTTATTCGCTCCAGGACCTCTGGAGGGCTCGACCCGCGTTGCAGCCCGTTTTTCTCCTCATCGGTCAGGGGCGGCCTGCTGAAATCAGGCTGGCAGACCAGCTCGGCCAACGGACCGTAGCACCCCTGCAAATATTGGTCCATGCCCTTCAGTAAACTCCAGAACCGGCATTGCCGTTCAGCCAGATTAATGAAAGTCCTGAATTCGGTCAGTTGTTCGCGCTTTAATCCCAGACTCTCCAGAATATGTTTTTCATTCTTCAGAAACAGAACTGCCTGTTCCAGGTTGTCAACAGCCCGCAGATTGTCGTCCAGGTCTGGCCATGGCGAATAAACCGGAATCTCTCGGCGCATATATTTTTCAATATGGTCCAACGCGCCGGAGCTTGACGGCAATAAAAAATTTTCGATCGTCTTTGCAAAAAAATGGAGAAGCCGCTCCGGCGCTTCAGCGTTTCCCGGATTGTCGATATGGTCCTTTATCCGCCGGACTAATGACTCATGGGCATGGTCAGGCATACTTGACGTTCCCGCATATTTTTATGGCGTATCGGCAACAAAAAGACTACGAGGTTCGCGACAAGGCCATGAGCGTGGCTTCAATGCCTTACATTAACGCAAAAAAACACCAGCACCTGGTCAGTGTACAAGAAATCTCGCTACGCGGCATTTCCGGAAGAAAACGTTGCCGCCAGACGGGATTACTTTCAAAGCGTGTCAGAGTTTTTTATGGCGTATCTCATCAAGTCAGCTTCCTCATCGGAAAGCTCCTTGAAAGATTCCCGTTTGGCCAAGTCGAAAAATCTGTCTGGTTCGATATTCAGATTGAACAGTTTATAGAATCTGGCTATTTCCCGATTATGGGCGTCGCTTTCCCCTTTGCGATAGATGCGCTCGCCGATCGGGCTGATGGTCGGGACCACGAAACCATCGTCCACGCAGCAATCCAGATGGTAGCTGACTTCATTGTGAAGATCTTCAGGCGACAGAGTATGAGTCGTTTCCCCGCAAGCCCACAACTGTTCCATTATTTTCATCAGGTCGAAAAAGGTCGGCCCAACTTTTCGCCGTAGTGGGGCATACAGTTCGAATTGTTCAGTTGAAGGGAATCCGTCATTATTCAGGCCCTGCCCGACCAGCCTAGGTTCCTCTTTGTCATAATTCCTGGCCCACTTGTCCAGCACATAAAAAAAATCTTGAAAACATTGGAAATTGACGCCTTGCCCGACTGTCTTTTTCCTAACTTCAGCCAAAAGTTCACCGCAACCCTCCTTCAAAGCGCTTTTCCAGAAGGGTGAACACTCAGCGTGGCGGCCACCCTTGCTTAGCAAGCGCCGCATCGCCTCAAGGCTGTCATCGTGGCTGGCGTCACTTTTTTTTGCCGCGCACGCTGTTTCTTCACGCAGGCGACCTAATTTCAGCCCACGCCAATATTTTTCGCACTCCGGGCCGAAGAGGTGGCTGGCCTCTTCGTAGGAAAATGGATCGGCCTTACCGTCTATAACCAAAAAGTTTTCAAAAACTTTCAGCGCCAAAAGCCCAAAGGCCAATGAAGACATGAAAAACTTCAATCTGGCTTCCGCGTCCTTTCTGAAAAGTTCCATCTTCAGCTTGGCTTTCGGTTCCGTTATTTTTGAATTTTTCATTTCCGGCGGCAAGTCTTTCAGGATATTTGACTTCACCCGGTCCAAGGAGTCAGGCAAAATGAAAAAGTCTGGGGCATGGGCCATGATGCGGCACTCGCGGTGGCCATCGTCGAAAAAAACCCTGATCTTGTAATTGAATCCGCTGCCCGGGGCCACATCAATGCTGTAACGGGCCAAGCCGGTATTTTCCATGAAGCTTGTGCTAAGGCGGTGGACATTGTTTTTTCCGAAAAACTCATCCAGCGTTGGTTCCGCCTCGGCGGCCAGGTTTATTGCGCCGTATTTGAACTGCAGGATAGGGTATTCGATCTCAAATGGCTTGGGCAGCATCATCAGAGCCCGAGGCATCTGACGGGTGAACTCACGATATGTTGGCTTGGATGCATTGCCAGGTTCGCTGGAATGCGATTCCATGAGCCGTTCATTGAGTTCCTTGATAGATATTACATCTTCGCATCTGAATTGATCGCCGTCAGACTGTACGTCTGTAGTCCGCCCATCATTCAGGACTTTTCTGGCGATCACAAAGCATTTTAACTCGGTCGTCTCCTTTGGGAGCAGAAGCAACAACTGATCTTTCACATAGCCGTGGGTCACGCCAGTGCCGAAACTGTCGTCTAGCAGGGCCACCTTGAGCTCTGTGAAATTTTTAGCCAGCCTTTTTAGGCGGCCGGCGCTCCAGGGAATAGCCAAATCCGTGATGATCGTCAACTCTTCGCCTGCTGAGCGTCCGCCAAACGCCAAGTCAATGGCCCGAGCAAGACCATGTAGGCGGCTGGATATGGCGGACAGCAGCTTTTTCAGGCGGCCGGAACTCACAGCCTTGGGTCCACCAAAGGCCATCCCAAGAGTCCGAGGAAGACGGGGGATGCGGCGGGATATAGTGACCATTAGGTGGGGAGCATAAGTGTTTATTAGCTCGTTCAACCGATGCCATTCATCAAATGTCAACCAGTTGCCAATATCTTTTTTGCGTTTTTTTAGCCAGAACAGTCTAAGATTTACCCTGTTCAGGCTTTCCTCTGTTATTTGCGGCGCGCCCAAATCAATATCACCTTAAGGCGAACATATCAGGCCGGCGTCATCGGCTTGATGGAAATAAATTAAGGCCCGCCTAAAGTATCGGCTGGCCTTAATCGGCACTTGAATACCCTGGCCGGGTCGACAACTTCAAATTATCGCTCCTCAACGGGTGGCGGATGGCGAAACTAGACGCCTAGTTGGCTGCCAACAAAACGCCTGAACGAGCTTAAAGCCATTACACAATGGCTTTTTTTATTGTATTGTACATTACGCTAGGCGCTTCCGTCAAACAAAAACAGCGCGACAGGGCTCGCTTTTTGCCGACAATAGCGATATAATATAAAAAAGCGTATGCCATGGCATCAGGTCAACTGGCGAGGGGGCCTATATGAAAGTGGTGATTCTGGCCGGGGGCCTGGGCACCCGCATTTCCGAAGAGAGCCATCTCCGGCCCAAGCCCATGATCGAGATAGGCGGGCTGCCAATCTTGTGGCACATCATGAAATACTACAGCCGCTTCGGCCTGAACGACTTTATCATCTGCTGCGGCTACAAGGGTTATGTGATCAAGGAATACTTCACCTTCTACTACCTCCACCGCTCCGACGTGACCTTCGACTTCCGCCGGGACGGGCATATGGAGATCCACAGCAACGTGGCCGAGCCTTGGCGGGTCACCTTGGTCGATACCGGTCTCAACACCCAGACCGGGGGCCGGGTGCGGCGCATACGTCCCTATGTCGGGCAGGAACCCTTCATGCTGACCTACGGCGATGGCCTGGGCACGGTGGACCTCACGGCCTTGGCCGCCTATCACGGCCGGCGTGGCCTGGCGGCCACCATCACCGCGGTCCAGCCCGGCGGCCGCTACGGAGTGATGCGCTTTGACGACGACCCGGAGACCGTGACCGGCTTTCAGGAAAAGGCGGTCGAAGACGGCGGCTGGATAAACGGCGGCTTCATGGTCCTGGAGCCGGATATCTTTAAATATCTTGATGGCGATAATTGCTCCCTGGAGGCCGGCCCACTAGTCACCCTGGCCAGGGAGCGGAAGCTGGCCGCCTTCCGGCACACCGGCTTCTGGCAGTGCATGGACACCCAAAGGGACCGCGACGGCCTGGAAAGGCTGTGGCAGGAAGGCCAGGCCCCCTGGAAAATTTGGCCGGACCCGGCCTGAGACAGCCACGGCCGCCCCAACCCGAAACCCCGCACTTGACGGCTTGACCCGCTTCCGGCTTTCCAGAAATGACCAGAGTTGGAGCGAAGGCAAGCCCAGCCAGGCCACTTCAGCCCGCTTTATATCATATTTCTCATCATTGTCGATAATTAATAGGCTTTTTAAATTCAAACCCTATCATTCATGCTAAATATTCTAAATTCATGCCCTATTACTCAAAATAGCTTATTTCAGACCAAGGCTCGCGAGGTTCAGGTCACGGACAAAATGTTTCACGTGAAACATTTGCAACAAAGCACCATGACACGCGCAGCCACTTGGCAACTTGCCAGCCAAAAGGCCCTCACACAGGTAGATAGCCAATATTGTCTTATGCGATACGCGCCGAAAATTCTCTCCACTGAACCAAATCAACTAACGCAAGATGGGTTCCGGCCTTCGCCGCAATGCCGACGCGCATGATGTCGAATAGTGGAACTAGGCCGCAGTCCTTGCTCTGAGCGATGGCCGACCAATGCCCAAGAAGAATGTTTCACGTGAAACATTCTTCTTGGGCGGCAATGCTGGTTTGTGAGTGCGGCTAGGGCCTGACGGATATTGGTGTAAGTTTCGGGCTAAACTGGAGAAGGCTTGGCTGAAGTTTCACGTGAAACATTGTGAAGGCGGTATTTCGCTTAAAACTGTTTATCCCCTTGAGGCTTTCAATTTGCGGGCCAAGTTGGAGCGGCGAATATGTTCCCGGTTATTGGCTACCGCGGCTTCCAAGGCCCGGGCGGAACCGATAAGGGCAACCAGCCTGCGCCCCCTGGTCAAGCCGGTGTATAACAAATTGCGCCTGAGCATGATATGGTGGCTGGAGGTCAGGGGAATGATCACGGCCGGAAATTCAGAGCCTTGGGCCTTGTGTATGGTAATGGCGTAGGCCAGGGTCAACTCGTCCAATTCAGAAAAATCATAAACCACTGGCCGCCCCTCAAAATTAACAGTCAATTCTTGGGCCTCCAGGTCCATTCTCTCCACGAAGCCGCCATCTCCATTAAATACTTCCCGATTATAGTTGTTCCGTAATTGCATGACCCTATCGCCAAGCCGAAAACTGCGCCCGAAACGGGTCAGGCCCGGCTTTGTTTGAGGGTTCAGGCGTTCACTCAAGACCTGGTTCAGCGCTTCGGTGCCTAAGGAGCGGCCGTGCATGGGGGTCAGCACCTGTATATCCTGAGGCTGTAAACCTCGCCTTGAGGGCAAAGTCGTGGTGGCCAGTTGCAGGATACGGGGAAGAATGCGGGCCGGGTCTTTTTCTTCCAAAAAGAAAAAATCACCGTTATCCTGGTCCTGGCTGCTTTCGGGGAACTCTCCCCGGCGTATCTGGTGGGCGGCCCGAACGATCTGGCTGCCTTGGGCCTGTCGATGAACCTCGGTAAGCCGGGCCACGGCCACGGCCTGGGAATCAATAAGATCGGCCAGCACCCGGCCAGGTCCCACCGAGGGCAGTTGGTCGCGGTCACCGACCAATATGAGGCGGGCCGTATGGGGCAGGGCTCCGGTCAACTGGTTCATCAAGGGCAGATCAACCATGGAGGCCTCGTCCACCAAGAGCAAATCAAGCTCCAGCTTTCGATCGGGATGGCGCTGAAAGCCGACTTGAGGGGCGTATTCCAAAAGACGGTGGACTGTTTTGGCCGGTAGGCTTGTAGCCTCGGCCAGTCGGCGGGCCGCGCGGCCGGTTGGCGCCACCAGGGCCAGTCTGGCCCGCAGGGCTCCGAAAATGGCGGTAATGGCTCTAGTGAGAGTTGTTTTGCCTGTCCCCGGGCCTCCTGTTATAACCAAAACCTTTTGGGAGAGGGCCAGGGCCACGGCCTGGCGTTGGCTTTCGGAAAGATTGAGGCTAAGAGCTTTTTCGGCCCAAGCCAAGGCTTGGGGCTGGCGCGGGACCTCTACCGAGGCCTCGGTGCGCAGAATAGCCAGAAGGTCGCGGGCCACCCAGTTTTCGGCCCGGTAAAGGCGTGTCTGATAGATGTCCAGGCCAGCCTGCGGCTCGTCAGGGGTTCCTGCTTGGACTTGGCCGGATAAAACCAGGCGGGACAAGGCTTCTTTCAGGGCCGCCGGTTCAGCTTCAGGCAAAAGCTTGGCCCCGGCCTCTAAAAGCTCCCTGTCCTGAGTGTAAATATGTCCATCCTCGGTGAACTTGTTCAAGGCGAAAAGGAGGCCGGCGGAAAGCCGGCGCGGATCGGTCGGCTCAAGGCCCAAGCGTTGAGCCACCTTGTCGGCCGTGGCGAAGCCAACTCCTTCCAAGTCATAGGCCAGGCGGTAAGGGTCTTCCCTTATCAGTCTTTCAGCCTCTTCGCCTAAGCGGCGGATAACCCTTAAGCCAACAGTTGGGCCCAGGCCGAATTCAGCCAAAAACTCCAAGAGGCGCTTCAAGCCCTGGTTACGCCGCCAGCCTTCAATGATTATTTCCCGCCGATGGGCGCCGAGCCCTGGTATTTCCACCAGCCTTTCCGGGGCCTGCTCCAGTATTTCCAAGACATTCGGTCCGAAATAATCCACTAGGCGGCCGGCCCAAACCGGTCCCAAGCCCTTGATAAGGCCGGAACCCAGGTATTTTTTCAACCCGGCCTCAGTTTTCGGCGGCAGCAAGCGGGCCCGGCTAATCTGAAACTGGCGGCCGAATTGGGAATTGTCCACAAAGCGGCCGGTCATCTCTATGAATTCGCCGGCCACCGGAGATGGCAAGTGCCCGACCGCGGTCAGAACACGGTGCGGTTTGGCTGTCCTGACCGTAAGAACTGTCCATCCATTGTCCGGGTTGGCGAAAGTGACGCGTTCAATGCGTCCGGACAAAGTTTCCTCTACATTGTTCATGATCGACCGGCGGCCAGTTCAAGGGCCCTGGCCAGTCCTCGGGTTGGAAAAAGCCGGGCCGGAGCGGCCGGGCTGACTTTCCAGCGTCCGTCTGGCTCGCGGTGAAGGCGAATATAGAAATCCTGGGTCAGGTGGCCCTCTATGACCATGGTCCGTAATAAGCCTTCAGCCCTGCCTGCATCATAAATGAATTCCTTGAAGCTGATTACGGCGCACGGAGTGGCCTCATCCCTGGGCCTAAAATCAGCCGGAGCAAATTCCGCTCGATATAAAGCCTGCACGTCGATTTCCTCAGAAGTTTGAAGCGCCGGATGGTAGGTCTTGCCTCCGGTCAGGCAATAAAAGGTGCGCTGACCGGCCTCCTGCCATTTACGCTCATACTTGGTATCACATTCCGGCGGACGTATGTCCATAGCGATGGCCAGGGCTGAATTTTTAGCCTGTTCCAAGACCCAATCGGCCAGTTCGAGGTTATCCGTGACCATAATGAATAGTCCGTCCGAAACCAGGCGGTCCGCGACCAGGTCAAGAAAATCCCTTTGGCAGAGGCGTTGCCCGGCCTGCTTTTGGTTTGGCCATGGCAAAGGGAAAAGGAGACGGCAGACGGCCAGAGATTCCGGTGCGAAAAAGCTGGCCAGGGCGATCTGGGCCTTGACCATAATAAGCTTTACATTGGGCCTGGGCGGGTCAGCCAAGCGTCTCAAGGCTCTTTTTATCGAGGACCAGGAGACTTCAAGGCCCACAAAATCTCGGCCCGGGTTGGCCAAGCTGCGTCGATTGATGTATTCGCCGTTTCCGAAGCCTATCTCCAACTCCAGGGGCGCCTGGCGACCGAAAAGTCCGGGCCAGTCCAGAGGTCGCGGGTGTGACTCGGGCTGAACAAGCGGGGCCAGGGAACGGTAATAGGGGCTGGAACTCAAGGTTTTCCAAAGCCTGGTACAGCCCAGGCCCGTTCCAGGCGGCCAAAAAGCCAGGTGGCCAGGGAAACCAGAGAAAGGTAGAATAGAGCGGCGCAGAAAAATGATTCGGTGTAGCGGAAGTGAAATGAACCAATGGAAAAGGCCGCACCGGTCAATTCCCTCACCGTCAATATATAGGCCAGGGATGAATACTTGATGAGGTAGATTAGCTCATTGCCGCAGCCGGGCCAGGCCAGCCTCAAGGCCTGGGGCAGGACCACGGCGGAAAATGACTGCCATTTATTGAATCCCAGGGCCCTGGCGGCCAAGAATTGTCCGCGCTTGATTGACAGTATGGCCCCTCTTATGTATTCCGAGTGGTAGGCCCCGCTGCAGAGTATGAAAACAAAAACCGAGGCTCCGTAGGCGGAAGGATAGAAGAGCCTCCATAATTCCGGCAAATCAAACTCCTGGCAGACTGGCTTGAGAAGTAGGCCCAGTTCAGGCAGCCCGAAATAACATAGGAAGAGTTGGACAGCCAAGGCCGTGCCCCGGAAGATGGAAACATAGGCCTGGCAGGCCAGGAAGAGCCATCTTGGCTGTCCGGTGCCGCGGACCAAGCCAACAGCCACGCCCAAGAGCAAACCACCGGCGGCCGATGGCAGAATGATGGCCAAGCTTAGCTTGAACCCTTTGAATAGGGCCGGCCATAAGGCTTGATAAAAGGCTGATTCCATAATCATTCACGTCCCATTAGCTCAGCCAGCTTGGCGCAGAATTCCGCCGTGCGGCTTCCTGAGCCTGGGGCCAGAAGTTCAGTCGGAGAACCATGCTCGGCCAGACGGCCGCTTTCCATGAAGATTATTTCACTGGTCAGGTGCCTGGCAAAGCCGATCTGATGGGTGGCCATGAGCATGGTCATGCCGCCTTTGGCCAGCTCGGCGATGACGTTTAAAACCTCGCCTATTAGTTCCGGATCCAAGGCGCTGGTTGGTTCGTCCAGAAGCATGACTTTGGGGTCCATGGCCAAGGCCCTGGCAATTGAGACCCGCTGCTTCTGGCCGCCTGAAAGTTCAGCCGGATACAGCTTGGTCTTGTCGGCCAAGCCCACCCTGGCCAGTTCCGCCCGGGCCCGCTCCATAGCCGCCAGGCGGGGAATTTTTTTTACCTTACGCAGAGCCACCGCAACATTGTTCTCGGCATTCAAGTGGTCAAAAAGATTAAAATCCTGGAAAATCATGCCGATTTCCTGTCGGAAGGCGCAAATGTTCCTCCGCCCCATTTCCGCGGCCGATCGCCCTTCAAGCAGAACATCGCCCTGATCCGGCCGATGGAGATAGTGTATGCACTGGAGCAAAGTACTCTTGCCGCCCCCGGATGGACCGATAAGAACCTTTAGTTCACCCTTGGCCAAGGTCAGTGAGACATCATCCAATATCAGCTTTCCGCCGAGGCTTTTGGAGATATGCCTGACTTCCAGGATAGGGCCGGCCATGATCAGAAGGCCTCGGCTTCGGCCGCGAGGCCAGGGATGCGGACCTTCCGGTATAGTTTCATCAAAAAGCCCACCCCGGCCACGGTCAGGAAGTAATAGGCCAAGCCGGCCAAGGTGAACATGAGCAGATATTTATAGTTCACGGCGGCCACACTTTTGAATCTGAACATGAGTTCCTGGCAGCCTATGGTGAAGGCCACGGCCGAATCTTTTAAAAGTATTGAATATTCGTTTGACCAAGCCGGTATTGATATGCGTAGGGCCTGGGGCATGATGAGGCCGCGAACCGCCCCGGCCGGGGTGAAGCCCAAGGCCAGGGCCGCCCGGAACTGACCGGAGGGGATGGCCAGAATCGCCCCGCGGAAAATCTGGGACTGGTAGGCGCCGCTGGAAAGGCCCAAAGCCGTCACCGCGCTCAAGAAGGCCGGAAAACGGAGCCGGTTCTGGAAAAGTTCGTTGAAGATGGCCTGGATCTGGCTGTAGAAGCCGAAGTGGACCATGAGAATAAGCAATAGAATTGGTATGCCCCTGAAAAACCAGACATAAACGGTCGCCAATCTTCGGCTCCAGGCCGGGCCGTAAACCTGAAGCGCGGCCAGCAGTGTGCCCAGGGCCAGCCCCATGGTCATGGCCCCGCCTATGAGCATGATTGTCTCGGCCACACCGTATAAAAAAAAGACAACCGTCGCCCCGGTCAACTGGGTGGATTCCCACCAGGCGGCCAGGGCGACGGCGTAACAGGACATGATCAGTGGACTTCACCCGGCTTGTATTTGGCTATCAGTTCCTGCCAGTATGGATCGGCCATGAGCTTGGTCAGGCCGTCATTGATCATTTTCAGGGTCTTGTCGTCCTTCTTGTTGATGCCCACGGCGAAAGCCTCGTCTGGAATTCCGGCCGAACCGATGATTTTGAGGCCAAGTTTGTTCACGGCTTCGGCGGCCGGAGCGTCATTCATCACCGCCGCATCTATGCGTCCATTGGCCACATCTTGGGCGGCCAGGGCCGGGCTGGCATATTCAACCAGTTCATACTTGCGGCCGTCTTGCCCGTTGGTATCGGCCATGGCCTTGGCATCAGAGGTGCCGGCCTGGACGCCGATCTTGAGGCCGGCTTTCAAGGCCTCCTCGGCGGTCTGTTTGAAATCGGCCTTGGCCAGGATGACCTGCTTGATGGTCCAATAGTTGAGGCTGAAATTGATCTGGGCCGACCGTTCCTCGGTCACGGAAAGACCGGAAGCGATCATGTCGATTTTGCCGTCCTTGAGGCTGGTCACGATGCCGCTCCACTCCATGGGCTGATGCTGCACCTTGAAGCCGGCTTGATTGGCGATCCAATTGATGGCGTCCACATCGAATCCTGTTGGAACTCCATCAGGCCCGACATAGGCAAAAGGCGGGAAGTCGGCGTCAATGCCGTTGATGTAAACCTTGTTTGGATCAGGCGTCTGAGCCAAGGCCGGGACGGCGGTGAGAATGAAAACCAGAATGGCCATGGTTTTTTTGAACATACTTTGACCTCTCTCGCGGCCAGCTTGGCCGCTCATGGTGTTTGGATTGTCGCAAAGGGATTTTTAAAGGTTCCTTTGAAAATACCTCGGCGTGAAAATACTTTAAGGCCGTCGGTTTTTGATTTTTGTTTTCAAATACCGACGGAACGGCCTTTAAATTGAAAGCCGCTTTGATATGAAAAATATATTATACCACATTTCATGGGAATGACGTAAAAAACTCATAGCCATTGTTTAAATTATAAGGCGTCTTTTCAGAGGCAAAATACATATTTACAGGCATATCATTAAAAAATACCATCACATACGCCAGTTAAAAAATCATTCAGCCCTGTCAGCCGGGCCCAACTCTTCGGCCAAGGCCAGGCACTTTGGACAAGGGTTGCGCGGCAGGCGGACATGGGTCGAGGGCGGGCTGACTTCGGAACGGGTTTGGATTACCAAGAGCCCAGGGCATTGGCCGCAATTGAAAAGGCTTTCCCGCTGGCGCTCGTGAATTCCGCCGAAACGGCCGCCTCCGGCGCCTTCCAGGTCGCCTTCCAAAGGATGGGTATCATAGAAAATTGAACGCTCACGCACCCAGAATGAACCTTCCAACACGCTTCCTGTTCCGCCATGAGTTCCCCGGCGGCGACGGTGAATCTCTTCAGCCAGCCTATTGATATAGTCCATGGCGCCTGGGCTGGTGGCCAACTGAGCCGCCGGAGGACGCGGTTCTTGAACCCGGCGCCAATCCTGGCCGGCCATGGCCAAGGCTATGGCCAAATTAAGATAGGGCAGGGCGCCCTGGATTGAATAGCCACCTTCCAGAACGGCAATATGCGGGTCGATTATCTCCGACAAAGCCGCGTAACCGTGGGCGGTAATTTTCATGTTGGTGATCGGGTCGGTGAAATGGTTGTCCTGGCCGGCTGAATTGACCACCAATTCCGGGCGCCATTCATCAAGTATCGGCCGGATTATGGCCCGCGCGGCCAAGAGAAATCCGTCATCGCCGGTCTCAGGCGGCAGCGGTATGTTGACCGTGGTTCCAAAGGCCGTCGGCCCGCCCATTTCCTCAACCGCCCCGCTTCCTGGATATAGGGTGCGTCCGTCCTGGTGAACGCTTATGAACATGGTATCAGGATCATGCCAATATATATCCTGGGTGCCGTCTCCGTGGTGGCAATCGGTGTCGACTATGGCCACCCGCCTGACTCCAAAATCGCGGCGCAGGCGCTCTATCATGATGGCCTCATTGTTTATGTTGCAAAAGCCGCGTCCGCCGTGCACAACCCTGCAGGCATGGTGTCCTGGAGGCCGCACCAAGGCGAAACTCTTAAGGCATTCGCCATTCATCACCAGGCGACCGGCGGTTATTGCTCCGCCGGCACTTACCTTATGGGAAAAGGCGGCCAGGCGGCTGACACCGGGCGGGCGGATGTGAACCAGTTCAATATCCTCATCACTGGCCGCATGAGGACGGTATTCAGCAATGCCAGGGCGGTCAAACAGCCCTTCTTCCCGCAACTGATCCTGGGTATATAGAAGGCGTTCCTCCCTTTCAGGGTGGTCTGGACTGATTGACCAATCATAGGCCGGAAAAAATACCAGGCCGAGTTTCAGTTGGCCGGTCATTGGCGTGTCTCCTCATGCGGACCAAGAAACCCTGGCCGGGCCTGGGCCAGGACCCGGAATATCTTGTCGGCCCGGCCGCGTCCGGTGAGTTGATTAAAACTTTCAGCCTCTATTATCTGTTGAGGCCCGGCCTCTGGCATTCCAGCCATGGCCTCACCCATGGCGGCCAGCAGATCGGACTTGGCGTGATCAAGGTTGTAATCGCGGCCTATGGTTTTGGCAATACCAAAAGCTGGAATGGTCATAAGGCCTTGGGCCGTGTCGGCGTAAAGTTCGGCGGCCGGGCATGGCCTGGCCCTGGCCGCGCCAACAGCATTGGCCAAGGCTGCCTGGGGCGGAACAACCGGCCGCATTCCAAGAGCCTGTGAAACAGGCCCGGCCAGCGCCTCGGAAGGTCCGCCTAAAAAAGCCGCTGATTCAGGTTTTACAGGTCTGGCCAAGCGAAGGGCTCCCAAGGTATAGACCGGCCGGCGATTGACCTGATCAAGAAAATCACCGGCGGCTTTTGAGATAAGTTCCTTGGCCCTGTCCAAGGCCAGTGCGGCCGTCTTTTCAGCCGGCCTTGTCACGTCAAGTTTGGCCAGGGCCGACCTTGAGGTCTCTACCTGGCCAAAAGAGGTCAGGCCAAGAGTATTCAAGGCATCAGTGAAGGTTGGCGGCCTTAATCCGACCTGGCCTGGGTCCAGGGCCAGCGGAGGTCCATCACGGCGACCTGAAAATTCAACACGGCCATCATTGACCACAAGGCCCAGGTCACCACCAAGAGCCAGTGACCTAGTAAGAAATGATCGGACCAGAGTCGGACGGCCGGCTATATCCAGACCCTCGGCCGTGGTCAATGGCCTTCCGTCGGCCATCACGGCCAGGTCTGTGGAAGTGCCTCCCATGTCGACCATCAGAACATCACCTTTTAAGCCGGCCAAGGACCAAAGGCCCAAGAGGCCGGCGGCCGGACCGGCGGCCAGGACCAAAGCCGGCTTGGCCAAAGCCTCATGAGGCCCCAAGGCCCCGCCATCGGCTGTTAAAAGGCGTATTTGGCAGGTCAAGCCTTGGCGTATGGCCGCGGCGGACAAGTCATTTATGAAACCGCTATATAATCGACTAACCGCGCTATTGAATACCGCGGTGTTCAGGCGGCGCGGAAAATTCAGGCGGCCTGAAAGAGCGCTGGCCATGGTCAGTGGCAAGTCTGGAGCCGCGTGATTCGCGGCCTTGGCCAAAATTTCTTCAGAAGCTGGATTTTTAGGTCCGAATTTGCTGATTACAGCCCAAGCCCTGGCCCCATTCTTCAGAAGGCGGTCAGCGGCCGCCATGGCTTGGGCCTGGTCAGGTGGAACCAGCACAGCCCCAAGATGATTCTGCATCCCGGCCAGTGGCTCATATAGCGGCCCTGAACAGAAATCCTCCACCGGCAGGCCCGGTCCGCCGGAAGCCAGAACTCCAACCTGGTCTGCTTTTCCGGTTAAAATCGCATTCAGTCCCAAAGTGCTGGAAACAGCCAGCCTCTTGACCTTACCAGGATCGACGCCATCAAGAAGACGGCCGAGAACCTCGGTGAGGCTGTCCATGACATCTACTGTCTGTATCTTGACAGTTCGGACTATTTCAAAATTTTCATCCAGGGCGGCTCCGTCCGTATGTGTTCCGCCAACATCAATGCCAAGATACATCATAGCAATTCCCCATAGCGGCGGATGAATATCTTCTTAAAAATTGTGGCCATGATCAGGTAAAAAATTACAGTAAGGCCTAGATAGGCGAAATAGATTGGCGGCAGAGGCATTAGATGAAGCCTTTGGCCCAAGGCGGTGAATGGTATTATTGTCAGAAGCGCTATGCCGGTCATGGTTAGAATGACGACCGGGGCTGAAGCCCAGCTTTGAAAAAATGGAATCTTCGGCGTGCGGAGCATATGGATGACCAGAGTCTGACTCCACATTGATTCCACAAACCAGCCGGCCTGAAAAGTGGCCATGAAAATGCGCTGAAGTTCAGCATTGCCGCTCAAGTCATTAAATGAACGGCCGCCTACAACTTCAGGGCAGATGACAAAAAACATAAGGAGAAATGTGACGATGTCGAACACTGAACTGGTCGGGCCTATCCAGGCCATGAACTTGCCGATTGAGGCGGCATTCCATTTGCGCGGCTTGGACAGGAAGTCGCGGTCAACATTGTCCCAAGGCAGAGTTATACAGGAAAGATCGTAGATAAGGTTTAAAAGCAGAAGCTGAAGCGGCAGCATTGGCAGGAACGGCAAAAAGGCGCTGGCCGCCAGCACGGAAAACATATTTCCGAAATTGGAACTGGCCGTCATTTTTATATATTTAATGATGTTGGCGTAGATTTTACGTCCCTCAACAACACCTTCTTCCAAGACCATAAGGTCCTTTTCCAAGAGAATTATATCAGCCGATTCCTTGGCGATGTCCACGGCCGTGTCAACTGAAATGCCGACATCGGCCGATCTCATTGCCGGGGCATCGTTTATTCCGTCGCCCATGAAACCGACAGTATGCCCATTGCCACGGAGGGCTGAGACAATGCGCGATTTCTGCTGTGGTGAAAGCTTGGCGAACACGTGGGCCTTCTCCACCGCCTCTTGCAAACCGTCTTCGGTAAGTTCCTCCATTTCAGAACCAAGAAGTATATACTCGGCTGAGAGCCCGACCTGCTTGCAAACGGCCTTGGTCACGGCGTCGTTGTCACCAGTCAGCACCTTTACCTCAATGCCGTAATCCTTCAACGCGGCAATGGCCTCGGCCGTGCTTTCCTTTGGAGGATCAAGGAAGGCCAGGTAGCCGATCAGGACCATATCGCTTTCATCAGCCACTGAAAAAGCCCCGGCCGGCGATGGATTCGTTTTCTGGGAAACTCCAAGCACCCTCAAGCCATCTGTATTGTATTCCTGGCAGGTCAGCAATAATTCACGCCGCATATCGTCGGTTATCGGCACAACCTGGCCATGGTATTCGGCGAAAGCGGAAATGGCCAGCATTTCCTCAATGGCCCCCTTGGTGATAAGCTGTGTTTTTCCGTTCTGGTCGGCCACAACCACGCTCATGCGGCGGCGGGTGAAATCGAATGGTATTTCATCTATCTTCCGGTAGGCCTCCTCATTCTCCACCACCCGCTCATCCCTGGCCCGGTCTATTATGGATATATCCATGAGATTCTTGAGGCCGGTCTGATAGTAGCTGTTGAGAAAAGCATGCCTTAGGACGCGCAAATCAGTATTTCCGTGTATATCAAGGTGGTATTGCAGAATGATCTTGTCCTGGGTAAGTGTTCCGGTCTTGTCAGTGCACAGGACATCCATGGACCCGAAATTCTGGATGGCGTTAAGATGCTTGACTACAACCTGTTTTCTGGCCATGGAGACAGCTCCCTTGGCCAAATTTGCCGAAACAATCATCGGAAGCATTTCCGGGGTCAGGCCAACGGCCACAGAGACGGCGAATAAAACTGCGTCCAGCCAGTCGCCTTTGGTGAAGCCGTTGACGAAAAGCACCACAGGCACCATGACCAGCATGAAGCGAATAAGCACCCAGGATACTGAACTTACGCCCTTTTCAAAACTGGTTGGCGTTGTTTCCGTCTGAAGCTGGCGGGCAATTGAGCCAAGAATTGTGTCGTCGCCGACAGCCAGGGCCAAGCCGACGGCCGAGCCGGAAATCACCGTGCTGCCCATGAAGGCCAGATTATTCAAGTCAAGCGGATTAGTTGTCTTGATGATCGCCTCATCAGCGAATTTTTCAACCGGCTCACTTTCACCGGTCAGTGATGACTGGCTGACGAAAAGGTCCTTAGCCTGAAGAATGCGGATGTCGGCAGGAATTATATCCCCGGCTGCCAGGTGGACAATGTCGCCGACCACTATTTCATCCAAAGGTATCTCCAGTTTAACTGAGAGAGAATCATCTCCGTCATCTGTCTCCTCCCGCCTCATGACCGCGGCGGTGGTGGCCACCATGTCCTCAAGGCGCTCAGCGGCGCGTCCGCTGCGCCATTCCTGGATGAAGCGCAAGAGACCGCTGATGATGACCATGGTCATAACGATGACCACAGCTGGCATATCATCGGAAATAAAGGAAATCAATGACAAAACGAAGAGGACCACAGTGAACGGATTGACGAAGGCTGTCCACAGGCGCTTGATTACACTGGACTTTTGTTGACGGGTGATGATATTCAAGCCGAATTGGTCACGCATCTCCTCGACTTTGTCTTCATCGTAACCATCACTGGCATTGTCATACTGTATGAGGAGAGTGGCCGGAGTTTTGACGGCCGCCTTGAGCAGACGCCGCCTGGCCCTTTCAGGCCTTGGGATGACCGGGACTTCTTTTTTCTTGGCCATATTAATGAATCCTCATCGGCTATTGTTGATAGAATGCAGCAGATATTTCCATAATTTCAATATTATATACTTACTGAACGGCATGGTCAATAAATAGCTAATAATTTAAAGTAAAATCTTTGGTTTTTCTCGAAAAACCCCGTGACTGCCTTGAACTTTGCTGGCTTAAGGCATAGTTGCTTTCATATTGCGCCAGGCTAGGCATATTTCAGATTTTTCGATATCTTGGATTCATTCGTGTACCGGCTAGGTCTATTAATGTTTAAAACTGGGCCCGTTTAAACAAGATGGCGGCCTGGCCATGTTTAAAAGCCAATGGTCATGTCTAAATCAGCAAATGGATAACATATTGAAAAATTTTTAATTTCAGGATTTTCAGACAATAGCCTGGGCTTATTGTTTCTATTATTTTAATCTTTAGGAAGAATAAATAAGAAGTAAGAATGGAAGAGGCATGGTCAATTTGTCCATCGGCCTCCAAGAGGCTTGGTTCACCTGGCCAGGGTCCGTTCAAGAAAGCTTCATGAAATATGGACATAAAATTAGAAGTGTGATATAAGAAAAAATTCCAAAATAGGCGGCTTATCAGTCCGCAAAACAGCGTAAGCCTGATAAAGGCTCGGCTTGGCCGGCGCACGGCCGGCAAGGAGGATCACGTGGGTTTGTCAACAGAGTTAAAAGCCGCCTTGAGGGAGACAGGGTTAAAGGCCGGACAAATAAGGCGAGAAGGCCGCTTGCCGGCCATTCTTTACGGCCCCGGCCAGGAAGCGGCCTTGAGCCTGTCCCTGGACTACAGGGAATTCAAGACCGCCATGACCACAAGCCTTGGCAATCGCACTTTATACACATTGGCAGTCGAGGGGCAGCCTCCACAGGCCGTTTTATTGAAGGACTGCCAGATGGATCCACTTACCCGCAAGGCCATCCATGCCGATTTCTATAAATTAGATCCTGAGAAGCCGGTAAGGCTGAAAGTGCCGGTTAATCTTATCGGCAAACCGCTTGGAGTTGAAAAAGGCGGACAGCTTCAGCCAGGTCTTAGGGAAGTTGAGGTCATGGTAAAACCAGGCCAGGCCCCGGCTGAACTGGCAGTTGATGTCTCAAGCCTTAACTTAGGGCAGTCATTGCATTTGTCACAGATAAAGGCGCCTGATGATACCGTGCTTGTCTTCAAGGCCGATTTACCGGTGGCAATGGTAATGGTTCCAAAAGGTCTCAAGGCTGAAGGAGAAGGTGAAGCCGCGCCTGAGACAGCCGCGGCAACCGCTCCGGTGGCCAAGGCCGCGCCGGCGGCCAAATCAGCTTCGTCCGGAAAGTCGTCTTCGGCTGGTAAACCAACCAAAGGCAAGAAATGATGACCTATTGATTAATTGTAAATTATGTTTTTTGGCTGAAAACGATATTAATTTTTAGTTACATATACATATTATAAATATATGTATATGTCAATTAGTAAAAATAATATAAATTCAGCTTGGGAACAAAAAGGCAATTAATTAGATCGGTTGCCGTATGCTGCTGATTGTCGGGCTTGGAAACCCAGGCCAGCGCTATGAATACACGCGCCACAACGCCGGTTTCATGGCCGCCTGGAGATTGGCGGACAAGGCCGCCTTTAGGCCGCCTGAGCATTTCCGCGATAGTCTTATCGCCCACGGTCTGGCCTCTGGAGTCCGGACCATCATTGCCTGTCCACAGACTTTCATGAATCTTTCAGGCCAGGCGGTTGTGGAACTTGCCGCATTTTACAAAATCAATGGCCGTGATATCTTGGTGATCCATGATGAGATGGACTTGCCGCCAGGACGCTTGAAACTGTCGTTCGGCGGCGGATCCGCCGGGCACAAGGGCCTTGATTCTTTGCATGATTTTTTGAAAGACGATTTTTGCAGGCTGAAAATAGGAATTGGCCGCCCTCCTGTCGGCGAGGCTGCCGAATATGTCTTGGAGCGCTTTACTAGCCAGGAGTGGCCGCTAATCAGCGAGACACTGGACCAGGCTGCCGAGGCGGCCTTGACTTGGGCCGGCCGCGGTTTGACCATTGCCCAGAATTTGGTCAACCGACGGCCTGAACAGGCGCCTGATGCGGCTGCCAATGCCTGAAACTTGCCATATCTCAAGGACGAGGATGGCCTGTGAAGCTTAGCCGTCGTCATATAGATGTCGTACTGTCAGAGCCGCAGAAGAGTGAGAACATAGGCGCCGTGGCCAGGGCCATGGCCAATATGGGCCTTGGACGGCTTGTACTGGTCCGTCCGCGAAGCATTTACCGTGAGCTTATGGAAAGCACGGCAACCAGTCACGCCTGGAAGGTATTGGCTGACATGACGGTTTACGAGGCATTGGACGAGGCCCTGGCTCAATATGGCCTGGTTGTCGGGACTACAGCCAGGACTGGCCGCCAGCGCGGCCCGTTTTACACACCGCGTCAACTGGCGCCATCGCTTTTAACTGGAGACAGCCAAGGCCAGGCTTGGCCTGTGGCCATACTTTTCGGCCCTGAACGCATGGGGCTGGCCACCAGCGATCTGCGCCGGTGCCAGAAGGTGGTGCGAATTCCGACTGACGGACAAAAAACAAGTTCCCTGAACCTGGCCCAGGCCGTGCTGCTCATTGGCTACGAATTGCTGATGGCCGCAGGGGCATCGCCTGATCCGCCGTCAGTACGTCCTGCTCCCCAGACTGAATTGGCAGGAATGTACGATGACCTGGCTGATTTTTTATTGAGAATAGGCTTTCTGCCTGCGGACAATCATGAACACTGGCTCATGAACATAAAGAAAATTTTCAACCGCAGCCTTCTGACTTCAGGAGAATGCAACCTATGGCGCGGGGTATGCCGTCAGGCCCGCTGGGCTCTTGACAACAAAGTCACCGCCATGAATGCTGATATTGAAAGGCCTGTCCATGAATGACTTGGAAAGGATGACAATGCGGAAGGCCATATCGGTTGAAAACAGCCGTTGCGGAGATACGCTTGGCACAGTGATAACCTGCGCCATCCTGGCCAGTCTGGTAATGGTCTTGCCTTTATTGGAACACAGCCCGTTCGATTACTTGTTTTGGCTTTTGGCCGGCGCCTTGATGCTTAATCTTGGCCTGGCCGTGCGGCGCCAAAAGAGGCTGGCCCGCCTGGCCGCCTGGCGGATTAAGGACAAAGGCCACTTCCAGGCAGATACATCATGCCACTTGGACAGGCAGCGCCTCAATTTAGGCCTTCACCAGGACGCAGTGGAGCCAATTGAGGCTATATTCAAGTCAAATGACAATGATATCGCTATATTGAAGCCACTGGTAAAAAAGGCCCTGTCCGGGCTGAAAAAAGCCATGCGCCACCAGCCTGACCACCCGGGAGCTTGGGCCTACAGGGGCTTTTGCCTGGCTCTTTACGGGCAGATAATCGGCCGTGAAAAATTCCAGGAAACTTTAAGCGATTATCCTGAGACCAGGTTGAGCGTCTTGAGCCTCAGGGCCTATGTTCGGGCCGCCGCTTTGGATAAAGGAGAAGCCAGCCTGTTTGCCGAATTGGGTCGCCAATTTGAAGCCAGAGCCAACAGCTTATCAATCTTAAAGCCGGAAGCTGAATCAGAGACTATGGCTGTGATAAGGATGGCCATAGAAAAATATGAAAAAGCCCTGGAACTTGATCCGGAATTTTTTCAGGCCGGCTGGGGTCGGGCCAGGCTCATGGCCAGGGAAGCCTTAATGAGCAATCAACAAGACACGGCCATGGACGGACTCAAGCTGGCCGTGGCGGCCTACGAATCGGCCAGGCGCGGCCGGGTACTGCCATTTGAATTCAACATTGAATTCGGCCAGGCTGTATTCACCATGGCCAGTCTTTCTAAAGGACAGAACGACCATTATTTCAGGTATGCCGCCCGCATATTCATATTGGCCGCCGAAAACGAACCTCATGTCCATTTGCCGCGCAGCCTGGCCGGGCAGTCACTGGCTATGGCAGCCTATATGAATGAAGACACAGCCAAGGACACAGCCAGGGAGCTGTATAATGAGGCACTTATAATGTTCAGGGAAGCCGCGAACCTGAACCGCCGCGACCATGAGAGCCGCAGGGAGGCCGTTCGCTGCTTGACTTCACTGTTCAATCTAGCGCCTGAAGCTGACAGGGCAGATGGACGCCCGGCGCACGAATTTTTGACCGAAGCGGCCATGTTGGCTGCCCAAGCCGCAGAATTGGCCCCCGGTGAGGAAACATGGTCGGATTCGGCCAATATAATATCCATGCAGGCTGAACACAGCGCCATGGACAAGGCCGGGCATCTCTGGGAAGAGGCTGTCGGCCTGCATGAAAAAGCCGCCAGGGACAGGACGGCCGGCCAGGAAAGGGCGGCCGTAAACTGGCACAACTGGGGCTATGCCTTGACCGCCCTGGCCGGTACCAAGCCTCAGTCCGGACGTCTTCCGATATTAAAAATGGCGGCCAGAAAATACGCCAGGGCGGCCTCATTGAGCCGCGACAACCTTGTAACCCTGGAAAATTGGGGAGACCTGCTAGGCGACCTGGCTGACAGGACAACCGACCCGGTACAGGCGGCCAGGCTGCGTGAGCAGGCCGAAGGCAAGTTTCGCCTGGCCGCGCGCCTCCACCCAGGCCAAGCCAGCCCATTCAGGCATTGGAGCGCCCACCACCAATCAATGGCCAGAACAGAGAGGAACCCGGCCCGCCGCCGTGAGTTGTGGAAAGCGGCCTTGGACAAGCTTGATGAAGCCTCCAAAGCCAATCCTGGAGATGCGCCTACCTGGCTAAGCTGGGGACGACTGTTTTTGGAATTGATGGAAGAAGGACCTGACTACGAACGGCCTCTTCTGTTGGCCGGGGCTTTGGAAAAACTGGAAAAGGCCATTAATCTGGACAGGAAGAGCGATGAGACTTGGAGTTGGATGGGTCGGGCTCACCTGGAAGCCTCAGAACTGGCGGAAGAATTGAACTTCAGCGGCGGCCAGCTGCACAACGCCGGCCTGGCCGGTGAACATTTCCAGATCGCCTGCGACTTGAACCCAAGTGAAGCAGGCCACTGGGCAGCCTGGGGACAGTCGCTTTTCAGGGTAGCCCAACTGGTCGACAACGAAGCCTCTGTTCTGGCCGCGCTGAAAGAGGCTTATGAAAAATACCTTACCGCCGCGGCTTTGGCCCCGGAGGACGGCGGGCACCAAACCGACCTTGGGCACGTACTCTACCATTGGGGCTGGTGCCTGGATGATAACGAGGCTAAAGCCAACCATTTTAAAAAGGCTTATGAGCATTGCGGCGAGGCCAGGCGGCTGGCCCCTGAAAACCCGATGGTCTGGCGCAACTGGGCCAAGGTAACTGAAGCCCTGGCCTCAATGGAGGACGACCCGCTGAAAAGTTCGGCTTGGCAGAATGAGGCTGACGAAAAGTATTATCAGGCAGACGCCCTGGAAGTTCCACATCCCAGGCGCCACTAAAACACTGAATCGTCCAAGAGACAGGCTCATGATGATATTTGTCAGTTAACCAATGTATTTAAATTGTTTTTGGGCTTGGCAGTATGACAACAAAAATATTGGTTGCGCGGTCAGGCGGTCAATGTTATTTTAGATTCAACCCCTTAACCTATATTTGAAGGCTGAATACCATGAGCAAGGCTGAAAAAGAAGTCAAGGACAGCGGCGGCAAGCGCCGTGAAAAATCAATCGCCCCGCAGGACGCCAGGGAAAAAGCCCTTAGCGCGGCCATGGAGCAGATTGAAAAGGGCTTCGGCAAGGGTTCCATAATGAAGATGGGGGAGCGGGAAAGGGAACAGGCCGAAATTCCGGTCATTCCATCCGGTTCCATCGCCCTGGACGCGGCCCTTGGCATCGGCGGCTTTCCCAGAGGCCGCATCATTGAAATCTACGGTCCGGAAAGCTCCGGCAAAACCACCCTTGCTCTCCACGCAGTGGCTGAAATACAAAAACAGATCGGCTCCGGAGGCCAGCACGGGCTGGCCGCCTATATAGACGCGGAACACGCCTTGGACGTAAGCTACGCCCGCCGCCTGGGGGTCAATACAGACGAACTGCTCATCAGCCAGCCGGACAGCGGCGAACAGGCCCTGGATATAGCGGAAATCCTGGTCCGCAGCGGCGCGGTTGACCTGATAGTCATAGATTCAGTGGCCGCCCTGGTGCCATCGGCCGAATTGGAAGGCGTCATGGGCGACACCCACGTTGGCCTCTTGGCCCGCCTGATGAGCCAAGCCATGCGTAAACTCACCGGGGCCATCCATCGCTCCATGACCTCGGTCATCTTCATAAACCAGATCAGATCCAAGATAGGTGTCACCGGCTATGGCCCGAGTGAAGTGACCACCGGCGGCAACGCCCTTAAATTTTACGCTTCACTGCGCCTGGAAGTGCGCTACAAGGGCAAGGTTCAGGACGGGGAAACACGCCTGGGCAACGTCGTCCGGGTCAAAGTGGTCAAAAACAAGCTGGCCCCGCCGTTCAACGAGGTTGAGTTCGACATAATCTTCGGACGCGGCATTTCCAAGGAAGGCGAACTGCTGGAAATAGGCTCGGCCATGAATATCGTGGACAAGAGCGGTTCCTGGTATTCCTACAACGGGGAAAGACTTGGCCAGGGCAAGGAGAACGCCCGCCGTTTTCTCCAGGAAAACCGCGACGTGGCCGCTGAAATAGAGAACAGGCTGCGCGGGGCCTATGGCTTGGTCACGGAAAAGATGGCCGAGGTAATAGAATCGCACAATGCCGCCGAAGCCAATGAAACGGCCTTGGCCGCGGCCAAGGCCGCAGAAGCCGCCGAAACAGCCGGCTGATTTAAGGCTACTTTCTAAAACTCAGCTTGCGGTCACAAAACCAGGCCAGCTTTAAAGTTCGCCGAATATGGGGTCCGGGGCCAGTGGCAACGGGAAAATCTTATAATGAAATCAAGTGAAGTTCGCTCAAAATTTCTTGATTATTTCGCCGGTCACGGACACCGCCGCCTGCCGTCAAGTTCTCTGGTGCCCCTGGACGACCCGACCTTGCTCTTCGCCAATGCCGGCATGAACCAGTTCAAGGCCATTTTCACCGGCGGTGAAAAACGCGACTACCAGCGGGCCGTGACGGCCCAAAAGTGCGTGCGGGCCGGGGGCAAGCACAATGATTTGGAAAATGTCGGCTATACAGCCCGTCACCATACCTTTTTTGAAATGATGGGCAATTTTTCATTCGGCGATTATTTCAAAGAAGAAGCCATATCCTTCGCCTGGGAACTTTTGACCAAAGACTACGGACTGCCGAAAGACCGCCTGTATTTCTCGGTTTATAAAGATGACGACGAAGCCTTCGACCTCTGGCTCAAAATAACCGGAGTTTCGCCCGGGCGCATCTCGAGGCTGGGGGAGAAGGATAATTTCTGGGCCATGGGCGATACTGGACCATGCGGTCCATGTAGTGAAATACACATCGACCAAGGGCCGCAGATCGGCTGCGGCCGGCCGGATTGCAGCCCGGAATGCGACTGCGACCGTTTCCTGGAACTGTGGAACCTGGTCTTCATGCAGTTCGAGCGCCTGTCCGACGGTTCACTTACACCGCTGCCGAAACCATCAATTGATACCGGCCTGGGCCTGGAACGCGTTTCGGCGGTTTGCCAGGGAGTGTATTCAAATTTCGAGACCGATCTGTTCACCCCGCTCATTGAAAAAGTGGCCGCCATGACCGGTCGGCCCTATATATATCGGAAAGAGCTTACCCCTGGCGATGAAGGCTTTGCCGGCAACGTCTCCACCAGGGTGCTGGCCGACCACGCCAGGGCCGTGACTTTCCTGGTCGGAGACGGGGTGCGGCCGGAAAACCTGGGGCGCGGCTATGTGCTGCGCCGCATCCTAAGGCGGGCCGTGCGCCACGGCCGTCAATTGGGCCTGACCAAGCCTTTCCTGGCCGAATTGTGCCAGACGGTGATTGATGGGCTGAAGGAAGCCTACCCGGACTTGGCGGAAAACGGCGTGTATATCAAAAGCATAGTCACGGCCGAGGAGGAACGCTTCAGCGAAACCTTGGGGGCAGGCTTGGCTATGCTAAACCTGGCCATCAGCGACCTGAAAAAGAAGAAGGCTTTGGTTCTGGACGGACGATTGGCCTTCAAGCTATACGACACCTATGGATTTCCCCTGGACCTGGTGGGCGATGTGGCCAGGGAACACGGGCTGACCGTGGACGAATACCGCTTCCAAGAAGCCATGCGCGAACAGAAGATCCGCAGCCGGGCCTCCTGGAAGGGCGACGAGGCGGCCCATAACGACGAAATATCCAACTTGGTCAAGGAATTGACCGCCAATGGCTTCGCCACCAGCTTCACCGGCTATGAGAGCCTGACCCTTGACGAGGCCGAACCCAGCCTAATTATCAAGGACGGAGGCCGGGCTGATAAGGCCGGGGCGGGCGAGAAGGTTATCCTGGTATTCCCGGCCACGCCATTCTACGCCGCCGGCGGCGGACAGGCCGGCGACATAGGTGAAATACAATTCCGCCCCGATGGCTTGGTGGAGGTCTATGAGGTCAGGAAAGCTACGGGCACAAATGTTTTTCTCCATTTCGGCATGGTGACCGACGGCCTTTTTTCAGGCTTGGACAGGGCCAGCCTCAGAGTGGATTCCTCAATGCGCCTGGCCACGGCCAGGAACCACAGCGCCACCCATCTTCTGCACCTGGCTCTCAGGCAAATATTGGGCGAACATGTGCGCCAGGCCGGTTCCATGGTGACGGCCGATCGGCTGCGTTTTGATTTCACCCATTCAGCGGCCGTTGACGACGCGGGATTGGAGGCCGTGGAAAAACAGGTTAACGAGGCCATCCGCCGCGATATGCCGGTGACCACCACGATTATGAGCCAGGACGAGGCGGCCCGGGCCGGGGCCATGGCCCTGTTCGAGGAACGTTACGGAGAAAAAGTGCGGGTGGTGGCCATGGGCGATAACTTGTCTCCATACAGCCTGGAACTATGCGGCGGCACCCATGTTGGACGTACCGGCCAGATAGGCGCCTTCGTCATCACCGGCGAATCTTCGGTATCCGCCGGCGTCCGCCGCCTGGAAGCCCTGACCGGCGAAGGAGCCGTGGCTTTCATACAGAGCCAGCGCCGCCAATTGTCTGATATGCTGAGAATCTTGAAAGCCGCTCCGGAAGAGGCCGTGGACCGCCTGACCAGGCTTCAGGCCAGGATTAAGGAACAGAAGCCGGATGAAAAGAGCGGTCTTGCCGGCAACTTGGCCGGATCGGCCGTGGAAAAAGACGGCGTCAAGCTCTTGGCCGCCGAAGTGGACGCGGCCGACCCCAAGGCCCTGCGCTTAATCGGCGACGAACTTAAAAACAGGCTTGGCCCGACAGCCTTGATCGGCCTGGCCGCCAGAACCGGGGCCGGCAAGGTCATGCTCCTGGTCATGGTTGGCCCGGCCTTGGCCGGACGATTCAAGGCCGGAGAAATAATAAGCCGCCTGGCCGCCTCGGTTGGCGGACAGGGCGGAGGACGCGACGACCTGGCCCAGGCCGGAGGGCCGGATGCGGCCGGATTGCCGGCCGCACTTGATATTTTCAAATCATTGATATAGTTTCATAAGGCACAATGATACTTAAGTATCTTAGCTTGGAAGATTGATTCCGGTTTTCGCCGGAATGACGGGCTACATAGTGCCATAAGGCGTAACCCGTTACCCAGGCGGCCACATACGCAGGCAACCACCTCACTCGTCACCCCGGCGAAAGGTTGTCAACCTGCGCCGAGGTCCATGCCTTTCAGGCCGAAGATGGATTCCGGCTCTTGCCGGAATGACGGAGCTTTCCGCACAGGTCACCATGCCTGTGACGCGCCGGATTACTTGACTTAAGCCTGATTAAGCACAATATCGTAAAATGAGAAGGAGATGACAATGCCGACAAAATTGCTGCCCATCGCTCTTGTGACCATTATGGCCGTTCTGGCCGCGGCCGTAACAGTCAAGGCCGAAATGGCGGCCGTCAAGCTGGCCCAGCCTGATTTGAAGGCCAAGGGCCTGACGGTCATCCAGGCCCTGAAAAACCGCAAATCAGACCGCGTCTTCGCCGACCGCGATCTGAGCAGCCAGCACCTTTCTGAGGTGCTTTGGGCCGCTGGAGGAATAAACCGCGAGGCGATGCCTGGCGGCGGAGTAGGCCGTACCGCCCCGACCGGCCGCAATATCCAGGAAATTGAGATTTTCGCCCTAACCAGGGACGGGGCGTACCGTTATGATCCGTCAGCCCATGAACTTCAGCCCATCACCGCCGGCGACCACCGGGCCGTGGCCGGAGTCCAGGACTATGTGGCCACCGCGCCACTGAACATTATTTACGTGGCCGACCTTGGCAAGTTCCCGGGGGGCGGCGAAAATGAAAAAAATTTGGCCGCGGCCATCGACGTGGGGCACTTTTCAGAAAACGTCTATCTATACTGCGCCTCGGCCGGCTTGAACGTCGTATCAAGAACGTCAATAAAACCAGGAAACTTGGCTGGCATATTGAAACTTGACGCCAAATCGCGGCCTCTTCTTGGCCAGACCGTAGGCTATCCACAATAATGACCTGACTCCAGGAAGATGAGATGGGAGAATTAGCGGCTTTAGCCGGTTGGGCGGTGGACTTAATCATCCACCTTGACCTTCACCTGACCGCCTTGGTCACAAAGTACGGCTGGCAGACCAATCTGATACTTTTCGCGGTCATTTTCTGGGAAACAGGGGTGGTCATCTGGCCTTTTCTGCCCGGAGACTCGCTACTGTTCGCCGCCGGCTCCATTGCCGCCCTGCCTGATTCGCCGCTGAACGTGGGCCTTCTTTTCCTGCTCCTAAGTTCGGCGGCTATCCTTGGAGATACGGTAAATTACTGGATTGGCCATTGGTTCGGCCCCAAGGCCTTTAATCGTGACGGACGTTTCCTCAAAAAAAAATACCTTGACCGGACCACGGCCTTTTATGATAAATATGGTGCCCAAACCATAGTTCTGGCCCGTTTTGTGCCGATAGTACGCACTTTCGCCCCTTTCGTGGCCGGTATAGGACGTATGCCTTACCGGCGCTTTATATTCTTCAATGTGGCCGGGGCCGTTTTGTGGAATTTTCTTCTGCTTGGAGTCGGCTACCTGTTCGGAGGCCTGGAAACGGTGAAAAACAACTTTTCACTGGTCATACTGGTCATAATTTTTATCTCCTGTCTGCCAGTGGCCGTTGAATTCATTAAATTGAACCTGGTGAAAAAACAGGCCGGCTGAGATGTCAGGCATCAAGTCACGGATATTTTTAATAATAGTCTTGACATTCCAGGCCTGGCCAGCCTTGGCGCAGCCGGCCGGCCCGGCTGCGGCCTTTGTGGCCTGGCCTAACTTAAAAAGCCCGGAAAAAAAAGTTCTTCTGCTTATAGCCAGGGAAGCCCTGACAGCAGCCATGGAAAACCGGCCGTCACGAGAAGCCAAGGTCAAACCGCGTCTGGAGGTGCCCCAACCGGTGGTCATTTCAATTTATGTGGACGGCCAACTTAGGGCCAGGTCATGGAGAATAAAGAACCTGCAGCCAATGTATCTGGCCGTCCGAGATTTGGTCAGCCAGGCTTTGGCTGATCCGAAAGTCAGCGACCAGTTGTTGAGCCAGGAGGAAATGGCCAGGGCCAAAATAGGCCTTGCCGTCCTGGGCCGCTATGCCAGGGCCAATGACGACAAGGAAATTCCGCCCAAGTCGGCCGTGATAATCTATAATGGCTTCAAGGAATGGCTGGCTTTGCCTGGCGACGTCCCGGGCGGTTCGGCCGCAGATATACTGAGCCTGGCCTGCAGTCAGGCCGGTCTCCGGCCACAGGTCTGGCTTTTGCCGACCACAACCATATTCCACGCCAAGGCCGAGGAAGCCAGAGAATAAAACCAAGATATGAAAATGAATGATAATGTCTGGCCTTTTCGTAACTTGGCGGCATATTGAGCGCCACATTCGCCTGTATATTTATTATTTATCAGATTAAAAAAACTATGATAAAATACAGAAAATTTTAAGGTTGCGGTATGACGGAAATAATAGCTATCGTCAATAACAAGGGCGGCGTGGGGAAAACGACCACAGCCATAAACATATCAGCCTGTCTGGCTTCCATGGGCCGTAAAACCATCATCATGGATGCCGACCAGCAAGGAAGCTGCACCATAGGGCTGGGAATCAACAAGCAGCAGCTGCAGCACACCTTTTATGATTTTCTCATGACCGATATGCCGCTGGAGCAGACAGTCATCGAGACAGGGCTAAGCGGCCTTCACATACTTCCGGCCAAGGACGACCTCTTGGGCGTGGACCATAAAATGATGGGCCTGCCAAACCAAGAGACGATCTTAAGGCTGCGAATCGACCAGAAAATGGCCGAGCCGGACCGGGCCGGCTATGATTTCATAGTAATTGACGCCCCGCCCAACCTTGATCTCTTGAACATAAATATCATGGCCGCGGCCAGCCGCCTTATAATCCCAATCCAGGCCGAATATCTTTCCCTGGAAGGCTTGGCCAACCTCATCGACATCTATAAACGCATCAGGGAAACGATAAATCCGAAACTGTCGATTCTCGGGATTCTCATAACCATGAATTTGGCCGCCTGCAAGCTTTCCAGGGAAGTAAGCCAGGACCTCCGGCGCTTCATGGGCACAGTGGTATTTGAGAATGTCATCCCGAGAAATATCCGCCTGGCTGAAGCCCCGGGCCACGGCCAGCCCATAATAGTCTATGACGGCCAATCGGCCGGGGCGGTAAGCTATATGGCCGTGGCCAATGAAATAATCTCCAGGCTGAATCTTAAATGAGGAGCGGATGACCCAGACCAAGAACCAGAACCGCCTGGGTAGGGGCATTGGAGACATTGCCACAGCCAGGGGCCTTGATTATCTTTTGTCAACCGAAAAAGCCGTGGAAGAAGTCGTGGATTTGGCGGCCGGGCGGCCTATCATGGCGGAGATTGAACGCATTGATTTAAACCCTGAGCAGCCACGGCGTCACTTCGCGGAACAGGAACTGGCCGCTCTGGCCCAATCCATCAGGTCTCTTGGTGTTACAACCCCACTGATGGTCAGGCCAAAAGAGGGCGGACGATATGAACTGATCGACGGTGAAAGGCGGCTCCGGGCCGCCCGTCTGGCCAATCTGGAAAAAGTTCCAATAATTCTAAGGGAGCGGACTGACGATCCTTCTGAACTTATCCGCCTGGCCCTGGGCCATAATATGTGCCGGGAGGACTTGAACCCCATAGAGGAAGCCGAGGCCTTCCACCGCCTGGAACAGGAATTTTCCTATACCCACCAGCAGATAGCTGAAATGTTCGGTTTTGACCGCTCGACGGTCACCAACGCCGTCCGCCTCTTGAAACTGCCGGAAAATATAAGGGACGACATACGTTACAAGAGGATGAGCCCAGGTCACGGCCGAGCCTTGCTGTCCCTGGTCGACCAGGGCGTACTCAAGGATCTGAGACACAATATAATTATCAAAAAACTTTCGGTCCGCCAGGCTGAAAACTTAATCAAGCGGCTGAATAAAAAAAGAAAACCGTCCCAGGAAACCTCGTCGGCCGACGACCAGGCCTACTACGACGCCCTTGAATCCGCCTTCTCCATGCAGCTGCAAGGCCTGAAAGTCAAGATAACTCCGCATGGACCAGCCAAGAAAATGGAAATTTTCTATTCAAGACATGAAGAGCTGGAAAGGCTGATGACCAGATTGGGGGTCGCGGTGGTTTGAGTATTGCCTTATTGCCCGGGCCGGCTTGAGGCTTCTTATTTATTCTTTATAAAAAATAAAGTAATAAAAACAATAAGAGGCTCAAAAAGTCAAAAAGCTTGAAAAGGTAAAAAATCAAATACTTTAGGCGAAACCGACTTAAACGGTCCAAGACGATTTTGAACAGGCCGGGCCTGATGACGGTTTAAAACCGGCCTGGTTCAGACCTGAACCGACTCGCGCCGGACAAAGGCCAAGGAATATATGGACAAAAACATTTACCCTTTTTCCGCCTTGGTGGGCCAGGAAAATATGAAACTGGCCCTTATCCTGGCGGTCATCAATCCGGGCCTTGGCGGAGTCTTGATACGCGGTGAGAAAGGCACGGCCAAGTCAACGGCTGTCAGAGCCCTGACCGCGCTTCTGCCAGACCAGGAGGTCATGCACGGCTGCCGCTATGGTTGCGACCCGGACAAGACCGACTTGTGGTGCGAAGAATGCCGCGGACGCGAAGGAAGCAGAAAGAAAAGGAAAAGACCCCTGGTTGAACTGCCGCTGGGGGCCACGGAGGACCGCCTCTTGGGCAGCATAAACCTGGAAGAGGCCCTGGTGAAGGGTGAAAGCCGTTTTGAGCCGGGGCTTCTGGCCGCGGCCAACCGCGGCCTGTTATATGTCGATGAAGTGAACCTTCTGGACGACCACCTGGTGGATTCTCTTTTGGACGCGGCGGCCATGGGGCGCAACATTGTGGAAAGAGAAGGAGTTTCTGTAAGCCACCCGGCCCGTTTCACCCTGGTCGGGACCATGAACCCTGAAGAAGGCGAACTGAGGCCCCAGCTTTTGGACCGTTTTGGTCTCTGTGTCGAGGTGCGCGGACTGGCCGACCAGTCCCAGCGTCAGGAGGTGGTAAGGCTGAGACTGGAATTTGAAAAAGATCCTGAGGCTTTCATTGCCAATTTCAGACCTGACGAGATGGAACTTGGCCTGAAGATAGACGAGGCGGCGGCCAGGCTGCCACTGGTCAAACTGCCGGACGAAGCGGTCATGCAGGCGGTGAAAATATGCTTGAGCCTGGGAGTGGACGGACACCGCGGGGATTTGACGGTCATCAAGGCCGCTTTGACCCTGGCCGCCTGGCTGGGCCTTGATCAGCCGGGGACAGACGAGATTCTGACCGCGGCCGAGTTGGCCCTGCCGCATCGAATGCGGCGCAGGCCATTCCAGGAGGTTGATTTCGACGTCCGACGCCGCTTGAATGAGGCTGAGCAGCCGGCGGCCGGCGAAGAGTGAGGCGGCCTTGTAGGCTTCGTTTGAAAAAACAAGTAAAACCTTAAAGTTAATATGCTTGACGGCCTGTGGCCGCAGGCTGGCGGAGGTGACGGTTTTGGTAGAGATAGCGCCTTTCAAGGGCCTCATGTTCAACAGGGCTGAATTGAATGATCATGGCGGGCTCTTGGTGGCTCCGCCCTACGATGTTTTGAGCGAGGAGGAACAGAGGGCTTGCCTTAACCTTCATCCCCACAATATACTTCACTTGGACTATAACCTTAACCTGCCTGAAGACCGGGATAAATTCGCCTGGCACCAGCGTTCTGGCGAGACCTTGAAAAACTGGCTGGCTGAAGGCGTGCTGGAGCGCCTGGAAAAGCCGGCTATTTTCCAGGTGGAGACCAGCTGCCAAAATCCGGTCAAGGGCGGGACCATAGTTCGGCGCGGATTGGTTTGCCTTATGCGGCTGGTTGATTTTGGTCACCAGTCAGCGGTCAAGCCTCATGAGAAGACTTTCAGCAGCCACAAGGAAGAGCGTTTGGACCTGATGAAGGCCACCCACGCCAACCTGAGCCATGTCTTCGGTTTTTTCCCTGATGAAGACCGCCGGGCCTGGAGTTTGATGCGGGAAATGGCTGAAATCAAGTCCCCGGAGGCTGAATTCACCGATTACCGTCAATACCGTCACCGGATCTGGCTGCATGACGACCAAGAGAACATACATTGCTTCACCAATATAATGAAAGACAGGAAAGTTTATCTGGCCGACGGGCACCACCGCTATGAAACGGCCTTGAATTACCGTGATTACTTGAAAGAAAAAGGCGAATTTTCACCAGGGGCCGATTACATAATGATCTACCTCTGCCCCATGAGCGACCCCGGGCTGGTGGTTCTGCCGACCCACCGCCTGTTAAACGGCAGCATACCCCACCAGGATGACCTGTTGAACAGGCTTTCCCAGTTTTTCAAGATAAGCGGAAAATCCTTCACTGACCAGACCGAGCCGGTGATGCGCGACCGTTTTCTGGTCAAGCTCAAAAAGCAGCGCGGCAATATCGGCCTTTACCTGGCCGGCCGGAATACCTACTATGTATTGAAATCACTTGACAAGGTCAATGAGGAATTGGCGGACCAAAACGAGCCGCCTGAATTGGCGGCCCTGGACACAGTGCTGCTGAGCGGCATAATATTCAAAAAAATACTTGGGCTCACGGAAAAAGACCTGGATAACCCGGAGGTGGTCGCCTATGTCTCCGACCTTGCCCAGGCCATCGGCCTGGTAAGGGACAAGAAGCGCCAAGCCGCTTTCATACTCAATCCCAGCACGGTTGAAGACGTTATCAGGGTTTCGGAGAAAGGCCTGACCATGCCCAGAAAATCGACGTTTTTCTACCCTAAGGTCACAACCGGCCTCATGATGAATCTCATAGACGATTCCAGGATATGAAAAATGCGTCTATTGATAGCTTCAGATCTCCACGGTTCGGCCGCCCAGGCCGCCAGGCTGCGGGAGGAGATTGAAAAGACGGACCCGGAAGCCGTGGTGCTTCTTGGAGACTTGCTCTACCACGGACCGCGCAACCAATTGCCGGAAAAATACGCGCCGATGGAAACGGCCGGGCTCTTGGACAATTTGGGCCGGCCGGTTCTGGCCATACGCGGCAACTGCGATGCCGAGGTTGACCAGTTGGTGCTGCCTTTCCACTTGGCCGAAAGCGCCTGGATAATGGCCGGGCCAAAGCCCATCATGGCCATTCATGGACATGAACTGCCGGAAAACGGCGGAAGCCTGAAAGTGCCGGAGGGAGTTATAATACTTTTCGGTCATATACATCTGCCGGTGGCTGAAAAGAGGGGCGCCAACCACTACTGGAACCCTGGCAGCGCGGCTCTGCCCAAGGACGGCTGGCCTCCAAGTTACGGGTTTTACGAGGACGGGCGGTTTGAGGTGCGTTCTTTCGACGGCCGTGTGCTGGCGGCTGATTAATGGTCTTTTTGCCGCCTGGCGGCGTTGCTCACGTTTTTTAATGCTCGACATATTTTTAATATGTCTCCGCTTAAAAAGCGCTCGCTCCTGGCCAGGCGACAAAAATCCTCATTAATCATCACATTCGCGACAAAAATTTCGGAATAATAATCACTGGAAAGGAAAGGCTGAGATATGTCTGAACAAAAAGGCTTCCTGGAAGGTTTCTTCAAGCTGACAGAGAAGAAAACCACGGTCAGGACAGAATTGATCGCCGGGCTGACCACATTTGTGGCCGTGGCCTACATAATTTTCGTCAACCCGAATATCCTGGCCCAAGCGGGCATCCCCAAGCCGGCGGCCATCGCCGCCACGGTCTGGGCCACCTTCTGGGCCACGGCTCTTATGGGCCTGTGGGCCAACTACCCGGTGGCCGTGGCCCCCGGCATGGGGCTCAATGCTTTTTTCACCTATACCGTGGTCCTGTCTTTCGGTCTCAGCTGGCAGACGGCCCTGGGCGCCGTCTTCATTTCCGGGGTGGTCTTCTTTCTCTTGACCTTGGGCGGGCTTCGCCAGGCCATCATCAACGCCGTGCCTATGAATCTCAAGAACGCCATCGGCGTCGGCATAGGAACCTTCATCGCCTTTATCGGGTTTCAGAGCGCCGGCATTGTGGTTGGCAACCAGGCCACCCTGGTCGGCGCCGGCCATGTGGCCAGCCTTGACTTTTCCACCATGAACGGCCAGGCCCCGCTTTTGTCCTGCCTCGGTGTCATATTCATAGGCGTTCTTATGAGCCGCGGAGTCAAAGGGGCCATTCTCCTGGGCATACTCTTCACCACCATTCTGGGCATGATCTTCGGGGCCTGCCCGGCGCCTTCAGGCCTGAGCGACATAATCAGCTTCGAGATTCCCAGCCTTTTCGGACCGACCGGGGCCTTCGGCCGTCTGGACATAATGGGCGCCCTATCCTATGGCGTCTTCAGCATCATTTTCACCTTCACCATTGTGGAATTGTTTGACAATATGGGCACTTTGATCGGCCTGACCAGGAAGGCCGGGCTGATGAAGCCTGACGGCAAGATAGAAAACCTGAACCGGGCCCTGACCACCGACGCCTTGGGCACCATGGCCAGCGCGGTCATGGGCACTTCAACCGTCACTTCCTACGTGGAGAGCGCGGCCGGGGTGGCCGAGGGGGGCCGGACCGGCCTGACAGCCCTGACCGTGGCTGTTCTTTTCCTGGTGGCCCTGTTCTTCTCACCACTGATCGGGCTGGTGCCGGCCTTCGCCACGGCCCCGGCCTTGATCGTGGTCGGGGCCATCATGATGACCGAGGTCGTCAACCTGCAGCTTGACGACATCACCGACGCCATACCGGCCTTCTTGACCATCATCATGATGCCTTTGACCTACAGCATCGCCAACGGTTTCGCCTTCGGTTTCGTCAGCTACACCTTGCTTAAAATATGCTCCGGCAAGATTCGGCAGGTGAACTGGGTGATGATTCTGGTCAGCCTGGCTTTCATGGTCAATTTCCATTTGCGGCTGCACTGAATGATACACTCGCAACCCATGAGTTGACATGAGTGTTGACCGAGGTGTATAATCTTAACATCTTGACAAGTTCAGAACCGCGCCAGTTGAGAGGAGCAGCCAGCAACGGCCTAAATCTCTGACAGCACATAGAAAATTCCGAGCAAAAATGCCTACAGACTTTTGTCCAGGGCATTGCGCCTGACCGGTTGGCGTTTGAAGCGTCGGCTGGTCACGGGGTTATGTGGGAAACCGCATATCCTTCCCTGTTGAAAAGGAATGAGAGACAGCCAAGGCTGATGGCCGGAAACTGTTCTTTATGGATTATGGCCAAGCCGGATCCGAATTCCTTTTAGGGATTCGGTTTTTTTATTATCTTGACATCAACCAGGCTTCGGCGGCCGGACCAAGCCCGGGAACAGTGTAAGCGGACCTTAAAAATGAAAAAAATTCCCGCCAGCGAGGCCGTGGGCCAGGTGCTGGTCCACGATGTGACCAGGATTATAAAGGATGTGGAAAAAGGCGTCGCCTTCCGCAAGGGCCATATCGTGCGGCCGGAAGACATTCCGGAACTGCATCGCCTGGGCAAATTCCAGATATATGTCTGGGAAAAGCGGGAGGGAATGCTCCACGAGGACGAAGCGGCGGAGATCCTGCGCGACTTGTGCCGGAACGATGGCCTGTCAGCCACCGAGCCCCGGGAAGGGAAAATAGAACTGGCCGCGGCCAGGGAGGGCCTTTTCCGGGTGGACCCTGAAAGGCTCTTGGCCATCAATTCTCTTGGCGGCATAAGCATCGCCGCCAGGCACAACAACACTCCGGTGCTTCCCGGGGAGAAACTGGCCGGGGTCAAGGTCATCCCTCTGGTCATAGCCCGGGAGAAAATAGACCAAGCCAGAGCCCTGGCCGGCGAAACGCCGATCATGGAACTTTTGCCCTACCGGCCACTCAAGGCCGGCCTGATCATCACCGGCCGCGAGATAGCCGAAGGACTGATAGAAGACGCCTTTGCGCCGGTGGTGGAGGCCAAGCTGGCCGCTTTCGGCCTGGCCGCCCATTGGCGTGAAATAGTTGACGACCGCAAGGAGACCATACAACTGGCTATAGGCCGGCTTCGGGAAGCCGGCGCGGAACTTATAATCTGCACCGGCGGAATGAGCGTTGATCCGGACGACCAGACGCCCGGGGCGATTGCCGGGAGCGGCGCCAAGCCGGTCTGTTACGGCACGCCGGTGATGCCCGGGGCCATGTTCATGCTGGCCTATTTTGAAGACGGCACACCGGTGCTCGGCCTGCCAGGCTGCGTTATGTTCGACCGGCGCACCGTCTTTGACCTGGTCCTGCCGCGCCTGGCCGCCGGAGTGGTCATGAAGCCGCTGGATTTCGCGGCCCTGGGCCAGGGCGGCCTCTGTCTGCGCTGCCCGGACTGCCGCTACCCAGCCTGCGCTTTCTGTAAAGGAGCCTGACCGTGGGCCTTGAACTGGAACAGGCGACGGAAATAATACGGGCCGAGGTAGGCCGGATTGAGGAGACGGAGACGGTTGAAGTCGGCCGTCTGGTCGGACGCATCTGCGCGGAAGACATCGTCGCCGCTTTACATATTCCTCCCTTTCACCGCTCCCCGCTGGACGGCTACGCCTTGCGCGCGCTGGACAGCGGGGGGGCCTCGGCTGATTCTCCGGTTGAGCTTTCGGTCATTGAGGATATTGCCGCCGGGCAGTGGCCGCAAAAGAGAGTGGAGCCCGGCAGTGCGGCCAGGCTGATGACCGGCGCGCCCATACCGGAAGGGGCGGACTGCGTAATCAGGCAGGAGGAGACGGATGAGGGATTGACGCGGGTTAAAATTTTCAAGGAATTGTCCCCATTCGAGAGTTTCTGCCGCCAGGGTGAGGATGTTAAGCGGGGGGAGGTGCTGGTCCGGGCCGGGGAACGCTTAAGCTATGCCCATGCCGGTCTCCTGGCCGGGGCAGGCTTGTTTTCTATCCGCGTTTACGCCCGTCCGCGGGTGGGGATACTGGTCACCGGGGATGAACTGTGGCTGCCGGCCCAGGGCGCCCTGCCGCCGGGCAAGATATTCAGCAGCAATCAGGCCTTGCTGGCCGCCCGTTTGCTGGAACTCGGCGTGCAGACCAACCAGGCCGGTCCCTGTGCGGACCAGGTGGCGGCCATTGCCGGCCGCATTTCGGATGCGGCCTGGGAAACAGACCTGGTCATCACCACCGGCGGGGTGTCGGTGGGCGATCGGGACCTGGTGCCGGAGGCCCTGGAAAGCCTCGGGGCGAAAATACTTTTCCACGGATTGAACATGAAGCCGGGGGGGGCGGCCATGTTCTCGCTTTACGGCCGGCGGCCGGTATTGAGCCTTTCCGGCAACCCCTTCGCCGCCCTGACCACCATGGAACTCCTGGCCAGGCCGGCCCTGGCGATTTTAGCCAGGGATGCGGCCCTGGAACTCCAATATGGAAGCGGACTCTTGGAAAAAGGTTTTCCAAAGGCCAGCCCGGGCCGGCGCTTTGTGCGCGGGACCGAAAGAGACGGCCGCCTGCGCCTACCGGAAGGCTCTCATGAATCCGGCTCTATCGGCAGCTTAAGAGGCTGCAACTGTCTGGCTGATATCCCGGCCGGAACCGGACCTTTGGCGGCCGGGGCAAAGGTTCGGATTGTAAAATTGTAAATGATAAAAGAATATAAAAGAAATTCAAAAAGACGAAAAGATATAAAATGAAGCGCAAAAGAGATATAAGGGGGCTTAAATGTGTAGAAAGACAATAAAAGAGACGCAAGAGCAAATGAAAGAAAATAATAAGAAATGAAAAAGATGAAGAGATGAGGATAAGAGCGATAAAGAGGTTGAGGGATTGCAAAAGGTTGTGAAAGAAGTTAAAAAGAAGTGAAAGAGCGCAAGCGGATGTTAAATATGTAAATTAATATGAAAAAGAACGTGAAAGAGCATAAATGAGCATAAATAAATTAACCCATTTTGACTCCAGCGGCCAGGCCATTATGGTGGATGTCGGCGGCAAGGACCTGACCAGGCGAACGGCCAGGGCCGGCGGGTTCATTTCCATGGGCGCAGAGGCCCTGGCCGCCGTGGAACAGGGGACCGTGGCCAAGGGCGACGTCCTCGGCTTGGCCCGGGTGGCGGCCATCATGGCCATGAAGCGAACGGCGGACCTGATTCCCCTCTGCCACCCATTGAACCTTGAACACTGCGCGGCTGATTTTGAAATCGACCGCTTGGGGCGCCGAATCCGCCTTATCTGTACCGTGAAGCTCAGCGGCCGGACCGGGGCGGAAATGGAAGCCCTGACCGGCGTGAGCGTCGGCCTGCTCACCGTGTATGATATGTGCAAGTCCCTGGACAAGACCATGGAAATAGGCGGGGTCCGGCTGATTTCCAAAACCGGCGGCCGGAGCGGCCATTTCACGCATCGGAAAGCGGCCGGCGGCCCGGCCGTTCTGGCTGTCAGCGGGGTCAAAAATTCAGGCAAGACCACGCTGATTGAAAAGCTCATCCCCTGGCTGGCGGAAAAGGGCTTCCGCTGCGGGGTCATCAAGCACGATGGGCATGATTTCAGCCCGGACGTGAAGGGGACGGACACCTGCCGTTTACTGGAGGCCGGAGCCGAGGGCATAGGGATTTTTTCCGCGGCCAAGGCCATGCTGGTCCGGATTGGGGGCGGAGTTGATGAAACCGTCCTGGCCAGGCATTTTGAAGACCTGGACCTGATTTTTCTGGAAGGCTTCAAGTCTTCCGGCTACCCTAAAATTGAAGTTCTGCGCGGCGCGGTGTCGACAGAGCCGGCCTGCGCGCCGGAAACCCTCTTGGCCCTGGCCACGGATCTGCCGCTTCACCTGGAGGGCGTCACGGTCTGCCATCCGGACGAGATTGACAGGCTGGGCGAACTGGTGGCCGCGCATATAAGAAAGAAGCCGGCCGATGATTGACCGGTACGGACGGCGGATTGACTACGCCAGGGTTTCAGTGACCAGCCGCTGCAACCTGCGCTGTGTCTATTGCCGGCCGGAAAAAGGGGCCGATCTCGGCGAAGGCCAATTATCAGCCGGGCAGATACTTAAGGTGGCCTCGGCGCTGGCGGGCCTGGGGATCCGCCGAATCAGGATTACAGGCGGAGAGCCCTTGCTGCGCGATGATTTGGTGGATGTCTTGCGGGCCCTGAACAGGCTCCGGGGCCTGGAGAAAATTTCCCTGACCACCAACGGCCTCTTGCTGCCTCGGCTCTTGGAGGAACTGGCCCCGGATGAACTGGGCGGCTTGAACATCAGCTTAAACAGCCATGACTCCGCCGCCTACCAGGCCATAACCAGAACCGGCCGGCTGGAGGACGCCCTGGCCGGGCTGCGCGCGGCCCTGGACCTGGGCTTCCCGAACATAAAAATAAACTGCGTGGCCATTGCGGCGCTTAACGACAGCGGCCTTGAGGAGGTCGCCCTCTTCGCCCGGGACCAGGATATCGCCGTCCGTTTCATTGAATCCATGCCTGTTGGCCTGGGGAAGAGCTATGCGCCTATCCGGCAGGAACAAATCAGCGCGCGCCTGGAGGCACGCTTCGGCCCGCTCACGCCTTGCCCCGGCCGCTTCGGTCACGGCCCGGCCGTTTATTACCGCCTGCCCGGGTTCCGGGGGAAAATCGGCTTCATCAGCGCCGTAAGCCGCCGGTTTTGCGAGAGCTGCAACCGGGTGCGGGTGACTTCGGCCGGATATCTTAAAACCTGCCTGCATTTTCGCCACGGGCTGGATTTGGGGCCGCTCCTGGAGCCGGACATTCCGGAGGCCGCCTTGATGGATGGAATTAAGCTGGCCATCCTGGAAAAGCCAAGGGGGCACAGTTTTTCCTCTTCCTTTGGCGAATACGAGGAGGAAACCGGGTTGATGTCCACTATTGGAGGCTGACATGGTTTTTTTTAATTGGCCTCAGCAAAGATAAGGGCCTGGTCAAGCAAAAAGTTTGCTTGGGTTGTTAGGAGGCTGACATGGGTAAGATTCTGGCCGTCTGCGTCAGCGGGCAAAAGGGCACGCCCAAGAAAAACGTGGGCTGGGCGCGCCTAGTGGAAAATCACGGCCTGGACGGAGACGCCCACGCCGGTGAAGGCCCGCGCCAGGTGAGCCTTTTGCCCGTCGAGCAGGTGGAGTTGTTCCGCGAAAATGGCGCGAAGGTGGAGGACGGGGATTTCGGCGAAAATTTGCTGGTGAGGGGCCTTGATTTAAAAAGCCTGCCGATTGGAGCCCGTCTGAAGTGCGGGGAAGCGCTTTTGGAAATGACCATGATAGGCAAGGTATGTCATTCGCCTTGCCATATTGGTCAGCGTATGGGTGATTGCATCATGCCCCGGGAAGGGGTGTTTGCGCGCGTTCTGCGCAGCGGCCAGGTTCGCGTGGGCGACGAGGTGACGGTTCTGCCGGCCGCCGTGTCGGACGGGCGCGGCGCCGGGCCCTTTAAGGCCGCGGTCATAACCGTGAGCGACCGGGGAGCGGCCGGAGAGAGGGAGGACCAAAGCGGGGAGGCGGCGAAAAGGATACTGGCTGAGAACGGCTATGCCCTGGCCGTTTACCGGGTGCTGCCGGATGAGGAAGACGAACTGGCCGAGACCCTCAAGACCCTGTGCGATGAAGGCGCGGCCGACCTTATTGTCACCACGGGCGGGACCGGCTTTTCACCCCGGGACCGCACCCCGGAGGCCACCTTGAGGGTGATTGAGCGAGAGGCCGGGGGTCTGGTCCAG
>Ga0268262_10000344_pt1 | contig 62519 bp, 65 predicted proteins | sample TergutNc150P3_FD_190354 | JGI IMG/M metagenome (GOLD analysis project Ga0268262, IMG submission 190354) | Nasutitermes corniger P3 segment gut microbial community from laboratory colony in Florida, USA - Nc150 P3 (SPAdes) (version 2) | ecosystem: Host-associated > Arthropoda: Insects >... | reverse complement strand
CCTATCACATCTTTTGTGCCTGGCTCAAAAATTGGCCTATAAAGGGTTATATAGTTTTTGCCCAAAATAGTGGCTTCGCCTATATATTCTTGACCTTTTTGAACAATCGGATATGCCGTGCCTTTTGCATCTAAAAGAGTATTTATAACGCGTTTTCCTTCTTGATTTACAATGCTTGTAGAAATGCGGCGATAATCACTGTTTTCTTTTACAAAAATAGTAGCCACTATGCTTAGTTCAGAAGATATGGCATCCACCACGTCATATCTGTATGCTACAGCAGTTCCGGTGGAATCTTGCAGTTCTTTGTTTTTTAAACTCAGCTTTCCATATTTCTGCGCAATCATGTGTTCAAAAGATGTCATATCGCCTTTGAGTTTGCTTTCACCCATTTCAATGGATGTTTGCAAAGCGAGTTTCTGCATGGAAGAAAGGCTTAGATAGCCGAGAGCTAAAAGCGATAAGAACAATATCAGGGAAGAAATCCCAATTGTTTTTAAAAACAAACCTTGACCCTTTTTTTCTGTGTAACCACTAGACATACTTCACCTCATAGCTAGGGAAAATATAGAAAATTACCAAAAATTTGAAAAAAATGCACGAAAATGTAAACTTTTGTTTGCAAAATTCACTTTTTAGGATTTTTTTTCCCAAAAAGTACGTCTAAGTAAGTAGAACAAAAAAATAGGAGATTTTTTATGAAAACCTTAAATGCAATGGCTATATGCCTACTTTTGGCTTTAGCTACCCAGGTATTTGCGCAGAGATTCACCACAACGGAACCGGATATCTTCCGAGCACGTAGTATAGCACAATATTCTAAACAAATAGCCGCTTTGGGTGAAAAAGGTTCGGCTTATGCAAATCTAATGCTGGTTGGAGGTAAAGATACATTATTTAATTCTTACCCTGATGATAAATTAGGCACCTACAATATAGTTAACAGCGACAACAAACTGCTAGGAACAGTACTTCCGTTCAAAGCACCAAATATTTTTACGTTAAATAACAATATTATCCATGACAATCATGTGACCGCAGTAGCTGTTTTGGATTCGTTCAGCGACAGTAAAAAGAGAGCAACCGTGATTTTTGCAAGCATCAAGAAATTGGTGATTATGCGAATAGTCATAAACAATGCCGATAACATAAGCTATAGTGTTTTAGTCAGCATGGAAATGCCAGAATTCATGTGGGAAACAAATGGAGCATATAAGCCGTATAATATTTCTGCGTATTCAAGAAGGCTTGCACTTGTGGGAACCAGTTGGGATGGCACAAACAAAGTTTATCATTTGGCAACGGGAAATCCTCTCAGCCATAACGCAAATGGCCGAGTTGATTTTTTTAGCATCACTGAGAATTCCTGGGTGCTTTTGCAACCAAACAAAAATGGCTTGGCAAGCGAAATAAATGGGCTTGTTTTCAATGATAGTGCTTATTTTGGAAAAGATTTGGCCGTGATTGATAATTTTGACAAAGAAGGCGGAAAGGCACTTGCCGTTTTGCTGCCAAAGTCCAAGCAATTCCCACGAAGCGCACTTTACATATTCAAAATGGACAACAACTGGACACCCAATCCAAAACTGCCTACGGTAATTTCAGGTTCCTCAAAACCTTGGTTTGAAATTTCTGAAACATGGCAAGAGCAAAGTTGCGGTGGATTGGGAGTGGCAAATTGGGAAGATGAAACCCCCCACTTGCTAATTTCCTGTAACCTTTATAAAACTACAAATGTTATAGGCAGCGGTGGTGTTACAAGCAAGGTTGTTACAGCAAATGGAATAATCATAAAAGACATTGTTTTAAGTTCAAACGGAAAGATTTCAAAAAGTTCGATATTTTCCTCTAAAAAAATGGTTGCAAATAGTAATGGCACTTATTATGTGTTTTCTAATCCCATATCGATAAAAAAACATAAAAATGATTTGTATTCTATTTCCTTAATTGCAAGATATTTAACAAATAATTCCGATAGCTGTTTTACAGCTACTTTCGCAGTATTAGATGCAGACTATTCAAAAAACTTTTCCATAGCGGCTGGAACCCAAGAAGTTGTAGTCAATATAGATAGTCTTTTTTACAAAAGCGGAGTAGCGGATTTTTCTGCAAAAACTTTTCTCGGGTCGGCAGAATGCGAAATTCAAGGGACTAGTCTTATATGCCAAGCCAGTGAAAAATCTATAGGTTCATGGAGCGGCATAGAGCTTTCTAGCGGCGGCAACTGCGGTTTGTACAAAGCCTGCAAGAAAAAAGACACTATTTTCGTTTATGTGCGTTCTGCAAACGAACCTTCAAATACGGCGTTAAGGGTTCCAAAAAATATGCTTGTTCCTTATTTTAACTCAGTAAATTTGGGTGCTTTAAAACCGCTTTCATATTTTAAAAATCCGGCTTTGCAAACCACAAACATAAGCTGGAACGCAGCGGGCTTAAAATTGAGTGCCCTTGCGACTACGCCCGAAAAAGTTTTTTTAATAACTCCATTTTCCCAAAAAGAAGGCATAGACACGCTTGTATTTAATCTTTCATTTCCTCTTTCATCTCCTCTTTCAGTATCAAAATACCCTCTATATTTTCACATAGCAGACACCTCCAAAATTCTGAGCAATGCAATACCGGCAAACCCCGGCAAGGACACTATTTGGAACATTGCCGAAAAAAGATATATCGCCTTGCCTCTCTCAAATTCAAAAGGCAATATTTATACTTACGATATTGTCCAAGATAGCCTTGGGGTATACTCCGAAATAATAGGGGATTACCTGCATATATTAAAAGTTGATATAGCCGATATTTTCGTTGCATACACAGAAAATGGGCAAATAAAGCACCGAAAAATAACCTTGATGCCGGAATCCAAGGAGATTTCGCCTATCAAAGCCACTAACTTGCAGGCACCAAGCCTAAATGCAGTGCGTATTGGAAGCGGACTGCAAATCAATGGCTTAAATGGTGAATTTGAGCTTAGGGCATATAATTTCAAAGGCGAGCAAATTCAAAAAGAAAATGCTAACACCCAAGGCTCCATTTTTGTGAAGCTCAAACAAAAATGCCCGCAAATTGTGCAAATTCGCTCAGGCAACGAAATAGTTTCAATAAAAATCGTTAATTGATTTAGAATTTATTGAATGCCAAAACTCACTTTATCTTGCCTTGGTATTTTGCAGTTTTGCCAAGTTGCTCCTCTATGCGGAGCAATTGGTTGTATTTGCAAATACGGTCGGTGCGGGAGAGAGAGCCGGTTTTTATTTGGCCTGCGCCCGTGCCAACGGCAAGGTCTGCGATAAAGGAATCTTCGGTTTCGCCGCTGCGATGGCTGGCTATAACGCCGTAGCCTGCTTTTTGAGCCATTTTGATGGCTTCCAAAGTTTCGGAAACGGTGCCAATTTGATTAACCTTTATCAGAATGGCATTTGCAGCTTTCATTTTGATGCCCTTTGCCAAACGCTCTGGGTTTGTCACAAAGAAATCATCGCCAACGAGCTGAACTTTTTTGCCGAGTTCCTTGGTAAAGCCAACATAGCCTTCCCAGTCGTTCTGGTCTAAACCGTCTTCTATTGAAATGATTGGATATTTTTTAATCCAAGCTGCATATTTTGCAATCATCTCTTTTGCAGTGTGAAGTTTGCCGGGTTCGGATTTCCAGAATTTGTAACCTTTGCGGCCACCCTCGTCAAAGAGCTCTGAAGAGGCGCAGTCAAGTGCAATGCCAATTTGAGTGCCGGGTTTGTAGCCAGCCTCTTTGATGGCTTTCATAATGTATTCCAAGGCTTGGTCATTGGTCAAGTTAGGGGCAAAGCCGCCTTCGTCACCAACAGATGTTGCCTGCTTGTCTTTTTTGAGCAAGCCTTTAAGAGTGTGGAATATCTCTGTTATCCAGCGAAGCCCTTCGGAGAAGGATTTTGCGCCTACTGGCATAATCATAAATTCCTGAAAATCAATTTTATTGTCTGCGTGTTTGCCGCCATTGACAATGTTTGCCATTGGGGTTGGAAGTATGAATTTTTTGTTGCTGTGCAATTTGCCAATATATTTCCAAAGCGGCATTTTGCTCACGCTTGCGCCTGCAACGGTGATTGCCATGGAAGCACCGAGAATTGCATTTGCGCCGAGTTTGCTTTTGTTCTTTGTGCCGTCTAGCCTAATCATGGCATCGTCAAGGGCTGCCTGATTCAGAGGGTCTTTGCCTTTGAGCAAGTGAGCAATGGGGCCATTAACGGCAGCTACCGCTTTTAGCACTCCTTTGCCGCCATAGACTTTTTTGTTGTTATCGCGAAGTTCGCAAGCCTCGTATTCACCAGTGCTAGCTCCGCTTGGAACTGCGGCACGGGCAACAAAGCCTGTGTCTAAAGTGATTTCAACTTCAACGGTCGGGTTGCCGCGCGAATCTAAAATTTGACGGCCAACTACATGTTTGATCTTTGCCATTTTATGGACTCCTTTTGGGTTTTGGGTTAATATAGAAAAATGCCAAGGGTTTATAGGTTAAAACCTATTATGAAACCAGCCATACCATTTTGCTGGATTTTCCAAAATTAAATTTTCCAGCCAAGAGTGATAATGAGCATAAAAATTTTCTGATGGTATTTTTTTTATTTGTCCCAAATAACCGCAAAATACAGGTGTTTTTGGGCGATGCTCCAAAATAAAAGCCGGAAGCGGATTGCAGCGAACTTTAAGGCCTAAGAAGGAGCCTTCGCACTTTTCCTTTATAGAGTGCGGTGGTGGCTTTTTAAAATTCTGGTCGGCAAGCAATGCAAATAAACCGCCGCTGTCTATAAAATCCATTAAATGCTCAGGCTCTATTTTTTTTGCAAAGCATTTTCCGTTGAATGTTCTTTTTTTTTGCAGCCATGTATCAAAAAATTTTGGCTTTTGCTCTTGCACAGAAGCATTTAAGGGCAAGCCGCTTGCCGCTAGCCTAAAACCTAAAAGTTCGTGGTTTCCGTAATGCGCGGTCAAAAAAATTCCACCCTTTTTCATTTCTTCCAAAATCGGGGGTAAATAGCCCTGTTTTGGATGCCTAAAAACAAAATCAAAAACATCGCAGAGCAAATTTCTCAAAACTTCGCCATATTTTGGCTGTATAACCCCAGTTTTTTCAAAAAAAGGCTTAGTTAAATGCAAATTTTTTGCAAAAACGGCATATTTCCACATATTTTAAACAGAAAATATAAATTTCTACTTTCAACACAAGAGATAATGCTATGCAAATACTAGTTCTTTTTTTTGTTATCTTAGCTTCTTTTTCTTGGTCAATGGCTAAGCAAGAAGTTGAAGTTCCAATAAACATTGGAATTGGCCCAACTGTTTTCTGGATTCCGGGTGTTGTGGGCAGAGAGCTGCACCCTGGGGCTAAATTAGACCTTTATGCGGTTGTTACCCCAAAAATGTTGCACGAACATGAAAATAGAATCCCAAAGCAATATAAGAAATATGTAAATTTGGATAAAGAAATGCATTTGACACAAATCTGGATGGTAATCATTCCAAAGTATTTGATTATCAGCCCTGGGGCAGAAAGCTCTATTTATGGCGGGCTTTGGTCTTTTTTTGGCATAGCAGACAATTTTTTGGACAACAATTTCATACAATTAAGGTGGGAATTGGATTTGCCCACCATCTCTTATATTTATACCAATGCCACAAAAAACGATCCCAACACGCAGCACCTTTTGGGAATGGGTACAATGCTGAGGCTTGAGAATACAATAAAATTCAGCGAAAAATTTCTAGCCACGCTTGCTTATGGGCACAATTTCAATTTTCCGCTCTCGCCTCTTAACCCCTTTCCAAACAACACTTATAAAGAAGAATCTAAAACCTCCGAACAGCGATGGTTTCAAACCGGAGTTTTATCGCTAGTTTTCCATTTTAGGTTTTTAAGCATAAAACAAAACATTTAAGCAAGTTTTAATTTACTATATTATTAATAATCGTACCAATTAGAGGATAAAATATGTTCCGATTGTTGATATTATTTGCCATTTTTTCCATCACGGCTTGCATAGGCGGCAGGTCTGCGGCGGATCAAGAAAAAACCACCGATGTTATGATAACTTTTATTCAAAGGGCAAAAGCTGGCTTTTGGGAAGAAGCTATGGAGAACATAACTCCAGATGAACGCTCAGAAATGATGGACGGCGGTCATGTTATGCCAGAATACAAGGCTGCCGTTAACCGCATTCGCTTAAGTACCGTCAAAAATATGGACTTATCCTTAGACAGAAAGGGGCGTTTGGTGGGTCTCAAAGATATTCTGGATGAGGCCAATGAATTAAACAAAGCATCAGATGAAAAGGTGGTTATTGACCCCAGCAAATTGGAAGACCTAGCGGCTTGGCGTAAAAAGCGAGAGGAGGAGGCAGCCAAAAAAGCCAGAGAAGAGCCTCCTAAAGAGGAAAAGCCCACTTGGCTAGACGCTTATTACGGCAACACAAAATCTGGCGGTGGCGGCTTAAAAGAAATGAAGAGAAACTCTGGAGAAGATGAAGAGGAGGAGGATTAGCTTGCGCATAGGAATAATTGGAGTTGGCACTGTTGGCAGTGGCGTTATTGAAATTATAGAGCAAAAAAGAAACGAATTTCACGCAAAACAGGGCATTCTTTTGGAAATTGCCGGAGTTGTGGCTAAAACAGAAGAAGAACTTGCCCCTTTCAAGGCAAAAGGCTATAAAGGTTTCACAGATGCAAATGAAATTTTGGAAGATGATTCCATATCTGTTATTTGCGAACTTGCAGGCGGCTACGATTTGCCATTTAAGTGGATAACCAAAGCACTTGAACTCGGAAAGCACGTTGTGACCGCAAACAAGGCACTACTCGCAAAGCACGGCAGCGAGATTTTTCCCCTTGCCGGTCAAAAAAAATGCCATGTTCTTTTTGAGGCGGCTGTTGGCGGCGGAATTCCCATTATTCGCAGTTTGCAAGAGGCTTTGGTTGGCAACAAAATAAATTCCCTGAGCTGCATAATAAACGGAACCTGCAATTATATTTTAACAAGAATGACCGTTGAAGGTCTTTCTTTTGAAGATGTTTTAAAAGATGCTCAAAAACTGGGCTTTGCAGAGGCAAACCCATCTTTTGATGTGGATGGCATAGATGCCGCCCATAAAACCGCAATTTTAGCGAGCCTGTGCAGCGGTCGCTTTGTTGATTTTGAAAAAATTCACATAACCGGAATAAGCAATATAACCGCTCAAGATATTAGATTTGTAGATGAACTAGGCGGCGTTGTGCGGCTTTTGGGTTTGTACAACAGGATTGACGATAGCGTTGATGTGCGCGTTCACCCATGCATTGTTCCAAATGAGCATTTGCTTGCAGGCGTTAAATACGTGCTAAATGCCGTTTATCTGCAATGCGATAATCTTGGGCCAACTCTCCAAACAGGCGCAGGCGCAGGCAAGTTGCCAACCGCAAGCGCGGTGGTGGCAGACCTTGTGTCTCTGGCTCGCTCCACGGAAACGGGGCATATAGAGCCTTTGCCCATGGGTTGGTTTCAAAAAGAAAATTCCGCAACTTTGGTTCCAATTGGCGAAACTTCCACTCGTTATTATTTCCGTTTTGTGACAAAAGACAACTACGGAGTTTTGGCAAAAATCACAGGAATTTTGGGCGATAATCAAATATCCATTGAATCTATTTTGCAAAAAAACACCAAGAATCGTGAAAAGGTGGATATTGTGGTTACAACGGAAAAAGCAAAAGAGAGCCACGTTCAAGCTGCCCTTGCCAAAATAGATTCGCTGCCGGAGATAAGCGAAAAGAGCCGGATGCTGCGGTTTTTGGATGGCTAAATATTTTCTTAACATAAATTTAACATTTTTTTATTCTATACCTCATAATAATTTAATAATAGATTTTTAGATTTATGTTGAATAAATTTAATAGAGGATTTTTATGATGAAAATTCAGAAAACTTCAAAGCTTGCAAAATTATCTATTGCTGCTGTGTTGTTAAGCACTTCAATCGGAGCAGCGCAGGAAGTTCCTGCCGTTGCTGCGGAACATACTCCAGCTCACGCTGCAGAACCAGTTCCTGTAGAAACGCCAGCAGTAGTGGAAACTGCTCCGGTTGCTCCAGTTGTTCCAACTGCTCCAGTGGTTGTGGCAGTGGTGGAATCCGCTCCCGTTGCGAAAGCAGCGGAGAGCACTTCTGCTACCATAGCCGGAACAAAAATTTCTTTATATGGCCGTTTGGAATTGAACGCTGCTTATGAAGATAATATAACACAAGGCTTGTGGTCGGCTTCTGCTCCTAATCCTAAAAAAAACGCTGATGGCGACAAAATAACCCCACAGGGTAGAACTTCCTTGAGCGTAGCTCGCACTAGGTTAGGTCTTAATTTAGAAGGGCCATCAAAAGACGACGAACCGAGTTTAAAAGGAAAATTTGAAGCAGATTTTGCTGGTTCTAGTGCTTATGGCAATTTTAACGGTTCTTCGGGGTTCCGTATCCGCCAGTCTTGGGGTTCAGTAACTTTCAAAGATATAGGTTTAACGCTTTTATTTGGTCAAACAGATGATGTGGTAACCCCCTATGACCCTCCTTCTATAAATCCGAGCAGTCTCAACGGAGCTGGCAACTTAGGCAACCGCCGTCCTCAAATTCGCCTAACCCAAGTGCTTGGGCCAATTGACATAGCCGTTGCTGCAACACATGACCGCACTTATGGTTATATAGCTCGGAAAGATAAAGACGATGGTACCAAAGATACAATGACTGTTTCCGATGGCAATGCGCCTTCAACTTCAGGTGTACAAGGTCGCTTGGGTCTAAAATTGCCAGCCTCTTGGGCAGGCGAAAAAGCAAACCTAGCAATTGGCGTTGGTGGTCTTTTTGCCAAAAACGAAGCTGCGAATGCAGATGATAAAAATCGCTATGCCAGGCCCGAACCTTCTTATATGTTTGGTCTAGACTTGTCATTGCCTCTAATAGATATTTTAACTCTTACCGGTGAATTCTTTTCTGGCCAAAACCTCAGCCGTTATGGCGATGGAAGCTTGGGTCAAAAACGTGCTTACAGTGACGACGGCGGCATACAGTCTATTGGCTGGTGGGGTGGCCTAGCAGCTAAATTACCCGCTAGCATCTCTGCCGGAGCCGGTGTTGGAGCAGAAAGCCTTGATAAGAAAAGCAAAAGCAATAATAGTGCTGAAAGCAATATGTTCATATTCGCAAACCTCGCTTATAATTTCACATCTGCTGCAAAAATAACTTTTGAATACTTAACTTACTCAACAGATTACAGCGTTTTCAAAAGCGGTGAATACGATTCTAAAAACAATGGGTCTCTGAACCGTTTTGAATTGAATTTTAGATACGATTTTAAATAAATTTTTTGCGCGCAGGGGTATATCCGCAATCTATACCCCTGCCTTAATAAAAATCTAAATTACACTTTATGGCACAAATTCATAAAAAGAAAATTTTGGTTGTGGATGACGACCGCGATATTTGCGAAATATTATCTTTCAATCTTAAACACGAAGGTTATGAAGTGGACACCGTGCATTCTGCCGAAGATGCTCTCAAAAAGCTCTCTCCAGAATATAATTTAATTTTGCTAGATGTTATGATGGGAGGAATGTCTGGTTATCAAATGGCAGAGAAATTGCGCAAAGATGGCAATAATATAAATATCATATTTTTAACTGCAAAAGATACAGAAAATGATATGCTCACAGGATTTTCAGTTGGAGCAGATGATTATATTTCCAAGCCATTTTCGCTAAAAGAAGTTTCTGCCCGCGTTAAAGCAGTTTTGAAGCGGAATGCGGAAAATGCAGATGACGCTGTGCAAAGCCTGTTGATGGTTGATGATTTACAAATAAATTTTCAATCAAAAGAAGTGAAAATAGGAGATGAAATTATTCCCCTTACAAAAACAGAATTTGAAATTCTCTCTTTGCTTGCGCAAAATCCCACACGGGTATATTCCCGCCAAAATATTATAAGCCAAGTTTGGAAAGATACTATGTACATAACAGAGAGAACAGTTGATGTGCATATAACTCGCTTGCGCAAAAAACTTGGTGCAAAAGGCTCGCTAATTTCCAGCCGTGCCGGATTTGGGTATAAATTTAATGAATTTTGAGAATTACGGCCCTATAATCTCTGCATTATCTGCGGCAATCCTCGCTTTTGCTTGGTTTATAGTTCGCTATATTGATAATTTTAAACAATTGAAAGAATTAAAAGTTGAACTCGGTGATATTAAAAACCGCCATGCAAAGATTATTCAAAAAATAAAAGAAGATGAATGGCGCATAGGGCAAGAAAAAGAAAAACTTTTAACGCACACACAAGTTTCTGCCGAGGGTATATGCTTTTTCAAGCCAGACCGCACAGTTGATTTTCACAATGGGCTTTTTTTGCAATACTTTAATATGATAGCTTTTGATTCAATGAATATAGAACGTGAAATGCTGCGTGATGATGTATTTATTCCCGTTGTGAATTTTTTGGATGGGCATACTAATGAAGGTTGTTTTGAAACTCGCATTAGCAGGCAGGGCAAAGAATTTTCTTTGGTTGCAAACACATTTTCAGACAAAAGTTTTGAAATTATTTTAATAGACATCACCAGTCGGGAAAAAACCAAACGTTTAAAACAGGAAATGACCGGAAACATCGCTCATGAACTCAGAACACCTGTAACCAGCATTCGCGGTTTTTTGGAAATAATTTTAAACAATAATCTTGACAAAGAAAAAAAAATGGAATATTTAAAACGGGCATATAACCAAACTCAAATATTATCTGAACTCATTGCTGATATGAGCCTTTTAACCAAAATGGATGAACGCGCCGAAAGCCTTAAAATGAGCAAAGTGAATATCAATGAATTGCTTCAAAATATAAAAACCTCCTCTGCCATTGCCCTTACAGAAAAAAACATTCAGTTCAATGCAAACATTCCAGAGAATTTATTTATAGTTGGCAATGAAAGCCTGCTATATTCCATTTTTAGAAACTTAACGGACAATGTTATACGCCATGCTGGTGAAAATGTGAGCATTAATATAAGAACTTTGCCGGAATTAAATGATGGGAAAATTTACTTTGTGTTTTCCGACACAGGAAAGGGCGTTGGGAAAAATGTTATGCTGGAACGCCTATTTGAACGTTTTTACCGCGTGGAAGAAGGGCGCTCCCGCGATACAGGGGGGTCTGGCCTTGGGCTTTCCATTGTGAAAAACGCAGTGCTTTTCCATGGCGGCACCATCACAGTGCGCACGGGTGGCGAAAACACGGGTTTGGAGTTCTTATTCTCGCTCAAAAAATCTTAACCAAATCTTAACATAAACTCTTTTCCTTTGTAACCTTTAAAATTTAAATTAATAGTGTTAAAACAAGGAGATTTTTATGAGAAAATTTTTACTCGCAACGCTCACCACATTGGTGGCGTTTTCTGCACTTCACGCACAGAAAGTCAAAGGCTCAGATACCGTACTTCCTCTTTCACAGCAAGAGGCTGAGAGTTTCACAAAAGCAAATAAAAATGCAAACGTCACTGTTACTGGGGGGGGCAGTGGCGTTGGCATTTCCGCATTGGTAGAAGGCACCACAGATATTGCCCAGTCTTCTCGCAAAATAAAATTTGAAGAAAGGCAAAAAATTCAGGATAAGGGAGATAAAGTGGTTGAAAAAATTATCGCCTACGATGCCCTTGCCGTTATTGTGCATCCTTCAAACAAAGTGGGCAAACTCACCCGAGAACAGTTGGAAGATATTTTCACAGGCAAAACCACCAATTGGAAAGAATTGGGCGGTGATGATATGAAAATTATCCCTTATTCCCGTGAAACTTCCTCTGGCACTTATGAGTTTTTCAAAGAACACGTTTTGAAAAACAAAAATTACGTCAATGGTATAATGAGTATGCCCGCCACTGGTGCAATAGTTCAATCTGTAAGCCAAACAAAAGGTGCAATTGGCTATGTAGGCCTAGCTTATTTAGACAAAAAAATCAAAGCTGTTGAAGTTTCTTTTGATGCAGGTAAAACCTATACGGTGCCTTCTGTGAAAACCGCTATGGACGAGACTTATCCCATTGTTCGCCCGCTTATCTATTATTACGTAGAAAAATCCGAAGGCACTGTGAAGCCATTTGTAGATTATGTGCTTTCTGCTGCTGGGCAAAAAATCGTGAAGGACATTGGATTTATTCCTATTAATTAATATGAAACGGTTTATTGAAAAAATCGTAGAGAATATCCTAAGGCTTAGCGGTGCAATAACCACCATCATCATTCTGTTGATGGTAGTTTTTTTGTTTAAAGAGGGGCTTGGGCTTTTCAACAGCCCCGCTGTTGAAAAAGGGTATGTTTTATGTGTTCATGCTTCCAATAGGGTTAGTTATTTGGACACCAGAGAAATAAAATTGATATTTGATGAAGAGATAAAAAATTGGAAAGATTTGGGTGGCGAAGATATGCCCATTGAAGTATTTAGATTTAATGATATTTTTAGCCGCTATTCCGAATCGGAATTCGGAGATAACTACGAAAAATTACCAGAGAAATTAGGAGAGGTTATATCTTCTGCACCTGGAATAATAGCTTTTATACCGCATCAATATTTGCCTTCAGCTTCTTCTCTGCCATTAGTCAAAATGCTGGAAGATGAAAAAGTGAGCTTTGCAGATTTTTTTGGCGGAAGAGAATGGATGCCAACAGCCGCTCCCGCTCCGCAATTCGGTGTGCTGCCTTTGGTGCTCGGAACATTGTTGGTTAGCTTTATAGCAATTATAATTGCCCTGCCCTTGGGTCTTGGCGTTGCCGTTTATCTTTCCGAGCTTGCGAGCAACAAAATACGCAGAGTCTTAAAACCAGCCGTAGAATTGCTAGCTGGAATACCCTCGGTTGTTTATGGTTTTTTTGGTTTGGTGGTATTGGTTCCGGTTGTGCAAAAAGCATTTAACTTGCCCGTTGGCGAAACCGCATTTACCGGCAGCCTAATTTTAGCCATTATGGCCCTCCCCACCATTATAACAGTTGCAGAAGATGCCATGCGAAGCACACCGAGCGCCATGCGCGAGGCAAGCCTAGCTCTGGGCGCAACTCATTGGCAAACCATATACAAAGTGATTATCCCCTACGCTTCATCTGGAATTTCTGCTGCGGTAATTTTGGGCATTGGCAGGGCGGTTGGAGAAACAATGGCTGTATTGATGGTAACGGGAAACGCTGCTGTAATGCCAAAATCTCTATTTGCGCCAATCCGCACAATTCCAGCAACCATAGCCGCCGAACTCGGCGAAGCACCGGCAGCAGGGTCGCACTATCAAGCTTTGTTCATGCTAGGCTGCATTTTATTTATGATAACGCTTGTTATGAGCATTGCATCTGAACTTATCTCTAAACGGCATCCTGGAAAGGGGGTATAAATGAGCAAAAAACTCTCTCAAAATATAGCATTTTGGATTTTCCGCATTCTAGGAATATTGGTGGTTGGAATTTTGCTGTGGATTCTAGGCTTTATAATTTACAACGGCATTGGGGCAATTAGCCTTGAGTTTCTTTTTTCCGAACCCAAAGAAGGCATGACAAAGGGGGGTATTTTCCCAGCTATTGTGGGAACGAGCTGTCTTATAATAGGCAGTATGCTAGTTGCTTTTCCCATTGGCGTTATGTCTGCAATATATTTGAACGAATACACCCTAAACGGCAAAGTTGCAAAATTCATACGCACAATGACCAATAATTTAGGCGGCGTTCCTTCCGTTATTTTTGGATTATTTGGAATGTCTCTGTTTGTAAATACAATGAAGTGGGGAGATTCCATTATTGCAGGTTCATTTACCCTTGGGCTTTTGGTGTTGCCTTTGGTAATTCGCACCACAGAAGAGGCACTCAAAATGGTGCCAGATTCATTCCGCACAGGGAGCTATGCTTTGGGGGCAAACAAACTGCAAACCATTAGACGCGTTGTGCTGCCAACGGCATTCCCAAATATTTTAACAGGTTTAATACTGGCAGTAGGGAGAGTTTCGGGAGAAACTGCCCCCATTTTATTTACAGTAGCTGCTTATTTCTTGCCCAAACTCCCAACAAGTATTTTTGACCAAGTTATGGCACTCCCATATCATCTATATGTTATCTCCACCAGTGGCACAAATTTGGAGGCAACACGCCCAATGGCTTATGGTACCGCACTTGTGCTTATCGCTTTGGTTTTGTGCATAAATTTGCTAGCCGCGTTTTTAAGGCGGCGTTTTGGGAAGATGTGATTAACCTAAAAGAGCATTATTCAGGGCAAACCTCTACAATTTGGCCTCTAACTGAAATGAGACATCCGTCTTCGTTATCAAAACGAGTACATCTACGAGTTCCTCCACTAGTATAAAGGCACAGCGGGCCAGTTGGAGTTGGCGGCACATAGCTTTTATCATAATCTAAGCATTCTTTTATGGTGCTGAAACCCTTGCCATTAACGACTCTTTCACAATAACTTTTATCTACACCAAGACCGCAACCGTTAGGGTAGTTTTGCGCAATCCAACAAGCCACCGTTATTTTTTCACACTCATTCACAACTTTATAGGGAAGTTTCTCCCATTGATAGCCATTTGTATAGGTATAGCCATTGTTCTTATAGAAATCACCCGAACATTCGCTTTTGGGCATTTCAAGGCAAGGGTTGAATGGTCCACCCAGAGATATATTATCCATTTCACAATATTCTTTCGTCGTTGAGGGACTGCTGTCGCTGCCGCCATTTTCGTCATTCTTGTCGTCTGAGCATGAAACTGTGAAACCCAAAGCAAGCATAAAGCTCGCTGCCAATAAGATAGTTTTATTCATAACTAACTCCTGATGTTTTTATACGGTTGTAAAGCAAAAATCCTAAAAACAGAAGATTTTGCAGTATTATGCGATTAATTGTCATAATTGGACTTAATTTAGAAAAAAACTTATGGCTTGTCAAGGGTATTTTATGAAATTTTTAGGCACATTTTTTGCATATATAATTTATGAGCCATTTCACACGAGGTTTTTATGAAAATAAGCTGGGGTATCGAAAAACTTAAAGACGTTTATGGGAATGAGAAAAAATCTCAGACTAAGCCTTTTGTAATTCCGGGGCAAGATACTAAGACAGACGGTAAGAAAGTCACCTGGGGCATAAATGCCATTAAAGATGTTTATGAGCCTGAGAAAACTAAAAAAAAGTAGAGAGCAATCTGTCCACAAGCCCCATATACGCATCCAGAATTTTGTAGCCAAATAAATACGAAATAGGTGCGCCAAGCCCTAGAAAAGGGCCAAAAGGAAGCGGTTTAGCCATATCTTTCTTTGCTATAAACCTGAAGGGGACAATCACCGCCAAAGCCAAAAGCGAGCCTATTATCAAAGCCACATAAGCTAGTTCCGCCCCCATAATCGCGCCAAAACCGGCAAAAAGCTTTACATCTCCAAAACCCATTCCCTCTTTTTTTATTATCTTGGAAATAACAAAGGAAAACAAAAACAAACCTCCCCCGCACGCAACAATACCTATCAGGGAATCCAGCCAGTCAATTCCGCCCTCAAAAAAAGACAATGCAAAGCCCAGCAAAATCCCGCCTATGGTAACCGTATCTGGCAAAAGCAGATACTTGAAATCTATGGCGAAAATGGGGATTAGGGTTACCATAAGCCAAAACAGGCGCAAACTTTCAGCCATATTTGCATCGTGCCAAGGCCTAGGCTCTGCAATTATGGCGGCTAAAAATCCGAGCTGCAATCCCAATAATTCCACCAACGGATATTTAATAGAAATGGGTTCTTTGCAATTTGCGCATTTGCCGCCCAAAAACAGCCAGCTCAAAATTGGAATATTCTGCCAAGGCAAAATTCTATGCTTGCAACTTGGGCAATAGGAAGCCGGTTTTATTATAGATATGCCACGCGGCATTCTGTATATCAGCACATTGAAAAAACTGCCAAAACACGCCCCTAAAATGGGGAAGAGAATTAATAGGAAAATTGCAGGTATATTCACCGCTTAATAATTTAGAAATTTCTACATTTGTCCCTATGTCCATAAACAAGTTTTATTTGGAGAATTGTTAGCTATATGAGAAGAATTGAAGAGTATTTGAATATGATAATTTGTGGGGATTGTTTGGCGACAATGAAAAAAATGCCAGATAGCTCCATTGATTTGGTTGTAACTTCGCCGCCATATAATCTTAAAAATTCCACAGGAAACGGAATGAAAGCCTGCACTACAAGTGGGAAATGGGCAAATGCCGCGTTGCAAAACGGCTATAGTCATTATGATGACAATATGCCGCACGATAAATATGTAAAATGGCAAAGGAATTGCCTAACAGAGATGTTTCGCTTGATAAAAGAAGACGGAGCAATTTTTTATAATCATAAATGGCGTGTTCAAGATGGCTTATTGCAAGATAGACAAGATATTCTAAGCGGTTTTCCAGTTAGACAGATTATTATTTGGCGTAGAAAAGGAGGAATAAATTTTAATCCTGGCTATTTTTTGCCCACTTACGAAGTTATTTATTTAATTGCGAAACCAGATTTTCGACTTGTTCCAAGAGCTAATGCAGCAGGAGATGTGTGGGAATTTACACAAGAAATGAAGAATGGGCATCCGGCTCCTTTTCCTGTTGATTTAATAGATAGAATTATCTCATCAACTTACGCAAAAATAGTTTTAGACCCATTTATGGGAAGCGGTACAACAGCTGTTGTTGCAAAAAATTTAAAACGCGATTATATTGGTATAGAAATATCTCCAGACTATTGTAAAATGGCTGAAGAAAGAATTGCTCAAAATAAAGTTAAAAGTGAAACTTCAAAATTAAAAATTCCTACATTGTTTGGCGAAACAGGATGAAATTATACACAAAAGAAAATCTTATTAAAGAATTACAAAAAATAGCCTCCTAAGGTTGGATAGAGAATGCACGAAAAGGCAATGCTGGCGGTATTGGAAATACGCTTGAGGATTTGTTAGGCATTGAAGAAAATAATTTACCTATTCCCAATGCTACTGAATGGGAATTAAAAACTCAAAGATTAAATACATCTTCGTTAACAACATTGTTCCATATAGAACCTTCGCCTCGCGCTATTAAATTTATTCCACAAGTTCTTTTGCCTTATTATGGTTGGAAACATAAAGAAGCAGGAAAAAAATATCCTAAAACAGAAAAGAGTTTTAGACAGACTTTTGGCGGAAAACATACGAGCCGTGGGTTTTGTTTGAAAATTGACAGAATTAATGAAAAGGTAATAGTTTCTTTTGATTCTAATAAAGTATCACAGGAACTCAAAGAATGGTTACAGCAAGTTCAAAAAAATGTGGGACTAACTGAGCTAAATCCACAGCCATATTGGGGTTTTGATGATTTAGCAAACAAAGCTGGAACAAAATTATTGAATTGTTTTTATGTACAAGCCGAAGTAAAAAGGGAAAATGGGAAAGAATTTTACAAATATAACAACATATTGATGTTACAGAAATTTAGTTTTAAGAAATTTTTACAGGAAATAGAAAAAGATAATGTTCTTGTTGATTTTGACGCACGAACAGGACATAATCACGGAACAAAATTTCGTTTAAGGCAAAATTACTTTCCAAATTTATATGAAAAGGCAACTATAATAATGTAAAAGTATAATTTCCCTCAAACAAAATCCGTACTCTTAACTTTAGTTTTCTTTTTCTCCGCAAAATCCTCTGCCGCGAGCAGGGTTCTCTTTGCTTTGCTCCACAATTCCTCAAGGGCTATTTCCGTGCGGCGTTCTGCTTCAAACAGGTGAACCATAATGTCTCCGGCATCTAAAACGGCCCAGCGCGTTTGTTCTTTGTATTCAATTTTTGCCGGCTCGCCCCCCGCCTGTTTGTATGCTTTTTGCAGTTCGCCTAAAATAGCCTGCATTTGGGCGCTGCTCTCGCAGGTTCCAACCAAATACCAGTCCACAATGCCAGATAGCCCTTGCAAATTCAAAAGTTCAACATTCTCAGCGCGAAGCTCAAACAAAACTTGAGCACCGAGCTTAACGCTTGCCGGAAATCTCTTCATAACATCCTCTTTTTAAGTACCTTTCTATAATCCTTGCCCAAAAAAATAGTCGCACTTATGCTTCCGCTTAAAGTGTCTTGCAAAACTATAAAATTTTTTGTGTCTAAATTCTCTTTCAACTGGCTATAGCCTGCCCAGTGAGGATTGCGAATGGCTATGATGGTTTCTTCGTAGTTTGTCCATTGCGGGTCTGTTTGAGCGTTTAGAACATCAAAGCCCTTAGCCCTCAAAATTTCTCTGGACTCTTCTGCCGCTCCAAAAATCCCGCAGCTGTTGTAAATCACTATTTGCCCAGGCACGGGTTCCGGGCGAGCAGCCGCAACATTTGGCAGCTCTTCCTCGCAAGCCAAGAAAAAACTACATATCGCAAAGATGGTGAAGCGCGGCAATAGCATCTGATTTACCCAGTTCATAAAGTTTCTCCAGTTTTGCCAAATCACCTTCAGTTCTTTTTACATTTAAATCTTTGCTTGGGCGAATCAAAATCACTTTGCCCTTTTTTGCCTCTTGCTCTACAAATTCCAATTTTTTGTTGTATCTGGCAACATAAGAATTTATAGCTTTTACAAATTTCGGATATTTGAAATAAAATAACCTTGAGGGATGAAATTTGTTTTTTCTGCGAAACCCTTCCGGGTGAGTTAGAACAACCACATTTTTTGAAAAGCCGAGTTCCATGGATTTTTTTAGAGGAATAGCATCTGCTATTCCGCCATCCATGAGTTTTTTGCCAGCATGTTTCACCATTTTGCACATAAAAGGAATGGAAGAAGAAGCCTTTAGCACTTGTAAAATATGTTCGTCTTTTTCAAAATATTCCGGCTTTCCAGTTTCAATATTGGAGCAAACCGTAATAAAGCGGGTGGGCGATGCCAGAAAAACATCGGTATGAAAGGGAATGGATTTGGGAATTTCATCGTATATAAAATCTATCCCGAAATAATTTCCAGTTTTTATATAACTGCCAAGTGACAAATAGCGAGGGTCTTTTCTGAATTCCCTTAAAATTTTCAAATTTCTTCCATGTTGCCTTGAAACAAGAGAGCAGCCATAGCCAGCTCCAGCCGAAACCCCTATCACAATCGGAAATTCTATGCCTTTCTCCAAAAACGCATCTATAACACCCGAAGTGTATAAACCCCTCAACCCACCACCTTCTAAAACAAGCCCGTAATCCAACATCGTTTTATTACTCCTGTACTTGATAAAAATATAGAAATATCTACATTTTCTGCGTTAACTATAAGGTTCAAAATGCTTTCCATAGAACTTCCTCCTTTAAAGATACAAAGTTATTGCTGCCACCACAAGGTTTAACCCTTTCATTTTAGACGTAAAAAAAACGGGAAAAAAATCCTGAAAAGTGAAAAATGTAAACAAATGTTTACATTTTTGTGCATTTTTTTGAGAAATAGACCAACCAGAACACAAATTTTCTATATTCCCTACCAATTATGACCTTTTACAGACTATCCAAGCCTCTACCGGTGGTTTTATTGCTTTTTATTGCTCTCACTATGAGTTTTCTGGGTTGTAAAGAAAAGAAAGCAAAAGTTGTTGAAAATAATGATAGTAGTTCCTCGGCGGTAAATAATGAACCCTTGGAAGTGAATGTATATTTGGAAAATTCTTTTAGCATGGATGCTTATGTTGGGGTTCAAGGCAAACAGCCAACAACTAGATTTAGAAATGATGTGTCCAGTTTGGTGAATACATTAAAGCCTTTGAGCAGTGATATAAAGTTATTCTATATAGATGATGTTGGGGCTAATTTGGAACCAGATAAAAATATTGTGGATGTCATTAAAAATTTAAGTTTAGACACCCTTTTAAAAAGGGCTTCCAGCCGCAAAGCTAGAGAAAATACAATGTTTTTGAATGTGCTCGATAAGCCCCTTCAACATGTAAGTTCTTCGGGTTTATCTATTTTGATTTCGGATTTTATAATTTCAATTCCAACAGATAAAAATTCTTATGAAAATGATATAAGAATATTTATTGATGGTATATCCGATAAAATATATCATGTTTTAAAAGATAGAATGTTGGGGCAAGATAGTTTGGATTTGTCTTTACTCGTACTTAGAATGGAAAGCGATTTTCACGCTTGCTACTACACGGTAAAAAATGAATGTATAATTAGCAAGCAATCTTTGGAGAAATTGCCAAAAAATGGGAAATACTTTGAATGGAGAACTCCAAAAGACAGCGGAGAATTTGATTTTGTTAGGCCTTATTTCGTTTGGATAATTGGAACTTCTGCCCAAATAGAGAGAGTTGAATATGAACTCAGCAAAAGTTTTTCGCAGAAAAATGTTGAAATTAGCAAGTTTATCAGCTATGATAAACCCGAATATCAAGTGAGGTCTTATCCTGTTTCCACAAAATATGTTGCATACAAATTAAAAGGCGAAAAAAAAGATTCCATTGTATTGTCAAAAATAGGGAAAGATATTAGAATTCCTGTGAAAATCAAATTGCCCGGAACAACTTGGAATTCGGAAGGGCCTTTTGCAGATACCGCCGCTTATATTGTTGAGAGTAAATTTTTCCGCATAGACAGCATTGTAAGGCATAGAGATGATAAGTTTACCCATGTATTGATTTTGAAAAATAATGAGGCTTATAAAAATTTAAAAAATAAAGCAGAAGTTGAATCCTTTTTGATAAAAACAAATCCAATGGTTAAAGCAAACTTATTTGAAAATCATTCCAGCTATAGAGAAGATTTGGATACATTAAGAGCGGGGAAAACTTTTGGTTTAAATAGTTTAATGGATGGTTTGAAAAGAGTTTTTTATGAGAAAAATCTTAATTCCATAGAAATTAAAATAGGAGTTGAATAGTGAAAAAAATAATTCCCTCAATTGTTGCTCTATCTTTGCTCTCACTAGCCGGCTCCGTTTTAGGGTTGCTAGATCCCGAAGGTTTTTTCGCTTCCTTTTTTCGGGAATATGGCATGTTTGAGCTAACTTATGCAAATGTATTCACTCCTTTTTTTTCCGCTTTCATCGCCATTCTTTTTTTGTATAAATTCTTTGATTCGCCAAAAGAGTGCGCCAATATAAAACCTTTCTTTTCTCTCCTGTTTTTAACTCCAGTTATTTCAGTTGCGATAATTATTATCTTATCACTTATAGGCACTGGCGAAGATTCAGATTCTGAGCCTAGCAAACTGGAGTTTGTTTTTGCTGTTATTTCAACATTAATATACTTCATTTCATTTATTCCGCTTGGCAGGCATGTATGGAGCAAAGGAAGTTTAGTTCATTACCCTTATTTTGGAAGAGGAATATAAAATGGCTACATTATATATTTTTGCTATTGGCGGTTCTGGCTCAAAGGTTATTGAAAGTTTAACTATGCTTTTGGCTGCCGGCATGAAGGCTGGCAACTACGATGAATTGGTTCCTGTACTCATAGACCCGGATTTGATAAACGGCAATTTAAACAGAACAAATGATTTATTGAAAAATTACGAAGAAACGGGAAAGCAATGCAACTACGAGGGTCTTTTTTTTGGGACAAAAATGAGACCTTTGGTGGAAAACAGCAGCGAAAAATATAAATATGCTCTTGATGGTTTAAATTCAACTTTTGGAGATTTTATAGCTTACGATTCTTTAGATAATGACAATTTAGGATTAACTAATAACGATAAAATCAAAAAATTGGCAGGTTTGCTATTTTCTGAAAAAGGTGATTATCTATTAAATTTAGATATGGAAGTTGGATTTAAAGGCTACCCGAATATAGGCAGTGTTGCTTTTAATAAATTTGCCAAATCACAGGCTTTTAGAGAAGTTTTTCAAAATAATGTAAACTCTGGCGATGCCGTTATATTTATAGGTTCCATATTTGGCGGCACAGGAGCAGCCGGACTACCTGCTTTGCTCGCAAATATTCGCAAAGACCCCATTCCCAGCAAAAAAAATATATTGAACGATATGCCAGTTGGCGTAGTTTCTATGCTGCCTTATTACAGCATCACAGACAAAACGGGCAATAAAATCAAAAGTTCGCACTTTTTCCCCAAAACAAAAGATGCTCTGTATTATTACAAAGAATCGGTTTATAAAGAAAATTTGCAATCCTTCTACTATATTGCAAATGATTGCGATACAGGTGCCTTGCCTTATAGCGAGGGAGGGGCAACGCAAAAGAATCCCGTATTTTTTGCCGAGCTGGTGGCAGCCCTTGCGATTTTAGATTTTGCAAGCGATAAGCATACAGTAGGGGTTTTAAAAGCAAAAGAATTTTTAGAGATTAGAAGACAAGATGATGCTGATAATGCAAACGAAGATATAACACTTTCTGAACATAGCAATTTAAACGAAAAAACCAGGCTAAAAATAGCGGAGCCTCTATTTCAACTGTTTTTCTTGAAAAAATACATGGATTATGAATTTAAAAATGCCAAGAGAGATGTTCAAGCCTGGACAGAATTATGGAATAAGGATGCAAGTGATTCCGTTAATTTTGAATATGGCGGAGATTTCAAGGCTTTTTTGGATAGATTTGAGGAATATTTAAAAGAGCTTGGCAACTACGGGCATAAATTTAAACCCTTTGATTTAGATAAAAAACTTCACGATTTAACCGGCATTGTGAAGAACATAAATTACGATTGCGATTTTGAAAAATTTAGCAGAAAACTAGATATATTGGCGAATGGCAAATTATTTAAGAAAAGGCCATCTTATAAAAATTCTTATGAGAGGCTTTTTAAACTAATTCATAATGCGACAAGCGAAATTTTTAAGGAAATACCCGGTATAGCCAAGGAGAAAAAATGAGCAAAAGCGGTTATTCACGAACAGGCCCACAAAATGCAAATGCTTTTGGTTTTGGCACCATTAAACCTTATGAAGCGGGTGATATAGAGAGAATAAAAGAAAAAGGTACCGATTTTAGTGATTTGCCAGTTGCAGTTCCCAGCCCTTTTGGGCGTTTATTTTTAGTTAAAACAGCATTTGAAAGAGTTACAAAGCAAATTGCCTGGGACCGCGAATTTAAAGAAGCAAGGGAAAAAGATAAACATCTCAATGAAATTTTATATATGCAGCAAAAACCCAAACCAGCAAATGACGAAGATTTAAGACTGGTGAGCGATACTTTAGACCTTGCAGAATTGGTATTTTGGCGACATGCAAATTTAAGCGAAACCACCATATCCGGTACGGATTTAAATCAGGATTCCGAAATCATAGATAAAGCGATAGGAAAACTTATAAGCGATGATGCTGCCACAAAAAATACCAGAAAAGAATTGGAAAAATTAAAAAATTTAATTGATAGCATAAGTTTATATGCAGGTATGGATAATGCCGCTTTAAGCCTTAAAGATAATACCGGCAATTTTAATATGCACTTGATTGAATATGAAGGCAATGTTATAGGTGGAACCAGCTGGCAAACTCTATTTGTTCCTTCGGCTGGAGATGGTTTTAAGGGAATACATATAAATAGCAATAGAAAAACTGGGGATACTTCAAAAGGTTTAGAGCAAAGAAAGGATAAAGAATTTAGAGAATGGCTCAAATATGTTGTTGGAAATAGAACTGGTTCCGCTATTTTAAATTATTTAAATGCTCTGGACATAAATGCAAGCAAGAGCGATTACCCAGAAAAATTTTGCGATATAGATGTGCCGCAGATAACTGAAATATTTGAGGATTATTTAATTGTATTGCCTTATGAGGCTAGCGAGAATTTTATTTGCGGCGCAAAAAACGGAAAAACATTTTTGCCTCCTATAAAAAGCGGAACAAATATTGAATATGACAAAATTGAATATATCCCTTTCCCTGAGAAAAATGAACCGACAATAATAACTGTAAAATATGGGGACAAAGAAAAAATCTATGGCAAAAAAGTTGAAGAGGGGCAGGGCAAAATATTAACCTGTCATTTCAATGTAGCCCTGTTTCCATTTGTGAGCGATGCGAGGGAATATAGAATTGCTTTGATTGAAGATACTGCAAAAGAGATGGAAGCGATGGTATCTGTTTCCATTAACGATGCTGCCAAATATGAGCGCGAAAATACCAGTGTGCAAAAGCTCACTCTGTATAAGAAAAATTGCGTAAAGGAAATAACTTTAGATGTAGATTACAATGGAAATGGTTTTTGCGCGCAACTCCCAATACGCCTTGCGAAGGGAACAACTGCCATTGATGCAAATTATACCTTTGCTGTTGATTTTGGCTCAACAAATACAAATGTGGCATATAGAGTTAATAATGCTGAACCAAAACACAGCTTTGAATTGGATGGGCATTTAGCGAGCTTGCTGAAATTTAAAGAAGGCTCTCCTTTTTCAGAAGATGTTTTAACCGAAAAATTTATATCCCAAAAAATAAACGGAACATATTTTAGAACCTTATTGGCAGATACCCCTTCGCATAACTCAAACTCAAGTGAAGTTGATGTTTTGGGCAAATATAATATTCCTTATGGTTATAGAGATATTTTAACTGCCGATAATGTAAGCGATGATTTAAAATGGAGCATTGGCAACCAAAAATATAAAATATTTTTGGAACAAATTGCCTTTGAACTCCATGCCAAAGTTCTTTTGACCGGTGGGGTTTTAGAAAATACCAAAATTATTTACACTTATCCTTTAAGCATGACTAAAGAGGAAAGAAATGCACTGAAATATGAATGGCAAAAACTTGGAAAATTCTATTTTGGCGATGGCAACAACTATGATAATCTAGAAGGCAAAGCCGAATCCATCACTCCAATCAAATATCTTCACGCTCAAGGCGGCGGCTTAGTTTTAAAAAGAGATACCCCAATTCCAGTTCTAAGCGTGGACATTGGAGGCGGCACAACAGATTGCTCTGTTATCACCAACAAAGGTGGCAAAGAGGCTTCTCTGTTGTTTCCGCTATCGTTTAGATTTGCCGGAAAAGATATTTTTGGCGGAGATAGCAATGCTTTAACAGAAAAATATGGAAAGGAATACAGGGATAATAAATTGAAAGAGAAAAAATACAAGAAAGTTTTGGAAAATATTATAAGCAACAAAAGAGATGTGAATTCTTATTTATTTTCCTTAGAGGATGTTTTTGAGCGAGATAATAAAGATGATAAATACAGCGTTATTTTACATAGAGATAAAAATGTTCGCATAGTTTTTTTATATTTTTTCTCCGCAATAATTTGGTTTTTGGCAAAAGCCCTAAAAGAAAATTTTTGGAAAGAGAGCTTTTGGAAAAAGAGCAATGATTTAGATACAGAAAAAGATGTTCCATTTCCTTCAACCATTTATTTTACAGGAAATGGAGCTAGAATTTTGGATATTTTTGAAGAGGCAGATTTTGAAAACGGAACATATTCAAGGCCAAAAACAACTGCCCTGGCAAAATATATTTTTGAAAAAGTATATGGGAGAAAAATGAAGGTACAAGAAACAACCGATTTTAAAATTGACTTTTACTCTCAAAATTCTAAAACCCTCACAAGTTTTGGTTGTTTTTCCAACCCCACAATATTAGATGTAGAAAAAGCAGAAGATTTATTTATACCCCAAGAGAGTTTGTTTAAAAATAAAATTGATGATTTTAATAAAGTGTTTTTAGATATAATGAGAACAAAGAAATTTGGCAACAAAGATGAATTTCTATGGCAAGCCTTTGATATTGCAACAATAAAAGATTATAATGGCATGGTAAAATTTAAATTAATAGATGAACTAGAAGAAGTTATAAGCCAAACGGATATTGCCGTGGCCATCAACAATCAAAAAACGCCTTTTGAAATTTTGCATTTAATTATATTGAATCTTTTTAAAAAATTTGTAAATTGGGAAACCTCGCAAAAAGGTCAATAATCTCTATGCTTTATATTATTTCTATTATTACCGCTATTGCAATAGTATTATTATTCCTTTGGTCAAGGGGAAAGATAAACGAATTATTCGCAAAGATAGCGATTTTGAGAGAGGAAATAGAAGACTTGAAAAGAAACCGCGAAAAACAAAAACAAGATGTGAATGATAAAATAGAGAAGCCTAGAGAAGAATTGCAACCTCAAAAAGAAACGGAAATTCCTGAACCTGAACCAAAGCCGCCAGAGCCGCGCAAAAAGGAGCCCTTTCACTTGGGTATGCCAAATGCCAAAGGTTTTTTAAAAGAAGAAACCAAAAGAGCGGGTTATTTTATTGCTCAAGAGTCAAGCGCCAATAGAGCTTTTTTTATATTTGTAAACGACCAAGCTAAATTAGATGTAATTTTTAAAAGCGATATGGAAGGCAAATTTTACAAGGTAGAAAAGGGCATTGCTTTGCCAGGGAAAACTTTATTGAATCAATCAAAAGGAGTTCTGGGCAAAAAAGGTGATTTTTGGGCAGTTTTAACACCTATAACAATTGAATTAGGAAATTAGTTTGTGTTATTAATATTGATAATAATTGTTTTTGCGCTTCAAGCCATAGCCTTTTTTCTCACATTGAGCTGGGCAATTTCTTTTGCGAGATTATTTCCAAAAGAAGATATTTGGGAAGTGAAAAAAGAAGAGCTGCGCAAAGAAATTATTTTGAATCAAGAATACAACAACAAAGAACTGAAAAATATTTTATGCTATATAAATAATTACATAGCGAGCTGCGGCGGCACTGTGCCAGATTTTAATATTGTAAAAGATATTATAGAAAGACATGTGGACAATTTTGAAGAGAAAATCAACACCTTTTTAACAGTTCCCCTATTTTTAGGTTTAGTTGGGACAATAACTGGAATTATACTGGGTTTAGGCGATGTGGATATAGATAATGAGAAATTTGTATATGAATTAACAGGGCATGTAAAATTTGCTATGATTGCCAGTTTAATAGGCTTAGTATTAACCGTTATCAATTCTGCCATTATTTTTAATATTGCAAAAAATAAAATGGGTTATAGAAGGAATATTTTCTATGATTTTTTGCATTCTCAAAAGGCAGAAAATTTATTCCCATCTGTTTCTGGGAATTTGGAAAATGTTTTGAGAAATATGCACCAGAATTTGGAACAGTTCAATCATGGCCTCAGCAATAATTTAAAGAAATTTGAGGAAGTTTTTAGCAATAACAAAGAATTGATAGATAGCAATAAGGAGTTGATAGAGGCTTTGAGAAATTCTTCGGCACTCAATAATATGAAAGAAATAGTGGGCTATAATTCAAAAGTTTCTGGAGAATTAAATGCGACTTTTAAACATATAGATGAATTTAATAAATATGTATATTTGATAATTGATTTGGTGAGAAAGCTGGGCAATTTTGAACCTATTACAGAAGGAACAGTGAGTTTAGCGAAAGCAGCCGATAATTTAAATGTATTAGCGGAAAATATTAACAAAAATGTTATAGAAAATACCTATTTAGCAAACTTCTTAAAGAAACATTTAGATTCCATAGAAAAACTCTCTGATGATGCAAAACAGGCTGTTGAAAAAGCCAATACCGAAGTATCTTCAATGTTAGCCCAACAGCACAATGAATTAGCAGACTCAATGCAAAGCTTATCTGGCAGCATAAAATCTTTTGATAAAATTGTAAAAGAATCCTTAGATGAAAAACTAGCACCTATATCCAGCAGAATGAGAGCTACTTTTGAGGGTTTAGAGCAGATAACAAAAGATTTTGAAACCATTGTTAAAAAAGCCTTGGAAAGCGAAATGACTGGATATGCAGCACAGGTGGCGCAACCCATAAAAGATTCATTTAAGAATATTTTAGAATTTACTAAACAGTTAGAAGAAAATATAAATGAAACAGAGGTTAAAGAATGGGTAAATGTTAAATTGGAAAATTGGGGAAGGGAAATAGAAGAAAAATTGCAGAATGTTATACTAAATGCTTCTCAAAACAATCTTTTGCATAGTTCCGATTTGGAAAAATCTGTAAAAGAACTTTGTTATATAATGAATAAATCCTTGAATATTCAAGAAGATATTTGCAATGATAGAAAACCGCGTTCTCTTTGGCGTTTAATTTTTTACAAATGAAAAAGCACAAAACAGATTTTTTTTGGCCTAGTTACTCCGATTTAATGACGAGCTTATTTTTCATTATGCTAGTGCTTTTTGTATTTGCCGATATAAGGAATAAAAGAGCGAACAAAGAATTGGAAGCTGCAAAAAAAGTGACCGAAGAGCAGTTGGCAAAAATTAAAGAGATGAAGGAATCCGTGGAAAAAATTGACTCAACATATTTTAGATACGATTCCATAAATAAAAGATTTTCTTTAAAACAGAGGATAAATTTCCCAGAGAACAAATCCGATATAAATGACAGAGACACAGCATATCTTTTGGCAGTTGGAAGGGAATTGCAGAGTACGCTGGACTCTTTAAAGCAAAAAGATAAATTAAATGCGACTTATGTATTGATACTTGAAGGAATGGCTTCTAAAGACAAAAAAGCTTCTGATGCTTTTAACTACGCATTGAGTTATAAAAGGGCACTTGCTGTTAGAAATTTATGGGGAGAGAGAGAAATAAATTTTGACACTTCTTTTATAGATGTCCAAATCGCAGGTTCTGGCATAGGCGGCATAGGCAGGAGCGAAAAAGAAGAGACAAACCAACAATTATTGATACATATAATCCCAAAGATTGGTGAGATTAAATAGCCGAATACACCCTCTTAGCTGCTACTTGATAAAACTTATTCTCTTCTGGGCAATAACCGGTCAAAAGCTTTCCATAAACGCAACCCGTATCTAGCCCTTTTGCTTGCGGAAAATCCACAAGGCCGTTCATAGCCCAATGCCCAAAAATAACGGTTCTGCCGGCAAAGGCAGCTTGTTCATACCAAGGTATTCCGTTCCACAGCCTTATGGTCAAAATATCTTTTTTGTTCATCTCTTCCAGAGATTTTTTACCCGGTTCCAAACCGGCGTGCAATAAAATTTCTCTGCCCGTATCTATCCAGAGAGGGAATTTTGAAACAATGCCGGCTAGCCATTCCGGTTTTTGAACGTTTTCCAAAAGGTGCTTTTCCTTTAATGTTTGCTCGGCTTGGGGCTTGTTTAAAATTTGCAAAAGCTTTGCCTCGTGGTTTCCCATAACGCATTTTATGTTGTGCTTCAAAACAAATTCCACAGTCGCTGGGCTGTTTGGCCCTTTGTTTATCAAATCGCCTGTCTGGTAAATTTTATCTTCTGCATTCGGCGAAAATTTCTCAAACAATTCCGAAAGTTCTTCTATGCATCCGTGCACATCGCCAATGAAGAAGGTTCTGGGCACTAGGCTATTTCCAAAATCAAGTCGCCTCGCATAACGGTTTGGCCGCGCTCAACCTTAACGGTTTGAATTTTGCCATCGCAGGGAGCAAGAATTTCGTTTTCCATTTTCATAGCTTCTAAAATTCCAAGCAATTGCCCTTTTTTAACATCTTGCCCAGGCCTTGCCTGCAAGCTGGAAATTTGCCCAGGCAGCACCGCAGTTATCTTGCCGCCTGTTTGCTTTGCCGGCTTAGATTCGCCACCATAATGGGAGCTGTCTATTTTGCTCACATCCACGCTGTAGCGCGTTCCGTTTATATCAACAGAATCTGGAAAGCCATTGTTTTTTTTGCGCACCACAATGGATAAAACTTTTCCATTCACCATCACAAGCCTAGGCGAGCCATCTGGCCAGGTTTCCAGTATGCGAACTTTTGAAACATCTTTCTCTTTTTTTATTTCGAAATCCGAGCGCAAGCTAGCGATTTGCGGAATATCAAAAACATTTTTCTGACTGCGAGTTCTAACTGTGCATTTCATGGGGATAAATATAGAAAAAACTTATCTTGCCGCTTAAAGCAAGAGCTAATCTGGTTTCAAAAATTTTATAGCATTTTCAAACAATATTATATCATCTTTGAACCTACCAATGCCAGCATTGCAGCCATCGCAAACCCAGCCACGAATATGCAAGTCTTTATGGCTGTGATCTAAGGCTATTTTACCTGTCAATTTTGGTATTGCTGTTTTTTCGCAAACAGGGCAGCTGAAAAATTCCAATTCTGGTTTATTTTTCTTTTTTCCTTTTCTTTTTTTTGGACTCGCATTAATTCCATCTATTATTTTTTCACAATCTTTACAAGAATGCCCTTTGGAAAAAGTTTTAGTGTCCAGCAGCCTTTGACACACATTGCAGACTTTTTTCAAAAATAAATCTCCAGTTTTTAGAGGGTCAAAAATTTTATAATCGCTATTGGAAATAGTAATTGGTTCTTTGAACCAAATAAAATTAACTTCGCTTTCTTTTTTACCTTTACTTTCAATTATCCCAACGCTATACTTTTTGAGTATTGCTCCACTCACTTTTATATCTTTGTTGATATAAACGAAAATATTGTCGCTGACTTTTACTTTTTCTTTAATCATAACTAAAATATAGTAATTTTTTTCAATAAAGTAAGCCAAAACTATATTTAGTTTTACATGTCATTTCTGGCACAGTTTTTGCACGTACGAAATTAGCCACTCTAGAGCGAGATTTTTATGAATATATCAAGCAGTCATGGCATCACAAACGATAATACTGCGGTTATAAGGCAAGAAAAGTTAAATGATTATCGCACAGATTGATAAATTTACTATATTTATTTAGCGATGAAAGACGAAGAAGAAGATGTCCCTGAAAAAAACCAGATATATCGCGAATACATGGCGCGAGTCAGTGAGCACATGGCCGAAGAAGAAGAGGCTTTGAAGGCTACGCGAGTCATCAGAGGAGTTGATACAAAACAATACCACGATAATAAGAAATTTAAAAACGTTTCTTCCCCAAAACAAAGAATGTCAGACAAGGCAAAACTCAAGGTAATGCGCCTTTATCAGCTTTTAATTGGGTTTATGGGGTTTATAGGGGTAGCTATAATTTTTTTGAGTATTGAAGAGCCAATAGTGTATTTGTCAATTAAAGATTCTGTCATAGAAATTGATTTGATATTGCTGGGGTGCGCTCTGGCAAGTGCGGGAGTCGTGGGGATAATAGGTTTTCAACACAGACACGACAAAATCAGCGATAGAATCCATGGGAAGCATCGTGCGGGAATAAGAACCAAAAGAAAAAGAGCCTAATGGCCATAGAATGGCACAATTTTTGCATGTACAATATTAATTAACTTAAAGCGAGGTCTTTATGAAAGTCTATCCTGATTTAGAACCGATAGGCCCTATTACTTTTATTGGCTATGACAAATTTGATCCATTCAAAGATATAACCCAAACAGGTGGCTTTAAAATACCTGAATTGATGCAAACTAAAACCGAGCCTGCAAGGAGCGATGATGAAATTTCAAAAGATATGGAAAAACTTGCAAAAGAACATGCAAGAGCGGTAATTTTCCAAATAGATGACAAGAGATTTGCAAAATTAATTGACGAATATGTGTCTTCTGTTTCTCCAGATAGAGAGAGTATTTTAAAAAGCCAAATAGGTGAAATATTAGAAAGAGTAAAAAATGATATGCCAGATATGGTTATTGACGGAGATATGTATAATAATGTTTTGATACAAAATGGAGTGGTGGAAAATGCAGATTTTTACGATGAAAACGGTGAATTGATAATGAACTATAACGGTGATAAATTATACCAATCATATACAAAAGCAGAAGGCACACGACTGCAGGAAATGCTCAATGTATATAATGAAGCGTATGATAATGCTGCGTATGAAAGATTTACAAAAATAGCTTAGTTTTTACTAAATATAGCAAAACATACTATGAAACTCATCATAATGCTCAAAGCAAATATAAATACCAACGAAAGTGTTTTAATCATTTTCCGCCCGAATTTTTCATGCTACCAATTTCCTCTCCAAAATACTCAAACTTTCCTTTAATCTTTCCCTTTCAATTTCCACCCTTGGCGGAATGCTTGCCAAATTTTCGCCGGGGAAAGGCGTTGTGCTTGCTACTTCCAAACAATAATCCATTCCTTCGGCAAAATTTTTTGCGGCTATTTTTAACCAAGAGGCAAGATCCTTGTCGCCTTTGAATCTTTCAACTTGCAATGCAAACCAATTGCCGTACATCTCAACTTCTTTTGCAAACATGTGCGGGCGTTCAGGCGGAGTTAAATCTGCTATGCGACCGTAAATGTGGTCTATCATCTCTTGCATATCGTAGCTTCGGTTGAACCAAGCTATGTTTGGACCTGGGCAAATTGCTTGCGGGGCTTCTTCGGTTTTTTCTGCACCAAAGAAAATCAAACCGCTGTTGCCAAGATGGTCGCATATACACTGCTTTACATAAACATCTTTTCGCATTTTTTCTTTTTGCTCTTCGCTTGCATCGCTTTCTTCAATTTGCTTTAATTTGCGCTCTTGATAAAAGCGGCTCGCTTTGCACACAGGAGCTTCGCTGAACTCCGTGTTGTTTTGCAAAAATCCTTTCACGCAAGGGCTACCGGGTTTTCCTGCTGCTATTTGTTTTTGCTGATATTTTTCGGAACCAGAACCGCGCAAGTTGTTGAAATATATGTCTAGAGGAGAAGCATCACTCATATACAAATCTTGGGGCGTGGATTTTTCCAGTTGCTCCCTTGTTTCCTTGTCAACGGGGCTAACCTCTGGCACAAGCAAAAATGGGCTTCCCCAGCCGGTGCCGTCCATTCCGTAATATTCTCTCATTCTCAAATCTTCTGCGTAATTTCCTATGCCGCCTTGAACGGTGATTTTTGGCGGAGGGGCTTCTTTTGCAGCCTCAGTGTTCCAGCCTTTGGATTTGTAAAAATTCACAACGGTTTCCCTGAACTGGTGCAAAAGGCTGCGTTGCGAGCGAATTTCTTTTAATATGGTAGGGAGGAGCATTCCCTGGCTTGGAAAAGCGTGACCGCCGCAGTTAAGCCCAGACTCAATTCTGTATTCGCTCACTTCCAAACCTTTGCGCGCCAAAAATTTTCCCTGAATGAGAGCAGAGCGAAAATCCGAAGCCTTGATTATAATTCTTTTCCCTATTTCACCTGTGGCGTTTCTGTAAAATTCTTTGAACTGCGCCATATAGTTGTAAAGGCTTTGGTTTATGCCTGCGCTAAAAACGATGGCGGAATTTTTCAGAGAAGATTTTGCATAGCCTTTCAATGCGGTTTTTGCATCAGTAAATTCATCGCTCAAAGGTTCCTTGCCATGTGGGTTTGGAGGCAAGCGGTCTAGCTTAACCATTATGTTCACATCTATGGAGCCTTCTTCCATGCTATGGTTCAAAGTTGTCTCTATTTCCTCTCTCTCTCTTGACGGAGCATTTCTCATACCCATCAGCTTTAGGTAAAGACTCCTCAAATGGTGCCCTGTGGGTAGCATTTCAAAATACTTGGCTTTTTCGTTTTTCGCAAAAAAAGGCTGTTTTTTTATGGACTCAAAACGAATCTTTACCACCTCTGCCAGCGTATTAAGGTATGCGGTTATTCTTTTTGCTCTGCCATCCGGTTCCTTTGGAGGAATGGGTTCATATTTTAGCCTATATTCTTCCGCATAAATTTTGCGAAACCTCTCCAACAGAAAATCATCCACCAAAGATACAACGGAAGATATTCCAAAAGGAGCCACCCTAGCAGGGGTATCTGCCGTATAAGATGTGCCCATCACAGGAATATGAAAAGTGTGCAAGGTAGAAAACATAACATTAATATAGTAAAATCCCAGTTTTCTAAATTTTCAAAATGCCAGATATTTTACCAAAAAATCTAAACCTTTTCCAAGCCGAGCAAGCATTAAGCGAACATTTCAAAGACCATATTTTAATAGGCGTGGACGAGGCAGGCCGAGGCCCATTGGCAGGCCCGGTGGTTGCTGGCGCTGTTGTTTTGGGGGCTGGCTCCACAATACACGCCTTAAACGATTCTAAAAAATTAACCGAAAAACAGCGTGAAAAAATTTTTGCAGAATTGCCCAATCATTGCAAATACCATTCCATTGCCGAAGCCTCAGCTGGGGAGATAGACGAAATCGGAATTCTAAACGCAACCTTCTTGGCTATGAGGCGCGCACTTGCCCCTATAATTTCACAGCTCAACGAAAAAAATCTGCCCTATAAAATTTTGGTGGATGGAAATTTGCACATAAGGGAAATGGACAAAGATTTGCAAATGCCCATAGTGAAAGGAGATGGCAGGGTGGCTTGCATAGCTGCTGCCTCTATTTTTGCAAAAGTGCATAGGGACAGGCTAATGATAAAATTCGCAGAGCAATTTCCAAATTATGGTTTTGAAAAGCATAAAGGCTATGGGACAAAAGTACATTTAGATGCCATACAAAAATTTGGGCAATGCGAAATTCATAGGAAGAGTTTTAAAATTCTATCTTACCACAATGACCTTTGAAGAAATTTTCGCTTTGGTGAAAGACCGCAAAGAAAAAATGCCGGAAGGCAAAAGCACAACGGAGCTTTTTAAAAAAGGCTCGCACGGCATTGGAAAAAAATTGGTGGAAGAGGCAGCAGAATCTTGGATGGCGGCTCGCTTTGAGGGCAAAGATGCCCTTGCGCTTGAGCTTTCGCAAGTGCTATACTACGCCGCCTGTATGATGGCGGAAAATGAATTATCTCTAAAAGATGTTTATGACAAACTCTGAATTTGAGTTCATAAATGGCTTGCTCTCCAAAGCGGGTTCGCTTGCAAAAGGGGCGGGAGACGATGCCTTTGTTTTTGGCAAATATTTGATTTCTGCGGATATGGCTGTGGAGGGAACGCATTTTAGGCTGGACTGGAGCACTCCCTCGCAGGCGGTGGAAAAATGCCTGCTCTCCAACTTCTCCGACATAAACGCTATGGGCGGCACATCTTGCGCAATTCTCTTTTCGGTTTGCATGAATAAAAAATGGAGCAAAAAAATACGAGATGAAATTGCAGATGCAACGGTGAGAGTTTGCAAAAAACACAAGGTGAGAATTTTGGGCGGAGATACCACAGGCGGGAATTTAGGAGTTTTTTCGGTAACGGTTTTTGGCAAAGCAAATGGCAAAATTTTATTGAGAAGTGCGGCAAAAGCGGGCGATGATGTGTGGCTTGCTGGCTTGCCAAGCGGTTTGGAAATAGGTCCAATAACAGTAAATCCGCCGCTTAATTTGGGAAAAGAACTTGCAAAAATAAAAGGCATTGGAGCTTGCATAGATACAAGCGATTCAATTGCAGAAAGTTTGCTGCATATATCCGAGCAATCAAAAGTTCGTTTGGATGTGGAAAATGTTATTTTAAATAGTGCGGAAGATTTTTGCTTATTATTCACAGCTAGAGAATCGGCGAGGGAGAGTATTTTGAAATTGGCAAGGAAATTTCCTATAAAAAAAATAGGTAAAGCAAAAAAAGGTAAGGGAATTTTTTTAGGTGGAAAAGAGATTGTGGTTCGGGGCTGGCAGCATTTTTAGAAATTCCCCTACCTCTCCAAATTCCGCTGGCTAAATACTGCATCTGCAATGGGTTTATCCATCACCACGTTTTTCATTATAAAAGTTGTTTTGCTGTTTTTTCTCAAAAGGTCGCGAAGCTCAATTTCAACTGGGAAACGGCGGTTTGCAAAAATTCCAACTTTTATAAGGCTGTATTCTTTTAGCTTTGCTCCAGAAAGAGCGTAAAGTTCATAGTGCAGCATATCTCCGGTTTTCTTGTCTATCCACAACTTGCGCTTTGGGTAGCTTTCGGTTTTTTTCTTTGCATTCAATTCCAGCACCCAAGCATCCTGCCCATTCCAAACTTCTGAACCGGCAAGCACAGGTTCGTAGCGAACGGAAAGAGGGTCGTTATTGACAGCATCTTCGTAAGACATATCGGAACCCATCATGGATTCTTTTAGCATGTGCCCGGAAATTAGCATCACACCTTCGTTGTCTGGTGAATACACATAAAGCCTTCCGCCTTTTTTCAAATATTTTGTTCCTTTGTCTTCGGGGTTGAGAAATTCCATAAAGGCATCGGAATTTTCCCTAGCCCAAGCTTTCATATTTTTTACATAACGGCGGCTTTGATAATCAATTATCATTTCGCCTTCATATTCAATGGTTTTGTAAACTTCATTTTTATCCACGCTCTGCAATAATTCCATAGCTGTGGGAGCAGTTTGAGCAAAACTTAAACTCGCAAGTAACAAAATAAAAACCATTGCCATAAATTACCTCCTAAGTGCCTCTACAGGTTCCACAAATGCGCTTTTGAGCGAGGGTATCAAGGTAAAAATTGAAGCCACCACCACGCCCATAATCCACGCTCGCAAAAGAGCAATGGGGCTAAAGCTCAAGAAAAGAGCATTGCTCGCCGGAATTTCTATAAAGCCGCTGCCGGTCATAGCCATCCAGCGAATTGGGAAAAATTGTCCAATGCCAGTTAAAATACCACCCAGCAAAATTCCGGCGAGTGCACCTATTGCGCTCAAAAAAAATGCCTCAAAAAAGAATACCTCTACAATTTCTCGCCTAGTCATGCCAAGGCTGCCCATCATTCCAATTTCCTTTATGCGCTCGTGAATTATCATAACCACCGTATTGATTATCAAAAAACTAGCCACTATTAAAAATACGAGATAAATGGCTGTATATAAGGGTTCATAACTTTTTATAATGGCTACCCAATAATTGTCTTGCCAATCGCGCACAACATTGTCTTTTCCAAACATTGCCGCTGCTTTTGCGGCGGCGGCAGGGCTTTGTTTTTTATCGTTTGCAAATAGCACAAGCTGCTGGGTTCCATCGCCTAGCACCAAGAGCCTTTGCAGCCGTTCAAAATCAACTATTATATAACGCTCATCCACTTTTAGATAATCAAAATTGAAAATGCCAACTATTTCCGGGCTCCATATTTTGTCTGAAAATTGTGCAGAAATGGTTTTAAGCGGAATACGGTCGCCAATTTTAAGACCAGTTTTTTGAGCAAAAACACTGCCTATAACACACTCATTGCTGCCGGGCTTGGGATAGCGTCCTTCCACAATGCCATTGCTGCGGTCGGTTAAGTTGAAATGATTGGCTTTCATCTCTTCTTCGGTTTTAAGCCCCCAGAGAATAGCGTGTTTTATCACGCTTTCTTGCAAAGTTGCATAGCTAAAAATGCGTGGAAAAACCTCTCTCACTCCCTCAATGCTTTTAAGCTGCTTCACCAAATCATCGACATTTTCTCCATTTGCCACCGGATATTGAACCGGCATATATTCATTTTCGGCTTCATACTGAGCAGAAACAACTCTAACAGAACCCGTATCAAAAATTTGCACCACATTATCTATGCTTTCTGTCATGCCATCTATAAAAGATTGATAAAAAACGATGAAAAACACTGCTATACCCACAGCAGAAATGCAGAAAATTGTGCGGCGCAAATTCCGCCAAATATTCCTATATGCAATTTTCATCAAGGCTATTGTTCCGCCTAGTTTGTGGTTTGTTATCGTCACACGAATTCCTCTATCACCCTTTCCGCATCCTTCAAGGCTTCCTCTATTTTCTCTGGATTCTTTGTCCCTGCCTGTGCCAAATTAGGCCGTCCGCCGCCTTTGCCGCCAGCAAGTTCTGCCAATTTCTTAACTATATTGCCCGCGTTGATATTCTTTTTAACCAATTCTGCGTGAACAACCACCGCTATTGTGCCGGAATTGCTCTGAACATTGGCCACAACCGCAATGCCAATATCCGGCATTGTTTTTTGCGCACCTTCCAAAAGCGCAGTAAATTCACCGGATTCCATATTCACTTTGAAAATCCAAAGTAGAATGTTTTTCACTTGCTTTGGATTTTTGAACAAATCCGCACTCTGGCTTTCTGCGATCTTCGCCCGCAAATCCACCGCAAGTTTTTCACTCGCTTTTAATTGCTCGCCTAGCAAAGACACCCGCTCTAAAATATTCTCCGTCTTTACCTTAAACTGCTCCTTCAAAGAAGATACTATTACCGCATCTTCCCTAAAGCTGTTCAATGCGCCGAATGCCGTTGTCGCTTCAATTCTGCGAACTCCCGCGCTCACGCTACTTTCGCTCAAAATGCGGAACACACCTATTTCGCCTGTGTTTTTCGCGTGCAAGCCGCCGCAAAATTCCTTGGAAAAATTTTCCATTGAAACAACGCGAACTTCCGCTCCGTATTTTTCGCCAAAAAGTGCCATAGCCCCGCTCTCCTTTGCTTTTTCCACAGACATCACTTCAGTGGATATGGGCAGGCACATTTGAATTTTTTCGTTCACCAAATTTTCTATAGTCTTGATTTGCTCTGCCGTTAATGCGGCAAAGGCGGTAAAATCAAAACGTAAACTGTCGGGGGCAACTCTTGAGCCTTGCTGGGTAACGTGCTCACCCACCACCTTGCGAAGAGCAGCTTGGAGCAAATGCGTAGCCGAATGATTTTTACGCGTTGCAGCCCTTTCCTCCAAATTTACGCTTGCGGTAAATTCCAAATCATTCATTTCTCCGCTCAAAAGTTTTGCGCGGTGAATCCAAATATCATTCACTTTTAAGGTATCAAAAATTTTAAGCCTTGCTCCCGAATTTTCTAGAGTTCCCTTTTCGCCTATTTCGCCACCCATTTCCGCATAAAAAGGTGTGCGGTCTAAAACAATTGAATAGGAACCTTTGTCTTCTTTATAGCGCAAAATTTTCACCTGCGCTGTGCTCTCATCATAACCCAAAAATTCGGTTGAGCCTTCCGCAAAAACAGTCCAACCCTCGGAACCAATGGCGGAAAGCCCTTGTTTTTGCGAAGCCCTCGCACGTTCCTTTTGTTTTTCCATTTCCGCTTCAAAACCAGCCTCATCTATTTGCAAGTTTTTTTCTTCTGCCAAAATACGTGTTAAGTCTGGAGGGAAACCATAAGTATCGTAGAGTAAGAAAACTTGGGAACCAGGGATTAGTTGAGAGTTGAGTTCATGTGTTATTTTTTCAAATCTTTCTAAACCATCGTCTAGCGTTCTTATAAATCGCTCTTCTTCGGAGCGAATTACTTCAGTTACAAAATCTGCACGTTCACGGATTTCGGGAAAGGCTTCACCCATTGTTTGCGCTAGTGTTGGTACAAGGCGGCAAATGAAGGGTTCTTTTTGGTTCAGCAAGCGAGCGTAGCGGCTGGCTCGGCGCAAAATTCTGCGGAGCACGTAGCCACGCCCATCATTGCTTGGAAGAGCGCCATCTGCTATTGCGAAACTGAGTGCGCGAAGGTGGTCTGCAACAACTCTGTGCGGCATTCCGATGCTGTCTGCATTGTATGGCACACCGGAGAGTTCGGCGATTTTATTTATGATGGGAGAAAATACATCGGTTTCGTAGTTGGAATCTTTGCCCTGCAAAATTGCACACACACGTTCAAAGCCCATTCCCGTATCAACATTTTTGTTTTTCAGGGGAAGCAACTCACCGCTTTTTATGCGTTCAAACTGCATAAAAACATTGTTCCAAATTTCAATATAGCGAGCATTCGCCCCATTCACGCCTTTCACCGGATCTGCAAAAGTTGCCTCTTGCGTTGCTAGGTCGCCTTTGTCGTAGTGTATTTCGGAGCAGGGTCCGCAGGGACCTGTGTCGCCCATTTCCCAAAAATTTGATTTTTCGCCAAAACGCATTATGCGGACATCGGGCAAGCCGCTAACTTGTTTCCAAATTTGCCAAGCTTCATCATCGTCTTGATAAACAGTTACAAATAATCTCTCTTTGGGCAGTTTCCAAACTTCAGTTAAAAGCTCCCAAGCCCAAGCAATGGCTTCTTTTTTGTAGTAGTCTCCAAAGCTCCAGTTACCGAGCATTTCAAAAAATGTGTGGTGGTAGGTATCGCGCCCCACCTCGTCTAAATCGTTGTGCTTGCCAGAAACGCGAATGCACTTTTGCGAGTTCGCCACCCTTTTGTAATTGTTTGGGTTATCGCCCAAAAAGCAGGCTTTGAACTGGTTCATGCCGGCATTTATGAACATAAGGGTGGGGTCGTCTTGAGGAACAACGGGCGAAGAGCGAACAAAGAGATGCTCTTTGCTTTCAAAGAATTTTATAAAAGATGTGCGGATTTCCGCAGAGGTTTTGGGTGTATTGGGCATGGTGTGTAAAGTAGAAAAATAACTATATTGCACAAATGTTTAAATGGCTGTTTCTGTTTTTCGTAATAGGCTTGGAATTGGACAAAGAACCAGAAGTTGAAAAAATTGATAGCCTTGTTAGCGTTAAGAGCATAGATAGCAACATAAGCGGCAATGGCAAGAAATAGCGAAAGGAAAAGAGGTTTCATATTATAGGTAGATAGGCAAATATAGAAAACTCCCCACCATTTTCTAAATTCCACACATGAACCTAAAAATGTTGTTCGCAATAATTTTCTATTTCACAACTCTCACAAATGCAAGAGGACTCTTTGAACACAAACAAGGCATAACAGACAAAATCCCATCAACCGATTCGGTGCTTTACCTCACGCTTGATGCTTGCGATTCACGCCCTAATGGATATAATGCTAAACTTATCAATTTTCTCCGCAAAGAGCGCATTCAAGCAACTCTTTTTTTGAATTCTAATTGGATTAAGGCTAATTACGATATAGCACAAAATTTGGCTAAGGATCCGCTTTTCAAAATTGAAAACCACGGCGCGCACCATAGACCGGCAAGTGTCTCAGGTAAATCTGCTTATGGTATAAAAGGCGCGAATTCCAAGGAAGGGTTATTGAGTGATATTCTTCCAAACCAAGATAAGATTTTTATGCTAACCGGACGTAAACCAACTTGGTTTCGCGCTGGTACGGCAAATTACGATGATATAGCCATACATGAAATTCTTAAACTTGGGCTAAAGATTGCTGGCTTTGCGGTAAATGCAGACTATGGTGCCGTGGCCTCAAAAAAAACTATAGAAAAATCCCTTGCGCAAGCTCGCCCAGGCGATATAATTATTGCGCACATGAACCGCCCAGAATCCGAAACTGCTGCTGGTTTAGCGACATCACTTATTAAAATGAAAAGTTTGGGGTATCGGTTTGAAAAGCTTCCAGATTAAACAGCAGCTCGGTCAATTCTATACAAAAAATACCACTTACATATTGCAAGATTTTGAGGTATTTGCTAAAAATAAAAACACAACCGATCCAATTCAAAATATATAAGAGAATTATTTTTGATAATCCTCCCTATCGCTGAGAATATTCATCGTTTCTTTTACCAACAAGTCGCTGTAGTTATTTTCTTTGGGCAGTGCATAACCCTGCTCTTTATGCGCACGGACAATCATAGGGTCGGGAAGGCCTGCGAGTCTAAAGCCTTCTTCTCGTAGCAATGTGGAATGGTCTTTTGTTGTGGGCGGGAATTTGCCGCTATATGCGGTGTGGCTGTAGCTCAGGGCATCCCAGCATTGGCGGCCAAGAGCCCACGCTTTACGCACAATCTCTTTCTTGGAAAGTTTTGCAAGCGGCGCGTCTATAAAAAACTTATTTCCGCAAGCGGCACTCAAAGCCTTCTCAGCTTTTTTTATGAACTTCAAAGAGCAATCCGGATAGTTCGCGGTATCACTGCCACATACACCAGTGACTATAAAGTCTATGCCTTTGGACAAAGCATAGTTCGCCGCCAAGCTGAGGAAAACCATATTGCGCACAGGGACATAGGTGTTCTCCACGCTATCCCCAACCTCTTCAACCATTGTTTGGTAATCTTTGTAAGTGTGCAAATCCCCACCGTCCAGCAGGGTTCCCCCTCTTAGCACCTCAGGGAAGTTTATAACCTCGTGAGGAACGTCCGCAATCTTTGCGATTATCCTTGCCGCCTCGCACTCAACCTTATGGCGCTGCCCGTAATTATATGTGACCGCGATAAGGTCGTGCCCAGCCGCCTTCTCCATAAAGAGGCAAGTCGTTGAATCTTGCCCACCGCTGAACACCACTACCTTTTTAGTTTTTTTCATGCTACTACTCCATAATCCAAACTTTTGCCCTTGCTCCTTTCACTTCTTTAACAAACTTTGGCACTAAATAACCCGGCAAGTTTTCCTTTAATTCCCTGAAAATGGATTTGGCTTGCTTTATTGGAACTTCAAAATGCGCCGTGCCTTGTGCTCTGTCTAGTTGATGCAAATAATATGGCAAAACACCTTGAAAAAATAATTTTTCAAAAAGTTCGGTTAATATTTTTGCACTATCATTTACGCCTTTTAAAAGTACGCTTTGGCTTAGAATAACAATGTCCATTTTTGTTAGCGCGCGAAAAATTCTCTCGGATTTTTTATCCAGTTCGTATGGATGATTCACGTGCACCACAAAAATCAAACGCTTGTTCAGTTGCTTGAATAAATGCAACAATGCCTGCGTAAAACGGCTTGGCAAAGCTACGGGCAGGCGAGTGTGAATGCGAATTTTTATGTTTTTTGGAATGACTTTGAAAATTGCTTGCAGTTCATTGCTCTCTAGCATCAAAGGGTCGCCGCCGCTTAAAATAACTTCTTTTATGCTTTTGTCTTCGCTCAAAATTTTGTGCAGTTTGGCTGGCAAATTCTGGATTTTTTTCTTTTCAATGTTTTTTCTAAAACAAAATCTGCAATGCAAAGCACATTCGTTGCTCGCCATAACCAATAATCGCCCTTTGTATTTTTGCAATATTCCAGTTTCTATTTCTGCTTTTTTATCTCCTGTTGGGTCGCATATAAAACCACTTGTTTTAATGTTTTCTTTTTCAGAAAATTTAACCTGCATTTTTAACGGGCAGTTTTTGCCAACTGAAAATTTAGAGGCAAAGCAAGCGGAAATTTTTTCTGGGAATGGCATTATTCTGGATAAATATCGTCAAAACAGGCACAGCAAAAATCGTCTGGCAAGCCGGTGCATTCACGCATTCCTTTTACGCTCAAATAACCGAGGCTATCCACGCCCAGCATTTTTGCCACCTCAGCAGGCGCAAGTGCGCTAGCAATCATTTCTGCCGGGCTTGGGAAATCCATTCCGTAGTTGCACGGGTGTTCAACGGGAGGGCTTGCAACGCGAATGTGAACTTCTTTTGCTCCTGCGTTTCGTATCATTTTGCAGAGAATTTTCAGAGTTGTTCCTCGAACAATGGAATCGTCAACCAAGCACACTCTTCTATCTTTTAGCACTCCGTTTATGGTGTTGAATTTAAGTTTAACCCTTTGCTCGCGAACATTTTGAGAAGGATCTATGAATGTTCTACCGAGATAATGATTTCTCAAAAGACCTATTTCAAATCGAATTCCACTCGCTTGTGCGTAGCCAAGCGCAGCGGTTGTGGAACTATCGGGGCAGGGAATAATTATGTCTGCATCTACCGGATGTTCTTCTGCCAGTTTTTTTCCCATTTTTCTGCGAACCTTGTCTGCGCTTTGTTCATAAATCCTGCTATCGGGGCGAGCAAAATAGACAAATTCAAAAATGCAAAAGGCTTTTCGGTCTCTTTTCAATAGCAGCTCGGAATGTATTCCATCTTTATTTATAGTCAAAAATTCGCCGGGCTGAATATCTTTAACATAATCAACGCCCAATAGGTCAAATGCGCAAGATTCGCTAGCGAAAAACCACGAGTCATTTTTTTTGCCCATGCAAAGCGGTCTAAATCCAAAACCATCTCTTGCAACATACATGGTATCTGGGGTTAAAAACAAAGCGCAAAAACTGCCTTTGAATTTTTTTACGGCTGTGCGAATCGCATCCGTCAAGTTATCCGCTTTGGTGCGTGAAATTTCGTGCAGAATAACTTCGGCTGCGGAATTGCTCTGGAAAATATGCCCGCTCTCCCCCATTTCTGCACGAAGTTCACCAGCATTGATTATATTGCCGTTTAGCACCACCGCCAAAAAACCCCACTTGCAAGTTACAAGCATAGGTTGCGCATTTGCAAGTGTGCGATTGCCCGCAGCACTGGATCTAACGTGGCCTATTGCTGCGATGCAATTTTCGGCAATTTCATCCAGTTTGCCGTCTTGCACAAGGCCGGCCACCAAACCCATTGCTTTGCGTACCCTAACTTTTTCGCCATTTGCGGCAGCAATGCCAGTGCTCTCTTGCCCCCTATGCTGCAAAGCATAAAGACCTGTGGACACATTGCGGACAATATTCACCCCATTGAAAATTCCCATTATTCCGCTTTCTTCATTAAGCTCGCCCATCATGTTTTCCTCTTTTTTCCAAATCCGTTTTCTGTGCCATGATAAAGCCTAACCATATTTGCCTTGTGTTTAATAATAACAAAAATCGCCACAAGCTGAGATAAAATGAGAACATAAATATTCATGCCATCACAGTTTTGTGCAAAACAAACCGCTGAAAGCACGGAAAGCATAACGCAGGCCCCTATGCTAGCCACAGATACATATTTTGTTGTCACAAACAAAAGTCCCCAAAAGGAAAAACAGGTGAGGGCCAGCACCGGCTGCAAAGCGAGGAACACGCCGAGCGTGGTTAAAACCCCCTTTCCACCCTTAAACCTCGCAAGGCAGGTAAAGCTATGCCCCAAAACAACAAGCAACCCAGCAACAACCGGAAGCCAAGAATAAACTTCAGGGGTACCATTTAACTGCATTGCTATAAAAGGCGCAAAAAAGCCCTTTGCCAAATCCACCGCTATAACAGGCAGGGCAGGTTTCCACCCCAAAACCCTGAATACATTAGTTAAACCGGCATTTTTGCTGCCGTGTTCCCTTATATCTATGTTCTTGTAAATTCTTGAAACCCAAACCGCCGTTGGTATTGAGCCTAGCAAATAAGCTATTGGTAGCGCAAAAAGAGGATACATTGGAGAAATTTAGAAATTTTTTGCCAAAAATACCTCATTTTTGGATATTGTAAGTTATATAACAATATGAGTGAGATTTTAGATTTAAACGCGCTTTTGGGCAAATTAAGGGAATGTTTAGACCCTTATTGCGATGAATATAATAGAACCACAATGGAGCAGAAAATAACCATTCTGCAACATATAAGTTGGGATGGGATAAATATGAGAAAGGCCTTGCAGGGCTATAAGGAGCATTATGAGCACCGAACCGAGCCAGCAAACCCTCTTGAGGTTTTGCCAAGTGGTTTGGCGGATATAATTGATTATTTGCTTAAAGAAAACTCTAAATTGCGAACAGAACGCAAAGACCTGATAAATCGCAAAGAAGGCTTGGAGCGCATAATTAAAAGGAATGTAAAAACGGTAAAATACTCTGGCTTAGACGATTTTTATTGCACTCCAGATAACTTGAAAACACCGGAATTGTGCCTAACCGCTGTGAAAAAGGATTGGCATAATCTTGAGGCTGTTCCAGAAAATTTGAGAACAACGGAAATATGCCTTGCCGCCATTTTAGATTCTTTAGATGGTCTTGAATTTGCTATGAGCCGTAACTTGGTTCCAAAGGACTTGATAACTCCAGAATTTTGCAGAACATTCGCAACAAGCTGCGGTGGTGCTCTTAAATGGGTTCCAGAAAATCTGAAAACAGTGGAATTGTGCTTTGCAGCGGTAAAAGCATATCCTTATAATGGAAATTGGGTTCCAGAGAATATGAAGCAAGAAGTGGAGAAATTATTGGCGGAGGGGAAATAATTATGGCAAAAACATTCGCAGAGCAACTCTGCTTTGAGGCGGTAAAAAATAAAGGTGCCGCAATTGAATATGTGCCAGAAAAACTGAGAACCCTTGAATTATACCTTAGGGCAGTAAAAACTTGCGGCATCGCATTTAAATTCGTACCCACAAAATTCAAAACTTATGAATTATGCCTTGCGGCTGTAAAGAGAAGTGGTCTTAATATTGCCGGCGTACCATCTAAACACAAAACCCCAGCACTCTGCCTTGCTGCGGTTAAAGAAGATTGGTGTGCGCTTGAATATGTGCCAGAGAAACTAAAAACTTCGAAGATGTGCATTGCCGCGCTAAAGAAAACTGTCGATGCTGTAGAATATATACCCAAGAAACTAATAACTCCAAAAGTCAAACTTGCGATAAAGAAAGCGATGAAGGAAGCTGCAGAACCAGACGAAGACATGCCTAAGTTTAAAGATGTTCTGGCAGAATTCAAAACCAAAGAAGTTTGCCTTAAAGCGGTAAAGAGAAATGGTCTTGATCTTGAATATGTGCCTAAGAAATTTCTATATTGTGACAAAACAATTAACCGGGCAAAGCCCAAGTGAGGAAAAATGAAAACGGATACTCAAAATCCATGGGAAAAGATGAAAAAATCGCCAGATGCTAATGGCGAATATATTTTAGACATTGATAGGGCACATATAGATAAATTACGAAATAAGTTAAACTTGAAATTGTTTCCTGAACCATTTATAGGAGATCCAGAAGCTCCAGTTTATTTATTAAATTTAAATCCAGGATTTAACGAGTCAGATAAAGAGGATATGGAAGATCTTAAAAACTATATTTTCAAAAATTATAAACATAAATGCCCCTTTTATTATTTGAATGATAATTTAAAAGAAACAAATGGTGGCAAATGGTGGAGGCAGAGATTAGGAGAACTTATAGAAGAATGCGGCATTAAAAAAGTTGCTAATAATGTATTTTGTATAGAATATTTTCCTTACCATTCTAATAAATGGACTAGCGGCAAAGTATGTATTCCATCTCAAGAATACAATCAAGCTCTAATTGAAAAAGCTATAACCGAGCGAAAATTATTTATTGTAATGAGAAATAAGTTATTTTCCCAGATTGAAGAATTAAAAACATACAAAAACATACTTTTTCTAAATAGCCCGCAAAACGTTTCTATATCAAGAAAAAATATTGAGAATTGCTTAAAAAATCCAAAAAACGGGTGGAAAAGAATTATTGAAAAAATAACCAAATAGCTTTTATACAGAGCCATGCTTGCCCCATCAGCAAAAACATTCGCTAATGTGAATGGCATGGCAGACATCTTGCTATTTAAGTATTGAAGCTTTTGAATGTTGAACTTAATGACATCGAAGGTTATAATTTTCGGGAACTATATACATAACTTACACTTGCCCTCTCTCACTTCATTATTTAGTGCTTGCATATTGACTTAACTCCGTGCCTAGCTCTCACTAAGTAAGCTCCATAGCTAATTCTTCATTAGCCGCATCTTCAACAGATTTCAAATTTGGCTTTCCATTAGTTTTCAACCATTCAATAACATTCGCTGTTTTAATTAAAAATTCTCTCCCAGCGGCCTCTTTTTGAAAAGCATCAATGACAGGCTCACTATCTATTTGAACTTTATTAGCTTTTTGCATTACACGCATTTTTATAATTAGTTTAGCATATTTCTTTATGCTTTCCTCGCAAACGAAATATAATGATTGCAATTCAAATGCTTCGTTTTTTGCTTTGCTAATAGCGTCAATCCAATCTGGCGTTTGATTGCCGTTAAAAGATTTAATTTCCGTATTAACGCGAACCATAGAGTTTCCAGCTCTTGCTGAACAGGTATTTATTTCACCGGGTTTTATAGTAATTCCAGAATTATTGTACAAATTGTCTTTAACAGCATCAATCGCTTTTTCACACCTGCCTATGCTAATAAAAATATCCTTCAAGTTTTCTCTAACTTGAATAATAGCCTTAGCATATTCGGGTTGTTTATTGTTGGCTGCTTCTAAAATTAACTTAGATAAACGAACCGCATTTTTGAAATTATTGGTTAAATCATTGAAATTTTGCCCAAGTTGCTTAAGATTTTCGTTTATATTTTCAAATGCAACTACGGCAGGGTATTCGTATTCAAGTTTCTTAATAGCACCTTGCTCGGCGACATATTTGCCGCCCTTAACCTTGCCTACGGCTTCTTTAATGTATTTCGCTATCTTCATATTGTTATATAACTTGCACTATGCTAAAATCGTAGCGAAAGATACAAAAATTCGGGAACTATATACATAACTTACACTGAGCCCGTAACCTAATTATTTAGCTTTAAATTTTCACATTAAACATTCCAAGGATTATCTTTAATATATTCTAAGAAATCGCCAAAATCAAATTCACTATCGTCTGGGTCTGATACTCGCAATAGCTCATTTTTGTATTTGCGTATAAATTTTCTCAATAATTCAATTTCATTTTCTGAAAAGTCGTGCTTTGGATTATGTTTTTTAACGTTTTCTGGAATATCAGGATTATCGCTAATTTCCATCGGTATGCCTTTATGCTCCAATTGCGAAGTGCTTTCACCGCGATCTGGCTGGAATTTCAATCTTGGCAATTTATGATTCAAGCTTTTCCACCTGCCAGAATCATCAATCCATAAATTCATAGGTAATCCGCCAGATTTACGCTTATATAAATTAGACATTTCATATATAGGCTCGCCGTAAATATCGTTTCCGTATTCCGTAGCACCTTCCATAACAGGCTTTTTGCCTGCTACGGCTTCTTTAATGTATTTCACTATCTTCATATTGTTATATAACTTGCACTATGCTAAAATCATAGCGAAAGATACAAATTATTGGGAACTATATACATAACTTACACTTGCCCTCTCTCACTTCATTATTTAGTGCTTGCATATTGACTGAACTCCGTGCCTAGCTCTAATTATTTCAAACCAGCCAATTCTCGTTGAATTTGATACGCTAAATCCATTGCTTGTGGGTCGCCAAGACTATCTACGGTTTTAGCTAACTTATTCAAAATTCCTAGAGTTTCAGGAAGTTTGTTAAATGGCCAATTATTTTTTAAAGTCTCAATAAATTCACTTGCTGCATTCTTATATTGCTCAATAGCACCAACACCTTCTTGCTTTGTAATGCTAACGCCTTTTTGCTTTAGAGTGCTATGCTTAGACTCCTTTCCAAATAATTGTTTCAGCAGACTTTCATATTTTTCATTGTTCTGCATAGACTTCCAACTTTTAATTGCAGAAGCTCGGTTCAAACTTATGTTTGTATCATTTACATAAGTATTGATTTTTGAAATTATAAATGATATTTCTACTAATTCTTGGTCGTTAACTGTTTTTTGTTCTCTTTTAGTCCATTCAATAAATTTCCCAGTTTCTGCACTAACGGAATTAGCTTCTTTTATAATTTCAGTTATCAACGTTTCTAAATCTTTTAATTTTGCGTTATCGCCATCGCTTTCTAAAATGCTAGTTGTAAAATAAAACAACTTATCCATAGCTTTGTTGAATTTTCTAATAGCTTCTGCAGCATTTTGCAAAAGTGTAATGCCTTCTTGCACTGATGCTTGTAGCTTGCTATTGCTTTGATGGGGAATTATATACATAACTTACACTTGCCTCTCTCACTTCATTATTTATATCTAATATTATTTATTGCTCACTTAAACACGGAAAACGCTAATGGATTTACCTTTTGCATAGTATCGCTAATAAGCTTCTTTTTAAACGCTGAATTGTCTATAGAATCTATAACATCTTGCCCAATTCCTGACATTAAGTTCAAGCTTTCAATATCAAAATTCTCTTTAATTTTTGCGCTCTCGGCATTTTCTTGCATTTTTCTAATTTTGTCAATTAAAAGAGTAAATGTTTTTGCAGCACCTATGCACAACCAATACACAACTTGAATCTCAAAATGATTCGGTATAGAAGCAACATTTTTTGTAAACCAATCTGGAGCTTTTCCTGCATTTAATTTTTTGATAGAAGTATTTACACCTACAACAGAACTGCCAACAGCATCCATTGTATTATTGACTACATCAGCATTTATATTGCTGTCTCGTATGTTTTCGTTAATATCGTTAATGTTTTCATATATTGTAGTTAAATGCTTGCGAATATCGTTAAAGGTATTTTGCAAATCATCTTCTTTTATATATCCTCTAACTATATCATTTATAATAAATCTTATGTTCATAAAGCTGTGTTGTATTTTCCCAAATTTATCATTTATCATTTTTTCTGTTGCTAAATGAATATTCTTGCTTGGCGTGTTCTTGCCTTGAGCCAGTGTCGTATATCTGTTGCTTTTGCCGCTTGCTAAGTCAGCAGCCGTGCTGTTTGGTAGCGACACAGAAAAGGGAACCGTGCGACCCGTTTGCATAGCCGCACCCTGCGGGTCTTCCTTGACATACCCGCCCTTAGCCTTGCCTACGGCTTCTTTAATGTATTTCTTTATCTTCATATTGTTATATAACTTGCGTTATGCTAAAATCATAGCGAAAGATACAAATTATTAATTCTTCCAGCAAGACCCTATGCAAACCTTTGGGATTTTGTATTGCCGCGTTCATCCCAAACGATTATTTCATGGGCTCGCTTAACAGTAACCGTTGATGATGTGTAACCCATAAGTTCGGTTCCAGGAACAAGCTTTTGAAAAAGCATTCTGTTGTTTTCGTCATAAGCTACTATCTGATTGTTTTTTTGTATTACTGATGCTATTGCCATAATATAATCTCCTATTTTTGGCATTTAACTACAATTAAATTTCATGACACTCGTCACCAGAAACTTTGCAGCTTGATTTCTTTATATAACATGCAATATGCCAAAAGCTAGGTTATTTTTGCAATTTTCTTATTATTCGTGATAAATATCACTATTTTTTGCCGAAACCAAGCGATCTAAACATTCTATATATTCCTCTATAGCTTGCCGCTGCTCTTCCCTAGTTGCCGATTTCCAAAATCTTTTGCCGTATAAATCCGGTTTTTCCGGTTTTGCAAAGCCTTCTATGGGACCTAAGTTTTTATAGCAGAAGTCCCAGACTGGGGTGAGCAATGAAGTTGTAAATTCCGTAGGTATGCCTTTAGGCTCCATTCCTTCTTCGTATATAAAAGATTTGAATATGCGAGAACCGTATCTTCTATTGATAACAAGGCTACCGATTTTTACATTGCCTTCCTTGGAAAATATAGCATACCCGTCTTCTTCCTTCTCGGCAAAATAGGTTCCAGCCCTAAGCTGCTTTGCAAGCATTTGAGCAATTTCCTTTTTCTCTTTCGACTTGTGGTCTTTTTTTGACATAATTTTTAAAATATAGAAAAAATAGCCCCATTTTTGCATATTGCAAGTTATATAGTAATAAACAGCCTAATAGGAGAAAAATATGGGTGATACAACAAAAAAAGAGGCAAAAGCCATAGCAAGCAGAATTTATGACCTGCGCTCTGACCAGAAAATTTTGAATTCCATTGAAAAAGAAGCAGTAGCGATGCTTGGTTCAATAACGGATAAAATTGATGGCGTTTGCAAATTTGAAACCGTAGCTATCAGCGAACCCAATTGGAAAGCTGTTGCTGAATCTTTATTTTTGCAATACAATGTAAACTCCGCAGAAGCAAAAGCACTCGTTGCGGCTAACACAGCAAAAGCAAGCTACAAGACTTTGGTTTTTGAAAACGATTATTCCGCACAAAAACCAATTCATATACTTAAATTCCTAACCAAAGCCGATGAATATTTTGTAAACGAAGACTATGACGAAGCAATCACAAGCTATACCGCTGCGCTTGAAAAAGATCCAGACTGCCTTGAAGCTCGAATATGGCGGGCACGTGCCTATCTTTGCAAAAGCATAAATTATGACGATGAAAATTTTAACAAGGCTATTGCAGAACTTAAAATTGCTGTTCCAGAAATTGTCAAGTGGTGTATTGAGCCTATTGAGATAGCAAAACGAGCCTTAGAAAACGAGGGAAAATGCAATGGCGAACTGCCTTTCTAAAAATAAGCAAAAGGAGGTGAAAAAATGACAGATTCTCTTTTAATTGTCAGCAAATTTGAACATATTCTCAATGCAACGTTTTGCAGCTGCCAAAACATCTGCGTTTAGTTTAATTTCTTTTGCTTTTTCTGGTTCCTTTATGGTTTGCAAAATATTTTCCAGAGAATTACTTTTCATATATTTGCACATATTGCAACTGCCAATAAAGCGATGGTTTGGCAATTCGCTTTGCAAGCGGGCACTTAGTCCACATTCTGTTAAAAGCAACACCGGAGCACCATCTGGAACGCTACGGATGTAGTCCAGCATTTGAGATGTGCTTCCCACAAAATCGCTTAATATGGCAACGCCTGGGTGACATTCGGGGTGGCTCGCAATGCAAAGCCCTTTGTTCTGAATCCTGAAGAATTTTATCAAATCTGGGTCGTATTGTTCGTGAACATAGCAGGTGCCAGAATGCAGCACGAGTTCTTTTTTTATACCCCTTTTTTCTAAGTCGTTTTTCAAGTTTTCACCCATAAGCTTGTCTGGCAAAAACACAATTTTATCGCTCGGGATATTGCTTGCTATTTTCAGCACATTTGAGCTTGTAACGCAAACATCGCAAGCGGCTTTAACATCTGCTGTTGTATTTATGTAGCATACAAATGTATGCTCTTTATATTTATTTCGCAAATCTTTGACTTGCTCGCCGCTTATGCTGCTTGCAAGGCTACACCCTGGATTTGTGCCTGGTATAAGCACTCTTTTATCAGGATTTAGAATTTTCGCTGTTTCGCCCATAAATTCCACAGCTGCAAAAATTATTGTTTGCGCTGACGTTTCCATGGCATTTTTGCTAAGTTGGTAGGAATCGCCGCTATAATCTGCAACACCAAGGATAATTTCTGGCGCAACGTAGCTGTGAGCGAGGATTGCAAAATTCCTTTCTTTTTTCAACTCGTTTATCTCATTTATAAGAGCAACCATTCTTTCACAGGTTTCAATTGAATATTGGCAAAGTACAGTCCCATTCTGCACGGAATGCAATTTATTGTATAAATCTATGGCTTGCATAGAAAGGAATTTACTAAATTTTTCTTATGGCAATATCCCTAAAGCGACTATGAATGTTTCTTATACTTTGTTTGTGATGGTTATTATGAGTTTCTTTCTTTCTGCCCAAGCCGGTGTTTGGGTTAGAGTAAATCAAGCTGGCTATATACCAGAACGCAATAAAACGGCGGTTATTCTATCCGATAGCGATATTGCTGGAAAAGCTTGGAATTTGAAAAAAAACGATATCACGGTTTTGAGCGGCAAAATTCCCGCTGGCAAGGCTGGCGATAATATTTACGCAGCTCAGGCATTTACATATACAATAGATTTCAGTGCCTTAAAAGAAAAAGGTGACTATACTTTGAAAGTACCTGATGCCCAAACTCAGCAAGTGCTTGTTAAAGATGACCCCTATTCTCTGTTTGCCACTCAAGCCCTTATGCATTTGCACACCATGCGCAGCAGACATTTGGGAGATGGTGCCGCTATTGTACATAAGGTTAAAGGCGACTGGAGGCAGGGTGCTTGGCAAGAGGCAAACCCTCGCAGAACCATAGATATGCAAGGCGGGCACTATGATGCCGGAGACTTTATAAAATTCACCTTGAATGAAGCCTATCTCGCTTGGCATTTGTTGAGTGCCTACCTAGAAAATCCTTCGCTTTTTGTCAAAGTTCAAAGCACATCAAATTTGCCAGATATTCTTGACGAAGCCAAATATAGCCTTGATTATTTGCTAAAAACCTTTCCAGACGAAAATACTTTTGTTATACAAGTGGGAGATAGCAAAGACCACGACCAGGGATGGCGAATGCCAGAAATGGATGCTCTAGACGGCAAAAGACCTGCCCTGTGCGCTTTGTCTCGCGTGCACATGGGAAGCACAGCAGCAGCACTTGCTTTGGGTGCGAATGTGTTCAAAAACTTAGATGCAAACTCAGCCGCAAAATACAGAGAAAAAGCAAAAGCGATTTACGCCCGTGCTAGGCAAAGCGATACTCAAACCTCCGCATTTGAACGCAATAAAATAAACGATTTTTATTTTGACCAAACCGATGAAGACAATATGGCACTAGCAGCCGCAGAACTTGGCGACATAAAGGCTTATGCACCGCCTGCCGCAAGCGAAGTGAGCTGGAGCGAGTGGAACGCTTTTGCGAATTATCGTTTGGCAGAGCAAGGAGATGAAGCTGCAAAAAAACGCCTGCTTATGGAAGCGAGCCGCTATGAAGGGGAAAATATATGGAATGTTCCAGGTGATTATGTGTGGGGAAGCTTGCATCGCTGGATTGGCATGGCAAATGTTCATTTCAGGGCGCAGCGCTCACAGGGAAAAAATTTGTCCCTTCCCTTTTTGGGAGTTCTGGACTATGTATTCGGTCGCAATAATTGGGGCATAGCCATGCTAGCCTCTGCTGATTTGCCATACAGCATTCGCAATGTTTATAATGGAATTTACCGCCTAACAAAAGCTTTTCCCACAGGTGCTCTGTCGGAAGGCCCTGGGGACAAGGCAAGTCATTTGGAAATGCGAAAATATTTTAACATTCCAATAAATAACTCCTTTGAAAAATTCAATACCGAAGCCGGAGTGTTTTACGATAATGCCGATGATTTTATGATTCAGGAGAGCACCATAGGCGGGCAGGGAGATTTGCTCCTTATGCTAGCTCTGGCTTCTGCAAAAAATCTCTCTCCCAAAGCGGAACCCGGAACGGTTCCGCGCCGAATGCAAAGATGAAAACACGTTTTGCGCCAAGCCCAACCGGATATTTGCACAAAGGGCATATTTGGAGTGCGCTTTGCGTTGCCGCCATTGCAAAGGAAAAAAATGCCTCTATTCATTTGAGAATTGAAGACCACGATAAATTGCGCTGTTCAAAGCATTTTTCGGATATTATAAAAAAAGATTTGGAGTGGCTCGGTTTTGAATGGCAAAGCGAGAGCCTTCAAAGCGAGCGATATGAAATTTATAAAAGGTATTTTGAAATTTTGCAAAAAAAAGATTTGCTCTATGAATTCTATAAAACCGATAAGCCTAAAATTATGCTGAAAAATCCAGAAGGCGAAGATTTTGCCATTAAGGATGCTCTTGAACAATGGACATATCAGTTTGCCGTTGTTATTGACGATTTTGAAGAGGGCATAGATTTAATTGTGCGTGGTGAAGATTTGAAAGATTCCGTTGATAAGCAAATAACCCTTGCAAAAATCATAGGAAGAACAGAGATGCCGCTATTTATTCACCATAGCCTTATTTACGATTCAAACGGAAAGAAACTGAGCAAGAGAGATGGCTCAGATGGAATTTGCAGGGAAAGAGAAAACGGCGTTTCACCCAAAAAAGTTTTGAGCGAAATTTGCCGCCTTATGTTGCCAGATAAGGATATTCCAGAGGAAATTGGATGGAAAGAGGCGGTGAATTTTTCTAAATTTTCCCCATTATGAAAACAGTCCTCTTTCTCTTAGCAGACGGTTTCGAAGAACTTGAATTCGTTGCCCCCTACGATATTCTCCACAGAGGCGGAGTTAAGGTTCAAACCGCCTCCATCAGCGATAAAAAAGAAGTCATGGGCTCGCATAACATCACTGTTTTGGCAGATTTGCTTTTATCGCAGGTTGAAGGTTTGCCTTTTGATTTGCTTGTTTTGCCAGGCGGGCCTGGAACAGAAAACCTGTTGAAGAGCGACCTGGTGAAAAAATTGCTGATAAAAAGCTATGAGGCTGGCAAACGGATTGGTGCTATATGCGCTGCCCCAAAAGTTTTGGCAAATGCCGGAATTTTGCGCGATTGCGAAGCCACGAGCTTTCCGGCTGCAAGGGCAGAAGTTGAGCCTCTTTGCAAAAGATATCTTGATGTCCCTGTTGTTGTTAGCGGAAATATAATAACATCAAGGGGTGCAGGAACAGCAGCCGAGTTCGGTTTTTGTTTGCTCTCCTTGCTTGCAGGTTTAAATGTGACAGAAGATGTTAAAGGAAAGATGAAGTTTTAAAGAATTTCTATCTTCCTTAGGTATGCTAAAAAAACTATCTTCTTTCGCTGGTATAAAAGGCCCCCTTCTCACCATAATTATGGACGGTGTTGGGATTTCCAAAAACGAATTGGGCAATGCGGTGGCTGATGCCCGCAAACCCACGCTCGATAACCTTTTTAAAAAATATCCAAACATAACGCTCAGGGCGCACGGCACAGCCGTTGGAATGCCAAGCGATGAAGATATGGGCAACTCTGAGGTTGGGCACAATGCCATAGGTGCAGGGCAGGTGTATAATCAGGGGGCATCCTTGGTTGCAGAGTCTATAAAAGCAGGCGAAATTTGGCACAGAGATGCTTGGAAAGAAGTTGCAAAAGGAGCGGCAAATGGAACGCTCCACTTTATAGGTTTGTTTTCAGACGGAAATGTGCATAGCCACATTGACCACCTTAAAGCCATGATTGCAGAGGCTAAGAAAGAAGGTTTAAAACGCGTTAGAGTTCATATTCTCCTAGACGGGCGCGATGTTCCAGAAACAAGTGCTTTGGAATATGTTGAGCCTTTTGAAAAATTCTGCACTGAACTCAGCGATTCTTCGTTTGATGTTTGCATAGCGAGCGGCGGTGGCCGAATGAAAATTACGATGGATAGATACGAAGCAAACTGGAAAATGGTTGAGCTTGGCTGGCACATTCACGTGCTTGGAGAAGGTGATAAATTTGAAAGCGCGTCAAATGCTATAAAAGCTTTGCGCGAAAAATACAAAGGCACAATAGATCAAGACTTGCCACCCTTTGTGATTGCAAAAAACAACGAACCTGTTGGCACAATCAAAGATGGCGATTCGGTGGTGTTCTTCAACTTCCGTGGAGATAGGGCAATTGAAATAACAAGAGCCTTTGAAGAAAGCTCCTTCACCCACTTTGACCGCAAACGAGTTCCAAAAGTGACTTATGCCGGAATGCTTCAATACGATGGCGATTTAAAACTCCCCAACCGCTTTTTGGTGCCTCCTCCAGCGATTAAAGACACAAGCGGCGAATGGTTTTCAAAAAGCAAATTAACGCAATTTGCCTGTTCCGAAACGCAGAAATTTGGGCACGTAACATATTTCTGGAACGGCAACCGTTCTGGCAAATTTGATGGCGAAACATACCTTGAAGTTCCAAGCGATGTTATTCCATTTGAGCAACGCCCTTGGATGAAATCTGCGGAAATAGCAGATACAATGATAGAGGCACTTAAAAGCGGCAAATACAATACATTGCGCTGCAACTTTGCCAATGGTGATATGGTTGGGCACACAGGTTCTTTCCGTGCTGCAACTATGGCAGTTGAGGCGGTGGATTTGGCTATTGCTCGCATTCTACCTGTGCTAGATGCTATGGGTGGGGTAGCTTTAATCACAGCAGACCACGGCAATGCAGATGAAATGTATGAGATAGACAAAAAAACCAAAGAGCCTGCGAAAAATAAAGATGGCTCCTTTAAAGCGAAAACGGCTCATACCCTGAATCCGGTTCCGTTTATTCTTTACGATAATGTAACTGGAGGCAAACTTTCGCTAAAAAACATTCAAAATGCGGGTCTTTCAAATATTGCGGCTACAACTGCAAATCTTCTCGGCTTTGAAAAGCACGAGAGCTGGGATGAGTCCTTATTGAATTTTTAGTATAAATCAGCTTTCTATATTATACTTCTTATGAAAGTCTGTACGCAGAACTTTGGGAAAGGTGCCCAGAAAATAGATGTATATAAAAAATTAGGCGGTTATTCCAATATAAGTCGCCGGCTTTTTGATTTGTCTCAGTTTGAACTTATAAATTTGGTTCAAAACTCCGGGCTTAGAGGCAGGGGCGGTGCTGGGTTTCCAACTGGAATGAAGTGGAGCTTTGTGCCCAGAGGCGGCAAGCCTGTTTATATAGCGGTGAATGCAGACGAAGGCGAGCCAGGTACCTTTAAAGACCATTTTTTAATGAGAGAAGACCCGCACCGCCTTGTTGAAGGCTTGATAATAGCGGGCTGGGCTTTGGGTGCAAGGAATGCTTACATTTATGTTCGCGGTGAGTTTTTGCCTGCTATAGAGGCTTTAACCGAGGCGATAAGAGAAGCCTACAAAGCGGGTTTTTTAGGGAAAAATATAGGCGGAACAAAATACAGTTTGGATATTGCCGTGCATAGAGGCGCAGGCGCTTATGTTTGCGGCGAAGAAACAGCTCTTATAAACAGCTTGGAAGGGCAAAAAGGGCAGCCTCGCCTTAAACCTCCATTCCCTGCGGTGAATGGCGCTTGGAATATGCCCACTTGCGTTAACAACGTTGAAACAATAATGGCATTGCCCTGGATTTTGGAACATGGGCCTGAGGAATATCAAAAACTTGGAACACCCAAAGCTGGCGGCACAAAGGTTTTCTGCGTTTCTGGGGATGTTAAAAAACGCGGAGTTTATGAGGCAAGGCTTGGCATTCCCTTGATGGAATTATTGGAAAGCGAGGAATATTGCGGCGGTATAGTAGGCAATTTAAAAGGCTGCATACCGGGCGGCTCTTCAACCCAGGTTTTAACACCAGAAGAATGCAAAAAAGCGAATATGGACTACGAAAGCCTTGCCGCGATGGGAACGATGTTCGGCTCCGGCGCGGTTATGCCATTTAACAATACCCGTAGCATTGTTCAAATGCTAAACACACTTGGCAAATTTTACTCGCACGAATCTTGCGGGCAATGCACCCCTTGCCGCGAAGGAACGGGTTATGTTCAGCGCATAATATCTTGCATTGCAAACGGGAATGGCAAAGATGGAGACATTGAACTTTTGGATAGCCTTTGCAAAGGTTTTACAGGCACAACGGTTTGCCCGCTCGCAGCCGCCCTTGCCGCTCCCGTGCAAAGCTACTTGCAAAAATTCCGCTCTGAATTTGAAGAGGCTATTTTAAAGAATCCCGAACACGCAAGCCCAAGATTAAACGAAAACTATCGCCCGGAAGGATGGTGGGAAAATTAAAGATGAAAAAGCTATTAGCCTTTTTTGTTGTTTTGCTATTTGCTGTTTTAGGTCTCGGCGCGGGCAGTGTGTTTTACGCATACAAGCAATGGGAAAAAATTTCTCCCTTAAAAGAACCCGTGCTTTTGGAAATTCCAAGTGGTTATGGCGCAGAGCAAGTTGGCAGGCTGTTGCAAAAAAACGGAGTGATTGAAAGCGCAAAATCTTTTAAATGGTGGTGCAGTTTTCACCCGGGCAGGGCAAATTTCAAAATAGGTTGGTATAAAATTCCCACAGGGCAAAACATAGAGCAGCTTGTGGCTCTTTTGAGTTCTGGCAAAACAGCAAGCATAAGGGTAACAATTCCTGAGGGAAAGGCAACTTGGGAAATAGTTGACATTTTGGCTAAACCTCTAAATTTAAACAACAAAAAACTGGATAGCTTAATGCACAGCACCGAATTCACTAAGTCTCTTGGCGTGAAAGCAAAAGATTTGGAAGGCTATCTTTTCCCAAGCACCTATGATTTTCCTTATGCCGTAGATGAGCAAGGTGCAATAAAAATTATGGTGCGCGAAAATTTAAAAATACGTGACGAAATGCAAGCTAAAAACAGCCCCGTTTGGAATCAGCTCGGTGGCTGGCACGAGGTTTTAACAGTGGCAAGCCTTGTGGAAAAAGAAGCTGCTGTGCCGCAAGAGCAAGTTCACGTTGCAGGCGTTTTTTTGAATCGCCTTAAAATAGGAATGTCCCTAGGTTCGTGCGCAACAGTTAGATTTATTTTTCGCAACCTAACCGGCCCAATATATAAGAGCCAACTTGAAAGCAATAATCCTTACAACACCCGCAAATTCACAGGTCTAATGCCCGGCCCCATATCAAACCCGGGCAAAGCGGCAATAGAAGCAACATTATTCCCAATGCAAACAACAGACCTCTATTTTGTGTCAAGAGACGATGGCTCAAGGGAGCATTTTTTCAGCAAAAGCCTTTCTCAGCATAATTCGTATAAAGAAACTGCGGCAAAGAATAGGGGAGAGTGAACGCTTCTGCCTACAAGGCAGCCTCAGGGCAGATTTTTCTAACTTACCTTTATGCCCACTATGAAACTTTCCCTCGCTCTTTGTCCTATTTACGACCCGCATAAAAAAAATGCGCATAGCCATGCTTCAAAAATTTGGGCAGAGAAAATAATCAGCTTGCTGCATGGGAGACCTGCCTTAAAGTTAAGTGTGTTTTTTACTGGGAAAATGCTAGCTACTTTAGACAGGGAACATAAAAAAGAGCAAAAGCAGCTCTGGGAATTTGTTGCAAATAAGCAACTTGAATTTTTAGGCGGGCCATATAATGATGCAATGCTTCCTCTGTTTCCAAAGAAACTCAGGGAATTGCAACTTCACAAGCACAAAAAATTTCTATCGGCTTCTTTAATGGAGCCAACGGGATATTTTTGCAAATCTCATGCTTGGGAAATTTCTCTTATAGAAAGCCTTGAAAAATTCGGCTTTGAATATGCCCTTATGCCAGATGTTTCTGTTCAGGAAGCACTTGGGAGAAAGGCTTTGGTAAGTGGGTGGTTTGCTGCCGAGTATGGCGGCTCCTTTATGAAAATTTTAACATATTCCCAAAACCTATCTAATATTTGCCAAATTGGCAACCGTGCAGAGATAATAAATTCTCTAAAAAATTTCAAGGATTCAAGCGGCATAAATGGCATTCTTTTGAATGTGGATTTGGAAGAGACGGTTTTTACAAGCCAATGGTTGCAAGCTCTGGATACTGCAAAAGCCGAAGGTTTGGATATTGAATATGCTTTGCTCTGCCAAGCAGTGCAAGAGCAAAAGGCTGCGGGCAAGGTGAATTTGATAAGCTACAGTTCTTTTGCTCCTAGTTGCCGCGATATACTTTTGCGTATGCCAGAAATAAATTTTTTGCATAAGAGAATTTTAAATGTGTATTTCAAAGCTCATTCCATTAGCGATTCTGGAATTCAGGAAAAAGTTTTTGAAAGTTTGCTGAAATCAATGCCGCAGAGCTATTTTGAAAAGGCTGCAAATGGCATGTTGCGCGATGCAGTGAGGTTCCGGGCAAATCGCACTGTTATGAAAGCCGAAAAAATTTTGATGGAAAACGAACCCAAAGAGGGAATGCGCTTTGCAATGTTTGATTTTTTCCTAGACGGAAACCAACAGCTTTTGTTCAGCAATCAGTATTTGGAATGCCTAATTGAACCGGTTTTTGGCGGCTGGATGCGCTCGCTCGCATACAAACCATCTTTCTCTGAGCTCGCTTGCGCTATGCGCGATGATGGCGAGGTTGCTCCGCTTTTTTTAGACCATATTTGCCCTTTTGAATTTGAAACGCTTGACCAGAGAAACCAGTGGATTAGCGACCGTCAGGGTGCATTTTTAAACCCTTACGAAAGTTCGGTGAAAAAACAGGAAGACAAAGTGCAGGTTATATTGTATGGCGAGCAAAGCATATCGCACTTGGGAAAAGATTTTTCTTTTAAGGTGGAAAAAGTTTTTAGCCTTAAAAACATAGATTCGGAGCTTTTGGTTAGCATATCTGTGACAAATAATTCTTTTCACGCTTTTAGCGGTGAAATTGCAACGGAGCTTTGCCTTGGATTTCGTTATGACGATATTCGTGGGCAAGTGCTTAAGATTCAAGGTAATAAAATAAAAACCGAACTTAATAATAGTTTTCACAGCGATGTGAAAACCATAGATTTTAGAGATAGATTTTTAAGCATTGGCGCTAAAATTGAAATGAACAAAAACGCAAATGTTCTATGCGCGCCTATTTTTGGCGTTGGTTCTGTTGCCGCACCGGATATTGCGCAAGGCTTGAGGCTTGCTATTTTTCATAAGGCAGAACTGAAAGGGCAAGAAAGCGATACATTTCATTTACGCATAAAGCTGAACAGCGGAGGGCTTTTTCTGTGAGTGAGAATTTAGATTTTGCGATGGAAATTTCTCAAAACGAAATTCTGCTTGAATTCAAGGGAATTTTGAAATCTCAGCATTTGCCTGCGGTGCGCGAAAAGTTATTTTCCTCGGTTGAGGGTAGCAATAAAGTTTATTTTGTGGTTCTTGAGCGGGTTAAATTTAGAGACAAGAATTATTTGGGAATGTTTTTGGAATTGTTGAATTTTATCAAGGGAAAAAACTCCGAGCTGGTAATTATTTTTCACAGCGAAGAATGCAAGGAATTTTTTAGTCCATTTTTCCATATATTCAAGATATACAATTCCAGAGATTCATATAGAAGAGACTCCGATTTTTGGAAAAAACTAAAAGCCACTGGCATAACCTATCAAAGAAGCACGGGGATAAGGCTTGCTCCGGGCATTGCCGTAATTTTTCTGTGTTTGCTGGCTGGCTGGCTGCTAACTTTGTTTTCCATCATATCCAGCCAAGATAGGGATATTCGCCAGCGCGAGGAGGCGCTTAGAGATTTGCAAAGCAACTATATGCGCTCCCTTCATGCCTTAGAAGAGTTGAAAGCCTCTGTTGCTCCTTTAAAAAGCATGGGTTTTGATATAGATACCACCGAAAATTTGCCTGTAATTAGCGATTGGAACGAATTTTTGAAAGAAAAAGAGGAAAAGTAATTTTCTATATTAGTCGTTATGCACTTATCTGATACTCTAATATCTCCTGCCGTTGGCGCAACTATGTGCGCAATTAGCCTTGCCGCCAATGTTTATGCGGTGAAAAAAATCAAAGATGGCGGCTTTAGCACGGAGAAAATTCCCTTAATTGTTGCGACCGGCGCATTTGTGTTTGCCGCACAAATGCTCAATTTTACAATTCCCGCCACTGGTTCAAGCGGGCATATTGTTGGTAGCATTTTGCTTGCTTCCATAATTGGCAATCTTCCGGCACTCTTGGCTATATCTGCTGTGCTTGTTGTTCAATGCCTGTTTTTTGCAGATGGAGGCT
>Ga0268262_10000343_pt1 | contig 62608 bp, 72 predicted proteins | sample TergutNc150P3_FD_190354 | JGI IMG/M metagenome (GOLD analysis project Ga0268262, IMG submission 190354) | Nasutitermes corniger P3 segment gut microbial community from laboratory colony in Florida, USA - Nc150 P3 (SPAdes) (version 2) | ecosystem: Host-associated > Arthropoda: Insects >... | reverse complement strand
ACCTGCGGCCTGCTATGGCAAGCATATAAAGATTGGCATTGGCAAATGATGCCAAAAGGCGTTCCGCGTTCTTGGCAATGCCCTTGTAGGGAAGCTTTTTGAATTTGAATATATCCTTGATGACATGAAACACATATTCCACTTTCTGCCTTTTGCTTATGAGCCTGCGCTCATCATTTCTGTCAAATTCCTCCGCGATCTTGCTCAGAAATTCATCGCGGCGGGTCCGCTTCTTCTTGTTTTGGGTTTCCAAATCCGAAAAGGTAAGTATTTTTTCCATATCTACAAATATAATTTATTTCTAACAAAAAAACAATGGGTTAATCGGTATTTACTATAGTAAAATTGTTTTGGTAAATTTGCATTGTAGCTCCCCGTGGCTGCCCTTTTTGTTGCAACCATATTTGCTTTTATATCAAAAAAAATATAATTTTGTATATTCAGATTATGAGTCCTTTGCACAAACAAGTGGTTTGGTTAAGTGGAAAGCCTACTACCCCGCCTCTTTCAAATGCGGCAAGAGTAGAGTTTGGCTATTTGCTTAGGTATGTACAGGCTGGCATATCGCTGAGTATGCCACAAAGTTGCCCTATGCCAAGAATAGGCAAAAATTGCCATGAACTGAGGATTAACGATGCAAACGTTACATGGCGGTTTTATTATAGGATAGACTCGGATTTTATAATTTGTGCAGAATGGAATTGCAAAAAAAACGCAGCAAACTTCAAAATCTACCATTGAGCTTTGCCAAAAAAGGCTCAAGGTTTATGATTCAAAAACAGGAGGTTCAAAATGAACGAAGAAAAAATCAAAAAGATAAAGAAAGCCGGATGGGAGGTTGGCGATATAGATTTATTTTTGTCGCCAGAGGAAGTTGCTGTTGTTGATGTGAAATTTGCACTGGCAAAGGCTCTTTACGAAAGGCGCAAAAACGCAAAAACCACTCAAATAGAAGCCGCTCAGAAAATCGGCACAAGCCAAGCGAAAATAGCTAAAGCTGAAAAGGCTCATAGCTCTGTTTCAATGGAGTTCATAATTCGTTCTTTGGTTGGGCTGGGAGCAACCAAAAAAGAGATTGGAATGGCTATAGCAAGATAAGTCACCGTGCCCGTACTTCTAATTCCAACCATAATTCTCCTGGCGTTTGCAAATGCAAACGCAGAGCAGGTTGTGGGTGCAAATAATTCTTTGGAGGCTCCGCAGGGGGCGCGATCGGCTGGCGTTGGCTCAGCGGCTTTGCCGGTGCAAGGAGATTTGCCATCGCTTGCTCAAAATCCGTTGCAGCTCGCTTGGCTTGAAAAATTATCCCTCGCTTTTGCGCACGTGTCTTATTTTGAAGGAACTTCTTACAACAGCGTTGTTATGGCACTGCCGCTTAAAGATGCTGGCGCGCTGGGGATCTCGGCTTCACGCTTTGGGGCAAGCGATATACCATACATAAAAGAAAACGAGCCTTTGCCAGAAGGCGATAACTACAACACTCTGAATATTTCCGATTGGATTTTCACAAGTGCTTGGGGAAAGAGTTTTGGAAAATGGAATTTGGCTTTTGCCCTGCATTTGCTAAAAAGAGAATTAGACCAAAGTGGCTGGGGTTTTCGCTCCGATATTGCTACGGGCTATGAATTTTCAAAAAAATTTATGCTGGCTGGCATAGTTAAGGGCTGGACTTCGTCTGCGGTCAAATGGGAGAGCGGCTATTTTGAATACTCATCGCCAGAGGCTTATGCGGCATTTAAGTTCAGAGAACCATTCCCATATTTTTACGGAAATTTAAACCTTTATTGGCAAAGTGCTGGTATTTTGCAATCTGAATCGGAAAAAGAAACAAAGTTTTGGAAAAATCCTGTGAACTGGTTTTTAGCCAGCTCCAGCGGCTTGGAATTTGAGACAAATTTTTCCTTAGCCATCAGGGCAGGCTTGGTTAAAATAAATGATGCTAACAGTTTAACACTAGGAGCGGGAATTAAGCCTATTTCCAGACTTTCGGCAGATTATGCCCTTCAAATGCACAACTACCTTTCAAATGCCCATAGAATTTCAATAACCGCTAATTTCTAGTGAATAAGGGAAAAATAGGTAAAATAAGTATAAAAAAGAGCCTTAGACACACTCTGCACATAAAGGCTCACAAGTCCGTTGCTGCTTTCGCCCTGGCGATTTGCCCGCAAACTATCATTGCAAAGGGTCTAAGACCAATGGTAATATAGTAAGTAAAGTAATGATTAACTTAATGTTAGGGATAAGGGATATGGGATAAGGGACATGAATAAGCAGAAAAAATCATATCCCATGTCCCTAGTCCCTTGTCCCAGAGTACTTAAATATGAGTTTATCAGCATTTACTATATTCCATATATGCGTTTTCTTTTACTTATTCCAACAATTTTCTTGCTTTCTTGCGGTAGCGTTGAAAAGCGGGAGGTCTCTGTGGCAGAACACGAAAAAAACATGAGAATCCCCGCCATAGACGATATGATAGTCAAAGATAAAAAGGAGTATTTAGAACGCTGCTACATGCCTGTTTTAAAAAAAATAGCCTCTGAATCACCACGCCCCTGCGAAACCCAATTGCAACAGCTTTTAGAACGCAGATACTATGCTAATTACACTCAGGAACACGTTGACATGGCTGCAGACGAAATGTTTTTCAGAGATATTAAAGATAAAATTGCTAAACAAGTTAGAACAGATGCCAAATTGCGCAAAGCCTTGGGCAAAAGGTTCAAAAATATGGACGAAGTCATAGACTATTACAAATCCAAATACACTTTTAGGGTGGAAAAGGAAAAAACAGAAAATTAAATGTTGTCCGTTAAAGATAAGTCCCTAATCTCCCTCTCTTGGCCCCTTGTTGTAACTTTTGGCATCGGTATGGCGTTGCCAATGCTGGATAGCTGGTTTTTATCTAGGCGTTCAGTAGAAGCAGCGGCTGGCGTTGGTGCTTTGATGCCTGTGATAGGAACTCTGTTTATGGCTATTCAGGCCTTTGCGCAAGCTGGAGCGAGCATTGCATCGCAGTTTTTGGGGGGAGATAAACCCAGGCACGCACAGGTAACCCAAACGCTTGTGATATCTGGTAGTGCGGTTTTAGGGCTTATTATGGGGATTATTCTTTGGTTTGCAACACCTACCATAGTGGCTCTAATGGGTTTAAGCGGAGAGCCTGCGGAGGCGGCTATTAAGTTTTTGCACACAATAGCACCTGCGGTAATGTTCAGAGCTTTGCAAGGAACTTTAACCAGCCTTGTGGCAACCCACGGATATACCTTATGGAATTTGTTTGCAAACATAATAACCCTTATAATAAACATCACTTTGAACTATATATTTCTGGAAGGCTATTTTGGCGTTCCAGAATTTATGCAAGGGGTTTATGGCGTGGCAATAGCAACAGGTTTGTCTTGGGCTATTTCTGTTATAGCATTGTGGATAGTGGTTATTTACCATCTTGAGCACAAAACGAATGTAGGAGACATTAAAAAAGGATACTTTGTGCTTTTGCCCGAATGGCTCCGCATAGGGATTCCGGCGGCTGTTGAACCTGTGAGCTTTCAACTGTTTCAGGTTTTTGTTATGGCAATGTTTGTTAAGCTAGGCCATGATCTCAGCGATGCATCAATAGTGCCGGCTAGGGTTTTTTCTGGGGCTTTTGCAATGTTCGCGGTGGTTTTGAGCGTTGGGCTTGGTAGCGGAAGCCAAATACTCGTGGCTCATTTGGTTGGGAACAAGGAGTTTGACAAAGCGAATAAAAGAATGCACCAAAGCCTTGTTTGGAGCAGTTCCAGCGCATTTGTGGTGGCTGTGGCTGTGGCTTTAACTGCGCAACATCTATTATCTTTTTATACAACTGATCCTAAAATATTGCACTTGGGTGGTTTGCTACTCTGGTGCGATGTTGTTCTGCAACCGTTCAAAGCCTCCAATATTGTTATAACAAATGCTTTGAGAGCTTCGGGAGATTCAGCATTCCCCGCTGTGTTTGGAACCATATCAATGTGGACACTTGGGCTTGGCACAACCCTATTCCTTTGTTTTGGAATAGAGCTTGGAGCAATGGGTCTATGGCTTGGAATGGCATCTGATGAATTTTACCGCTCCATTGCAAACTACACCCGCTGGCGCAGAGGCAAATGGAAGAGCAAAGGAGTTATGAGGTAACTACCTCTCATCTCCTTTTAAATCAAAGATTCTTACCTTTCCGTTTGAGAGCGTTTTTTTAATCAAAACACGAGAGCCATCAAAATACACACGAGTGCTTTCAATATTTTTTACAGACTGAGCATTTAAAATAGGAGTTAAATCTTCTTCTGAACTGCTGCTTCGTGCAACTGAAGAAGAACTAACAACTACAGACGAACTGCTACCCCGTGCAATTGAAGATGAGCTAACAACCGCAGATGAGCTGCTTCGTACAACCGAAGATGAACTAGCAACTGAAGATGAGCTAACAACCGAAACAGAACTACTGCTTGGCTTTACCGCAGAGCTACTACTTGGAGTTGGAGAAGGAGTAGTTCCGCCAACAACTGCAACTTTAAGAGCGGGTGGTGGAATATCCATATCGCTTGCTATGTAGTAGCCTGGATGAGGCGGCTGGTTGTAAGAAGAATTTTGCCACGCAACTGCAACTCTATATACAGGGTCGTGCATCAGAGTGACGAGGCGTTTAGTGGTTGCCATTGTTGATGTAAAGATTCTCAAGGCATTTGTTCCGTTGGAAAATATTACCTCCTCACGAAAGTCGCCGAATAAATCTGCTTGCAACACTGGGTTGGATTTGGTGCCATTTATTTGACCAAAGGTACCACCAGAAAGCAGATTTTGCCTGCCGCCGCTCACTGTCCATTTATCAACATGGTTGCCATCTAAAAGTTCGCGGCTAAAATTGCCACTCCACCATATTACGTGATTCGTTGAATAAGGCATGCCTCCTATGTTAGTGCCTGTTACACTACGAAGATCTATGCCCGCAGCCCAGCACGTCCAACCTTTTGCAGGGTCAATCTCTGCAGCAACTCCGCGACCTACGTCTGCATCTTTTGGAACGTTGAAAATAAGTTTGCCATCGCTTGCCTGTCTTAATGACATGCCATGTACTTTATCTTCGTGCGGCATAAAAATTTGCGGAGTTGGATGTCCCTTTATCATGTGCGCAACATGAAGCGCATCTCCGTGACCCCATCCTGATGTGTGCTTTCCTTTGCCATCGGGACCAATAACTGCTGCTCCGGTGATAATTGAATGTTTTCCGCTGTTGTCAACATCTGCCACGCTCAACTGGTGGTTGCCTTGCCCAGCGTACGCGCTGTTGCCAGAAGCGCCGGAGTCAAATCTCCAACGCTCAGTCAATTGCCCATTACGCCAATCCAAAGCGAGGAAAGTCATTCGCGTATAATAACCCCGCTGAAATACCGCAGAAGGTCTCTCGCCATCTAAGTATGCAACTGCTGCATTGTACCTATCAAGGCGATTGCCGTAGTTATCGCCCCAACTGCTTACGGTGCCTCTTGCGGGCCAATAATCAATAGTGGCTAATTCTTTTCCTGTGGAACCTTCAAAAAGCGTGATATATTCAGGACCGCTGAGAACATAGCCGTCTGCATTGCGATATGCGGTGGTGTGGTTTGCGTTTGCCGCCGGACCTTTGCTTATATAAGCACCTGTGCCGTCTTTTGTGCCAGGAGCGGTTTTCATTATCACTTCGGCTTTGCCGTCTCCATCTAAATCGTACACCAAAAACTGCGTATAATGTGCGCCTGCTCTTATGTTTTGCCCCAAATCTATGCGCCATAGCCTTGTGCCTGTAAGAGTATAAGCATCAATGAAAACATTATCGGTTATTCCCGCTTGAGAATTATCCTTTTGGTTGTTTGGATCCCATTTGAGTACTATTTCATAAATCCCGTCTCCGTCAAGGTCGCCTGCGCTGCCGTCCCCAGGGGAATAGGTACCTCCCTGCGCACCAGTTGGCGGTCTTTGCAAACCGATTTCTATATATCCTGCGTTTGTTACGGTATTGTTTATTATCATAGCCTTTTCGCTCGCTTCTCTCTCAACTCCGTCAACCACCGCTCGCACCGTGTAGCTGCTGTTCTGCGCGGTGTTTGCATCTGTATAGGTTGTGGAAGTTGTGATCGGCGTGCTATTGAGCTTTGTTGCATCTCTATAGACGTTGAATCCTGTGGCATAAGGCTCGTTAGCCAAAAGCCTCCAAGATAGATAATAACCCTGCCCTGAGCGCACTGCGACAAGACCCCTATTTAGTTTTTCCACCTGCATTGTGCCTGCAATTGCAGATATAGAAAAAACTAAGCAAACAAATATCCAAAATATTTTATTCATATTCACCTCTCTTTTCCTTTTAAATCAAAGATTTTCTCTTTGCCGTTTGGCAAAGTCTTTTTAATTAAAACGCGAGAGCCGTCAAAATATATGCGAGTGCCTTCAATATTTTTTTCTACGGAATTAGCAATCAAAACAGGAGTTATGTCTTCGGACGAACTGCTGCTGATCAGTATGTTTGAGCTACTGCTGGAGCTTGCTCTGCTACTGCTGCTTTGTACGTTTGAACTGCTGGAATTTGCCCTGCTACTGCTGCTTTGCATTTTTGAACTGCTGCTTGCGACAGGCGTTTCTTCTTCGTCTTTTGGCAGAGGTCTGAATCTGTTTGCGTTTGCTGGAGTAGCGGTTCTTATCCAATCCCAGTAGTAACGTATTTGCCACGTGTCGTATTCATTGATTACTTTGGCACCGGTACCATTCCACATAAAGCTCCGCAAGGCTCCTTGCCCAAAAACGCTACCATCGGAAGTGTTGGGCGGTTTATCAACACCAACCGATCCGTAAAAGTCGTACAGCCCAAATCCATGCCCTATCTCGTGCAGCAAAACGCCAGACCCCGCACCGCCGCTCTTTGCCGCAGACATAACATCTTTTGAAGGCAAACGTTCCCCCCACCAGCTACCGTGCCCTGCCGCGCCAAAGTCATATTCCGTGCACCACAAATACAAATCAACACGGGCATAAGGGTCGCCCCCATATTGGTAATTCATATCCTTCTTTATTGCCGCCAAGTTATTCACTCTGGTCATAGCCTTGGGTGCGCTCGCTATGAGGTTGGTAGGATGGTCGGCAGATGCCGGACCTGGATTATCATAATTATTGTTTACCCACACTACCTCATTAGGTTGCTTATCTAAAATCTTGGCACCATCGCTCACCGCCCATCCCGAAATTTTCACAGAGATTTCCTGAAAGGGCCAACCATCCATGCCTACAATCTGGCGCATCCACTCGTTGATAGCTTGGTGAAGCATAGAGGCTATTTGCTTGCGCTCTTCAAATGTTATGGACTTGGTTGTCTCCCACCTAACTCCGTAATTGATAGAACCGTTGCCGTCCCATATTTGGTCAAATAGTGTATTGTACCAATCCCAAGGCACGGCTATGGGCATATACGACTCACGCGGATAGCGGTCGTTTTTCAGCCAGTCAAAGTTTTCTTTCATATTTTTTGGTATCTTGCTCATATCCACTGGCACATAGTCTATCCATCGTGCGTATATAGTGGTGTCTTTGGTAAATTTAGTACCAGCCGCACCTAATATTACCTGCGTTCCACCGGTTGCCTCTGCCGTTGTGAACCAACCCCTGAAGGTGTAGCCGGTTCTTTTCGGGACTGGCAGTGGAGCACCAGTCAAACAGCCTTGTGCATCGGTCGTGACAATTTTTGGAGCGGGTGCGCCTGAATAGTTTTTATCAAGGGTTATGGTAGCCCCAAACAAAGGCACAGAGAGAAAAAGGCTTATGAGTATCCAAGATATTTTTTTCATATTCACCTCTCATCTCCTTTTAAATCAAAGATTCTCGATTTTCCATTTGGCAAGGTCTTTTTAATCAAAACGCGAGAACCGTCAAAATATATGCGAGTACCTTCAATATTTTTTTCTATGGAGTTAGCATTTAAAACAGGAGTTATGTCTTCTGCTGAACTGCTGCTACTCTCTCCTACGCTGGAACTGCTTGCCAAGCTAGAACTACTTATAGCACTGCTACTGCTCGCTCTACTGGAACTGCTCGCTCTGCTGGAACTGCTCGCCAAGCTGCTAGAACTACTTATAGCACTGCTACTGCTCGCTCTGCTGGAGCTGCTTGCCAAGCTAGAACTACTCCTAATACTGCTGCTGCTCGGCTGGATATTTGTAATTCCGTAATCTGTTACCATTTTTGGGTAGAGTTCCAACCTGGCATTTGACCTGCGGGCACCGTTGGTATAATCAAAAAGAGGCTTTGAATCGTCTCCTGAAAATTCCTGTGGTTCCCATGCAAAGGTGCCTAATCCTTTGTTATCTGGAAGGTTGTAAACCGCATCGTTCACTTCGCGGTGAAAGTCTGCATATTCTGCCACAGCAATTTTAATGTTGTGATTTTTGGATATGGCAGTCATAACCCTTTTCAAGGAATCAACATTGCCGTGCCATTTGGGGTAGTAAGACAAGCCTATAACGTCTATTTGGTTTGCGGCATTTGCCTCTACCTTATTCAAATTTGATTTCAGGGTATTGAGCCAATTGAGAGGATTTTCGCTGTTGATGGTGTGCATCATAATCTTGATATTTGGGTCAACATCTTTTACTCCCTTTATGCCAGCAAGCACTAACCTAGCAAAAGCATCGCCATTGTTTCTGCCTTCGGGGTGTATCATTCCGTGAACAACTTCATTGCCCACCTGAACCATATCCGGCAAAGCTCCGGCATCCTTGAATTTCTGCAAGCTCTCTTTGGTGTAGGAGCGCACCTTATCGGACAGCAAGGCAACAGTGTTTAGGCTCTGCCAAGATACAGGTTTATATTGCTTGCCTGGGTCTGCCCAAGTATCGCTATAGTGGAAATCTAGCAAAAATTTCATGCCAGCAGCTTTTACCCTTTTTGCAACTTTTATTGTGGAATCCAGCCCGCAATACCCCGCTGCCGAATACGGATAGGGATTCCACCCACTTGCATCATTTGGGACATTTGGGTCTTTCGCTTTTGGGTCAACAAAAATGCGCAGGCGTATGTAATTGAATCCAACTCCTTTAAGGAGTGAAAGCAAATCGTCTTGTTGATTGCCTCTGTAATATTTTACCCCTTCTTTTTCCCTCTGTTGCATCCAAGATATATCTGCACCCAGCACATAAGGTTCGTTTTGAGCATAAATAATGCCCGCAGCGAGACAAAGCATTAAAAGAAGGATTTTATTACCCATACATATGAATATATATTTTTTTCAGCATCGTGGTAATCATTCCCCCTGCACTTTCTATAGTAAGTACTGATTAACTTATATTCAAATGCTCTGAGATATGGGACTAGGGACAGGGGACATGATTTTTCGCTTAAAAAAGCCCATTTTTATTGCATACTCATATCCCTTATCCCTTGTCCCAAAGAGAGTTAAATAAGGATAACAGACATTTGGTAGAGATTTTATAGATAGGCGTTTTTTATTGTTCTGGTAATCAACGTTTACTATATTTTAACCCTATGATATTTGGAGAAAAAGGGTTAATTGCGTTTCCGTACGCTTTCTGATTTTTTGCAAAGCGAAAGTTTGGGTTTATTGGATAACTTGAATTTTCCAGCAAAGGGGGAGGTTTGCCATTCAGGCAATCTGGGTATCTCCGCACAGGCTTTATGGGCTAGCGCACAATTTTTGAAGAACTCAAAACCAATTTTAATAATAACAAAAGAACAAAAATCCGTGGATTTATGGCACGAAAACCTGTGTTTGCAAATTGACGAATATGATTTGCTCTCATTACCCCTTACAAAAGAGACCGATAAAACAAAAATTTTCAGCGGAATTTTGGAAGAGAAATTGAAATTTATCCAAAATGCGGCTAATGGTCATAAAATCGTTATTGCGAGCGCAGAAGCACTCAAAACAAAATTGCCATCCGCAAAACGTTTAAAAGAAAAATCCCTGAATTTGAAAGTTGGCGATATTTTAAGCGAAGAAAATTTACAGGAAATTTTTATATCAAGAGGCTTTAAGGAGCAGCCCGTTGTGGAAGGTGTTGGAGATTTTTCCATAAGAGGTTGCATTATAGATATAAACCCGCTTTTGCGCGAACACCCAATTCGTATGGAACTTTGGGGCAATACTCTGGAATCCATAAGAACATTTGATATCTTCACGCAGAGGTCTTTGGAAAAGTTGGAGAGCATAGAGATTTTCCCGATGAATTTAAACGAGGAAAACGATAGCCTCGCATTTGATTTTTTAAAGGATTATTTGGTAGCAACAGAGGATTATTACAGCCTGCCGTTGGAATTTTCTGAGGAGTTATCAAAACACTCAATAGTGAATTTTTCTGTTTTAAACAATGCCAAATCTACAAATCAAATAATACCACAAGCTCGCTCAAATTCAGGTTTTGAAGGAGTGGAAAAAGAAATTGCCCAGTACAGCGCAAAGGGTGGCGATGTTTATTTGCTTGCACCTTCGCAAGGGCAAGCACTTAGGCTTTACCATTTGTCACAGGGTTCTGCCGCAAAAGAAATTTTGGTGGGGCACATCACAGAAGGTTTTTGGTGTTGCGATAATTCTTTTGCTGTGTTGTGTGAAAATCAGATTTTCAACCGCTTTGGGCATTTAACAAAAAAGAAACATAAATCTTCCAGTTTGCACAATGCGATTTTTGCAGATTCACTAACAAATGGCGATTATGTTGTACACGAAGAATGTGGAGTAGGTCAATTTTTGGGGCTTGCCCGCATAGATGCACTTGGTGCACAAGTGGACTGCGTTATGATAGAATACGCAGACAAAGCTAGGCTCTCTTTTCCCGTTGGCGATTTGCACAAATTGGAAAAACTCGTTTGGAACGAAGACGATGGTCCACCAAGATTAAATAAACTCGGTACAAAAAGTTGGGAACACGCCAAGGAAAGAGCCAAAAAACGCATAGCTCAAATTGCCAAAGTTCTTGTGGATTTATACGCAAAAAGAGAAGTGGCAAAAGGTTTTGCCTTCCCTGCGGATTCCAATCTACAAGAGGAATTTGAAAATGATTTTCCTTTTCCGCCCACACCAGACCAAATTCGCAGTTCCAAAGAGATAAAAAGCGATATGGAAAAAGCGCGCCCAATGGACAGGCTTTTGTGCGGAGATGTTGGCTTTGGAAAAACAGAAGTTGCGATGAGGGCAATGTTTAAGTGCATAAGCGCAAAAAAACAGGTTGCGGTTTTGGTTCCAACAACAGTACTTGCCGCTCAACACTTTCAATCTTTTACAGAGAGGTTTGCAGCTTGGCCCATAAAAATAGCTCTTGTGAATCGCTACAAATCAATTATTGAGAAAAAGGCTATTTACAAGGAATTAGAAACAGGAACAATAGATTTGGTGGTTGGCACTCACGCATTGCTTGCAGACCACGTTAAATTCAAAGATATAGGACTCCTTATTATTGACGAAGAACAAAAATTCGGCGTTAAGCAAAAAGAAATGCTGCGAGAAATGCGGCTTTCGCTGGATACCTTGGTTATGAGCGCAACACCCATTCCAAGAACTCTGCAACTTTCAATGACAGGGGTTAGAGATATTTCCTTTATAAACACGCCGCCGCTCAACCGTTTGCCAGTAGAGACAAAAATAATGGAAAGAGACGACAATATTTTAGCCACCGCCGTTAAAGAGGAAATAGAAAGGGGGGGGCAGGCCTTTATTGTGAACGATAGAGTACAGAACATAGAAAAGTTGGCAGAAGAAGTGGAAGAGTGGGTTCCAAATTTGCGGGTTGCCATCGCACACGCCCAAATGACAGACAGCAGTTTAGAAAAAACTATGTCTGCTTTTATAAACAGAGAATTTGATGTTTTGGTTTGCACGGTTTTAATAGAATCTGGGCTTGATGTTCCAAATGCAAACACGATAATAATTATGAATGCACAGCAATTTGGTGTTGGACAGCTCTATCAGTTGCGCGGCAGGGTTGGCAGGTCTTCGGTGCAGGCGAGGGCTTATTTGGTGGTTCCAGAAGGAGAAACAGGAGTTTCAAAATCTGCGAAAAAACGGCTTGCCGCTATGGAGCAATTTACAGATTTGGGTTCGGGCTATCAGGTCGCTATGCGAGATTTGGAAATTCGCGGTGCAGGAAATTTGCTGGGAATGGAGCAGCACGGATTTATAGAGGAAATAGGTTTTGAAACTTATGTCAGAATGGTTAAAGAAGCGGTAGCGGAATTGCTAGGCACACAAAGTGATTCAGCCATTCAGACAAGGCTTGAACTCCGTGTGGATGCTTATTTGCCAGAAACTTGGATAAAAGACGGCTTGGCTAGAATTTCCATTTACCAACGCATTGCAAGAATAGAGGTAAGCGAAGAAATATCCGCTCTCGCTGGAGAATTGAGAGACCGCTTTGGACCTATCCCAAATCCCGCGGAAATGCTTTTGATGTCTGCGGAAATAGGACTAAAAGCAAAAAAACTTTCCATCACAGGTATAGCTCGCAAACAAGGCGTTGCCGTTTTGACTTTCTCAAACAAAATAACCGCAAAGTCGCCTATCCTAGCAGACATATATGCAAAAAGCAAATTCCCTCTGCGTTTTTTAACAGCTATGCCTATGCAGGCTGTTGTTGAAATTGGAGCGAGCAGTGCAGAAAAAGAAGTTAAGGGGATTTTGGAGTTTTTGTAAAAGTGAAATTCTACATTACCAATATGCCTAAAAAAACTCTCTTCTTCATTCTTTTTTCCATTCTCGCTCTCTCTTGCGAAAAGCAAAATTCTGCGAAACAAGCTGCGGCTTGTCCAGAAACTCCGCCCAGCTATGAAAATGCAACAGGAGAATTTGACCCCATAGCCGTTCCAAACGAGGCTCTGCCCTGCGGAGAAATAACGCTTTGGGGAGGGGCTTCTCCATTCTCTTTAAATATGTGGCAAGACTATAATTCCTTTTCGGTTTCAATAATGTCTATGCTTTTTGAGCCACTTGCGGAACTCCATTCCACAGAGAACAGACCAAGCGGAGTTTTAGCGAGCAAATGGGAAATTTCAGAAGACCAAATGAGCTATTTTTTTGAAATAGACAACCGCGCAAAATGGAGCGATGGAAAACCAGTCACGGCTTATGATGTGCAGTTCTATTACGATGTGATAATGGATCCAAAAAATTTAACGCCCATTTTCAAAGTGGGGCTTTCTCGCCTTGAACGCCCAGAGGTTGTTGACAGCCTGCATTTAACCATAAAAGCCAAAGACCCACATTGGGGTAATTTTTGGGAAGCAGCGGGAATGGTTGCTTTTCCAAAGCATATTTGGGAAAAAACAGATTTCAATTCCATTCGCTTTGAATTTCCCGTTGTGAGTGGGCCTTATTCCCTGAAGCAAATGAAAATAGATCAGAAGTTGGAACTTGTGCGCCGCTCGGACTGGTGGGGGCGGCAAAAAAGATACAATGCGGGCAAATATAATTTTGAAAAAATAACCTACCGTTTTATGGAAGACCGCAACAAAGCCCTTGAAGCCTTGAAAAAAGGCGATTTTGATGCTTACCCAATTTACACTTCGTCTATATGGGTTAAGCAAACCGATTTTGATGCGATAAACAAAGGTTATGTTCTGAAAAACAGAGTTTTCAACGAAGAACCTATAGGTTTTCAGGGCTTTGCGCTGAACTTGCGCAGGGAAAAATTTAAAGATGTTCGTGTTCGCAAAGCCCTTTCCCTTTTGCTAGATAGAGAACTTATGAGCGAAAAATTTATGTTCAATCAATATTTTTTGCTAAATACATATTACCCAAGTCTTTGGGACGGGCACAAAAATCCACACTCACCCCTATACCCTTATGCACCGGATTCCGCCCGCAAACTTTTTGAAGAAGCTGGCTACACAGTGAATGTACAGGGCAAACTTGTGGATAAAACAGGCAAGCCATTTGAACTCACTTTTTTAAACCACGCCGAGGACATTCGCCACACAACAAAATTCCAAGAAGATTTAAAAGCAGTTGGCATAGAATCCAACATAGAAACAGTTTCGCTTTCCACATTCCGCCAGCGCATTGACGATGCGAACTTTGACTTGTGCTGGCTCGCTTGGGGCGCGGGTCGATTGAGCGATCCAGAGGCGAGTTGGCACTCCAAAACCGCAAACGACAAAGGCACAAATAACGTGCCGGGCTTGCAAGACGGCGTTATAGACAGCCTTATAGAAGCCCAAAAAACTGAGCTGAATTTGGATGCCCGCAACAATATATTGAGGAATCTGGACACTCGCCTAACCGAGATAGTTCCATATATTTTGCTATGGCAATCCGAAAATTCCAAAATTCTGCATTGGCGGCGTTTTGGCTATCCAAAATCGCTATACGGCAAATTCAATAGGGAAGATGCCATACCTGTGTATTGGTGGTACAGCCCCGAAAAAGCTGGGGAGCTTCAAAAGGCTCAAAAGAGCAATGAGGCTTTGCCTATTGTGGAAATGGATGTGCCTTTCCAAAGCAGTTGTCATTAGTAGCTATTCATAACGCAACGAACGCTTAACAAATAGGACTTACTCAAGGATAAGAAACTGCTGCTAAAAGAGTTGTTTTCTTTTTCAAAAGATATTTTTTGACTAAAGGCAGTACTTGTAGTAGCACCAGGAGTGGCACTCCACCAAAAACCAATACTGTCTTTCTCATAGAAAGAATCGCCAATAGAACGACCACCTAGCAGAGGAGCAAAACCGTAATCATCGGTATAAATATTATACGTTAAATCTGACCATTCATCATCTTCGGGCAAATGCCAGCCATTAGGGCAAACTGTTTGGGCTTCATTCCAATTATAAAGCCTGCCGTATATATTACAGTTTGTTTCATCGTTATCGTAACACTTGCTGTTGGTTGAATAAATGTAGTAGTTCAAGTTCTCAGCCATCCATGTTTGATTATCCACAATAACTGTTTTATAGGTTTTTCTATCGCGGTTATCTACAAGCTTACCATATTTGGCTACTTCGCCGTATGTGGAACAGTAATCTGTTGTAACATTGTACCAAACATCATAACAAAATTTATACAGAACATTGTTTTGGCATTTCCATGTATTGTTTTCCATAGAGGTATCGTACCAATCATTGCCGCACCTCTTCTCAACCACATTATTGTTTTGGCAACGAAGAGTGGAATTAGAGGCATTGTACCAACTACTGCCGCACTTAGTCTCAACAACATCGTTTTTGCAACGAAGAGTGGACTTAGTTGTATCGTACCAACCAATGCCGCACTTAGTCTCAACAACATCGTTTCGGCATCTCAAATTTATATCATAAATATCGTACCAATTACTTCCACACGTAGTTTCAATAATACTGTCTTTGCATTGAAAATTAGACTTAGAGGCATCGTACCAACTATCGCCGCACCTAGTCTCAATCACATTGTTTTGGCAACGAAGAGTGAAATTAGAGGCATTGTACCAACTATTGCCGCACCTAGTCTCAATCACATTGTTTTGGCAACGAAGAGTGGAATTAGTGGTATCGTACCAACCACCAATACCGCATTTGCTTTCTATGATATATTTTTCATTGCATCTCCGTTCTTTCATTTTTGGATCATTCGGATACGGATTATAGTTCCATTCGCCGCAGGTTTCATATTTAAAGTTTTTTGTGTCTCTGTCGTTGGCATTATCTCTATCATGGCTTGAACAGGAGAAAATAAAGAATGCAAGCAATATTAAAAATCTCAGAACCATATATGTACTCCTATTCCCGAAACAAAAAGAACACCTCCAACTATGTAATAAAAATCTCTATCTTTTTTTTTCTTTTTATATTTATCCCATAAATCATTAAATTTGCTTTGCTCTACAGACAAATCTAATTTAGAATAATCCTTGTAATTAGTCTCAGCATCTGCATTTGCAGAAAGCCCAATGCCTAAGAATATTGCTCCAGCTAAATTAAGCGCTGTGCCAGCAAAAGTACTTAAAAATATGGATTTTTTATATGTGTATTCAGCGAGATTATTTTCTGATAATTTTACTCCGATATTATTATTTAATTCCATAATTGCTATTTCCGAACATAAGGGAACATTGCCTTTGAACGGCGTTTTACCAATCTCCTGCTGGTTCATAAAAACGGGTTCTTCAACGGTCTTCCATTTGTATGTTGCATTCAAAGATACTGGGCTTTGTTTCAGCGCAATTTTTTTCGCCACATAAAGCTCAATGCGATCATCTCTTTTTATAGACACGCTATCAACAATATCTTCGTAACATACATGAGTTAGTTTAACGGAGTAATTATTACCCGGATAAAGTCTAATATCACCAAAAGAAATAGGATTATCATTTATGGTAAAATTCCATTGCTCATTACGACCTATGTCGTTTAAATAATCAGGCTCTTTTACACTCAAAATTCCAAAATTCGGAACCAGTTTTACATAGACATATCTATCTCCTGTTAAATTAATTTCCGTATTTGCAGAATCGTAAAAATCTTTGGTAAAGTTTATGTTATACTTGCCTTCTAAAAGCTCAATTTTGCACGGCGTTGCGGGACAGACATTAGTGAAAGTGTCATTGAATTTCAAAGTCGCGCCAGCTGGTTCGCTAGTTACAATTACAGGGAATCTGTTTTTTCTTTGATTTGGGTCAACATATTGCAAACAACGAATACCAAATAAATTGTTCTTGCCAAATGTTTCTCCGTTTAAAAAGCCGCCTTCGCGCTTTGCCGACCAACCATAGGCACTATTGGCATTAGACTCTGTAGAACTCCACCAATAACCTAAATCGCCAGCACCGAAATAGTTATTAGAATGGCTAAAGCCACCCATCAAAGCTGCAAAGCCGTAATTATCTGTACCACCATAGCTAGCTATCTTCAATTTTCCTCCAGCATTTGCTACCCCTCCAGCATAGTTTACTAACATTTTCCATTCTTCATACGATGGCAAATACCAGCCTATAGGGCAAGCTGTTCTTGCTGTTTCCAAGTCAAAGAGACTGCCGAAGATAGTGCAATTTTCAACGTTATTGTTGTAGCATACGCTGCCTTCTTTGTTGTCCAAATTTTTTGCCAACCAAATTTGCTCACCTATTAAAACCGCTTCGTAATGTTCGTCTTTATGCATCACGGGAGTTTTCAAAAATATGCCATTGGCATTGATATGCGGCTTACATTCCATTAAGTCAGGGTTATAGGCTTGTGGGTTTATGCCGCATTTAGCCACAACAACGTTGCTTTTATTGTAGCAAGAATGTGTTACCGGATTATACCAATTATCTCCGCATTTAAGATGTAGAGCATTGTTTTCGCATCGCTGTATTGTTGGATTATACTGTATGTTGTTGCATGAGGCACGAGTAGCAATATCGCCAATACATATATGAGTTGTTGGATTATATTCCATGCCATCGCATTTATCATAAACTGCGCCATCGTAGCAGAATTTTTTTTCGGGATTAAATACAAAATCGCATTTTTTTAAAACAGGCCCAATTATAGCTGGGCTGAAAATAGGAGCATTGGCAACAGGGACTTGTGCAGGTACTCCAGTCACATAGGAAGTGCCAGCGGCAGCAACACCTGTGGCTCCCAGAGTCGAAGCTACATTCCCTACGGCTTTTTGTCCCATTTTTTTTGCAAGCTCTATGCCTATATCTTTAACTGTGAGGGCTATCTGAGCCGGATTTTCGGGAAATACCTTCGCACAACCCACGGTTATACCTACGCTCGTAACTTCGTTATCTTTGGGTTTCCCAAATGGGAGCTTTAGCTTTACTTTTACCTTTACCACTTCTGCTGGCAAATCCGTTAAGAATTTCTGTACATCAAAGTTTGGGTTTTTAGCTGGAATAGCTAAAATTTCATCTATACACGCTTTTGGGAATCCTTGAGCAGAAACAGTGTGAAAAGCTAGAAGAAGCAAACCGACTATTTTTTTGATTTTTTCCATAATTGCTAGATGATATTTTAACTTCCCCATGCAATATAGTAAAAATTGTTTTTACTATTTACTATATTACGCCTATATGCGCATTTTTTCTAAAATTTTGCCGATAGTGGTGTTACTTGCCTTGGCGCAAGCTGCACTTGCCGATGGTATTTACGACCGCGACCTAGTGCGCGGTTTTTTAGGCTTCAAAGGTGATTTCCGTAGCCAAAAATCCAATGGCGTTAAACTTATAAATGACGCTACTAGTCTAGGTGAGGATACTAGAAAAAGCTATGTGATGGAATATGCATGTGGTCACGTAGAAATAGGCGGCGAATACAATCAATTGCGCACTTGGATAGATGTTGATTTTATGCCTATAACCCCAGTAAGAGGTACCACCGAATGGTACACTTATGGAATCACTTGGATGTGGGGCTATAAATTAAGAGCGCAAAACGCCCGTGTTAATATAATTCCATCAATTGGGCCCGGCTTTGCATTGCTGAATATTCGCCAAAGTTCAGTAGAAGAGGTTAAGAGCGACCTTGGGCCAGCACTTAACTTGGAACTCGAACTTCGCTTTCAATTTTCGCAATTTTCGGCAGGTCTGTACGGAGGTTACAAGGTAGAGCGTCACGATGGAGAAGGTTTGAATTTACCCTATAAAGATATAAACACCGATAAAGTATTTGGTGGTCTAAAACTTTCGTGGACTATGCTAAATAGGTTCCAGAAAAAGGAAAGAGAAGTGGAATAAAAAATATGCCGCCTTTTTTAGGGCTAAAAATATTTAGCGATGTGGACTTGGATTCCATAATTCCATTGATTGACTGGAAGATGTATTTTTGCGCTTGGGATTTAAGACCCTCTCAATATACCGAAACGCATAAAAATCTGGAAAAAGATTCGCGTGAATTATTGAAAGATATTATAGACAAAAAATTGCTGAGAGCTGCTGCCGTTGTGGGTTTTTTTGAAGTTCAAAGAATAGAGGATTCTCTATCTGTTTTAGACAAAGACTGCAAAGAGATAGCTAAACTTCATTTTTTGAGGCAGCAAAAAGCAAACGAAAATGGGATTTATTTGAGCATGGCAGATTTTTTCAACCCAAAGAAAAAGGATTTTATAGGGCTTTTTGCCACCACCGCAGGCTTGGACGCAAAAGAATCGGCACAAAAATTCATAAAAGATAATGACGATTATTCCGCCATAATGCTTGGGCTTTTGGCAGACCGCCTTGCAGAGGCATTAACAGAAAAACTCCACAGGGACCTTTTAGGCGGCGTTGGAATTAGAGCCGCTCCAGGATACCCTGCAAGCCCAGACCACACAGAAAAGGCCACGATTTGGAAATTGCTCTCTCCAGAAAAAAATATAGGCATTTCTCTAACAGAAAGCTATGTTATGAATCCCACAGCTTCTGAATGTGGCTATTTTGCTGCAAATCCTAAAAGCTGCTACTTCAAGCTCGGCAAAATAGGCGAAGACCAGCTTGCAGATTACGCACGCAGAAAAGGAATGGATGTAAAAGAAATTTCTAGTTTTCTATTCTAAATCTAACCTATAGGAGGTGGTATATGAAAAAAGTCCTTATGTCTTTGCTGGTAGCTTGTGTGCTCACAGTGAGTACTGTTAGTACAACTGGGTGCTATGGTTCCTTTGCTGCGTTCAATAAACTTAGGGTATGGAATGGGAAATTCACAGGCAATAAGTTTATCAATTGGTTGGTATTCTTGGTGCTAAACATTATTCCTGTTTATTCTTTATTCTTTATGGCAGATACTTTGGTATTCAATTCATTGGAATTTTGGACAGGTTCCAATCCAATAGCTCTTGGCGATACATATCGCGAAACAGATGCTAATGGCAATTCCGTTACCGCTGTTAAAATGGAAGATGGCTCGCTCTATATGCGCCTTGATGCCAAAACAGGCGAAAGCCAAGAACTAGTTTTGCAAAGAGACGAAGAGATAATTCGCGTTTTGGATGCTAAAGGCAACTTGCTCAAAGAAGCTGCTTATGCCGAATAATATAGTCGTTTAACACATCTCTGAACACTTCATCCGGGGTCTGTGCCCCGTTAATTTTTGTTATTATGGAAGGATCGTAAACACTTAAAACAGCGGCTGTTTTGGTTTCGTATTCATTTATGCGGGCACGAACAACAGATTCGTGTATATCGTCTTTGCGACCTTCAATGGCTGCTCTTTTTATCAAACGTTCTATTATAACAGAATAGTCCGAAATTTCCAGCACAAAAATATGCTTTACTCTAACCACGCTTTTTATGAGTTCCGCTTGCTCCACGGTACGCGGAATACCATCTAAAAGGAATGTGTGCTTTGCGGGATCAAATTTATTTGTGTCTATTAAGCCACCAACAAAGCGGGAAAAAATTTGAATGGTAACCTCGTCTGGAACAAGTTTGCCTGCATTTGCATAGCTTGCGAATAACTTGCCGTTTTCGCTGGCAGGAGAAAGCCCCCTGAAAATATCGCCTGTTGAGAGATGCTTTATGCCTGTTGCAACGGCAGCCAATTTTGCCCCCACCGTTCCTTTGCCAGAACCTGGTGCCCCAAAAATCAAAAATGCAGAAATATTGCTCATAGTTGTAATCTAGTAAAAATATCCCTTATCCCATGTCCCTTGTCCCTAAATAGTTAATTAGCACTTACTTTAATCCCTAACAAACAAAACCGAACCCACTAAAACCAAAACCATTACAATTATTTTTTGAGGAGGAAATGGCTCTCCAAAAACCACAAGCCCGCCAAGAACAGGCACAACCAAGCCAATGGCAGCAGAAAGCGGAATAACAAATAAAGCCCTGCCTCTGCGAAGCCCTGCCTGCGAACAAAAAAATGCAGCCATATAGAGAACAGTAAAAACAAAAATACGCAAATCAATAGGTGGCGGAAACAAACCATCTAATGAAATGCTTTTATAAAAAACCGCAGAAAGACCAAAACCTGTGCCCGCGCATAGGGAATCAACTATTTCTGGTTTGCGAAAAACAAGGCAAGCAACAGCGAGCAAAGCGAGAGTTGCTCCAGCATAAATCCAAAGTGTTTTCTCAAAATACAACCCACCCGAAACTTCTCCCGCCAAAGTTCCGTCTATTAAAATTCCGCAAAAAATCAAAGCTATTGCAATGGCAATTTTTCGGCTTATTTTTTCGCCTAAAATTTTCCATCCCAAAATTGCCGTCAGTGCGGGGTTCAAAGCCATAAATGGTTGAACTAAACTTATATTGTATTTATCCATTGCAGCATAATAAAGCAAAGTTGCTACAATGCTCAAAAGCAACCCGCCAAGCCAAAATTTATTTTTAGCCAAAGACTTAACGGAATTCGCAGAACGCAAACCCTTGCTTTCAAGAATATTCCCAAAAGCTAACCCCACCGCAGAACTAAGTGTTAATAAAAAAAACATAGCCTAATTATAAATTTCTCTATAAGTCCAATAATTTCCAAGGACACGCTTTACATAATCCCTTGTTTCCCAATAGCTCACTTCTTCTACCCTTATGTCCCAAGGCAAAGAGCCGTGATTTGTAAGCCAACGAACAGCGGGTACTGGTCCTGCGTTATAATTTCCCAAGATACCTATATAATCTCCTTTGTACTCGTCGTACAAATCGTTTAAATATCTAACCCCCAAACGAATATTCATATATGCGTTGTAAAGCAAATCCTTGTCGAATTTTTCAATCTTTTCAGACTTAGATAAAAAATCCCCTGTTGAAGGCATAATTTGCAAAAGTCCTCTGGCACCAACAGGAGATGTTATTTGAGCATCGAACATACTCTCTTGCCGCATAACGGAGTAAACAAGGTAAGGGTCTATCCTTGCGTGTTTTTTCACCTTTCTTTCGTGAGGGATAGGGTAAAGAAACTTGAGAATTTGAATTGGAGCATTAATCATTTTTTCTTTTGGAACTATATCCAAAAAATTGCGCGCCATTCTGTAAGCCAAGGCGTATTCGCCATTCTGCATAAACATAAGACCATATCTGTAATAAAATTCCGGCCTATTCCTGTGAAGTTTTAGAGACTCATCGTAAAGCGCGTAGGCTTCTTTTTCAAAACCGCTTCTGAGCAAAATGCCAATTTGTTCCAAACGCTCAGAACTAACAACGGAATCTTTTTCGCCTGCCTCTTTTTTTAGCAAAGCTCTCACCCACGCCACCGCCGCAGAGTCCGACATTTCAATTCCAATTTTGGAAATTTTTTCTAAAAGTTCAAATTCATTCAAATTGTGTTTTGAGCGCCATGAATAATATCCAAGCGGAAAATCAGCTATAACGGAGGAATAGGCAAGGGTTGCGCTCTCTCTGTTTCCAAGCATTTTTTGACATTCAGCATAAAAATAAAGAGAGGCACTCCTAGGCATTATGCCAAGATTTTCGTGTGCAGAGGCTGTAAATATATTTGCCGCTTCTGCATATTTTTCTTCTTTAAAATTTATGAACCCAACTCTGAATTTAGCCCACTGCCTTGCTCTATGCTTTCCAAATTTTGCATCGTATAATCGTTTGTAAGTTTCTATTGCTTTTGCATAATCTTTTGCCTGCTCGTATTCCAATGCCTTTACCCATAGGTTGTTTGCATTTTCTGCGCTGAATGGGAATTTTGCTTGAAAAATTGAATCCAATTTTTTGGACTCAGCTTTATGTCCAGCTCCTCTTACTATTCTCATTAAACTTTGCATCCATGAGGAATTGTAATCTATGCTGTCTAAAAGTTTTTTGTACTGCGCTATTGCCAAATCTATTTTGCCCAAATGTTTCCAAGCATCTGCCCGCAATACCATAAGGTTGACTTTTTTTGCAGAATCTAGTTTTGGGTTTTTAGACAAAATAGCACCAGCTTTTTCAACGCATTTTTCGTTTTGCCCTTTTTTGCATAAAATTATTGTATAATCGTAATCATCGGAGTTCGGAGCAAGCCTTTGCAATGCCAAAAAAGCAGAATCTTGATATGGATGACCGCCTTTCAAAAGCATGAAATAAGATTCTATAGCTCCTTTTGTATCTTTTTCTTGTTCTTGCATTTTTGCGAGTCTTTGTCTTAAAACGTGTTCATAACTTGTGCTCGGTTTTGATTTGAGCCTTTTCAGCAGCGAATCTTTTTTTGCACTTTGAGTAATTGCCGTATCCAAAAAAATACCTTCCATCAATATTTGATCCACTTGTTCCCACGAATACTTGTTGTTTTTTATGCTTTTTATATCCATCAATATTTTTCTGCTATCTTGAATATTGCCTCTTTCCAGTTCGCATTTGGCAATTCTAATCACAAGCGGCCCATATAAAGGGTCGGGTGCTTTTTCCAAAATAGGCATATAGGCTGCATAAGCACTGTCCCATTTTTTTTCGTAATAAAGCAAAGCGGCACTTAAAAGCTCTTTTGAAAAAGCATCTTTTGCATTTTCGCTTCCTTGCAATGCAAGTTCCCTGCGCAAAACCTCATTTTTAAAAACAGCTGGAGGCAACAACTCTAGCTCGTTATCATTATCCTCTATATTTAAATTTAAAACCTTTTCCTGAGCAACTGCTATGGAAAAACAAAATGTAAAAAACATTAGAAATAGGAACTTCATTAGGGGTAAATATAGTTAAATATCTTTTACCAAGGTAAAATGCTTCAAATACTTTGAATTTTTCTGCGGATAATCAGTTAAGCATTGCAAACCCCTTGATTCCTTTCGTTTTAGGCTGCTTTCCACAATAAGCCTTGCGCTTTGCACAAAATTGCGAAATTCAAAAGAGGCATAAGAGGAATTTTCAAGCTCTTTCAATTTTTTTAGCCCAGTTTTCAAACCCTTAATAGAACGCACAATTCCACAATACTCCCACATAATAGTCTGAACTTGCTTCTTTAATTTTTGACAGTTAAAATTATTTAGCTTGATTTGCTTTCCACTAGCCACTAGCCGCTCCTTGCTTGCTATCTTCTTATTTATATCTTCACAAGCTCTCAAAGCAAAAACCACGCTTTCCAGCAGAGAGTTTGAAGCCAAGCGGTTTGCTCCGTGAACGCCAGTTGCCGCAATTTCACCGCAGGCGTAAAGACCCTCTATATTTGTTCTGCTAAAAGAATCCACAAGTACACCGCCGCACATATAATGCGCTGCTGGAACAATAGGTATCCAGTCTTTTGCGATGTCTATTTTGCACTCAAGGCATTTTGCGTAGATGTTTGGAAAATGGGTTTTTATGTCTTTTGCTTTGCGGTGGGTAACATCCAAATACATATAATTTTTGTTTGTGCGCTGCATTTCGCTGAGAATTGCCCTTGCCACAATATCGCGGGGCGCAAGCGAGCGAAGCGGATGAACGTTGTTCATAAATTCTTCGCCCTTGTGGTTTTTTAGTATTCCGCCAAAGCCGCGCAGTGCCTCGGATATTAAAAATGTTTTTTTGAGCTGTGGGGCATAAAGGCTTGTGGGGTGGAACTGCATAAATTCCAAATCCTGAAGGGCCGCCCCTGCACGATAAGCTATGGAAATTCCCTCTCCGCAAGCATCGGGTGGGTTGGTTGAGTGCAGCCAAAGCTGCCCCGCACCCCCAGTTGCAAGCACAACGGTTTTGGCAAGCAGGGGCAAACACGTAGGTTTGCCCCTACTTGCCACGATTGCCCCAACACAACGTGATTTTTGCGTAATCAAATCCAGAACCGTGCTGTGTTCAATAAAATCTATTCCCTGCGAGCGATGTTTCAATTCTGCAAGCAAAGCCCTCATTATTTCTTTGCCTGTTAAATCTGCGGTATGCAAAATTCGCCTAAAACTGTGCCCACCTTCCAAATGCAAATCAAAAGTCTTTTCATCATTTTTTGATGTTGTGAAATTAACTCCCCATTTGAGCAACTGCTCTATAGCTTTTGGCGCATTTTTTGTTAAAATCTCAACCTGTCTTTTTTTGCACAATCCATCTCCAGCTTCCAAAGTGTCTGCAATATGGCTCTCAAAAGAATCTTCCGGCGATGTCACAGAAGCAATGCCCCCTTGCGCATAATTCGTTGAACCATCCGGACTAGCACCCTTAGTTAAAAGCAAAACGCTCTTGCCACTCTCCGCCGCCTTTAGAGCAACAGTTAAGCCTGCAATGCCTGCGCCTATAACCAGAATATCGTGCATACTAGTGAATTTAGTAAAAAGAGCTAGTAACCCTATACAAATGGCTTTCACCCTCTTTTTATATTTGATTCCAATCTAGTACGAAATTCTCTTAAATTTTTTGTCAGCACTACCGCCACCAAGTTTATCAAAATAAAGATAGTTAATAAAATTATACGCAAAATTAAACGAAATCCGCTTTCTATCTTTATCGCGATAATTGGTCATAAACAGAGAATAATATTCGCTTCTCTTTTGTTCCAATTCGTCATTGAACAACTTTATTATTTTTTCTTGCTCTGGAATAGTTATGGCACATGGAAACATAATTTGAATCTGATTTCGGGAGGTTTTTATACTGATAAGAGCATCACAGCCATATTTGCGAATATCGTCAAGACATATTTTTCCATCATTTGTTCCAGTATCAATAGCTTTCAAAATAATAATATTGTTTTTTATCTTTTCATAAAAATTTTTATTCACAAAAAATTCTTTGCGGTCGTCAAGATGGTTGTAAGCCGCTTTAATTTTAATGTTTCCGTTTTGCAAGTCCTTTTCTTCAAGCCTAGAAATCTTCAATAGATTCCGCGATTCGTTAATCTTGCTCAAAAACTCCCCACCAATTTGCCAATTATGGCTGTGATGTATAGTTATTTCAGTTCTTTTGTTTTCTGGGAAAATTGTCCAATCGATTTTCATTGTGGATTTTTTTTGTTTTTTCTGTTTGTAATAAAATGAGATTACATTGTAAGTGGTGTCTGGAAATACTTGTTGCGTGAAATAATTGGCTTTAATAATTTCAAACTTCTCTAAGAATATTTTGCGAATATATCTTGAATTTTCTGCCGACAAAAAATTTATAGGGACAATGACTATACCCTCTCTGCTATCCATAATTTTTTCAAGCGATAGCTGGTACAGGTCTGTATGTTTGCTATTTGCTAAAATTGAATTGTCTTTCATTTTATTTTGATATAAATATGGCGGATTTGTAATAACAAAATCATATTTTTGTGGATTTTTCAAGCTATCCTTTTTAAATACGATCTTATTATCAACATAATTTTTATCAACATCAAAACCTCTTATTGAATTAGCTCCATTTTTCTTAGCCCATTTCAATAGATCGCCAGCTCCAGCAAAGCAATCAACTACACTTTTGTTTTTAACAAAGCGTTCAAATCCGCTTAAAATATAATCACTATTTGCAGTAAAAAACTGACAAAGTTGTCGTTTAGGAAAAATGGATTTTTCGTTTTGCATACTCAATAAGGTAGAAAACCATTTTGAATACCTCATAGTCGTACATTTTTCTACATTACCAAAAAATGCTCAAAATCTCAAACAGAACATTCAACTCGCGGCTTTTTTTAGGAAGCGGCAAGTTTGCCTCGCCGCAAGAAATGGTTATTGCTCTGCAAGAATCGCAAAGCGAAATGCTCACCGTTGCTTTAAAGCGAATTGGCAAAAATCAAAAAGAAGATTCCATTTTGAGTGCATTAAAAGATTTCAAAGGGCAAATTTTACCAAATACATCTGGCGCACGAACTGCAAAAGAAGCTGTGTTTGCAGCGCAAATGGCAAGAGAAGCCCTTGGCACAAATTGGGTGAAACTAGAAATTCATCCCGACCAAAAATATTTGCTCCCAGACCCAATTGAAACATTGAACGCAGCCGCTGAACTTGCAAAAGACGGCTTTGTGGTTTTGCCTTATATTCAGGCAGACCCTGTTTTGTGCAAAAGGCTGGAAGACTCTGGTTGTGCAGCTGTTATGCCGCTCGGTTCGCCAATAGGTACAAACAGAGGTTTGCAAACAGAGGCGATGCTTAAAATAATAATCGCTCAGAGCAAGGTTCCTGTTGTGATAGACGCAGGCATAGGTGCGCCATCTCACGCCTGCCGTGCTATGGAAATGGGGGCGGATGCCGTTTTGGTGAACACCGCCATTGCAGTTGCGCCAAACTCTGCGGTTATGGCAAAATGTTTTAAACTAGCGGTGGAAAGCGGAAGAATGGCTTACGAAAGCGGTTTGCCTTTGCAGTCAGAAAGTGCAATTGCGAGCAGCCCGCTCACGGATTTCCTAAACCAGCAAATGCAATAGCCAAAGCATCACTTGCATCAAGAGCAGAGTTTTGAGTTTGAACACCGAGCAACCTGCTCATCATATTTGCTACCTGCTCCTTGCTCGCTGCACCATTACCCGTAACCGCCCTTTTAATTTCACGCGGGCTTCTTTCCGAAAATACCAAATCATATTTAAAACCGAGAGACATAATAGCTCCGCGTATATGCCCCAAAATTAGTGCGCTGTTTGCATTTTTTGCAAAAAAAGCTTTTTCCATACAAAAAGCAATTGGTTTGTATTTTACAATCAAATTTTCGAGTTCCTTGATTATATGCCCTATTCTAAAAATGAGTTCCGAATCTTTTTTTGGGCGAATAACTCCATATTCCAAAACATCAACCTTGTTGCCAGCTAAACTTAAAAAGGCAAAGCCAGTTGCATAACTGCCCGGGTCAATGCCCATCATAACAATTTGCTTCAAAAAATCTCCTTAGCTTGCGTTTAAAAAATCCACCGAGCTTTGCAAAGCCCCAGAAGTGGCCTCTAAAATAGAGTCTAATTTTTTTGGAGTAACTTTCAACAAAGAATAAATATCTGGTTCCAGAATAGGCATAGAACGATCGCATGGATGTCCAAGCTGCAAGCCTCTTGCCAAAACATCCGCCAATTTAACAAGAGCAACCATTCTAGTATGCTCACTTAATACGCTGATGTTTTTGTGGTGATTTATCATCACAGTTGCTATTTCTCTTGGCAGGTTCCATTTTCTATTTATCCAACTTGCTATATCAGTATGGCAAATTCCAAGCACTTCTTTTTCTGCATCTGCAAATAGGCAACCTTTTTTTGCGGCTATGTTCATGCAATTGGAAAAATCTTCTGGGGAACAAATAGCCAAAATAAGCTTGCCAATATCGTGCAAAATTCCAGCCACAAAAGCTTCTTCTTTTCTTTGAGCATAAAATGCCTCAGCTGCGAGCCTCGCTATTGCCCCTACCGCCGCCGAATGTTTCCAAAAGGCAGCGAGGTTAAATCCGTCTATTGGATTTTTTAAATTCAAGGCAGATAAAACGCCAGTTGTGAGCACCACGTTTTTTGTTGCATTAAAACCCAGAACCGCAATGGCGTGGGGAACAGTGTTTACCCTGCCGGCAAATCCATAAAATGCACTGTTGGCGAGTTTCAAAATTTTAGCGGCTATAACTTGGTCGCTAGATACAACCTGCCCAACATCTATAGCCGAGGTGTGCGGGTCAGACAACATTTTGTTTACCGTTAAATACACGCTGGGAATAGTGGGCAGCTCGCCCATATTCTTTACCAAAAATTCTATTCGGTTATTGTCTGCCACTTGATTCTCTGTACCTCAACAAGGCCTTGTAAATTTCCTGCATAAAATCACTATCAAGTTTTCCTTCAAATAATTTTTCCAATGGTATTTGTTGAATATCTCCTGCTTGCGCATCAGAGGTATTTTCTTTTGCTTCTCCCTGTTCTCCTTCTACGTTAACAGAATTAAAACCCATACGAGCGAGCCTATTTGCGAAAGCTTCTGTTAAAACCGCCCCTTTTCCCAAAACAACACCCCCGTGAGCATTTTTCAAGGGCTCCGCCAAAACCATACCGTCTTTTACGGATTTAATGTTGATTTGTTGCATAATGTATATGTAAATCTAGCAAATTACTTTTCCTTAAAATCAAATTTACAAATCAAATTTTCGGCTGTGAAACTAGGAGGCAAGGGGGGAGGTTTTGTTATTTGAACTGCTCTTACCGCAAGCCTGTCCCATATTCCACTTCCAGAAGATGAACGCAGTTTAACTTCGCTAATTTCACCATTTCTGGCTATTTCAAATTGTACGGTAGATTTTGTGCCTTTGGAAATTTCTGTTCCTGCGGGCGGATTGAAATTTCGATATAAAAGTTGTACAAGCGTATTGATAAAGGCTTGCATTTGCGGATCCATAATCACATCACTAAGGACTGTCAAAGCTGGCATATCCATATCTTTGCTTTTTATGTCGGAAGGCAAATCCATATCCATTGAATGTGATTTAGCTGGTTCTACTGGAACGTTTTTTGGTTCTGATTTAGCTTCCGTTTTAGGCTTGGGTTCTGGTTTGGCAACAGGTACAGGTACTGGTTTGGGCTCAGGCTTTAATTCTGGTTTGATTACAGGCTCAGGTTCTGCAATTGGCTCTGCAACTGGTTCTGGAGGCTTGGGAGCAGGCTTTGATGGAGCCGGTGGTGGTGCTAAATTTACCATTTCAAAAAAAGGTATGGGAGGCGGTTGTTCTTTTGCAGGTCTAAGCCATACTGCCACTAGCAATGAAGCTACAACAGCAAAATGGAATATGAGCGAAACCGCTATTATTGAGAAGTACTCGTTTTTCTCGTTGTAAAATTCTGAATACATTTGCTAAAATGCTCCGTTTAATCCAAACCTATGCTCGCTTCCTTGACCTTCAATTAACATACTATAAGAATAATCCAATGCAAAATTTTTAATTCTGTAGCCAGCACCTGCCGAGAACAAACGGTAGTAACCTGCCCTAGGCGATTTTTCGCTTTTATCAAAAATGGAACGCGTAAAGCGAGCAACATCTATAAGGTCTCTTTGCATACCAGCTCTCGCAAACACAGATTCAGAAAAGCGATATTCCAATCCTAGTTTGCCAGCTGCTGGCGAATAGCGTGGAGCGGCACATTCAAAAAGCCACACAAAGTTTTGGTCTAAACGCCAGAATGAGCTAACTGAAAGTTCAGATGCAAGGGCATAGCCATTAACACCGCCTTTCACGAATGGCCTAATTTGTCGCCCCAAATGCCGCCCTATAAATCCAAAGCCATAACGCGCAGAGTTTGAATTCCATAAAAATCCCCAGTCCATTGCAAGCCCCATACCTACCTGCGCATTTTCGGATTCTGATAACCTTTGCCACAAGTATCTGCCTGTTATTCCAAACTTAAAATGCGTGAGCGGAAATGCTGCTGTTATGGCATAATACTGGGCAATAGGATGGCTATAGCCGTCTGCTTTGGCATCTGAATCTAGATTTTCAACCTCGCCGTTATCAACAACTCCATAAGTATGCTGTATTCTTCCTTCTGTTTCACCTATTGAAAAGGGGTGCGAAAAAACCGCTATTCCCTGCCAGTCTGCCAAATCTCCGCTTTGCCCAGAAATGCCTGCTCCATAGCCAATCCCTTGCAATAAGGCTGGGTTCATTATGGCTGCCCCAAAATCCAAAGTTTGAAGTGCAGAGCCAGCACCTTCAAACGACACTGTACGCGGGCTTTGCAAAAGCATAGCCCATCCAAATACGTCCTGCGCTTCGTTCTTCTTTCCAAAATAAGCATAAGAAGAAACAAAGAATAAAAGCAACAACAACGTAAATATTCGCATAAGCAGGTAGAGTAATTTAGAAATTTTTAAGTAGTTGCTTCTAAATTTTCCAAAGATTCCTGTACATTCCGTTCTGTGCTTGTTAGTATGCTACGGCAGGTTTTTATTAAATCAGAAGCCTCTTTTACCAAATCAGCAAGCTCGTCTATACCCACATTGGAGCGATCAACATTTTCCAATATTTCTTCCAGCCTTTTAACAGCTTCGCTATACTTCATATTTGCGGAAGAACTCATATTGGGGGTAAGGTAGAAAATTACCTATCACTCAAAATCTCAAACATTGACTGATTGAAAAATATATTCTCCCTGCCTTGGCGGTAGATTTTTAGTATTTGTGCTGTTGTATTGTCTGTTCGCTTATAAGGGCTGCAAAGCAGGTGTAAATGCCTTGATACTGTTTGGCGGCTGATGGTCGGATTTTTTTGCAAATAATCTTCCATTCTGAAATACGGCGCGGAAAAAATTGTTTCAACCAAATCCAAAGAATATATCTTTGGAAAATAAGTTTGCAATTCGTCTTTGCATACCTTGCGCGCAGTTATGATTTTATCTATCAATTCACCAGTATCGCGAGCTGTTTGTTCAACTGCATCCAGCACGTACAAAATCCATTTTTCCCATTCGCCATCTGAAGTTACTTTTCTTAAGCCACTGTAATATTCCTCCTTGTGACCCAGAAAATATTTTGACAAGAATAAAATAGGGCGGTTCAATAATTTTTCCTGTACCAGCCAAAGAATATTTATAATGCGCCCCGTGCGCCCATTGCCGTCTGCAAACGGATGTATAGCTTCAAATTGATAGTGCATAACAGCTAATTTTATTAGGGGGTCAATTTCATCGTATTGTGGCAGATGTAAAAAATCTTCCAAATTTTTCAATTTATCGCGAATAACGTTTTCGCCGTTTGGCGGAGTATAAACAATTTCTCCTGTAACTGGATTTTTTAGAACCGTGCCCGGAATAGCGCGAATTCCAGCAGTATCTTTTTTTATTTCTTGCACGATATTTATGAAAATATTTGTGGAAAGAGGGCGCTCGCTTATCATTTTCATACCTCGCCACAAGGCTCGGTTATAGCTGCGAACTTCCTTGGTATTGGCATCTAGTTGAATTTCAGGGGTTACGCTGGCTTTGTACAATGAATCGGCGGTTGTCACAATATTTTCAATTTCCGAACTATCGCGGGCCTCGGTCAAAACTATGTTAGAAATCAAAATATCCTGATTAGTTAAATGATCTGCTTTGTTTTTAAGGTCTGCTAGGGCACGATTAGCAGCAATAGCTTTTCTTAAAATGGCTTTTGTTTCTATATCCGCAGATGGTGGTAAAAGAGCCAAATCGTTATTTGGAGCATAATTTGAGGTATTTTGCTCAATTTCGGTTTTTATATTTTTTGGCATATCTAGTAAATTAGATATTTTATGTTAAGTTTTTTCATTTTTTTTAACATATTTTGGGAACATATATCAAAATGATACACATTTTTGGAATATGTTAAGTTTTTTCATTTTTTTTAACATATTTTGGGAATATATATCAAAATGATACATATTTTTGGAATATGTTAAGTTTTTTCATTTTTTTTAACATATTATATTTATCACTAAAATTTTCTAAATTTCCACTCAATGTTTCAAATAAAAAATTTGCACGCTTCTTTGGCAGATGGCACAGAGATTCTGAAAGGATTGGACTTGTCCATTGGCAAAGGAGAAATCCACGCCATTATGGGTCCGAATGGTGCGGGCAAAAGTACGCTTTCCAAGGTTATAGCTGGGCATCCTGGCTACAAGGTAACGAATGGCAGCGTGGAATTTTTTGGCAAAAATTTACTTGAGCTTTCTGTCTCGGAGCGGGCAAATTCAGGATTCTTCATAGGGTTTCAATATCCATTGGAAATAGCAGGGCTTGGCAACGAGGAGTTTTTAAGAGCGGCCATAGATGCAAAGCACAAGGCTCTCAATTTGCCTAAACTTAGCGAAAATGAATTCAAAGAAAAAATGGCGAGCGCTATGCAGCTTTTGAAAATGGACTCTCGCTACAAGGAGCGTGGTTTAAATGAGGGTTTTAGCGGAGGCGAAAAAAAGAGAAACGAAATTTTACAAATGGCAATTTTAGAGCCAGCACTCTCTTTTTTAGACGAAACGGATTCTGGGCTGGATGTGGATGCTCTTAGAATTGTGGCTAACGGGATAAACAATTTGATGAATGCAGAGCGTTCTGTTGTTCTAATTACGCACTACCAACGCCTTCTGGATTATGCAAAGCCCCAATTTGTGCATATTTTGATAAATGGCAAAATAGCTAGGAGTGGAGGCTCGGAGCTAGCACTGGATGTGGAAAAAAGCGGTTACACCAATTAAACATTTACTATATTTACTTCCGATTATTAGTTTTAGGAGATTTAACAAATGAAATGGCTTTTAACATACATCACTTCTTCCATAGGAAAGAAGCAGATTATGGGTGCTACTGGTTGTGTTCTGGTGCTTTTCTTGCTGGGTCACATGGCTGGCAACCTTCAACTGCTCTTGCCCTCTGCGGCAGATGCTCAAGCGTCATACAATACGTATTCCGCGCTTTTAACCAAATCCAAGCTGTTCTTATATACCGTCGAAGGTAGCTTGGCAGTGATATTCATAATACATCTGTACTTGGCAATAACGCTAAAATTGCAGAACTACAAGGCTCGTGGTTCCGCTCGTTATGCTGTTGATACCCGCAAAGGCAAAAAACAGTTCCCCACATTTTGGATGATTTGGACCGGACTTTGCATTGTGACCTTTGTTGTTTGGCATATTTTAACCGTTCGCAACGGAATACACTATTATTATATAAACCCTGAAGTTGCAGATGGCAAGGTTGTCCGTGATATGTGGCTCACCACCGTTGAGGTTTTGGGCAATCCATTATTTGCTTTGTTTTACATAACGCTTATGGTGCTGCTAGGCTTTCATCTGTGGCATGCCATTTCCAGTGCGTTCCAAACTATGGGCATAAATCACCAAAAATGGACTCCCATAATAGATAAGCTCGCCATTGCATATTGCGTTGTTGTTGCAACTGGCTTTGCAATAACCGCAGCTTGTTCTTTTTATGTTGTAAACGTAAGCGAAGAGGCAAAGGCAATTATTGAGCAGGTAAAAAAAACTAGCTACCAAGAGGCTTTGAAAATTCTCTCCGAGCAACCAATTGAGGAGCAAAAGAAAAAAGCCCATATAATCGCAAAACACCCAGACAAAGCGAGCCTCATAGTTGAAAGAAGAGGACCAGCTTTTGGTGGCGAAAACCCACCCTCACCCGAAGATTTTATGAAATTCAAGGAAAAACACAGAAAGGATAAGAAAAAACGTCATCAAGACGGTGATAATCTACCACAGGAAGAAGATTCAGAAGGAGACGAGCTATGAAATTAGAATCCAATATTCCGGGCGGCCCAATTGCAGAAAAATGGACACGCCACAAATTCGAGCTTAAACTGGTAAATCCGGCTAACAAGCGCAAATTCACCGTGATAGTTGTTGGAACCGGCCTCGCTGGTGCCTCTGCTGCTGCCTCTCTTGGCGAACTTGGCTACAATGTAAAGAGCTTTTGTATTCAAGACTCTCCTCGCCGTGCACATTCAATTGCAGCTCAAGGCGGCATAAATGCAGCGCACAACTACCCAAACGATGGCGACTCAATTTACCGTCTCTTTTACGACACCGTTAAAGGCGGCGATTTCCGCGCTCGCGAAGCAAACGTTCACCGTTTGGCGGAGTGTTCAAACTTAATCATAAACCACTGCGTGGCTCAAGGCGTTCCCTTTGGCAGAGAATACGGCGGTCTTTTAGACAACCGCTCCTTTGGCGGCGCGCAAGTTAGCCGCACCTTCTATGCCCGTGGCCAAACAGGTCAGCAGCTTTTGCTCGGTGCTTATCAGTCTATGATGCGCCAAGTTGCAAAAGGTTCTGTTAAAATGTTTACACGCCGCGAAATGATGGATATAGTTCTTGTTGGCGGCAGAGCAAGAGGCATTGTAGTCAGAAACTTAATCTCTGGCGAATTGGAATGTCACGAAGCAGATGCCGTTTGTCTTGCAACAGGCGGTTATGGAAACGTGTTTTATCTTTCCACAAACGCAAAAGGCTCAAACGTGGGAGCAGCTTGGCGCGCACATAAAAAAGGTGCATTGTTTGCCAATCCCTGCTACACGCAAATTCACCCAACTTGCATTCCGGTAACAGGCGACCACCAGAGCAAGCTAACTTTGATGTCTGAATCCCTTAGAAACGATGGCAGGGTTTGGGTTCCGCGCAAAGCTGGCGATGTTCGCAGGCCAAGCGATATACCAGAAGCAGAGCGTTATTACTATTTAGAAGAGAAATATCCGAGCTTTGGAAACTTGGTGCCAAGAGATGTTGCAAGCCGCAATGCAAAAATGGTTTGCGATAACGGCCTTGGCGTTGGAACTTCCAAACGTGCTGTGTTTTTGGATTTTGGAGATGCCATTAAACGCATCGGCGAAAACGCAGTTAGCGCAAAATATGGAAATCTCTTTCAGATGTACGAAAAAATCACAGATGAGAATCCATACAAAACACCTATGCGCATTTATCCGGCAAGCCATTACACAATGGGTGGTTTGTGGGTTGACTACAATTTGCAAAGCACTATTCCGGGCTTGTTTGTTTTGGGAGAGGCAAACTTCTCTGACCACGGTGCAAACCGTTTGGGGGCATCTGCTCTTATGCAGGGCCTTGCAGACGGTTATTTTGTTATTCCATATACCCTTGGCGGTTATTTTGCTGGCAACAAGCTAGACAAAGTAAATTCTGCTCAGGCAGAATTCGTGGATGCTGCAAAAACCTCAAAAGCTCTCATTGACCGCTTGCTTTCCATAAACGGCAAAAAAACGGTCACCGAATTCCACAGGGAAATGGGGCACATTATGTGGGAAAATGTCGGAATGGGTCGCAATAAAGCTGGTCTTGAAAAAGCAATTTCCGCAATTCCGAACTTGCGCGATGAGTTCTGGAAAAACGTCAATGTTCTTGGAGAAAACGCTTCCTTTAACAAGAATTTGGAAGACGCTATGCGCGTTGCAGATTTCTTGGAATTTGGCGAGCTACTCGCAAAAGATGCCCTTTACAGAGAAGAATCGTGCGGCGGTCATTTCCGCGAAGAACACCAAACTCAAGATAACGAGGCAAAACGCAACGATGATGCTTTCTGCCACGTTGCCGCTTGGGAATGGAAGGGCGAAAATAAGCCACACGAACTAAACAAAGAAGAGTTACAATTTGAGAACGTACACCTTATGACAAGGAGCTACAAATGAGCGAAGAAAATATGAATCTCATTATAAAGGCTTGGAGGCAAAAAAATGCCCAGGCAAGAGGGAGTTTTGAAACCGTTAAACTGTCTAACGTTTCTCCAGATATGTCTTTTTTGGAGATGCTAGACATTATGAACGAACAGCTTATGAAAGAAGGCAGAGAAGCTTTTGCCTTTGACCACGATTGCCGCGAAGGCATTTGCGGTATGTGCTCGCTTGTGATTAACGGTATGCCTCACGGTCCAGACACTCTTGTAACCACCTGCCAGCTTCACATGCGCAAATTCCATGATGGCGATACCATAGTCATAGAACCGTGGCGTTCTGCTGCATTCCCTGTTATTAGGGACTGCGCGGTGAACAGAAGCGCATTTGACCGCATTATACAAGCAGGCGGTTTTGTGAGCATCAGCACCGGAAACGCACCTCCAGCAAACACGCTCCCTGTTCCAAAAGATGATGCAGACCGTGCTTTTGATGCGGCAGCCTGCATAGGTTGTGGAGCTTGTGTTGCGGCTTGCAAAAATGCTTCTGCAATGCTCTTTGTATCTGCAAAGGTGAGCCATCTTTCGTATTTGCCCCAAGGCAAGGTCGAAGCTCAAAAAAGAGTTCTCGCCATGGTACAGCAAATGGACAAAGAAGGCTTTGGAAACTGCACAAATCTCTTTGAGTGTCAGGCGGCCTGCCCAAAAGGTATTTCGGTTGAGTTCATAGCAAAAATGAACCGCGAATATATGTGCGCCACCGCCCTTTACGAAGAGAAAGTGTATTCTACAGATGCTTAGTCTAATTCCCGATTAGCTTAAACAACGCCGCCCTATATTCCTCGTCTGGTTCTTTTGTGAGAGCCAGCCTTGCTAAATAGCGGTAAATTGTGATTGTTTGCTCATTTGCTTCTTGCCCTCTTGCTTTAAATTCCGAATATTGGTAATTTTTTGCAAGATTTGCAACTAGCAATGAATCTGCTTTTTTGTTATCCATACCCAAATTCCTAACAAGCCCAATAAGCGGCATATCATCGGAAAATTCCTCATAGTCGTGTGGATTTGCCCCAATCATAAAATTAACGCTTTTACTGGGCCAATTATTCTCTATTATTTCCTTGATAAAATGCTCCCCATTCTCAACTATATTCAAATCTGGATAATTTTTCAAAACCTGCTCCCTATACCAATCGCTATAAGAAAGGCTTTCATTTATTACAACAACATCTGTTCTGTGTTTTTCCACCATTTGAATATACCACAGAGGGAATGTGTCGTTATCGCCATAAGTTACGAGAATACCGTTTTGCGGAATGCTATTTAAAATATTTATGGCAAAATCCCTTGCGATAAAATCTTGAGAGCGGTTATGTGAACTGAAATTGCTCAAAAAAGGCACAAGCCACGCAAATGCAAGCCCATAAGCAGCAATTTTTTTCCCTTTTTCAGAGTTCATTCTTCTAATCCCAGTACCACACGCCACAGCTGCCATTATGGCAAAAAACAAAAATGCAGGCGTGAAAAAATAATCCCTGTTTCGCACTTCTCTATGAACTATTCGTGGCAACTCTATCATTTCTTTTCCCTGTTCTTCCAAAATGTCTTGCCACGCAAAAAAAGTTTTTAAACCTTTTGCCTTGGGCGCATTATTTACCCACGCTTCCCGCATAGATATCGGCAATGCCTTGTAAAAAGAGAACTGTATATCCAGTTCGTTTATGTTCGGTAAATTTGGAATTGAATCGGGAACAAATTTTCTTAACTCCTTGATACTGGTATTCCAGTGTTTTGCATTGTAGCTATCTGTTCTTGTGCCGTCTGCCAAATTTAAATACAATGTGAGACCAACAGAACTCAGCAAAAACATAAAGACAATTAAAAGAACGTTTGGGTTTTTTCTGCAAAGCCACACTCCTGCAAACACCGCTATAAGCAAAAATTCAAAAATTATGCGATGAAAAAATTGAAATTTTCCAAGCGAACCTTCTCCCCAAACACCTGGATTTTGCGCACCCAAAGGAGCTGGCAGCCATTGGTTTAAATGATAACCCAAATATCCTATGTTTTCAGAAAATCCGAGTTGATTTGCAAGCGAACCTCTGCGATACAAAGCCCGCTCAAACATATTCATATTTCCATATTGCTTTCTGCCAAGAACTTCCAAAAAATTTTCCAATTCTGCAGGATTATTCTCATTCAAGATAGGTTCTGTAGAAGAACGAATTGGCAGGTAAAGCTGAGAAGAAAATCCCAAAACGATTAAAAATGCAGCCGCAAAAAAGAACTTAATTGGAAATTTTATTCTCCTAATCAAAACAAAAAGAAAAATTGCAGGCAATGGCAACAAACAAAAAGTGTGAAACCCAAGACTTAAAAAGGCTATGTATATAATAAAAAGCAAATATTTATTGTTATCTGTTTCCTTCCATTTTAGAGTTGCCCATATTTGCAACATTATTATGCACATTGAAATGCCATAAGCACCAGCTTCTACTGCATTGAACCAAAAAGTATCGCCAAAAAGAGAAATTGAGGCGGCAAAAAAAGCGAGCAAGTCGGAGCTTTTCTTTGGCAAAATTTTCTTTGTTATTTCAAAAATGAACAGGCAGCATAAAATTGAACTTATAGCACTCATTAAATTTACCGCAAAGGCAGGCCCTTTTAGCCAACCAAAGAGCAAAATAAAAACCCTGCCGAGCATAACAAAAAGCGGATTTCCAGGCGGATGCGGAATACCAAGAACACTCGCGGCTGCAATATATTCCCCGCAATCCCAAAAACTTAGTGAACGGGCAAGTGTAAGCCCATAGCCAATGAGGCCAAGCAAAATGATAGCTATGCGGTAAACCATTTTTTAGCCAGATGTTCCCATTTTTCTTTTTCCATTCTCAGTTTTTCCAAGGACTCATAATCTGCCTTGCTATTATCTCTGTGTTCGCAAAGTGTGCGATAGCCTTGTTCCAGTTTTTGCTGTTTTTCGCTGGGAAATTTTTGAGAAAATTCTTCCAAGGCTTTGAAAATTGTGTCATCGCTATAAAGCCTTAAAATTCCCTTTACATACGTTTTTTCCGTTTGAGGTTCTTCTTTGAATTCCAAGGGAACTATGGAGTCAAGCCAAGCAGCTTGCTTAAAAAAAACATCATCGTCTTGCGCAATGTTTTTTGCTCTCTCAAGTGGGTATTCCGTAGCTGGGATAGTTAAATTTTGCTCTTTGGCAAAATCTTTCAATTTTTGCAAAGCGTATTCGTTTGAGTTTTCCAGCAGGTTTTCTTTTAATATGGCAAGCGAAAGAGCAGGATTTTCAAGCGGCAAATGATAACGCCGACTTGCTCGATGTTTGGCCCCAGCCGTAGCTACAATGAGGGCAATAGCTAAAAAAGTTATAAACCAAGCCATAATTAATTAACATATTTTTTTACTAATTCATCTAATGTTTCGCAAGAGATTAACTCCATTTGAGCAGCCATAGCTGCGGAGCGTGTTCTATCGCTACCTTTCAATTCAGGAACTCTAAAACACAGATTATTTTCCATTTCTGGTTTTGTATCGGATGGGATTGTTATTTTGAATAGTTTATAGCGTTCTCTTTTTTCGTTGTAAAATTCTTTGTAATCCATTGTGTTTTGAATTTTTGCAAGTCGCTTTGAATCGCTGAACGTAATACCAGAAATATGTTCCGAATTTAGCGAAACTGGATGGGTATTAGGGAAACGGATTTCAATTTTGTCGCCGTTTTTTACAATTGATGCCTGATTTGGATTTATCAAATATCTTTGCATTGGCACATTACGGTAAGCCTGATATCGCGCTGGCTTTACCCCGCAGGTTTCGCGCATACCTTTGTCAACATTAAAATCCACATTCTGACATATATCGGGCATATCTACTGGAATGTAAAGAGCCTCTTTTCCGCTTTTGGAATCACTACTGCTGCAAGCATAAAAAAAGAGAGCCGTCGCTACAAAAAATAAATAGTTTTTCATAACGATAATGTAGAAAATTTGTAAAATGCGTCTCGTTCTACGGGAACAAGCCCTTGATGCTTTATCAGTTCCTGCAAACGAGTAGCATTTATTTCATTTGGGCTGTTTGCTCCTGCAGAATGTGAAATTTTTTCTTCCATCACCGTGCCATCCAAATCTGAGGCTCCAGAGTGCAGAGCTTTTAAAGCTGTTTCTATGCCGAGCTGCACCCAATAGGCTTTTATGTGAGGGATATTATCTAAAAAAAGCCTTGAAACAGCTATTGTCTTTAAAATATCTTCTTCGCTAGTTCTGGTTTTGACTTGCCTGCCAAGGGCATTGTTCTGAGGCAAAAACACAAGTGGCAAAAAAGCTAAAAAGCCGCCAGTTTCGCTTTGCAAATCGCGCAGCATAGATAAATGCTTAACCCTGTGTTCTATGCTTTCTATATGCCCAAAGAGCATAGTTGCATTTGTTGGAATTCCCAGTTTATGCGCAGCCCTATGAACTGCGAGCCATTCCTCTCCACTTTCTTTTTGTCTGCAAATTTTCTCTCTTATTTCTGGAACTAAAATTTCTGCCCCACCACCTGGCATTGTGTCTAAACCTGCTTCTTTTAACTCCGCCAAAATGCTTTCTACACTTCTGTTTTCCTGTTTTGCAAAGTGGCAAATTTCCACAGCGGTAAAGCATTTCAAATTCACGCTTGGAAAATTTTTCCTAAGCATTTTAAGCATATCTGCGTAATAAGAAAAAGGATTGTCTGGGTGAAGCCCTCCAACTATGTGCAATTCTTTTGCACCTAAGTTTACTGCTTCTTTTGCCTTTTCAGAAATTTCTTCCAAACTCATATTATAAGCAAGAGGAGAATTCTTTTTTATTTTTGAAAATGCGCAAAAACTGCAATGCAGTCGGCACACATTTGTATAGTTTATTTGCCTATTACAAACCCAAAAAACATTTTTGCCGTGGAGTTCTTCTTTAAAATCATTTGCTAATGTTGCCAATTCTTGAAAAGGCAAGTTAAAGAGTTCAATGGCTTGAGTGGTAGAGAGGCTCATTAATTTAGTGGGAAATATAGTAAATGACATATATTGCTTTTAAATTTGACAACCTTTGGATAATTTTCTATATTAACCACAAAGTCTGGACGATTAGCTCAGTTGGTTAGAGTATTACCTTGACATGGAAATGAAAAAACGCTAAAATTCGTCAAAAATCGCTGTTTTATGGCTTTACTGATAAATTACTGATAAAACATTGGGCTGGGCGAGGGGTATTTTTTATAGAGCCTATAGGCAAAGGTCAAACTCGCTTTTTCCTGCTTATATATACAGAATCCGTATGGGCTTCCAGCATAAAGACATACATTACTCCACAGGTTCAAGTTGCCTAACGCCGTTCCGTTAGAATATCATTCTGTTTTCCTAAAATATTATTTTGCCTTTCTAAAATCTCATTTTGCCTTTCTAGAAGCCATTTTATTTCATATATATTATCTTCTAAAATCTTATTCTGTTTTTCCAAAAGTTTTTTGATTTCGCCTATGTTTTCTTTTGCGGTATCTCCAACAAATAACCGCAAAAAGAACATAATGCCGTAGGCAATAAGTATGCCTATCACTATATGTATAGAAATTGGGGGAAGTATGGTATATATTCTATATAGCACTGGATAAATAAAAACAAATGCTCCTACCGCTAGACCGCCAACTATAATCCAAAATATAAGTTGTAGAATGAACTCTTTAGCATCTTTAGTGAAGTTCTTATCTGGTTTAAAAAAATCTTTCAGGCTCATATCCATTACTCCTTATTGCTTATCCTGTAGGTCAAATGCGCGGCTTCGTTCTACAGGTATATTATAGCCACTGTCTTTCAAATACTTTTCAACTGCTTTTACATCTTCATCGTTACAAGCAGGAGCAAGCATTATGGAAGATATTATATTTTTATCTTCAAAATATTCATAGTGACATCTTATGATTTTATTTTCATAAAATTCAATTTCATTTTTCGTTTCTGTATTGTATAATATAAACCTTAATTCTTTCTCGCCTTTCCAAGCATTGTGTTTGAAAAGAGGAGGAAACATACTCCAAAAAACATCTAAAAAATTAAGATTTTCAATAGAACTACAAATTTTATAACTCGCTTCCAAAAATTGAACTATAGTGTTTAAAGTATTACGCTTAACGTCTAATGAATTTACATATAAAACATCTTCCATAACTGTATAAAATGAATTTGCGATATTCTCCATTGATATAAGTTCATTTTTTAATAAATCTTTTTTTAATCCTATTGCAATTCCGTCTTTCCCTGCATATTCTTTGCTCCAAAAAGTAAATGAATTTTTTAAATAAGTTGTAGAAAACATATAGCAGTCAAATTCGTTTTTATTTGTATTTTGTTCGTTTAGAGCTTCTTTAATGGCATTTTCTTTTAACATATTCAATATATCGTCTTTTTTATCTTTGTAGATTTCTTTTAAAATTAAACATTCTGAGGGGTCATTTGTAAATTTTGAGTGCGTAAAACGAATTTTAATATTATCTGGCGTTAGTATCTTTTCCAAAACTCCCATTTTTGTATAATGCCAAACGATATTTTCATCTTCATTGTATTCTAAGAGATAGTATAAATCTCTCACAAATAAATGGCTTGTTTTAAGTTTACGCGAAGCCATCAAAATCATATTTTTTGCACTTCTATCTAAATTCAAATTATGGATTTTTTCAAGCCAGTCCGTTTCTTTTTTCATTTTTTCTTTATCTTCCATAAGTTACCTCTAAATATAATCCTTAATCAATCTATTAACGTCACAATCATATAATTCAACGCTTGTCGCGCCACAACCTCTTAGAATTTCCGTAGCTTCTAAAACTCTATCATTGGATAACCCAAAGGCAGTTCCCCGAATATGCTTTCCATTTAAAATATTACTCCCCTCCTCAATGCCAAGGGTTTTCAAATTTTCAAGTAAATACCCAAAACCCAAGAAAAATATTCTTTCACATCTGCTTATATATTCCATTACTCTTAGTTTCTTATATTGATTATTTGTATTATCCCATACAGTTTCAAGATTTTTTGGAACAGAATTATCTATTCGCTCAGTGCCAAATTCTATGGAATCTAAAGTTCCTAAATATCCATACATATGAATTATATTACCACTAGAATTTATTTCTTCTATAGCAAGATTATTATCATCTCTTTTTGTTATAGTTAAGTATCTGAAAATTATATGTTCAAAAACTCTATCGTAATTAAATGTTAAAAATTTTGATTTAACGAAATTAACTGGAAACCCGTCTTCATTTCTATCTAAATAATTACATAAAAACCCAATCCAGCCATAATCCATTTTTTTATCTTTATTTTCAGTTTCAATTTTTCTAAAGTTTTGTTCATAATACAATATAATCGCAGCGATAACTCTTTTAATAGCAAAATTGTATTCATAACCTTGGTCCGTTCTATTCCTAATAAAATCATCTATGGATTCCATTGAAAATGCCTTCATCTCTTCTATAATTTTTCTTAAAAGTTTTAAATCAATTAAATTTTCTCCTTTATTACCATCTTTAAGTCTTAAAGTTGTTCCAAGTACTTTTTTCTTAAATTCGCCATCTATAAATAATCTTTCTATTTTTTCAACTAATTCTTTACCACAAGGAAATCCATAAGGAACACTAGCACCAGCACCGATTATGAATAAGTCGCTCATACATTTCCATTCCTAATTAACCCATTAAGTCCTAACCGCACTATTTTAACCGCTTCTTCTTCCGTAAAGTTTAAATTTCTATCCAAGCCAGCACCAGCCAAATAATCTGCAATTATTTTATCTTTAAGCGTTTTACTAGCTTCTTCACCGAATAACTCCTCTATAGTTATTCCAAGTTCTATAAGTTTTGGAATTTTATCCCAGCCTACATTAGATTTATTTTCGGGGCTTACATACATACTTATAGTGGAATCCCCAACCCCCAATTCTTTAGCTAAATCCGTTTGGGATATTTTTATACGATTTATGAAGCCTAAGATGTTAATTTTTTCCATAATAAAAACCGCCTTTTTAGCTTAATTTCGGCATTTTTCAAAAAAAATGAACTTTTTTAACATTTTTTTCATTTTTTTTGCACTTTTTTCATAATTATTTATTATATTTACATTATGGTTGAAGAAAAGTCCAACAATAATGAACGAGTGCAGGTAGCAATAACGCAACCCGCTTTTAAGCTAATTGAGCTTGAACGCGAGCAAATTTTCAAAAAAACAGGTGTAACTAAGCCTCGTTATGAGATAGCAAGCGAAGCCATCATAAAAGCGTATGGGGGGAAAGATGGAAACGCTTAACCTTATACTTTTGGCAATATCTTATGCGCTTATTCTCCTTCTTTTTTTTAGAAAAAAGAAAGTTAGTAGGAAAATTGAAGTGCTTTTAAAAGAACTTATAAAATCAGAAGAACGAATTAGTTCAACCCATAAATATACAGAAGCCTTAGAACTCCTTTTCAAAGAGTGTAAGCTAGGTAGAGAATCAGCGTTAAACAGTTGGAAGCAAATATTTGGTTTTGACTACCAAGGGAGGAAATATGGGTAAGATACTGAATAAGACGGATAAGTTAAATGAGTTAGAAGAGCTCGTGCACCGTGACAAAATGCTATTGGGATATGTCGGTGAGATTCTTGTGGATATCCATCGTCTTAACACTAAAGGCGATTGCTCGCAAAATGGATTACTAGGCAAGCTGTCAAAGTACGCGGATTTTTTGGAAAAAAGAAAGGAAGGCAATAAAGAATCTTTGACTTTATACGGGGCATTTTATTCTGGGGCTTGTTGGAAAAGTTGGGAAGAAATTAAAAGGCGTTTGCTTTTAGATGATTCTGGCGAATCAAGAGATATGCCAGACTGCCCAATAATAGAGACGGTTATAGAATTAAAAAGAGAGATTGGTCTTTTAAAAGAAAACCACCCAAAGGGTAAGGAGTGAGTATGAAAACGGAAGATGAGCTAACTAAGCTAACTGCAATTATGAACCAAACGGAATTTAAAATAGATAGCGAATATAAAATTCCAAAAGTATTCAATTGCCCTATATGCGGGGAAAAATTAGAGTTATTTAACGGCAATGTTTTTATTACAAAATCAAATGGAGATTACTATAAAGGAAAGGTGTGTACTAAATGCAATTACGAAGTTCGGTTTAGAATAAAGGAATGGATGTATAGGAAAATTAATGATATATGGGGGGGGAAAAAGATGACGATGGGGGGGCAAAATGAAATTTTTAATACCATTATTATTTATCGCTTTAATTGGCTGTGAACGAACAGAATATATAGTAAGAAGCGATAAAGACTGCTTTATATGGAGATATAAAGGCGTTTTTACAACAGAAAAAGAAATAACTGGCTATTGCTATAAAGAGCGGCAAACCCAATGCGCGGAGGCACACAATGAATAACGTCAAAACCAAAATAATAAAATCCAAAACGCTCTATATACCCATAGAACCCGAAAGGGCGGTGGAACTGCTCAAATGCGTGGATAGCTCCGCAGGCAAGGCGTTCAAGGAAATGATTTTTGAGATAGTAGCGAAAACGCTGGGAGGTTTAGCAAAATGAATGAGCTAATAGACATAAGAGAAAGATATATCTTGAACACTAGCGATTGCCAAAGTTTTCTTAATGCAATAGATTTATTGACGGAAGAAATTGCAAGAATAAGAGCCACAAACCCCACAGATAAAATAGACCAGCGGCTAAAACTCATATCAATAGAGGCGGCAGAGGAAGTGCTAGCTTCTATTGACGAGAATTTTAAAAAGCGGTGCAAGGCACAAATAAGAAGAAGGCTGAACATCAACAAAACTTTTGACGAAAAGGGCTTTATTCATAATATCCCCGACCGCACTTGCGAAACGTGCAAATTCTTCCATAAATATGAGCACGAGGTAAACAATGGGCATTGCAAAAGACAGGGCTTTGAACCTACCAAAGCAAGCGACTACTGCACATCGTACAAACAGAAGGAGGCAGCGCAATGAGCGAAGAATCCTTTATTGCCAAACTTGACCGCGACAAGCTCGTGGAAGAAATAAGCGCGAGGGTGCGCAAGGACATATACGTTATGTTCGCCCCTATCCGCTGGGTATCGGCAAAGGACTACCGCAAATACTACGGAATAAATGCGGTTGCTTTATGGCGCAAACTAGGCAAGCTGGAGTATCACAAAGCGGTTAGCGGCAAAGGCAAAGGCGCAAGGTATGACAGGTTCTTCAACCCATTCACGCTAAAGCGAGAATAGAAAAACTGGCTTGTGGGATTTACGCTGCTTCGTTGCCCGCAAGCCTTCAACCTCAACGAAGCGGCAAAACGGAGCAGATATGAGCAACACAACAACGGCTGTGGCAACGCAGCAAACGCAGAGCGGCAATTCGCTTGTCCCAATAAACGAGATAATCCAAGCTGCTGAGATAGTAGCCAAAAGCGGGTTATTCGGAGTAAAAAATAAAGAGGAAGCTGCAACGCTTATGATGGTGGCACAGGCTGAGGGCAGCCACATAATGACGGCAATGCGTGAGTTCCACGTAATTGACGGCAAGCCCTCATTGAAAGCCGATGCCATACTAGCCCGCTTTCAAAAGGCAGGCGGTTCTATAGAATGGTTAGAGCGAAATGATAAATGCTGCAAGGCTAAATTTTTTCACCCGCAAGGCGGAAAAATTGAAGTTGAATGGACTTGGGAAATGGCGGATAAAGCTGGATTTTCTTGGTCATACAAAAAGCAATGGAATAAAGAAGCTAATAAAATGGTTTTTATTTACGATGAAAATAAAAACAAAATCAAAGAGTATAAAGACAACTGGCAAAAGATACCACGCCAAATGCTGGCAGCTCGCGTAGTTAGCGAAGGAGTTAGAGCTGTTTGCGCTGGCTGTTTGAACGGTTTTTACACACCGGAAGAAGTGCAGGACTTTGCAGACAAAGAACCGCTAAAGGCAGAAGCGGAAGTAATAACCGATGCCAAAGAGACCCCGAAGCCAGAGCAAAAGCAACCGGAAATCAGGCTGAACCTAGAAGGCACGCCCCCCCCTGCACAGCACCAAGCACCGAACCTTAGCGAGTATGAGACGCAGGCTATCTGCGAGTTCATTAAATCTTTGCCAGATAGAGCAAAGGCAATGAATGTAGTGAAAAAGTTCTGCGACCCGAAAAACATAAGGACTTTAAGCAACGCGCAAGCCGACAAGCTCATTGCCGAACTGAAAGCGGAATTTGGCGTTACCTATGATTTTGAATGGAGGGACTTCTAATGAGCGAGGAAACCAAAGAGAACGCGCTTGTGGCACTTGCCACAGACCCGACCGCAATACTAGGCGATGGGGTTAATGGCAACGAGCCTATATTCAACGTAGCCCTAATGACCGAGCTAGGCAACAGCGAGCTTATGAAATTACAAGGCTTGCCGAACTTTGACCTTACTAGCGAGAATGGAAGAAAAGCACTTAGAGCTGCCGTCAAGCCTGTGAAGCAAACATTCGCGGATTTTGAGAAGAACATCAAAATCGTGAAAAAGGCATTCGGCGACATTCCCAAAAAATGCGATGCGGTATCAAAGGCGATGCGGGATTTGAGCGAACCAGCGATAGAGAAAGTTCTTGCCCCGCTGGAAGAATTGACGGAGCAGGAAAAAATCGTACTGAAATGGTGGAAGAAGGAAGGCATACCCCACACCAAATACGAGCTTGAAAACGGCTTGCGGCAGCTTGTGGATATGAAGCCCAGCCCTTATTCAAGCGATGCTGAAATTGCCGACTTCAACCAGCACAAAGCCGCTTACGTTGCGGAGTGGGAGAAGTGCCTGAACCGCATATACTTGGAAGAACAGGCACAGAGAGATGCCGAGCAAAAACGCCGTGAAGAAGACGAGCGTTTGCGCAAGGAGCGCGAGCAGCTGGAAGCGGAAGCAAAGAAGCAACGCGAGGCACAGGCGGCAATAGAAGCGGAGCAGAGGCGTTTGGCGCAGGAGCAGGCGGAACTGGAGCGACAAAAGCAACAAGCACAGCAGGCGGCGGTAAATCCGCCACTTAACAGCACGGAGACAAAACCAACTGCTGGAGGCGGTGCGCCGTCTGCTTTGAGCGAGGAAGCGAAAAGGGAAATGCGGAGAGAGGCGGTTGAAATTCTAGCAGGCTTTATGATGGGTCAGCTCGTAATGAATACCCCTCTGAAAGACCCAAAGGATTGGGCTAGGTATGTCTGCGAAAAGATTTACAAAAACGAAATCCCGCACGTGAGGTTCTACTATGAAAATAACTAAGAACCTTGCAAGAACGCTGAAAAACTGCCTCGGCAAAGACTGGCGGCAGAAAGTGAGGGATTTAGACTTCCGCTATGTGAATTTCCGCGGTGCGGATTTCAGCGGTGCGGATTTCCGCGGTGCCAACTTCGGCGGTGCCTACTTCGGCGGTGCCAACTTCCGCGGTGCCAACTTCCGCGGTGCCAACTTCGGCGGTGCCTACTTCGGCGGTGCCAACTTCGGCGGTGCCTACTTCGGCGATGCCAACTTCGGCGGTGCCAACTTCGGCGGTGCCAACTTCCGCGATGCCTACTTCGGCGATGCCAACTTCGGCGATGCCTACTTCGGCGGTGCCAACTTCCGCGATGCCAACTTCGGCGGTGCCAACTTCCGCGATGCCAACTTTGATAACTACGAAAAAATCCATTTAATTGCTCTGGCAAATGCCTGTATCTATCCACTAAACATAACTCTGCAAATTTTGAAGGAAGCCAAAGAGAAAACTGAGGCATGGAAGCAGAACAAGACGCCAATCCCGCGCAAATGCGATGACTACGATGCTTGTGAGAGCGGCTGGAAAAAAGCATTCGGCTCGGAAGACTACGTCATAACTGACAACGAGCTACACGCCTTCTGGTTCTTCTGCTGGAGTGATAATGACTAAGCTACTCATTGTCCTAGGCATCGCCGTAGCTCTGCTGCTCATGTGGCACGAGCTATGGCTCCACGTGGCTATATTCGCAACGTGCTACACGAGCTTCCTGCGGGTTTGGCACGTGGAGCAGAAGAACCAGAGAGGCATAAGGCACATAAACATTATGCTCAAATCGCTGAGGGGTATAAGGAGAGCGCATAGGAGGGGCTATGGGACGTAAGCGCATATACAAAACGCCGCAGGCAAAAAAGCTGGCTAATGCCATTGCTCAAAAGCGGTGGCGTGCCGCCAATCCCGAAAAGGTTATAGCAAGCAATTTAAAGCAAAGGAAAGCCCTCTGCGCGGCAAAAGGGCTTGAATACAAGCCGAGAGCCAGCCGACCCCTCGCAACAAGCGAAATAGAGGCTAAAATCGCGAATTTGGAAGTAGAGAACAAGCGGCTCAATGGCAGGATAAACGATATTATGGACGACCACGAGGAGCTTTTGAAAGAGCATAAAAAGCTAATGGATTTGCAAAGATTTGGAGGCAAGCAATGACCAAAGAGCAACGCAACGAGTATATGAAAGATTACCGCAAGGCGGAATGTTTACAAAAAAATGTAAACAAGCTGCTTGCTTTGGTCATTGCTTTTTGCGATTTTTATTTACAGAAAAATGTAAACACTTTACACGAAAATGTAAACAAGACTTTAAAAAGTTTACATAATTGCGTAAACTTGCTGGAGAATTGTTTACAAAAAAATGTAAAAAGTTTACACGAAAATGTAAATGATTTACAAAAAAATGTAAACGCAAACCGCGAAAACGGCTCAAAAACCGCGTTTTCTGCCATTTCTGGCGAAAATTCCGACCGTCTTGGGGAAAGGGGGGGTAGGGGGGGGATTGGGGACATAGAGCAATGTAACCGTACAAGTAACTGTACCGAATATGATGTTAAACGTACCATTTATTTAAAAGAAAAAAATACAAAAAAAAGAAAAGAAAATTTACAAAAAAATGTAAACAGTTCACAAAAAAATGTAAAACCTTATTCGGAGGATTTTGAAAAGGTTTGGAGCTTTTACCCACGCCACGAGGGAACTAGCAAAATCAAGGCTTGGGAGGCATGGCAAAAGCAAGCAATGCCCGAACTGAATTTTCTGCTTGCTGTTTTGTTCTTTGAAAAGGACAAAGAGCAATGGCAAGACGAGACGAAAATCCCGCATTTATCCACGTGGATAAACCAGCGGCGTTGGGAAGGCTACACTGAGGCAAAAGTAAGGGCGAGTATAAAATACCGCGAGCTATGTGGAACTAAACAGGCTTGCACTACGCCAGCAAAAATAGATGAAGAAAAAGAAGCACGTGAAAAAATCGCAAAGCAGAACCAAAGATTGAAGGAAATAATCGGCAACCAAAAAATAAAACTGCCAACGGTAAAAGAATGGCGGTCTATGCCAAGCGGAGAAAGGATAGAGCTTGCAAAAAAATACGAGGGCTATAGCTTTGACGAGGTTAGCTCGGCGGTATTCTACAAAGATTTAGACGTGGAGGAAGTATGACATGGAAACGTATGACATGGAAACACGACGACCTATGGTGCGAGTGTGGCGGGGCTACAGTGGAAACAGTAGGGGGCACAGAGGTTTACGAATGCCTATCCTGCGGCAAGGTGTGGCGGTATGTAGAGAACATAGACGACTTTGTGGAGGTGCAAAATGATGGTACAATATGAATTTGGCAGCAATGCTACGCCATGCGAACTAGCTTGTGCTATTAACGAATGTGTTGATGTCATAAACCAACTTGAAAGACGCATTCGGACTTTAGAAAATATGCACGATGATAAATCGGAGGTGCAAAATGCAGACTAGCAAAATTCAAGGGCAAAAGCTACGCCAAATACTATTCACAACGGACATGGTTCGTGCTATCCTTGACGGTCGCAAAACGCAGACCCGCCGCATAAAATACAAGTGCGAGGTGGGCGATGTGCTGTGGGTTAGGGAGACGTTCGGATATTTAGGCGCAGGAAAAGATGTTGTGTATAAGGCTGATTGCAATAATTTTGGAAGTGGCAAAAAATGGCTATCCCCTTACCACATGACCCGAAAAGCCTGCCGCCTGTTTCTGCAAGTGGAAGCGGTGAGAGAGGAGAGATTGCAAGTTATCAATCCAAATGATATTTTAAATGAGGGCGTTGTTTTTGATGAATATATCAAAGCAAGGGAAGAAGAAGAGTATAGCGAATCAAATCCTATTTCTCAAGAAATTTACGATAAATTGTTTGGCAAATTCATTGACTTATGGGACAGCATCAACGCAAAGCGTGGCTACGGCTGGGATAGCAACCCTATTGTGAAAGTGATTGAGTTCAGGGTATTGAAAGATTTTTGCGTGGAGGATAACTTATGTGGCTAGAGTGCGATAACAACAATTTAATTAACACAGAGGCAATGTCCTTATTCTACATAATTAAAGATAATGATATGTGGAAAATAAAATGTTGCGAAACATTATTTGAAACATGTCATACTTTTTTTTCGCATGAAAGTCAAACGGAAACGCAAAAGAAATTTACAGAGCTTAAAAAGATTTTAAAAGCGAGGGAATTATGATATACATTGACAAAGACGGCACTATCATAGATTTCTACGGCACGGCAGAAAAGCACTTTGGCATAAAGCTGGAGCATAATGTGTTCGGCGTGTGGAAGTGGGGCGAGCCTATAACCCCCGAACAGTTCTACGCGGTAGCAGAGCCGCAGCCGTGGTTTGATAAATTGCTAGATATTTTTCACGCTGAAAAAGTAAAATTCCTTACAAAGGATTATGCAGATATAAAGACTGAATGGCTTATCAGGCACGGTTGCGCAGATGTAGCAATAGAAGCCTCTGACAAGTCCGTTCACTGCGAGCATCCAATGGATTTGCTCATAGACGACAACGCCGCAGAGTGCCAGCGGTGGCGCGACCACGGCGGCATAGCATACCACTTTGACCTCGCAGACCCCGACCCGTTTGGGAAGTTCCTTGCGTGGTGGAGGCTAGAGAGATGAGAATAGAAACACCGCAGGAATTAGAGGCTCATAGAAAGAAGATGGAAGAACTCAATAGAAAAAAAGCGCGTTTGCATTGGGGTACTTATTATTCAAAAAATAAGGATAAAATCTCTGTAAAAAAACATAAATACTATTTAGAACATAAGGACAATAAAGAATATAAAGAGAAAATTAAAGCTAATAGAAAAAAATGGTATTCAGTGCCAAAAAATAGAATTAAGCAGATTGAACGAGTAATGGCAAGATATAAAAAACTCAAGGAGATACTATGATTTACAGTTATTTAAATGGTGGAGGCTGGGAAAATGAATTACAAAAAAGAAATAAAACGCTTGCTCTCAGAACCTTTTTTAAAAGGATATAAAATGTCGTTCCATACAAAATTACAGCTATTTCTATTTGCTTTGAAAACACCTTTCAGAAATTTAAAACTTTTGCCTGAGATTTTAAAAGGTAAAATGGAATGGGTGGTTATTCGCGAGCTTTTAGTTTTACCAATATATTGGTCATTGTGTTATTTTTATTATCTGCCTAATAGATATTACTCCGCAAAGGCAGGGTATTTACTTACTATAAAAAAATATATGAGTACTGAAATAAAAATAGTAGAATTAAGATACCCAAAATGGTGGGAGTTTGAGAAATGATAAAAGCAACCCTAACTCGCAAATGGAAGCAAGAGAAGCAAACGCTCGGCACGTTTGAGCTATACGCCGACAACAGCAGAAACCGCATATTCCATTGCTACACCTGCGAAGACCCAGTTAGAGGCAACGGCGACCCTAGCACAGTAGCGGAGTGGAAAGTAAAAGGCGACACCGCTATTCCATATGGCACATACAAAGTCCGCAAGACAATGTCCCCCCGCTTCAAGCGAATGATGTGGGAACTGCAGAACGTAGCGGGCTTCGCTGGCATACGCATACACGCAGGCAACACGGCACAGGACACCGATGGCTGCATATTGCTTGGAAGGCACATCAACGGCGACTACACGGGCGTAGCGCAGTCCAAAGCGGCTATAGCGGAGTTTGAGGCTATACTTGCGAACATGGGTAATCCTGAGTTTGAATTGGAGGTGGTATGAGGCAAATAGAATTTAGAGCGCGGTGGAGAGACAATTTAAAAGTTATACCCGACTTCTGCAAGGAGCTGAGGATTACCGCTCTCAATGACGAGGATTTCATCGTTGAGCAATTCACAGGCTTGACTGACAAAAACGGAGTTAAAATCTTTGAGGGGGATATATTGCGAAACCCACCAAAAACCCAATGGGAAGAAGAAAACTATGTAGCTTTTGAGGTTTTTTGGCACGACAATAACCACGCCGAACATCATATAGGGTGGCAATTCAACAGACTGCATTTTCATGGTAGCGTTGGCGGCTACAATATGCACGAAAGATTTATTCCAAAATATGCAGAGCAAATGGTGGTGATAGGAAATATCCACGATGAGAGAGCTTTTGAAACTGGAGGGAACGTGAGGCAAAAAGCAATATGGCGCACAGCTCTGGAGAACTGCACCGACAAAACATTCTCCAAGAAAAGGCAGATAAAGAACCTGCAAGAGCTTGCGATAATTCTAGGCGCAGAAAGAGGCATGGATAAACAAAGCGAGCTGTGCGGGTTTATACAAGGGCTTAGATGCCACATAGTCAATAGGGGGGGATTATGAAAGACATTGAACACCGCTCGCAGGTCGCACTATGCAAGTGGCTTGATGCCGCAAATATCCTGTACTTTGCCATACCCAACGGCGGGGCAAGGAACGCAATAACGGGCAAGCGGCTCAAAGACGAAGGAGTGAAGGCGGGAGTGCCTGATTTGTTCCTGTATAAGTTGCGATTATTTATAGAGATGAAATCTCCAAAAGGCTACGTAACTGATGCACAGAAGTATATGCACGTCAAGTTGCGGAAGGCAGGCTATGGGGTGGAGATATGCTACAGCGCGGAAGAGGCTATCAAGCTGGTGGAGGGGTTCAGGCTATGAGCAAAAGTAGAGCTACCTATTCACCCACTCAAACTTCATCAACGCCCCAGCATCTGCATAATCACCAGTGTTCTCGCACTCATAAGCGGAAGCCCCGCCTATGCGCAAAGCTAGGTGCATTATCCCAGCACGTATAGAGCCAAGTTGCCCGCTAAAAACAACCATCTGCCGCAGCAGCTCATCTGCAAGGGCACGGGATATAGGATTTTGTCCGCTATCCAACTTTGTGTATGCAAAATCGTGGCAGAGCAAGGCAAGGTTGTATCTGTTGTTTTTAGTGAATTTAGGGATAAGAAAGTCTATAAGATGGCTTCCGCTCCGCATATTAGTCGGGAAGCCTATAGCCATGTCATAGACTAGCCTGCCCTCGTTTGTGAATACTTCCGCATGCACGGGATAGCTGAGCCTATACAAATCCTCTCCCGCAAACTCCGTTACGATTTGCGAGCCAGTGAAGTCATTTACTCTTATCATTTTTTCCTTCCAGGTAGCCATCTATTTTGTAAACGATTTTGCTTATGGCTCGTAACTCCTTATATATCTCGCCCTCAAAAGATTCATGCTTTTCTATATGTTTTTTTAATCCCTCTTTTAACTCATTTATTTCAGCATCTCTCTTTTCCTTCCTATGAAAAGCCTCGCGGGTTACGATTAGGTAAAGCAACCCCGCAACGGCACTAGGTATGCCTAGTTGCTCTAGCGGGTTATTCAGCAGCGATTCCATACATTCCTCAATCCATTACTGTGCTCATAATTTCTCCTACACCACATTGAATCCCATCACATTATTCGTGCCGAATGTCCCTATTGTGGTTGATGTTCCGCTACCGCCGTTTGTCAACAGCCTACCGCCGTTCTCTGTCCAGTTCCTTGCGTTGTTGTTGACAAAGCTATTGTAAGAGTAGCCGTTCCAAAAAAAGCTCACTGCGGCATTTTGCGGCGAATTTGTTGTTAAACCAGTAAACGTATTACCGCATATCGTTGTATTGTGCAAGTTGTCACTACGCACCCCAATGCAACAATCAATAGGCGGACTTGCATTTGAAACATTAGGGCATGTGTTCGCTATTATGTTGCCTGATACTGTATGTTCGCGACCAATTAACACTATGCCTCGGCACATGTCTGAGTGCGGCACATTATGCGTGTTTACTGTCTTAATGACATTGCCTGTGATTGTATTTCCCGACTGAGAAATCCAAATACCTTGACAATAGCCTCCGCCGTTTTGATACGTGTTAGCAATAAAATTGTTACTGATTGTGCTGTTGGGGGCGGAGGAAAATATACCACAACATAGATTGATATTCGTGCCAATATTATTGCAAATGTTCTCAGATACTATGCAGTTGCTGGAGCCGTTTTCTAAAATTATACCATGGCAATCAAGGTAATTCGTGCTGCTGTTTAAGCAAGTGTTCTTATTAACTGTGCAGAGTGTGCTGCCGATCAATCTTATGCCGTAGCAATAAGCGTTTCTAGTAATAGCGTTGGCTAGAATATTATTAGCGATAGTGCAGTTGTTTGAAGTATCGACCAATATACCGCCGTAACAATTTCCACTTACTTTCAAATTCGCAACAGTGCAATAGCTTGACGAGTTTACTTGTATCGCGTAATCTATCGCGCTGGAAGCGTTAATGATTGTTCCTGCCCCCATGCCTTCGAGCGTAACTCCAGTCTTACTAGTAAGCAGAATAGAGCCATTTATGTTATACGTTCCTTCCAGCAACACAATCTTGCCGCCAGTCGCAGGCAAAGCGTTTATAGCGTTGTTTATGGCCGCCCTCGTGTTTGATGCCGTGCTGTTTGCAGGTATGTTTATGTCAGCCCTTGGGTTGTTAATGCCGATGACCACCGTGGCGGGAATAGCGTTTGTGCTTGATATGGTATCGCCGCTTATGGCTATGTTCGCGCCTGCCGTTAGATTGTTCTGCTTGTTAGCGAACAGGTAGGCGATGTTGTCAATAAGAATTTTAAGCTGCGCTCTAAGCGTTCTGGGCGCATTGTTTGCTGTAGGGGTTGTCTGCGTACTGCTTGCCACTGGCTCTACCACTGTCAAAGGAATAGGAATGGATAGGCTGCCGCCTGTGTCGGTGATGGTGGCGGTTGCATCGTCGTTGCCAGTCACTGTGCGGTTGAGGGCAGGTTGTTTGGTGTTTATATTTGTCTCATTCGCATCTACCAGCTCGGTAAGCTCATCCCACCCAACCACAGACATCGTGCCATCGTTCTCAACGGCAACCTTGCCACTAGTATTTGCATCGCCCTGAACTATGCCCAGCGTTTCATTTGTCGCTGGAGACACGGTCATGTTTGCTGTTCCCCATTGAATCCAAGCCACAGGGTCAATTGAGCTTACTATCCATGTGCTGTTATCTGTAGTTGCTACAGCATTATTAATATTAAACGAACTCCTGCCAGTATCATCGCTTACTTGCTGGGTTCGCTCAGCATCGCTCATAGCCGCGAATGTTTCATCGTCAATTGAGAGCATGCCTAGCGGAACAAAAGCGGTCGCGGTCAAACTGTCAACCTCATTCCGTAGTGCTGCAATCTCACTGAAGCTCTCTTTTGGCATAAGACCATCAGAGAACTCCGATGCCACTTCTGCCGTTGTGGTTATTTCAGCGTAATTGCTCTTCATGATTGTGATTGAATGAGGCGACTGCGAAAAATCCACGCTGATTGCCGCTATCGTATTGTCTATCCTTGCCTGCATTTCCGCAGCTAAAGCGGCATTGCTTGCCTTCGCGTTTATCTGCTGTTGCAAATTAGTGTCAGCAGCTATCCTTGCCTGCGTTTCCGTAGCTAAATCGGCATCGCTTGCCTTGGTGTCTATCTGCCTTTGCAAACCAGAATCAGCAGCTATCCTTGCCTGCGTTTCCGTAGCTAAATCGGCATCGCTTGCCTTGGTGTCTATCTGCCTTTGCAAACCAGAATCAGCAGCTATCCTTGCCTGCGTTTCCGTAGCTAAAGCGGCATTGCTTGCCTTGGTGTCTATCTGCCTTTGCAAATTAGTGTCCTCAGCAATACGCTCGCTCCTTTCCGTAGCTAATTCACCGCGTAATACACTCTTAGCATTTTCAGCCGCGGTATTTGCTCGCCGCGTTGCCAGCGTGTCAATATCACCAACAGGGATAACGTAATTCGCTTCATTGGCTTTTGCGGCAGGCATAAGCACCGCATTGTCAGTAATCGCAAAATCAATGGTTTTTTTCTCAAACTGAGAAATCTTAACAACCCCATCAAACTGCCTCTCTCTAACCATAACTAATCCTCCTCTGGTTCTTCTGGATTCTCCAATCTCTCTACCCTTTCAACCAAATCATTCAGCTTGGCTTCCAACTCTCTATGAGCAGCATTGCTTGCCTTCGTGTTTATCTGCCCTTGCAAACCAGAATCAGCAGCAATGCGCTCGCTCCTTTCCGTAGCTAAATCGGCATCGCTTGCCTTGGTGTCTATCTGCCCTTGCAAACTAGTGTCAGCAGCATTACGTGATTCTCTCTCTGCGGTTATCTGCCTCTCCAACTTCTTCACAACTTCATTCAATGCCTTGGCCGCTTGGCTTACGTTTGAGCCTATGATAGCCTCTATATCGCCTAGTATGCTATTGACAGTCCTCTTTGTCAAATTCAAATCCGCGCTATCCTGTACTCTCCTTATCACCATAAACTAGCCCCTATAATTATAGCTTGGGCTAGACACCTCGTCTTGCCGCAGTCTTGTTAATTTCACAGAAAGTATATCCAAACCGTCATTAATGCCACTTCTAAGCGGTGAGCTGAAATAGAGCTTTAGCTCTATCGTCTTTGCCTCACTACGCTCGCCAGCCGGAATAAAGTAGTCCTGATACTCATCTGCCTTTTTGAGCTTATTGAACTGCATAGGCGGCAAGAAACCCATGCTATTGATACTCGTTTCCAAATTGTCGCACCTGCCCAGCTTCGCCAATACTTGTGTACTTAAATGCTGTATAAAGCCATAAGCAGAGCTTTCAACGAATGTGGCGTAGTATCGCATTTGTTCTTCAAACATATCGCCATCGCCGAATGATAATACAATAGGGTCTTTAAAATATGTTTCGGCCTGCGCTCTCCTTGCGCAGATAAACCTCATTGAGCTTTTGTCGTTTGAAAATAAATCCATCGGATAACACGGCAGTATAACTATCTCGGTCATAGCCCCGCTATCCAAATCAATGACAAAAATGCGGTTGCCCTGAATATCGTTTCCATTGCCTGCAATTATATACAGCTTGTTGTCAGCCACGTTTACAGCCCTGACATCATTCGCCAAATCGCCCAGCATATCGCGTATAGGCAGTCCCATAAACTCTTCGCTTGCCTCAAACGTACTTTCATTGACAAATATAACCTTGCCCTTGCCAACGCAAACCGCGCCTATGCCCGGCAACGCTATAGCTCGCATGCCCAACAAATCAAGCGCGGCTATCTTTGAAACGCTGAATTTGTCCTCGCCAAGGCTAAATACCCTCGCTACGCCTTTTGTCCCAAACGCCAGAACGCCTGTGCTTACAGGCACAAGCCGGAACAAGCTTCCAACTCCCGCTTGCAAAACCCTGAGTGCCGTAGTCTGCTCTTGGAATATAGTTCCGGGGTTTGAACTGTAAACAATAACCCCGCTATCATTCGGCTTTATGCCAAACAAAACGCCATTATTAGACAAGCATTGGGCATTAGGCATAGGTATAAGGTTCATTATCTCAATGAGAGAGGCCTCTGCGCTTCCGAAACTAGGCTCCACAATAGGAACTTCCCAGCCAAACCTTATTTCGTAGCTATCGGTCGCCTTTTTATAAACAGTGAAATGAAACCCATTCCTCCCCTGCATTCTAATCATACCTGGTATAGGAGCATCTGCTTGCGGTGGCGGCACGATAGCAGTGACTAGTTGGTCAATTGAGAATTCTATAATCGGGAATAAATCGTTTGGGTCATCGCCGCTAGCCAAAAGCCTATCGCTCAGCCATAGCCGCACGTGCGTTGCTTCATTGAACGATTCATTCCCGTAAGGCAGCGTTAAACTCATTTTGTTATTTGTAAGCCCTTGGGCGCCCTCCGCCTTGAATACGCCGGAGCTTCTTATAGGAATTCCGTTGTCTATTTGCACCAAATCAAACCCAAAACCTCTATTTAAAGGGAAATTCACAGTACTACTATCATTATTATAGCCATCCAAAGCCTTATCTATACCAAGCTCGCGCAATCTCGGAACATCATCGTTTACAAGCACAAGTGTAGAATATTTATTTATGCTCAGAACCCACAAATTTGTATTGAACAAATTATTCATTCTGAACGCACTGAAGTTTTCAAGGCTAGTCCAATAATACCTCCTGCCGACATCGTATATAGGCACCCAAATACCACTATCATTCAGCCAAAAAATCTGGTCTCTGCCGCCACTACCGCCTCTTGCTGATGAAATCCAATACTTGCGTTCTATCCCATTGTATGGTATAGTGAAGAATTTACGCTCATAAGTATAACCTTGTGCCTCAAAGAAATTGGGCACATTATCATTATCCAAATACAGCTTTAACTTGTCCCTAGACCGCAGCCTGCCGTTCTTGATTTTCAGATTAACACACTCCTTCATAAGACCGCCGCCCAGCCTATACAAAGGCAGTCCGGGCGCAGAGCTTCTGAACTGCACATCTTCCGCCTCGCGCACGGGTTGAGTAGATGGTCTGTTGGCAACCTCTTTCACCACGCCCCCACTGATGTAATCACTCTGCGGTCATTGCGCCTCATGTCCATAGCCTCCCAGAACTCCGTGAGGTATTGCTCAACAATGGACTGCGGCATTTTGTCGCCGTAGTTCTCTGTATCGCACAGAGCCGAGCCAAGCTGCACAAGAACCTGCCTACGCCATTCATCGGGTAGAATAACCCTGTCCTCGTCATCATCGCTGAACAAATCTGCCTTTTCCACTGCATTGCCTTGTCTAAAAACGCTATCCATATCTGCTTCATGCTCGCAGGTCAGGTCCAGCGGTTGCCTGTAATAAACAACGTCTATTGTATCATCGGTAGGGTTGCGCACCTCTATCTCGCGGATAAAATCGTCTATATACACATTGGACGTGTTCCATCTGCGCGGGTTTCCGAAAATCTTCTTGATTATCCGACAGTCCTTTGGGAATGTATAGGAAACTTTTTCACGCGATGTCAATGCCTCTGCTGTTATTGCGATTTTTGGACTATCTAGGTTTGTCGTCTCTGGAACCAGAATAAAGCCATCCTCTGCCGCCAAAGCGGGTAGCAAGGGCGGCAGGTTGGCTATTTTCTCAAATGCTCGGCAGTCCCTGTTGAACGCCATCTTCTGCGCTGTGGAAACATTGAGCAGAATCCGACTCGCTGGAATCTGATAACGCTGCCCAAAGCCGCCATGGATTTGCTCAACAATCTGCCAGAGCTTCATTTTTTCACCTTAGCTTCCGACTTGAACGGCACGGGCGTTTTCTGGTTTATATCCTCGCACGAATATATGCCGCTGCCGGCTAGGTTCCGCGTGAATATCTCCCTGTTGTCGTCCGTGTCAGGCAGCAGCCACTTCACATCTTCATTGCCAACCATAGGCTGTGCTTTGATGGCATCGCCATGTTTATCCTTAAAAAATGTGAACACGCGGTAGCCGTGCGGCAAATCCTTGCGTTTAGCGGTTATTTGCAATTGCGCCATATCATACCTCGCAAACAAGGGTTATGGTTATAAGCGGACTTGTGTTCGCAACGGCAGGCGCGGTAATGGCAACAGATGATGTGTCATTGTCTATTGTCTGCACGGCAACCGCTCCAGTATAAGGAACGCTTTTCCTATTAAGAACACCAACGCTCAAAACCTGAATAGACTTGTAAGACTTGTTAAGACTGACAGTCTCGCTCACGGCCTCACCATCGGTTTCAATTCTAATCTCCACCATGGCATGGCTGGATTTAATAGGCATAATCGCGCTTGATTTAACTTTTATCATATATCCTCCTAGAAATTGCTTGGGGTTGAGGTGAAGAATAATGCAGAGCTTTTGTTTTCAAGTTCTGTGCCGCCTGTGCTCTTGAAGTCAAGCCTGCAATGCCCCGTGTTCTTGCGTCCGCAAATCTCGCCAAACTCCTTGAAGTCCGTAGCTTCTTCCTCAAAACTGAGATTAGAACCGTCCAGCATAGGCACGCCAACAGCACCCAAGCCGAGTATTCTAGCCACCTCGCACGTTCCGGTTGCTCCAGTTCCCTTCGCGGCACGAGGCAATGAGGCTATTCCGCTGAACCTGTCAACTGTAGTTCCATTCTCATAGGTTACATAGTTGAAGCCTTGTTTTGTGCCGTTAAGGGCAAATATAGGCGAACGTATATCCTCTATGAACTTGAATCCTTGCCATGTGCCTATAACGCCAGAGATTGCGCGGTTTTCCTCGCCTCTCTTGTCGCCTGCCATATTTGTTTTCAAGAACTTTGAATCGGTGCGGAGCTGCGAAGCCTGCACGCGGCTCAATAAAACAACATATTGCGTATCACCTTCCGACAATGGTATAATATGCCCTCTCGCATAGTCCATAAGCTCTTCAAGCGCGGTCATGTCAAATACATCGCCAATCACAAGATTGCCCAAAGAGTTGGTAACATTTGTGGTATAGGTGCTATTATCCATATCAAGGATAGGCATAGTGCTTCTGGTCATGCCGGGGAAGCAAATGTTCGGGTGAGTGAACTTGCTCACGGGAGGCGTATTTTGCAATTCATAGTCCTGCCAGAACTGCGGCTCAGTGAGGTATATATCATAGCCCTCGCACAAAGCCCTCTGGAACGCGTAGTCTTCATCCTGCTTGAACCAATCACCCAAAAGCATATACTGCTTTTTGGCTATTTTCAAGTATTCCTGCGACTTTATATCAACGCCCTGACGGTTTGCATTGATTACTTTACGTACCCTGTTCCAATACACTTTAGTATATCTCGTCTGCGGTATCTCGCCTGTGCCCTTGGCTACCTGCGCACCGCCAACACCGGGTTTAACCAGCGATTTAACCAGCGGTATAGTTGTATTAAAAGAATTTTCTTTGAATTCAGTTGACAAGTAATGGATAATGGTTTTGGGAACCGAATTATCCTTGTCTTTGGGAAGCCTAGCGGTTTCCACGTTTATGTTTGAGCATTGACCCCATATAGTTTTGGCGATAAAATCCTTGGTTATATCGCGGCTCCATGTGTGAAGTCTCAACTCTGATATTAGTTGATGTGACATGTTCCTTTACCTCTCGGTTAAAATTGTTGTTATGCTGCTACGCCAAGAAAAGCATTCGCTAGTTTCTTTGGCATTTTGGTCACGTCTGGTTCGCCCTCTTCATCGCGAAATGCTTTGGGTATATCCAGCTTTCCGTCTATCATTAGCTGCATATCATGTTCGCTTACGCTTGGCGCATTGTGCGCGGCTGCCACTCCCTTGTTCTGCTTGCCTTTGAATAGACCTTTCTTCGCATCGCTCAGGGCTTGCATCTTGGCTTGCGCCACTCTTTCCCCAACCTTGTCAAAGTTGAGCAACTTGTAGTATTCCTTTATGGAAAGGTTGTCGTACTTGGGTTCCCGCCCTGCATAAAGCGCAATGTATTCGGCGAAGGGCTTTAACACGTCCTTCTCCCCGTACGAGCCTGTTGTCAAAAGCTGCTCTATCGCCGAGCGTATAGGCACATTGCTAAGACCGAAATCCTCTTTGCAGAGTTCCGCCAAATCGCATATTTCGTCCGTTATGCCGGATTGGATTCTGCGTTTGTCGGCTTCCATCTCTCTCTGTTCCATTG
>Ga0268262_10000342_pt1 | contig 62994 bp, 62 predicted proteins | sample TergutNc150P3_FD_190354 | JGI IMG/M metagenome (GOLD analysis project Ga0268262, IMG submission 190354) | Nasutitermes corniger P3 segment gut microbial community from laboratory colony in Florida, USA - Nc150 P3 (SPAdes) (version 2) | ecosystem: Host-associated > Arthropoda: Insects >... | reverse complement strand
GAATTTGCCGCCATTGCCGGGCCTTCGGGGAGCGGCAAGTCAACGTTCCTCCATTTGGCAGGCTGCCTTGACACTCTTACCGGCGGGAACATGCTGATAGGAGGCTCGGATACGGGAAAAATGTCCCGTCAGCAGTTGGCGCTTCTGCGGCGGAACAGCATCGGTTTTATCTTTCAGGCCTATAACCTGATCCCTGTGCTTTCAACGGAAGAAAATATTTCCTTCCCACTGTCCCTGCTGGGCTTGAACCCAAAAGAAATCAGGGAGCGTACCGAAAAAGCCCTGCATGACGTGGGTCTTGATGGAATGGCGAAGCGGCGTCCAAAAGAGATGTCCGGTGGACAGCAACAGCGGGTCGCTATCGCGCGGGCGCTGATAAAAAGACCGGCGTTGATTCTCGCGGACGAACCTACCGCTAACCTTGATTCCACTATAGGGCGCGAGATTCTTGAACTTATGTTGAAACTGAATAAATCCGAAGGGACGACGTTCATTTTCTCCACTCATGATCAGATGGTTATGGATTACGCCCGCCGTCTTGTGCGTATTCGTGACGGACAGGTTGAAAGCGATGATGTAAAGGGGGACGCGGTATGACTTTATCCGGTATTTGGGAATTAAAGAAAATCGCGCTCCGCAACCTTGCGCGGCACAAGGTAAAAACGATTCTTACCTCGGCGGCAATAATGGTAAGCGTAGCCGTGTTTATTTTTATAAACGGCTGGCTAAGGGGAATGATAATTGACTCGCAAAGAAACATTGTTAATTACGAGATGGGCGCGGCTAAACTGCAAACAAAACTTTACTTTGAAAAAAAAGACGAGATGCCCAGTTATGAAAACTTTTACGGCTGGGAAATATACAGTGACGCGCTTTCCGGCGAAGGCTATGTCAGCGCGCCGCATTATGTGTTTTCAGGCACGCTATTTTCAATATCCGGTTCGGCGCCCATTGTTTTTTATGGCGTGGACCCGGCATTTGAGGCGGAAACAATGCGCTATGTTCCTTTTGTGGATTTTGGCCGTTATGTGCAAAACGGAGATTTTGGAATCGCTTTGGGAACCGTTGCCGCCGAAAAACTCAAAGTGGGTATTCCTTCGCGTCCATACCGGCGGGAACTGGAAGAATTAATTGTTTCCGCCTCGAGAAACGGCGACGAAGCTGATTTTATCCGCTCGTTGTATGTTGATGCGTCACAAAAAAGAACCTTCTGGGATGTGGATAAAAAAACAACGGAAGGAAATGAGCGTATGATTTTAAAAAAAGACGCTTCACGTCCGGAGCTTGACCGTTACTGGAATATACTTGACGCGTCGGGTCGTAACGATGTACGGATTAACGCGGTAATCGACATTAAAGCCGTACCTGAAACGATACGCGCCGACAAGTGGGAGGGCGAACTTCTTCCCGCCTTGAGCGATGAAGATAAACCGCTGGTAGAAGCCGCATACGATTATCAGAATTTTATCGGCGCTTATCTTCTTATCGAGGAAGATGAAAAGGCGCTTAATGATATTCTTGCCGCCATGATTCGCTCCGGCTATTCGGGAGCGGTACGCCATGTGAACCAGCTTTTGGACGCGAAGGTAATAGGGGTTATCAATTCTCCGGCTCCGCTCCCAAACGGCAATACCGCCTATATCCCCTTGGATATTTTACAGGACGAGGCCGGTATGATGCTTGAAGGCGCGGTAACGGAACTTGTTATTAGGGAAAAAAACGCGCCCGATTCCCGTCTTCCGGGAAAGAGTGAAAGCGCCGCGGTAATTAGCGCCGCTCTGGAACGAGGTCTTGCCAAAGCGGGGTATACCATGCCTAATGAACTGGTCGTGCATACATGGGAAGATTATATGCGGGATTATCTTGGTTACGAAGCCCTTGAGAACACAATGCCGCAGGTGGTAGCTTGTCTGTTACTGTTGTTATCCTTTCTTGGTATTTCAAACACGATCCTTCTTGCCATACTGGAACGTACCAAAGAAACAGGTATGATGCGCGCTATGGGTATGACCGACCGACAAATGATTTTGGTATATATGCTGGAGGCGGGTTTTTTGGGATTTATCGGATCGGTTTTAGGTATAATTCTCGGCTGTATTATCAATTATCCGATGGTAAAGTACGGCATGGATTTTAGCGCCGTGGCCGATGTTATGGGCGGCGAAGGTATCGGTTTCCGCACCGCTGCGGTTTTCCGCAGTATGTGGAATGTACCGGTAATTATCGGTTCCGGCATAATAGCGACAATTATTTCTTCATGTATGGCTTTCTTCCCCGTCCGCAGGGCGCTTAAAATGCCTATTACCGAAAGTTTAAGATTCGAGTGAGGTGTAGAATGGCAAATAAATACAAACAAGGCGGTACCGCCATGTTAATCAAAATCGCCTACAGAAATATTTGGCGTAACAAACGGCGGACATTTTTTTGTATCGCGGCGGTCGGAATAGCGGTGTTTTTTATCGTGTTATATTCATCCATGATAGACGGAATGCTCAGAAATATCGTCGAGGTTGTGCAAATCTACGATCTGGGGCACGTTAAAGTTGTTTCATCACAGTACGAGGCGGAAAACGAGTATATGCCCGTACAGTACCCGGTAGCCGACGGTAAAAGCTGGAAAGAACTTGTAGCTTCAATTAAGGAAATACCGGGTGTTCGCGCCGTTTTCCCGCGGATTTCATCTCTTGCGACATTGCAGGAAAGCACAACCAAGCACGCCATAATTTGGGGACTTTGTATAAAAGATGAGATGGCGGCGAATCATTTTAACCTGACGAATCGTAGCGACGGTCTAATGGAAGGCCGCTGGCCCGAGCCCGGAACCAACGAATGCGCGATAGGGCGTGTCTTTGCCCATAAATCGAAATTGTCTATCGGCGATAAAATTCCGCTTAAAACGATATCGGCCCAGTTTTCCGATAAAGTCTGGAGCCCGACAATTACCGGAATTTTTAATTTTGATTATATAAAGTATGATGAGCAATTTATCATTGTTGATATTGAGCGGCTCCAGCGGTTGTTGGTGCTGGGAGAGGGAACACAATCCCTTGTAATTTTCGCTAATGATGAAAAAGAAAGTATCGCGATTGCCGCCAAAACGCGAAACGTTCTCGGGCAGGATAATGTCGTTACGGAATGGCAGGACAATTACTGGGTTGCGATGATGCAAATAACGATGCCGATCTACACGATGATCTTTCTCGTATTCCTGATTGTAGCCAGTTTTCTGATTATTAATACGGTAGTAATGATCATTCATGAGAGGATAAAGGAGATTGGTATGATGGGCTGTCTCGGTATGACCTGCGCCGAGATTGTGAAGGTGTTTTTTTTCGAATCTCTTTTTCTTGCCATGTTCGGCGCGTTTGCCGGGGTGATTGTCGGCGGTATTATTGCCGGAATCGGATCCGTTTATCCATTCCGCTTGGGGGATATGTACGGAAATACCTTTAGTGAAATGCCGCTTGGTAACGCTATTTTTCTTGGGTTTAGTCCTTTTTTACTTATTCGGGCGTGGCTTCTTGGCGTTGTGGTAACGTCTATCTTTACGTTGATACCGTCGCTGAAAAGCGCGTTCGTAGAACCGGTAGAGGCTTTGAGGAGATAGAGAATAAATAACAAATAACAAAGGAGAGGTTAATATGAATAGGAAAATTTTTCTTGTTACAATGATGTTGCTTACCGCCGTACTTGTTTTTTCCCAAACGCCGTCCGCGGCGGATCTGTTGCGGCGTGTGGATAACAATGAAATCTACACTACGATTGAGTACGAAGGCGAGATTATCATTGAGTACCAGAACCGCCGTTATGTGAAAATTTTTAAAGCGTGGGGCAGGGGAAACACGCACAGTTTTATTGAGTTTACCAATCAGGAAGACAGGGGGACAAAATATTTAAAAAGAGACGGCAGGCTTTATGTGTATTCGCCCGATACTGAAGAAGTAATGTTAATATCGGGACACATGCTTAAAGAGTCGATGATGGGTTCCGATATGTCCTACGAAGACACATTGAATAACGAAACCTTAAGCGGCCGGTATGATCCGGCTATTTCAGGTTCGGAAACCGTAAACGGACGGGATTCGTGGGTTTTGGAGCTTAAGGCAAAAAAGAAAACCGAAAGTTATCCGTCGCGCAAGTTGTGGATAGACAAGGAAAACGGCGATCTTTTACGCTATGAACTTTTCGCTCTTTCGGGAGTCAAACTGAAAGACTACAATCTGTTGCGGGTTGAGGTAATTGGCGGACGACGTTTTCCGGTAGAGGGAGAAATGCGCGACCTTATGCGAAAGGATTCAAAGACTAAATTTGTTATGAAGAATGTAGTGTTGGACAAACCTATAGCGGATTCGGTGTTTAGTCAGAGGAATTTGGAGAGGTAGATGACAATGAACAATGAGTAATTAGCAATGAGCAATGAGAGAAGCAACCAATCTATACGCGGTACTTCACGATAGGATTACGGACGATAATATTGTTAATTTATAATTGCTTATTATCCATTCTCTATTTAGAGGTAACTATGAAACGAAAAACATTTTTATTTGTATTCACTTTTTTTGCGATTACCGGCAGTCTTACAGCGCAAATCACTATTTCCGGTCTGCTGGATTCCTCTCTTTCCATGCGGGCGGGGGCGGGGGACGCGCCGGGTTTTTCAGCGGGGTTTGAGGAATACGCCAACATAAGATTTCAGTTTAAAATAAGGGACAAGGCGGCGGTTTATAGCGCTATAAATTTAATCGCAGCTTCCGGAAATTATGCGGCTAACGCGGTAGGTTTATCCGGAATAAGTCCCTCCGCCTTTATCGCCGAAGAAAACTATATCGCCGGAATAGAGCTTGAACGCCTTTACTTCCGGCTGTTAGGTGAAACGGTAAATTTTGACGGCGGGCTTATGCGTCTTCCATTTGGTTTTAGCCAGGTGTGGGGGTCTTCGGATTTTCTTAATACAAGAAATCCGTTAAAGCCGGATGCCCGCCTTCGCGCGATTCTGGGGGCGGCTTTTTTATGGTACCCGACGGAAGATACGAAACTGAATGTCTTTTATTCCGCTCCGCGCGATCCGTTTTCGCAGGAAAGCGAAGGCTCATTTTTAGGACTGTCTTTTGATAAGCACTGGAATAAGGCGAGTATCCAGACGCTGTACTGTTTTGAAACGCTTAAAAAGAATTCAGATTACGGCATTCACCGCATCGGACTTTCCGTAAAAGCGGATTTGGAAGTGGGGCTTGTCGTAGACGCGCTTTATACCTACGACTACGAGGCGGAGACGAAAATTGACGGGCTTTCCTTAAGCGCCGGCATAGATTATTCTTTCTTTGACGGTAATTTAATTCTCCTTGCCGAATATCTGTATAACGGTGAAACTTCGTCAACCGCGCTTGGTTATGGCGGCAGTTTTTCCAATAATCACTATTTGTATACCGGTTTAACATTACGTTTTAATGATTACACCAATATAGGCGTCGCGCTTATTTCCGGTTTGGATGATATTTCCTTTACGCCGGTTATCACCCTAAACCACGACTTATTCCAGGGAGCCGTTTTGACAATTACCGCGCAGGTTCCTCTTGACCGCGATTTATTTTCAGGCGATGGAAACCGCGGCGAATTGGGGCCTGTGCCGCCTGATAAACTTCAACCGTTATTACCGGTAACAGGAGAGCGTATTGGACGTTATTTTGATTTTAGCGCTAAAATCAGACTGAGGTTTTAAACGGTCTAATTCACCGTATTTATTTTTTTTTATATTTGAAATATGATTGAAATGTGAAAGAACGTGACTATTACCATACCGCCTTAATCGCCAGTATCGCCGCCGCCAGTATCGCGGTCTCTTTAGGCCTTTATGCGCTTTTAATATTTTCTTGCGGAATTAAAACTACCGTTGACGGAATTATATTGGAGCGCGGAGAAGAATTCACCGAGGAACGCGAATATATTGAAAAAATTATATCACAACCTGATTTTCAAAAAAAATTTAAATTCCGTTTGATTCAAGAAAACGAAACGCCGGAACCGGAAGGGACAAAAAAAGCGCGAGCTGACAATTCATCTAATTTGCTCATTGAGTTCGCGGCTTCTTGGAGACAGGCGGAAGGGATTCCCGTTTCTAAAACATGGTTTGTACCCAGGGAAAATCCGTTGGCGGCGCGTACCGGAACAAGTTTTGCCGCCTGCCTTGACGGGGGCGAAACTCTTGTTCCCATTGAGGAAATCGCGCCGCCGTATACCGGGCTTTTGGTGGACGGCCTGTGCGTTACTGATGATGATTATCCTTTGGTGCGTTATGTTTCAATCCGTATCAGAATTGCGGATGACAAAGTCGGAAAAAAGATACGGCTCCTAAAAAAAATTGCCGCGCTGGAAACGTCGCTTGCGCATGCGCAAATGCCGCTGACGCGAAACGCGCCGTCGGTTGTCTGGATATGCGCCGCCGGAGACCTCATGCTGGACAGGGGTAGCGGTAACATTTTAATTGATGAAGGAGCCGAGGGTATTTTGGGAAAAACGGCGGACTATTTTAAACGGTCTGACCTTAACTTGGTAAATCTTGAAGGAGCGGTTAGCAATCGCGGCGCCAAAGTCGCGAAAAGTTATAATTTCCGTTTTGATCCGCAAACTGTTCCGCCCTTAAAAGCGGCTAAAATAAACGCCGTGTTACTCGCAAATAACCATATTTTTGATTACGGGGAGACGGCGTTTTTGGATACGCTTGAACACTTGGAAAACAACGAAATTGCCATTCTTGGCGCCGGACGTAATATTATTACCGCCGCCGCCCCTTTTGTTTTTTCGACGGAGAGGCTTGAGATACGGGTTTTCGGAATTGCCTCATTTCCCCGCGAGCGCACGGGTTGGGACGGAGCTTCGGTCAGCGCCGCCGCGGACAAACCGGGAATGCTTTTTACGGGACGGGATAGCATAGATATACTCAAGAAAAATTTTGTTAAAAAAGACGGAGTTCTCAACGTGCTTTTGTTTCATGGCGGTCATGAATGGACATGGAAACCGGATCCAAATACCCGCAGTCTCTATACCGATCTGGCGCGTAGCGGAGCGGACTTGATTATCGGCTCACATCCCCATACGGTACAGGGGTTTGAATGGCTTGATGGAAAGCTTATTTTCTGGTCGTTGGGAAATTATGTTTTTGCCGGAATGAACGGATTAGACGGCGGCGAGGAAGGACTGTTGATCCGATTGGGTTATTCGGGAAAAACCTTGATCTATTTTGAGCCGGTTCCCGTACAGCTTAAGGGTCCCCGTTCTGATATCGGCTCCGAGGAACAACTCAGGCGTTTTTACGCGCTTTCACGGGAATTAGCCGGTGAATAATCTTATCCGGTTGTATTTTGTAAAATGGAATATATACATATATAATAAATAATTTTTATGGTATAATAATGAATAAAGGTGTATAAATGATCTTTGCGAAAAAAATAGAAATACCGCTTGATAATCCCGTTTATATAGGGGATAGACCAGCGTTAGAAATGGATTTATCAATTCTAACTTATGACGCGGCATCGGCGGAATATTATAAATTATCAAATATTGATGAATTAACAAAATATCAACGCGGTTCAAAAGAATCATGGATAAATATCAGCGGATTAAAAAACATTGATTCGATTAAGGCATTGGGAAAATTATATGACATTCACCCGTTAACCATTGAAGATATTTTAAATACTGAACAACAATCAAAAGTTGAAATATTTGAAAACTATCGTTTTTTGTCAATCAAGACAATACAGCGTGAAAAAAGATTTCATCACAATCAAAATAAAAAAATAAAGCCGTTTTTGTTTTTTAAAAAGGAAGAAGAAAAAATAGATGAATTTTTAATCGATCAGGTAAGTATAATCATTATGGGGAAAACGCTGATAACTTTTCAGGAAATACCGGAGGATCCATTTGACGGAATAAGAGAGAAAATCTTAAGCGGTGTCGGAGAAATCCGCAAGACGGGAGTGGATTATCTAACATACGAAATAATTGACGCGGTTATAGATGATTATTTTCTTGTGTTAAATCATCTTGAAGATGATATTGAAGATTTTGAGGATCGCGCGACAAAAACAAGCGACGATATGTTTATTCAGGAACTACAGGACACTAAAAAATATCTTTTGCAAATAAAGAAAGCAATTTCCCCGTTAAGGGAAAATGTTTCAATAATTTTAAAGCAAAATCAATTTCTCCTAAAAAATAAATTTAAACCGTTTGTGCAGAATTTACTGGAGAATTTACGTAATGCGGAAATAACCGTTGAACATTACCGTGAATGGTTATCGAACATAATGGATGTAAATTTATCGGTTTTATCCCATCAGACGAACAAGGTAATGAAAGTATTGGCGATTATCTCAACAATTTTTATACCTTTAACTTTTGTAGTAGGAATATACGGCATGAATTTTGATTATATGCCCGAGTTAAGACAGGCATGGGGTTACCCGTTTGTTTTGGGAGGCATGGGATTAATCGCGATGACGATGATAATAACATTTAAATTTAAGCGTTGGTTTTAAGGATATGCGACAGACAATTTTCGGTAAAACCGCCTTAACCGTAAGCCGCACCGGATTTGGCTGTATCCCAATCCAGCGTATTTCGTATGAGGAAAGTACCGCATTATTACGGCGCGCTTACGACAACGGCGTTACTCTATACGATACCGCCAACGGATATACGACCAGCGAAGACCGGATTGGAACCGCGCTTCATCATGTCCGCGATAAAATTGTGTTATGCACGAAATCCGCCGCGCAAACGCCTGACAAATTAATGGAACATATTGAAAACAGCCTGCGAATGTTGCGTACGGATTATATCGACGTATTCCAGATTCACAACCCGTCATTTGTGCCGCGCCCCGAAGGTGAAGACGGTCTGTATACCTGCGCTTTAAAAGCGAAGGAGCAGGGTAAAATCCGTCACATCGGAATTACCGCGCACGGTAAAGACAACGCGAAAGAAGCGATATTATCCGGTCTGTACGATACCCTGCAATACCCCCTGTCTTACTTGTCCACCGGTGAAGAATTGGCGTTAATCGATCTTTGCCGCGAGCATAACATGGGTCTCCTTGCGATGAAAGCCCTATGCGGCGGACTGATTAGCGACGCGAAAGCCGCTTTCGCTTTTTTACGTCAATATGAAAATGTAATTCCCATTTGGGGCATACAGAAAATGAGCGAATTGGATGAATTCTTGTTATATGAAAATAATCCGCCATTATTGGACGGCGATATGTTAAGCGCCATTGAAACCGATAAAAAGGAACTTTCAGGAAGTTTCTGCCGATGTTGCGGCTATTGTTTGCCGTGTTCAGTCGGCATTCCGATTAACAATGCGGCCCGTATAACTTTTTTGGCTAAAAGGGCGGTCAAGGAATACTGGCTGTCGGAAGAATGGCAAAAAAATATGCGGCTCATTGACGATTGTACGGACTGCGGTCATTGCAAGCGGAATTGCCCTTACAGGTTGGATGTGCCCGCGTTGCTTAAGGCTCAACAGGCGGAGTATTTTAAGTTGGTGGCGGGTGAAGGGAATGTTGAAAAAAAATAGTTATTTTCAATAAATTAACTATATAATACAAAAATACTATTTTATTTCCAAACTATATTTATATTTCTTGAATGTACCGCACAATCTGTTAAATACAGATTTATTAAATTTTGATATGCTATTCCTGTCTCTTCCGCTTTCTTTTTGAAATATCCTATTGTATCAATATCTATTCGTATTGAAATCTGTTTGCGTAATTTTTTGAAGTACGGATTTGGTTTTGCGTTTATAAAATCGTATTCTTTTCTCATTTTATTATCTCTCACATATAGTTTCTGTTATGTGTAGGTTTGCGCTGTTTCCAATTTATTTTTTATATTATTCTATATTACCATCCCAGTATACCATTTTACCATCGTTACCTACGGCGATGAATTTGCCGTTCTCATAAACTATGTCATTAATGTTAGATAAATTGAATGTGCTGTCTGATATGGTTATCCACGTTATGCCGTCTGATGAAAATGCCATTTTGCCGCCGCCGCCCACGGCGACAAATTTACCGTTCCCGTAAGTGATGCCATTGCTGATATATATGTTACTTGAGAAACTGGCATAGGTGCCATTGTCATTCTTTACGATTTCCGGGAATATGGGAACATATATGGAGCCCGCTACGACCGTCCAGTTTATACCGTCTGACGAATACGCTATTTTGCCATATCCAACGGCGACAAATTTGCCGTTCCTGGAAGTGATGTTTACGATAATGTTTTTTTTACCGAAAGGGCTATCTACAGCTGTCCAGTTTATACCGTCTGAAGAATACGCTAAATTACCATTATCATATCTATCGAAAACAAAAAATTTTCCTTCACAATAGGCGAGATTAATATATTTTTTTCTGAATGGGAATTTCTTTACCTGTGTCCAGTTTATGCCGTCCGGTGAATACGCCAATTTACCGTCATCATATTTTGAAGCGGCGATAAACATACCATTACCATAGACAATACTTCCGATGGAATTCTTTTTAAATGTGGTGTTCTTTACGTCTGTCCAGTTTACACCATCTGACGAATACACTATTTTACTTCCTCCATAATATCCCACAGCGACAAACTTGCTATTTCCGTAGGCGATATCTTCAAATAAGAGGTTGATTGTTTTATTATTTATGGCTGTCCATGTTATGCCGTCTGGTGAATATGCCATTTTTTTCTCTCCCACGGCGACAAATTTACCGTTTCCGTAGGCAATAGCATTGATGTCACTTTTACCAAATGTTGTGTCCGTTACAGTTGTCAATATCGTGTCGGTTATTTTATATGTATATTTATCGTTTCTGACAACAGGTATAGATCCCGGTACAGTAATAGTATATGACCATACGGTATTATAGGTCTTTTTTTTCCAACTTGGTTCCCTTGTCATTTTAAAATCGTATGATTCATACCCCATGAATTGAACAAGCAAATTAATGGCATTTTTTCTTTGTTTTTCGCTGTATCTGTAATTCCATGCATCGACATCCACGGTATAAACTCCCTTACTAATTCTTTTCAGGTTGTACAACGGTAATTCCATTTTTGAAGCATCTTTAAAATCTGAAAGAGCGTTTCCTGTCCCGGAAATAATGCTTCCAGTCGTAGCAATAAGCTCAATAGGGAGTGCAACAACCGCGACAACAAGCTCACAACCGGTAATAGCGCCTGCAAAAAATACCGTAATTAAAACAAAAGCGATTTTTCTGATTATTTTATTCATAAAAAGCCTCCTTAATTACTCTTTTTATCCCTCAACATGGGATTATTTAATAATTTTATATCCATAATTTAAAATTTGTATATGTTAAAAAAACATATTGCAAAAAATTGCGAAAACATATATGCCGAATGGCATATTCTACCTATTTTTTTACAAACTGGCATATAACTATAATTAAATGCCTGGGCTTTAACACCCTTTTCTACGTAATATTATGTAAATTTACATATTAAGAAAATACTACAACGTATTCTTACATATTGTCAAGAAGAAAATATGCTTTTTTAAGTAACCTTTATTTATGGGTTTTAAGGAAAATTTAAAGTCAGAATTGGCTTATTCCGGGATGATGGTCAAGGAACTTGCCTCTATTTCGGGGGTAAATAAGCGTACAATTGATAATTATTTAAATACGCACAATACCATGCCCTCCGCCGATGCCGCCGTACGCATTGCCTCGGCATTGGGGGTAACTGTGGAGTACCTAATTACGGGGCATGAACAGCAAGAACGCGGTCCTTCTCCCCCTCTTCCCGATTCGCGGGTTGTTTTGAAAAATCTGGAAGCGTTAAACAAAAGAGACCGGAAAATCGTACTTAATTTGATTAAATCCCTAAAAGACATGGAAGATATTGAAAAAACGACAAAAAAAATTTGAACCAATTAAATCCGACACCGGTTACCGGCATTAATATTGACAATAATGATTAGAATGTATTAGAATGTATTAGTAAGTATCAGAATGTATCAGAATGTATCAGTAAGTATTAGCAAGTATCAGTATGATTAGAATGTATTAGTAAGCGGGAGAAATATATGACTTTGAATATGGAGCTAATCGAAGCCGGTGAAAACCTTAATACGGAGTTCAAGCGGGAATATAATGAAGATATAAAAAAAACAATTATCGCTTTTGCCAACACCGCAGGGGGGACGCTTTACATTGGAATCAATGATGACAAATCAATAGCAGGGGTGGAAAAACCTGATGATACTCTGAGCCGGATAACCAATGTGATTCGTTCAGCCATTAGACCGGATGTTACCCTTTTTGTTGATTATAAGACGGCTAAAATTGGGAAAGCAGTTGTAATAATTGTAAATGTTCAAAAAGGAACCGCCTGCCCTTATTATCTTGAAGGTAAGGGTATTCGTCCTGAAGGCGTCTATGTCCGTCAGGGAGCTTCAACGGTTTCCGCTACGGAAACAGCTATTCTCAATATGATAAAAGAGACTGATGGGGAAAAATATGAGGAAGTGCGGTCGCTTAACCAGGAGTTAACTTTTAACGCGGCTAAAAAATTTTTTGATACTGAAAAATTGCCTTTTGGCATTAATCAGCGGAAGTCTCTCAATTTACAGACTACTGATGGCGTATATACCAATCTGGGACTACTGCTTTCAGATCAATCTATTCACACGATTAAGTTAGCTGTTTTTGAAGGAGCGGAAAAAGAAACTTTTAAAGATCGGAGAGAAATGTCAGGTTCTCTGCTTAGGCAATTAAACGAAGCTTATGAATATCTGGAAATGTACAATCGTACCCATGCCGAAGTGAAAGCTCTTATTCGCCGGGAAGAAAGGGATTATCCTGAGGAGGCTTTAAGAGAAGCTCTGCTTAATGCGTTGGTTCATCGGGATTATGCTTTTTCAAGCAGTACTCTTATTAATATATTTGACGATCGTATTGAGTTTGTTTCCATTGGCGGTTTGCCAAAAGGCGTTTCACTTGAGGATATAATACTGGGTATTTCCGTACCCAGAAATGAAAATCTTGCCAACGTTTTTTATCGACTGCGCTTAATAGAAACTTATGGTACCGGTATCCCAAGAATCATGCGTAGTTATGCCGATTATACAAGAAAGCCGGAAATTCAATCTACCGCCAATGCGTTTAAAATTACTCTTCCTAACAGAAATATCAGTAATAGCGAGATAAAAAAAACCAAAACTTTACCGGTCCCATTTAATGAAAAAGAAGAAAAAATTATCGCCTTGTTGAATAAGAGGGGTAAAATTGTCAGAAAAAATGTGGAGACGGTTTTGTCTGTTTCTCAGGCGATGGCAGTGCGGCTTCTGCGGGGATTGATAGATAAGGGAGTTATTAGGGCTATAAACGGAGGGAAAAATACACGGTACGAGAAAATTAAATAGATTGTCCTCTAAAATTTATCAAATTTTTAAAATGACAGTATAAAACTTTTCACTTAGGCCATAAATTTTCCGCGGTTGCCGCGTCGGATTTGCGCCAAAATTGGCTGACTCCGATGAATCCTATTTCGGCGCGCATTTCAAGAGTGTCGTTCGCGTATTTTTTACCGTCGGCTTTATAAAATGTGATCCTACAGTTGTAAATATTACCGTCAGCTGGGTCGATTATTTTGCCGCCTCTCCAGTCGCCTGTATCTTTTTTGGTAAGACCGAAAATCCACGGTGTTCCCGCTACTTCCATTTGATTAATTTTTCCGGAAACGGGGAAATCTTTATAAGTATCCTTGGCTTTGCTTGCGATTGTACCTTTTGGTTTATCCGCCAATGACAAAATTTTTCCGCAAAGTTTGCCGTTTTCTTGATAAATTAGCCAGCCGGCAGTGATTTTATTTGTTTTATCGTCAACGCTTATCCAATATCCTTCAACAGGATCGCTTTGGGCGAAACATACGGCTGTAACTGATATACCTATCATAAGGGCGATAATTTTTTTCATAAACCATTCTCCTTAATTGCCATATTATACCCTGTACGTAATACGCTTACAAGTGTATAATTGATATTATGAAAATAGATAAAAGGATTTTTGGCGTTCTTTCCAACGGGAAAAAAGTTAAATTGTGGACCCTTAGCGCGGGCGATTTAAAATTATCGCTTACCAATTTCGGCGCGACATGGACAAGTCTCCTTGCGCCTTCGCGCGAAGGCGTTAAAGACGACGTACTGTTGGGGTATTCAAACCTTGAAGGTTATCTGCACAATGACCCGTTTATCGGCGTTACCGTAGGGCGTTTTGCAAACCGTATTAAGGACGCGGCTTTTTCCTTAAACGGAAAGACCTACGATCTTCAGGCGAATGACGGCAAAAATTCCCTGCATTCGGGGCCGCGCGGTTTTGATAAACTTCTTTGGAACTCGGAAGCCTACGAAGAAAACAAAGGAGTCTATGTCCGTTTTGAAATTGAGAGTCCCGACGGCGATTGCGGTTTTCCCGGAAACCTAAAGGCGGTAGTCATTTACGGGCTTACCGAAGCCAATGAAATAATTTGCGATTATTACGCGAAGGTGGATAAACCGTCCCCCGTCAATCTTACAAATCACGCGTATTTTAATTTGGCCGGGGAAGGGCAGGGCAGTATACTTTCCCATAATGTGCTTCTATATTCATCATCTTATGTTCAGGTTGACAAAAATTGCATTCCTACAGGCAGGCTTCTTCCTGTTGATGAAACTGATTTTGATTTTAAGACACGGCGAAAAATTTGTTCCAATGTTTCCTTCTTTAAACCTTTTAAAGGGTATGATCATTGTTTTGCCGTTGATGGAGAGCCGGGTAAATTACGTCCCTGCGCCGAAGTTTATGAACCGGTTTCAGGCCGCACCATGAAGGTTTTTACGACGCAGCCGGGCGTTCAATTTTATACGGGAAACCACCTTATAAGAGTTGAAGGCAAACAGGGCTCTGTTTATGTGAAACATTCGGGATTCTGTCTGGAGACGCAACATTACCCGGATTCCCCTAATCAAAGCGGTTTCCCCTCCTGCATCGCCGGGCCCGGAAAAGATTATCATGAAAAGGCGGTGTTCGCGTTTTCGTGTAACTAATTCAAATCGGCTTTTTTTGACATTTTTTCCCACTTTTCTTTTAGCCTGTGAAGGCTCGCGTCCACCGTGCCTTTTGTTATGCCGATTACTTCCGCAATTTGTTTGTGGGTGGCCTCTTTGCGGATACTGGTTATGCGCTTGCGCATTTTATCCAGTCTTTCCTTTGCCGCTTCACGCTGGCGAAGCAGTCTTTCATACTCCAACGTATTTTCCCGCATCAGGGAAAGTCTTTTCTCGTAAATTATACATCTGTAGAATTGACAAAAAATTCTTTCTTTTAAAAAATAAATATTATCATCTTTATCCTGTCTCATTTTTCTTATTTTATTTAACATCTCTATTAATTCTTTAGGGTCAATGCCGATCAATATGGCGATTTTTTCCGCGAAATCATCTGAAATATAGTAATAACACTTTAAGATAAGAGCTAAAATCCGCCTTGTATTTTTTCTGCCTTTTATTCCTATAATCATTTTTGTTATTACCTCTTCGGTATGGTTAACGGTATAAACGGGAGTTTCCTCGCGCGCGTACATATCCGGAACTCTGGCGCTCCACGCCGAATATTCAATAACCGCGTTGGTTGTTCTGCGCACATGATATTCTTTCGCGGAAATAAGCATATACCTGTAAAAAAACGCTTCAAACGACGAACCCATTTCCTGATAAGAGCCGATTATATTTTTATATCTGGGATAAAACCAGGAAATAAAATCCTCATATTCATCCTGTTTCCAGTGTTTGATGCAGGTTTTTTCCTGATTGTTTATAAGATATTTATAAATAATACCTTCAAATTCTCCAAGATCAATTTTACCTGAAAAATATTCGGAATAAATTTTATTTAATGATTCTATCTGCATTGTTAACCTCATTCCTGATATCGGCGCTACGTGAAAACAAATGTATTATTACGCGAAATGAGTTAATTTTTTTTGATGTTTGTCATGTTGAAATATTTTTATTTATTCGGTGAAGATATTTTTAAATGAATCTAACATTATTTTTTTTACAAAAGGAATGTCGCCTTTCATTGTGAGGCCGGAAGCGTTCTTGTGTCCGCCTCCGCCGAGAGACGCCGCCATTAACGACACGTCAACTTTATCAATCGATCTTAAACTCACAGTACAATTGTCGGCACACTCCTGGCGGATAATTACAATCGCCTCCGTTCCTTCGACCGCTAAAAGCATTTGATTTAAATTGTCAGAATCTCTGGCTTCAAAACCAAAAGTTTTAAACTCGTCTAATGTTTCATAACTAAGTAAAAGTTTTCCGTTAAAATAGGATTCCGTCCTAGCTAGAATGTTGCCTAATAATTTTCTGGAATTAAGGTTTTTTCCGCCGTTCAATTTATAAAATATTTTTTTAGGGCTTGCGCCGTAAGAGATTAATTTTGCCGCATATTCAAAAACCTGCGCGTTTTTTTCCGTCAAATGCCTGAAAAAACCGGTATCCGTGCACATCCCGAAAAAGAGCAAAGACGCTTCTTCTTCCGTTAAATCAAGCCCAAGGGCGTTTATCAATTTATAAATTAATAATGTGCATGAAGGGGATTTTGGATCAACATATACAGGCTCCTCTATTGTTGACGGCGGATGGGTTACGGAGGCGTGATGGTCTATTATCGCGCAGGAAAATCTGTTTAAAAGTTCGCTAAAATCCCCCGTTCTTTCTTTTCCTGAACAGTCGATGATTATCGCTTTTGAATTCGTTTTATTCGCTTCCGGCGGGATAGCGACAAATTGATCGGTGTATTCTTTTATTTCCGCGCGTTTAAACGGACCCGCCGAACAAACAATCGCTTCTTTTCCAATCCGCAACAGAACACTGCGTAGGGCAAGTTGGCTCCCTACGCAGTCTCCGTCCGGTTCTTTATGACCGGCGATGATGAACTTAGAGCCGGTTTTTATGAAATTAACTAGCTCTTCCGGTACTTCAAGAATCTCTAAACCGGAACCCATCAAAATTGAAGATTAAATGAATCTTTGTCCCCGAAGTATTTGCTTACATCGGCGCCTTGCGGGACATTTCCCCATGTTAGATGGCTTTTAGCGGGATGGACGTACAATCTTACATGGCTGAATTTTCCATCCGCATAGAATACGGTCATTGTCGGCCAATCTGACGCCGTCGGCAAAATTATTATTTCAGCCCTACCCGCCGCATTTGAAAGCCAGTCATTAGGAATACCTATTGTGGCGACTGTGGCAGAGGGGCATAGGTATTGGACTATATAGCCGTCTCTTGTCGGGAATACTTTTTCAACTGACACATTGATGTAATAAAAATTCTCTTCTCTGCTTCTGGTATTATTGATGGCATAAAAAGGGTCCGCCGCCCTCCTATCGGGTTTTTCTTCCTCTTGGGCAAAAACCGGTGAAATTAATGCCAAGAAAATTAATACAATAATGATTTTTCTCATTTTTGACCTCCAGTGTTAAAAATTATAACATAAATTTACGTTAAAATCAAGTGTTTTTCCGTATCGCGCCGGGACTTGTAAGCATTTAGGTAAAAGCTCCTTCAACCGCATACCTGAACCGGTTTCGTAAAGATTTACCCTAAAATAAGCGGAATTCGACAAAATTGGCATTAATTTCCCCATCGTAGCTTTCGGCAACCATAATGCCTAGTGTACCCACTTTGGGTTGCTTTTGTCGCCGTTAATAATATTTTTCCCGCGGCGGATATTATTACCAAACCGTTTTCCGCATCCGCGCTCCTAAAGAATATTGAAGCGCATTTATGACATAACAGGGTAAATTAAGGCGTTTTAATCCGTGTAAAAAAAACTTTCCTTACGGAAAAACAAGGTATATTATTATAGTAAGAAGTGGGAAAAGTGAAGTTTTATGCCGATTAAATGCTTTTTTTCATATACAAAAACATGGATAAGCCATTCGCCGTATTCGCGGATGCCGCTTGTGGTCCCGGCTTTTTCCCTGATGATTTTTATTAACTGCCAGATATTGATTTTTCACCGGCGTTTTTTAACGTAATATTAATATAGAAGGGTATGAGTATGATTAATCAAAAAACACGAAAAAAAATCACAAGGTATATGCAGATACTGTTTGTGGTTCTGGCTTTTGGGCTGATGGTTATCGCGAGTTACTTGTTTGTGAGCAACATTGAACGTAAGCACTTGATGGATGATACGATGGCTGCACTCAATTTTTCAGAGCTCAAAATAGAATCGGATCTGATGGAGCCGGAAACCCTTATGGGCAGTATTTCACAGACCATTCGCAGTATGATTCTGAGTGGATACGGTACGGATGTAATCAGTCGATATATGGCGGATATTTCCAATAATGTAATCAGAAACAAAAACCGCAAGCTGAGCTCAACCGGGGTTTACGGGCTATTTGAAGTATTCAACAATAAATTCATTGACTTGGAATGGACGCCTCCCGCGGACTATGTACCCCAGGAACGTCCTTGGTATAAAACGGCTGTTGCCGCGGAAGGCAAGGTAGCCGTTACACCGCCATATTTGGATATAAGAACAAAGAGCATTACAATCGCATATGTTGTGCGTATATTTGATGACAATAATACCCCTCTGGCGGTTTTGAGCATGAATGTGCCGATAGACAGGATTTCTGAGTATATTGTTGAAACACGCCTTGCGGAAGGCGGCTATGGACTCTTGCTTAGCGAAGATATGGAAGTTATTGCCCACCCTTATAAAGAAGGATTAGGCATGCATCTGCGCAAATGGAACAGCGGTCTTGTGGAAGTTGCCGATGAATTGGAACAGAAGGAAAAGAACATTTCGGAACGCAGGCTTATAAATTACAGAGGCGATGACTCCATAGTATCATTCCGCCGTCTGGAAAACGGCTGGTATTTGGGAATTGTAACGCCCTATAATAAATATTATCAAACTACAAGAATCATGGCGCTTTACCTTACCACGCTGGGCGTTATATTGGCAATGGCTCTTATCGCGGTATTACTGGTTTTATTCAGACAGATGAACAGAGACAATGAAAAATCCCGAACTATGGCCCATTGGTATAATTCAATTCTTAACGCGATACCGCTGCCCATATCAGTTACCGACGCGGATGCAAACTGGACGTTCATAAATACGATGGTTGAAAAAATCCTGGGAATAACACTCGAAGATGCCGTAGGCAAACCGTGCAGTAATTGGGGTTCCGTCGTCTGTAATACTGAAAACTGCGGTATCGTCTGCGCTAAAAAGGGAGTGAACCAAACGTATTTTTCCGATGGGAATTTATCGTACCAGGTCGATACCGCGATACTCAAGGATTTAAACGATAAGACAATGGGATACATCGAAGTAGCGCATGATATTACCAACCTGAAACTGATGGCAAAAAAACAGGCGGACGCGGAAGCCGCCAACCTTGCCAAATCCACTTTTTTGGCAAAGGTAAGCCACGAAGTACGCACGCCAATGAACGCTATTTTGGGTATTACCGAAATTCAACTGCAGGACGAAACGCTTCCGCAGAACACACAGGAAGCTCTGGGTTCAATTTACAATTCGGGTTATTTGCTGTTGGGCATTATTAACGATATACTGGACCTGTCCAAAATAGAAGCGGGCAAGCTGGAACTGTCGCTGGTCAACTATGACGTTCCCAGCCTGATCAACGACACCGTACACCTTAATATTATGCGCTATGACAGCAAGCCGATTGAATTTATTCTTCAGGTGGATGAGAATATCCCGACAACGCTGTTCGGCGACGATCTGCGCATTAAACAAATTCTCAACAACCTGCTTTCCAACGCGTTTAAATATACCAACTCAGGAAAGGTTACACTGTCGGTTACCTGTGAGGCGCGGCAGGGAGAAGCCGCCGGCATAATCCTTGTTTTCCGTGTGACTGATACCGGGCAGGGCATGACCGCGGAACAGTTAAGCAAACTGTTTGAAGAGTATACCCGCTTTAACACGGAAGCCAACCGCGCGACAGTGGGTACGGGACTGGGTATGGCCATTACGAAATACCTCGTCAAGATGATGAATGGTACAATTTCGGTGGAAAGCGAACCGGGTAAAGGTTCGGCGTTTACCGTGCGGATGCCGCAGGGAACCGTTGACGGATCGGGCGTGTTGGGCAGGGAATTGGCGGAAAACCTGAAACAGTTCCGTCTTGGCAAGGCGGAGCAAATGAAGAAGGCGCCGCAAATTATGCGCGAGTATATGCCCTATGGCAAGGTTTTAATTGTAGACGATGTGGAAACAAATCTGTATGTCGCCAAAGGATTGCTGGCCCCCTACGGCCTGACGGTAGAAACGGTTAGGAGCGGGTTTGAGGCGATTGAAAAAATCAAAGACGACGCTGTTTACGACATCATATTCATGGATCATTTTATGCCTGAGATGGACGGCATAGTAACGACGAAAAAATTACGCGAATTGGGATATACGCGGCCCATAGTGGCGCTGACAGCTAACGCCCTGGCGGGGCAGGCGGAAATGTTTGCGGAAAACGGTTTTGATGATTTTATTTCCAAGCCGATAGACATACGCCAACTCAACGCCGCGCTGAACAGATTGGTGCGCGACAAATATCCGGCGGAAACAGTTGAGGCCGCGCGGCGGCTTAAAGTCACTCCGGGGAAAGTTTCCGCGAACGGCAATGCGGCTAACGGCAATTATGCCAATGACGTATCCCAGCCGTCCATAAATCCGGAGCTGGTGAGATTTTTTACGGAGGATGCCGAGAAAGCCGTCGCGGCGCTGGAAACGCTACTACGGAAAAAAGAGGACGGTTACGGAGAGGAAGATATAAAGACGTATATTATTAATGTCCATGCCATGAAGAGCGCGCTGGCGAACATCGGCGAAAAAGCGCTTTCCGACATCGCGTTAAAACTGGAACAGGCGGGGCGCGCGGGGAATACCGCCGTAATGATCGGCGAAACCACGGCCTTTATGGATTCACTGCGGACGGTAATCGAGAAAATTAAGCCGAAGGACGTTGATAAAGGCGGCGAAACTATGGATGCGGACGACAGATACTATCTGCTGGAAAAACTCACCGTTTTACAGGAGGCTTGTGCGGAATATAACAAGAAAGCCGCCAAAGCCGTAGTAGTTGAACTGCGGCAAAAAACATGGCCGCGCCCCGTCAATGAACTGCTGGACGCTATTTCTGATCGTTTACTGCACAGCGAATTTTCGGAGGCGGCGGGTATTGCGAAGGATTATGATGTTTACGCATTAAGGGATTTAGAATAATTCTCCCATTACGTCGCAAGATGTATGCCTAAAGATTTTATTTGGGGGCCTGTCAGCGGAAAAAATGCCGCGACGGGGCGCGACATTTTTCCCCCTGACACCCCTCAAGTATTTTTTTGGGCATACATCTTAATTGGGGATGAAAACTGTAACTTTACATAATTTTCACCTATAAGATTTCACACGAAGCTCACGAAGAAACAAAGATCACGAAGGGGCAATAAGTTATGCTTTAAGGGTTTAATATTAACAATCCTTAAAATTTTGTAAAATGCTACACAATGGTAAAATTACGGTCTTTATTATGCAATTAGCCATTTTTCATAGACGGTTCGCAAATTTGCGTATTATACTTATAAAAACTATTAAAAAATGAAAATTAAGGAAGGGAGAACATGGATAATTATTATAAAAGAGAGATAAGCCTTATGGATGAAAAAATTTTTCCACGCACTTCACTTGATATGCAAATTAATAATCCTGACCTAAAGAGCTCAGTAAAAGCAAATCCTGTTGAGAAAGAAGATCATGAAATAGTCGCTGACGTTGTTTCCGCCCTGAAGAAAACAGGAACAAAGTAATATCTGTCAATTTAGCCTCTTGTCTACTCAATGATTTTTTATATCAACAAAATAAAAAAACAAATTACATTTTTCTAAACGATAAATTTGTTCTGATAGACAGGGACAAGGTTGCTGATTCTATTTTAAAAAATATTGACGTAGTATTTGAACAATTATTTGGAAAAATGGAAGACCTTTATTTTTATTTCCATATTACACAATTTTTCAGATAGGTTTACTTTATTGCTTACGTGTCCATGTTGTACTAGTAATGTTAGTCCTAGTGTATGTTCCAGCTCTGCTTTTTTGATTGGTATAGGCTGTATTGAATCCGGTATTTTCCCCAAGTATACCATTTGAATCCTTATTACCAAGTTTAACATTAGTCCCAATTCTTATACTCGTAATTGGGTTATCAGCAAATGCATTAAGTCCAATAGATGTAACACTATTAGGAATAGTAATATTAGCTAATAAATTTTTTTCAAAAACACTATCTCTAATTGAGATAACGTTTTTGCCAATATCAACATGAGTCAATTTGTTGGCGATGAAAGCGGCATCCTCAATGGAGGTAACACTGTCGGGAATGATAACACTGGTTAGTTTGTTAGTAGAAAACGCACGATTTCCTATAGTTTTAACGCTATTGCCAATGGTAACACCGAGCAGTTGGTTGTACCGGAACGCACGCTGCCCAATTATGGTAACACTGTCGGGGATGCTAACATTGGTCAGTTGGTTACCATCGTTTGTGGGATAACCATTCGAATTTAAATTGCCGCTAAACGAATAATCGCCAATAGTTGTAACGCCGTTGCCCAAAATAACACTAGTAAGTTTATTATTGAAAAAAGCGTAATGCCCAATGATGGTAACACTATCTGGAATTACAACGCTGGTCAACCGGTTATTACGAAACGCATTTTCTCCAATTATAGTAACGCCGTCAGGAATGGAAACACTCGTTAGTTTTTTGTCGGAAAACGCATTATCACCTATCTTTACGACATTGACGCCATTTTGGACTGCGGGGATAACTACTTGTTTTTTCCCGCTATATCCTGTAATGGTCATTTCTCCTTGAACATTCCGTTGAAATTGAAAAAAACTTCCCGTCTGCCTGTAAACAATTAATGCGATAAGTCCCGCAACAGCAATCATCGCGGCTAAAATACCAATTAGCCGCTTCTTTTTATTTTTAGCCTCCTTTTTGGCGGCTTCCTCCGCCTCACGGCGTTCTCGTTCTTTTTTAAGCTCTTGATATTGGTTATCACACTTGTTAGCTAATTCTATTGTATTTTTATAACCATGCATTGTTCTTAATTGTCGGGCAAGGTCTTGAAATTCATTTTCAGTTGACGCGTTATTCATTTTTTGAACTAGCCCGTCATACTGCTCTTGTTGCTCACTTAGTATACGATCAACTACTTCTTTTTCATTCCTGACATTTTTTATAAGATAATTTGCCGCCATATCATTTAGATCAAGCTTTAACGCTTCTTCAATATCTACAATAGCATTGTCAATGTCCGAAATAGCCTTATCATAGTTTGCGTTTTCTTTGTTTTGTACCCCCCTTTGAAAATACATACCACCTCTAAAAGTATATGCATTTTTACATTTAAGGTTTTTTTGGATTGCATTATTAAAATCATCCAAAGCTTTGTCATAATCTCCTTTTTGGGTATATATCCCGCCGCGAAACGCGTATGCTTCCGCCTTTTTAGTATCTATATTATTAGAATCTATATTTATCACTAGAGTATAGTCATTAAATGCAAAGTCGTGTTTATTTTTTTGAGAATACAGTCCGGCGCGAAATAAATAAGCGTCTGCGGCTTTATCGTCTAGCTCGATAGCTTTGGTAAAATCCGCGATTGCATGATCAAAAAAGATTTGTTTTCCTCCATCAGACATGTTACATGTAGCAAAAGCATGCCCGCGTTTTATATACGCATTCGTATTATTGGGGCTTGAATTGATTTCCTGCTCAAATATTTGCTTTATTTTCTCTATTTCAGCTTTTTCTTCGGCCTCTTTTTTAGCCTTTTCTTCGGCCTCTTTTTTAGCCTTTTCTTCAGCCTTTTTTTTAACCTCTTTCTTAATCTTTTCTTCAACCTCTTCCCTTTCAGCTTCTTTTAATTCATGTTGAAGCGCGTTTACATTACCTTGCAAAAAATTAATAGTTTGATCAAAGAATGACCATTGCAACGGATTCGTTGATCTGCTCTGTAATAAACGATATTCATTTATATTTGATTGTTTTTCTGAAATTTCTTTACGAATTTCTTCTAATGATCTTCCTCTATCCCCACTCGTTTTTAATTCCGCTAATTCTCGTTCAAACTCTCTTATTTTTTCAGCGTCATTATCACGTGCTTTTTTTATCCCAAGATATCTGGGATCTGACTTATCATCCCAGATTGGATCATTTAAGTCTAAATTTTTTGCATCTAAACCTGCTTTATAAATAATAATGTCTTTTTGTATTTCAGCTCGTGATCTCGGCATATTTCTATCTCCTATTAAAATTGCGGCGAAGCAGTTACAGACTTATTAAGCAATGCGATGGCGTATTTCCTATAATTCAGGATTTGATCGAATCCTTTTTGATACTTTTTCTTCGTAACTTCTGTTTGCGTAATTAGCACAGCTTTTCCATTTGTCTGAGGACAGACAAATACTTTCTCTTTGATAACCGTCCTGATATGTATCAAAGAAAACACATTTTTTGTAATCCCTGTCGAAATACGGACAATCTACATCTGCCATAATTTACCTCCATAAAATAAACACTTAAAGCCCATCGGCTATTTATTTTTTCTGTTCAACGAACAGTTTACTTTGAAAGATAGTTAACTAACATGGAATCGTCTTGCTCACCTATATTACCCTATGAAATTGCCGTCTTTCCAATTACCTTCTTCGACTTTGCCGTCAGGATAAGTCATTTTTCCTTTACCCTGTCTTTTCATCTCAACAAAATCGCCTATGTAGACTCTGCCGTCAGGGTAGGTCATTTTTCCTTTGCCGTGTATATTCATCTTAAAAAAATCGCCTTCATATATAGTTCCATCGTCAGCCCATGTCATTTTTCCTTTACCGTGGAATTCGTTATTAACGATATCGCCTTCGTAAGTTCCGACACCTGATATGATTTGTTTCCCTTTACCGTTGAGTAGACCGTTAACAAAATCTCCTTCAACAGATCCTCCATCTGGGTAGGTAAATTTCCCTTTACCGTGTGGTATTCCATTAACTAGTTCGCCTACATAGCCAGATCCGTCCGGAAGAGTCATTTTTCCTTCTTTTTCCATAAAATTCTCCTTTTGCATTTAATGTCTGCCAGACAATTTATATACAATTCATAACCACAGGCAATGAAAGCTTTTGGCGTTTCTGGCATGTCTTGCTTACTCATATTTAACTCCTTTTTGTTTAGTTCCTAAAAATTTAATATCCATAACGAATATATCCTTGATTCCGCTGACATTGATTACAAAATGATTCTAATTGTTTATAATCATTAATCAATTTTCCAATGATAGGATCATCTTTAACTTCACTGATTAGTTTTAATTTATCTAAATAATAATAAATTTCTGCCGAAATAATTGATAAATTATAGATATCTAAATTATACCTGAGATTACTATTTGGATTATTATTATAATTTTCATACAATTCTGAAAATTTCATCAGACTTAAATTATTTTTCTGTATCTTGTTGGAAATCTCATTAATTTCTTCTTCGAATGAAATTGCACCAGATAATACATCATTCTTGTATTTCTCTCTATTTTCTTTTTCTTGCTTTTGTCTTTCTTCCTGTTCTTCCTTTGACAAAGGTTTATTATTTTTTATGTCATGTATTTTATCCTTAACAAAATGAATAATGTGTGAGATACCTTTGACAACTAGATAAATTAGATAAATAATACCAATAAGTAACAAAATACCGAAAATTGCATTCATATTTTAACCTCTTTTTTTGTTTTTTCCAATACCCTAATTGAACATCCAAGTCAATTGAATATCCTTTGTCACTAACTTACATAATCATTTCGCAAGTTATTATTCCCCCATAAACCGCAACACTGCATCATCCGCTCTTTTCTCTCCCTCATTACTCATTGGAACGCGCCAGCCGGAAGCCACGCTGGTTGCTTCCGAATGCGGGTTCAGAGTAGTTCCGATATGCGGAACGTAGGATATTGCCGCTGTTGCGCCAGTCCCCGCCGCGAAACACCCGGCCAGAGCCGGTCGCTGGACCAGTCGGATTATTCGTTGGACTACTTGAACTTGAACTATACCAATCCCAACACCATTCAAACACATTCCCGTGCATGTCATATAGTCCCCACGTATTAGCCGCCTTTAATCCAACCTGATGTGTCTTACTCCCGCTGTTTTCGGAATACCACGCAATTGCGCCTACCAATGTTGAATTGGTATAATCATTATTTCCATCGTTAAACGCCGTCGTTGTTCCAGCGCGACATGCGTACTCCCATTCCGCTTCAGTAGGTAAACGGTAGCCGTTTTTACTCTTGTCCATTATTACCGCATCCCATGTACTGTTACTGCTGGTCGGCACGCTTCCCCATTCGGAAGGATCTGTTTTCCCCGATATACTGTATACGGGGTTTAATCCTTCCGCAATGCTCAACCTGTTGCAGAACACCAAAGTCTGATACCAGTTTAAAAACTCCACAGGCAGTTTGTCCGGCGTTCCGCTTTCTCCGGTTACCGCTGAGTTGAAAGAGTTAACATCATGGTACCAACCTATTCCTATTACCGCCTGATATTGTTCCCGCGTTACCTGATACTTGCCTATGGAAAATCCTGTCAGCGTTACCGAATGTTGCGTTTCATTGTTCCTCCTCCCAGACTCACTTTCTGGGCTTCCCATTGTAAAAGTTCCGCCTGTTATATGTACCATTTCAATACCAAGCCGAACGGTAATACTTATCGTATTGATTACGATATTATAGTTAGCCGTGTCGGTCGGCGTAAATGTTACGCTGTATCCGCTATTTATGACTGTGGGAATTGTCGTTGGGGCAGTCCAAGCAAAAGAACCGACGGTTATTGCCACGCCGCCATTCAACGTGGAAGCAGACAATGCCGCTCCGTAGGTTATCGCCGCCGCTGTCGGCCATGCGGTAACCGCGGAATTGGCCTTGTTAATAGTAAAGTTTGCGGTTTTACTGCCGGTATAGTTGCCTGTGCCAGTTACGGTTACCGTGGCGGTTCCCGCATTGGTGTTGTTACTGTACGACACGGTATAATCGGTGGTCAGCGCCAATGTTGCCGCGCCGTCTTTCACGGTAACCACCGGAGTTAACGCGCTTCCGTTATAGGTTTGCGCCGCTATTGCGTCAATAGTAAAGGTCGAGGCGTTTTTTTTGTTAATGGTAAAGTTTGCGGTTTTACTGCCGGTATAGTCTCCCGTGCCGGTTACGGTTACTGTGGCGGTTCCCGCATTGGTGTTGTTACTGTACGACACGGTATAATTGGTGGTCAGCGCCAATGTTGTCGCGCCGTCTTTCACGGTAACCGCCGGAGTTAACGCGCTTCCGTTATAGGTTTGCGCCGCTATTGCGTCAATAGTAAAGGTCGAGGCGTTTTTGGCGTTTACGGTTAAATTATCAGTGGTTTTTGTAAAACTGCCGTAATAAATAGTAATTGGCTGTCCGTTATGCGTTGAACGCGCCAATTTGTTCCCCTGAGCCGGATTCGCAGTTATATTTTTAGCCGTAAAATCTGCCACAATAACATCTTCCGTCGTAGTATCATCATGTGTCAGCGTTACCGCGAGCCCCGTTAAATCAAGCGTATCGCCATGCGTATATGTAAGTTTAGTCGGCTGTGTTTTGATAGCGATGTTGATAACTGTTCTTGTGTTCGTTGCCGGAAATGTGTGGGACAATTTAACAGCCGAGCCTGTGTTATTTGATACTGTCGCGTTTTGCCCATTTACGGTAGCGGAACTCAATCCGGTAAAGGTGAAACCGCTGTTCGCCGTCAACGTAACCGAAGCGGTGTATACCGTGCCGCCTAGAAACGGGTTATGGGCCGGCGACCACGATACCGAGCCAATGGTAAAATTACCCCCGCTGCCGCTTGCGGTCGCGGTCGGCATCGCCCCTTTCACCGGAGCGTTAATGGAGATGCTTACGGTAATATTTGTTGTCGCCGGAAATACAGCCGTGACAATACCTGAATTGGCGCTATTGCTTACCGATGCCGCTCCCGCAACTGTAAAAAAGTTAGCGGCTACTCCTTGCAATGTGTAGCCTGTTTTAGCGGTCAGCGTAATGGTAGCCGTATATTGTGTATTAGCGGCAAAGGCGGACGGACTGCCGTTCCATGTCACCGTCCCGCTGTACTGCGAATTTTCAGAAATAACACTAACCGGAGTTGCGCCGGCTACCGGAACGGTAACGCCGCTAATAGCCGCTATGTTTATAACATCAGGGTTGCTTGAAGTCCCGCCGGTTCCCGGGAATACCGCTGTGACAATACCGTAATTGGCATTGTTGGTTACATTTACCGCCCCCGCAACCGTGAAAAAGTTTGCGGATACCCCTTGCAAGGTGTAGCCTGTTTTTGCGGTCAGCGTAATGGTAGCCGTATAATATGTTTCGGCGGCAAAAGTAGACGGATTGCCGTTCCATGTCACCGTCCCGCTGTACTGCGCGTTTTCGGTAATGGCTCTAACCGGAGTCGCGCCTGTAACCGGAATGGTAACGCCCTGTATGGCGGCAATATTAATGACATTATCAGACGAAGTAGACTCTTGACAGCCTATCAGCGCAAAAACCAACATTACCGTAAAAGCCGCAATTCCCAAACCTTTAACCATAATTTTCATAAAAAATGCTCCTTTTTAGGGTTTATTTACTCAGTTAGCTCTTTTTCAACAAGAGCCCCTCATAATACTAATATTATTATATTAATATGAATACGTGTCAATATAAATATCTAAAAATGTATGATTATATAAAAATGAAAGAGAAAAAGACCGATTTAAAGATAATTTTGGCGGTTAATCTCAAGGAACAACGGAAAGTGCTTGGTCTTTCACAGGAAAAACTGGCGGAAATGGCTAATATATCATGGCAAACAGTAAATAGCATCGAGTGTCATAGAACATGGGTAAGCGATAAAACTCTTGAAAGCCTTGCGGATGCTCTTAAAATTGAGAGTTTTCAACTATTATTACCAAGTAAAGATACCTTTTCAAAATCAATAAATTCCAATGAAGCCGTTAAAAAAATAGTAAAAATAAAACGTTCATTTGATGATTCATTCAATGAGATTATTAATATGATAAAATAATTTACATCCTATCTTTGTGTCCTTTGTTCCTTAGTGATCTTTGTGAGAAATATTTTCAAAAAATTTCATTTTTCGGTCAAGCAAAATGGCAAGTCCGCGCCATATATAGGCGCCTGACCACTTGCAAGTGGTTAGGCGGGAAAAAACTATTTATGGAGGATATTTATGGAAAATGTTAACGAAAAACACAAGGACACTGTTTTTACTTTTCTTTTCAGCAATCCGGCTCTTTTGAGGGAACTTTATTCCGCGATAGAGGGCGTTACCCTTCCGCCGGACATACCCATCGACATTAACACACTTTCAGACGTACTTTTTAGGAGGCAGAGAAACGACATATCGTTTTTAATCGACAACCGGCTTATCGTTCTGATTGAACACCAGTCAACTATAAACGACAACATGCCGCTCAGGTTTTTGATGTATATTGCAAAACTGTATCAAGAGATAATATGCCCCGAAGACAAGTTTAAAAGAAGGCTCGAAAAAATCCCAAAACCTGAGTTTATCGTTTTATACAACGGCACAGACCCATATCCCGATTATAAAGAGTTAAAACTTTCCGACGCATTTATAAAAACTGACAAAATAAAGATTGATTTGCCGTTGGAGCTGGTAGCGCAGGTTTATAATATCAATAAGGGGCGTAATCAGGAGATATTGAACAAAAGCCGTACGCTTGACAATTACAGCCGATTTATAGACAAAATACGGGAGTATCAGAAGGAGTATCAACAGAAGTATCATGAGAAGGACGAGAAGAAAAAATTACTTGATAAATCATTTAGATCTGCTATAAAATATTGTATAAAGAACAATATTCTGAGGGATTTTTTAAGAAAACACGGTTCGGAGGTATTGAATATGTTGTATGCTGAGTATGACCCGGAAGTAGAAATGAGAGTTGTCCGCGAAGAGGCGCTTGAAGATGGGCGTGAAGAAGAAAAACTAATAATCGCGAAAAATTTGCTTTCAAAAGGTTCAACGCTTGAATTTGTGCATGAAATTACCGGGCTGTCTTTGGAAAAAATAGAAGAATTATTATGAGTTAATAAAGCACGATTCTAAAAAATATGGTTTGTTAAATTTTTTCGTTACCTAATGCAACACCGCAATTCATGCCCGTCTTTTGTTTGCAACTGCGGAATTTCCCGCATACACTCGGCCCCCGCTTCCGCGCAACGCGGCGCGAACGGACAACCGGTCTGCGGATTTGCGGGATCGCTCACTTTTCCCGGAATGGTTAGAAGACGCTCTTTGGAATAATGACTCCCGAAGCGCGGGGAGGCGGCAAGGAGAGCGATAGTGTATGGGTGGCGAGGGTTGTTTGTAATTTCAACCGCTCCGGCGGATTCCATTATAAGGCCGCCGTACATTACCATTATGCGATCTGATATTTCCGCTACCAAGTCGATGTCGTGGCTGATAAAAATGATTGAAATATCGCGCTTTCGCCGCAGGGTTTTTAAAAGTTCCACTATTTGTTTCTGTATAGTTAAATCAAGCGCCGTAGTCGGTTCGTCGGCGATTAAAAGTTCGCAACCCTGCGCGAGAGCAAGGGCGATGCCGATGCGTTGAAGCTGTCCGCCCGAAAATTGGTGCGGGAAATTGGAAAGACGCTCCGTGCCGTTATCAAGTCCCGTTTCCTCAAGAAGCGCCGCCGCGCGTCCCGCGGATTCCTCTTTGGTAATCTCAGGCTCGCTATTTCTGAATGTTTCTAAAAATACGCCGCCGATATTTTGGAGTGGATCATAAGAGCGTCCGGGTTCCTGAAAAATCATGCCGATTTTTTTCCCTCTGTATTCACGTAACGCCTCTGTTTCAAGATTTATTAATTCCTTGCCCTCATAGCGAATAGACCCGTAAATATCCGCGTTCTTGGGATGAAGTCCCGGAATCGCCAAAGTGCTTACGCTTTTTCCGGAGCCGCTTTCGCCGACAATGCCTAAGGTTTCGCCTTTTTGCAGGGTAAATGAAACCCCGCGTACCGCCTGAATGCCGACATAATCTCTGCCGCGCTGGACATTGAAAGTAACCGTAAGATCGCGGACGGATAGAAGTGGAAACGATGCGAGCGGGGTGTCGGCTTTTCCGCCTTGGAAAACGGGAAGTGATGTGTCGGAAGCTTGGGATCGGAAAATTTTTCGAATCAATTTCCCTAATCCCCATTTTTCATTTCCAGTTCCGCCGATATGATACGGATCGAAGAAATCCCTAAGCGCGTCGCCTATAAAATTAAAACCTAAAGTTACGCCTAATAAAAACCATACGGGAGTTAATAGCCACGGGAACGCGCGTAAATTCGCTATTGTTGACAAATCGCGCTTAATAAGGGAACCCCAGCTTACGGCGGGGTCGGTAATACCCAACCCAAGATAGGAAAGCACCGTCTCCGTCATGATAAAACCGGGAATGCTAAGGGCGACGCTGACAATGAGAAGGCTCGCTATTTGCGGGATTATGTGCCTGAAAATAATCGTCACGGAAGGAATCATTTCCAATTTGGCGTTAAGGACAAATTCCTCGCGCTTTATCGCGTGAACCATGCCCCTTATCGTTCGGGCGGAACCGGGCCATCCTACAAGGGAAAGTATTACCGTTATCATCATATAAGACTGACCGGGATCCATGTTAGACGCCATAAGCGAGCGCAGGAAAAGTATCAGGTACAGGGAGGGGATAAGCATTAAAAATTCCGACGTTCTCATGATGGACCAGTCTGTAAAACCGCCGAAGAAACCCGCAAGGCCTCCCGCGAGACCGGCAAGGGCAAGAGAGATAAATGTCGCCACAAAACCGATAGTGAGAGAGACGCGCGAACCGTAGACAATGCGCGAAAATAAGTCCCTTCCAAGGTTGTCCGCGCCCATGAGGAAGACGGGATAATCCCCCGGCGAGGTTGTAAAAAGATGGCGATTCGCGGGAATGAACCCCCACAGATAATAAGGCTCTCCTTCGCCGAATAATTTAATTCGGTAATAAAGATCGCGGATACGCACATACTTCCATGTCACCGTATTTGTCGTTCGCGATTCCTGAGCTTGGAATTTTCCCCTGTAAAGACGGACATTGGGCGGATGGTAGCTTTTATCCGCAAACGACGTGTTAGGTGAATATGGGGCGAAAAATTCAGCGAAGAGCATCACAAAGTAAAGAATAACGAGGCAGACGAATGAAATCATCGCAACGGGCCGAATTTTTACATAGTTAAAAAACTTTTTCACCGTTTACTCTTTTCCGTATCTGATACGGGGGTCTACCAACGCCAGCATTATGTCGGCTAACACCATGCCTGTCAGTACAAGGAAAGAAATAAACATTATGTTCGCCAGCACAAGATTAATGTCCTGTTGAAGGACGGCCTCATACATGAGCCTCCCTACACCCGGGTAGGCGAAAATAATTTCCAGTATCAGGGAGCCGGAAAATAAGCCGGCTAAAAGATTGGCGCTTCCCGTGATGTAGGGGTTAAGCGTGTTGCGGAAAGCGTGGGCGAAATAAACGCGCCATTCGGCTATGCCGCGCGAGCGTAATGACATAATGTAAGGCTGTCCAAGCTGGTCAAGCATGGTGGCGCGGATCATCCGCAGGGAGCCGCCGATTCCGCCAAGAAAAGAGGCGAAAAGCGGTAAAAAAATGTGATGCATATAGGAGAAAACAAACTTACCCGGAGCCTGCGAAAAAGGAAATGGCGGGTATGCCGTAACCGGAAAAAGTCCCGATACGGAGGCGAAGAGTTGCAATAGTATAAGAAGCAGTAGTCCCGGAAAGGCATGAAGCACAAGCGCGAAAAACGTTACCGCGTAATCGGCTTTTGTTCCCGCCTTGGTGGAAAAATAAACACCTAACGCGAAGGAGAAAATAGTAATAAAAACAAGCGATATAATATTTAAAATCAGAGAATTTACTATTCTTGTAGACAGCAAAAAAGAAACGGGAGCGCGGGAAATCAAACTTACTCCAAGGTTATGCTCAACAATAACGTGTTTGAGCCAAAGAAAGTACTGTTGGTAAAACGGTTTGTCAAGTCCGAGTTCCGTTCTTCGGGCGGCAAGTTGGTCATCGGTCATCGTCTGCCAATTTTGCCCGGCTTTTCCCTGATTTTCGCTGAACATTTGCTGCATCATTATCTGGTCTACAATGTCGCCGGGCGCAAGAGCCATAAGTCCGAAGACGGCAAATCCCAGAAGAAACAGCATTACCGTCATAGTTATAAGCCTGTTTACTATGTAGGCGATGAGCGGAAAACGCCGTTTAAATAAACGCAGGGGGTTTAGTAAAACGCTAAAGATGTAACTAAATTTTTTCGGCATGTTTCCTCTTAAGGAAACATTTTAGACTTAAGGATAGCATTAGTCAAGTTTTTATTTATCCGCCGCTTTAGCTTAATTTTAGAGTATCTTCCTTATTCTGTTTTTCAGATCGTCGTTATCGTAAGGCTTTTTGATAAAATCAACCGCCCCCATTTCATGCGCGTGTTTTATATCTTTCGGATCGTTTGAAGACGTGAAAAACGCTATCGGGATATCGTGTAAGCCGCTTATCGCTTTTATCCTGCCGTAAGTATTCCATCCGTCCATATCCGGCATAATTAAATCCAATAATATTAATTTGGGAACCAGCCCCTGGTATAATAAACCGAGCGCTTCTTTTCCCGATTTAGCGGTAGACACATCATACTCATTCTGTAGTACTCCGTCCACCATTTCAAGATGGATACTGTCGTCGTCCACTACGAGGATTTTTTTCTTCTCGTTACCGGTGGAATCTTTAAATTTTTCCGTTTCCTGTTTTAATGATTCAAAGTTTTTATTATTTTCAAGACTCATGTCATTGACATGGCTCACCGAAACATTTATCTGATTAATGCCTTTCACTATCTCGTTCATGCCTTCCACGGTTTCTTTACTGGTTTGTATGAATCCATTTGTCTGCTGAACCAGAGTCTCTCCCGATACCGCCATGTTATCGGAGCCTTTTTTAACCGAAGACGTTAAATCCCGCAGTCGGCTTATGGACTCAAGTATTTGTTTACCGCCCACTTCCTGTTCCTCCATCGCATGAAGAATATTTTGCTCATGCTCGGAAACCGTTTTCACGCTTGAGTCTATAGCGCCGAAACGCGACAATACGTCATTGGAGGATTTGGTAATGTTATCTATGGACGCTTTTATTTTTTTCAACATAGCGGCGGTGGTTTTAGACTGTTGTCCCGATGACTCCGCGAGTTTACGGATTTCGTCGGCTACTACGGCAAAGCCCCTTCCCGCTTCCCCGGCGTGCGCCGCTTCAATCGCCGCGTTCATCGAAAGCAGATTAGTCTGGGCGGCGATATTGTTCATAACCGCATTAATTTCCAAAAGACCCTCGGAATCATGGGCTATTTCCTGTATCTCCTGCGCTACCATTTGAACGCCTGTTTTACCGTTTTCCGACGCTTCGGTTAACACGGTGACGTTTCTGCTGTTTTCAACCAACGTTCTTGTAACCGAATTAATATTAGCCGTCATTTCCTCAATGGCCGACGACGACATATTTACGCTTTCGGTTTGTTTTTCTATCATCATGTTAAGGCTGTCAATATTGGTTTTAATATCCCCTACCGCTTTTCCCGCTTCTTCCGCGCCGCTTTCCTGTTTGACCATGAGGGTTTTCATGCTGTCAAGGTTCGAGCTGATCTGCTCGACAGCCGTCGAAGTTTTGCCCATATTGACTGAAAGTTCAAAACTGGTATGGTTAAGCCCGTTGATTTTGTATTTTATTGTCCATACGAGGTTTCTGATTTTTTCCATAGTCTGGTTGAAGTAGTTGGAAAGATCGCCGATTTCATCGTTAGACTTGGCCGCTATTCGTTTGGTCAAATCGCCTTCGCCTTCGGATATGTCTTTCAGCGTCCACGCTACATTGATGATTGGCTTACTGATAGACCGGGACATGAATACGGCGATTAATACCAAAATGAGCAATACCGCGACGCTTATCAAAATAATTATATTAATCATTTGGTATACCGGAGCCATTATCGTTTTTTGCATAATGGCTATCGCATAACTCCAGGGGGTTGTCGTTTTCCCGATGGTAATGGGAATGATAAACATTTTCATGTTCGTTTTTAACGCCGCAATGTAATTGGAAAAAGTAAAAGGTTTGCCGTTTTTAACGGCGTTAAAGAAATCATTCATAACCTTGCCGGCCATGTCCGCTTCGGTTTCTTTCATATTTTTTCCAAAACGGGTGGGATCGAAGTGGGCTGCAACCGTACCGTTATTGCTGAATACGGCGGTTACAGAATCGTGGAAAGGCTTTTGATCTTGCGATATTTCCTGAATCTGATTAAGGGGAAGATCAATGCCCGCAACCCCGACGACCTTTTTATTTATGTCGTATATCGGAATACAAACCGTCGTCATCAATTGCTTTTTTCCGCCTACGTCATACATATAGGGGTCTATAATTGTCTGATTGCCTGAATTTTTCGGTAAAAGATATGCGGGGTCATTAAAATCTTCCAGAACAACCATATCGACTCTTCCGTTATTCCAAAAATAATAAGGGGAAAAACGCCCGCTGACACCGGTTCCTTTTGTTCCTATATACGGTCTGTCTTCGCCTTCCAAAACGTCCGGTTCCCATACGCACCATACCGCGATAAGATTCTTGTCTTGTTCCACAAGCCCTTCAATTATCACATTAAATATCGTACGGCGGTTGGCAGATGCTATATCTTGATACTGTTCCAATACATTGGTTAAAGTTTCCAGTTTGGTCAGATACGATTCAAGAAAAGCTCCAACATTTTCGCCTGAGTCATGCGCTATACTGAGGGTATATTGTTCCGAAAGGTTGATGATACTTGTTCGGGAACGGATAAGTGTAGTAATACCGATCGAAGCGATGGCGAATATACCAAGCGCGACCATAACTATAGTAAGTTTAAGGTTAATTTTCATTTTAGTTCTCCAAAATTATTAAAATAATGTAATAATAATAATTATCAGCCTATAGGTGGAATTTGTCAATGAAATTGTTAAAAGTAACCAGGGAAAAATGTTTATAAAAAACGTAAATTAGTATAAAAAAATCAATAACTCGATGGCTCATCGTAGTATTTACGACTATTATTCTATTTTTTCAGAATATTCCCTATCCTGTTTTTAAGATCGTCGTTATCATAAGGTTTTTTGATATAATCAACCGCCCCCATTTCATACGCGTGTTTTATATCTTTCGGATCGCTTGAAGACGTGAAAAACGCTATCGGGATATCGTACAAGCCGCCTATCGCTTTTATTCTGCCGTAAGTATCCCATCCGTCCATATCCGGCATAATTAAATCCAATAATATTAATTCGGGAACCAGTCCCTGATAAAATAAGGCGAGCGCCTCTTTGCCGGATTTGACGGTAGATATTTCATAATCATCCCGCAGTACCGATTCTACCATTTCAAGATGGATAGTGTCGTCATCAACTATAAGGATTTTTTGTTTTTCATTTCCGACGGTATTATTAAACTTTTGCGTTTCCAGCTTTAGGGATTCAAAATTACGGCTGTTTTCCAAACTCATTTCGTTGACATGGTTCACCGAAACATTTATCTGATTAATACCTTTCAGTATCTCGTTCATGCCTTCCACGGTTTCTTTGCTGATTTTAATAAATTCATCGGTTTCCTTAACAAGCATTTCCCCTGATTCCGCCATGTTATCGGATCCTTTTTTAACCGAAGACGTTAAATCCCGCAATCGGCCTATGGATTCAAGTATTTGTTTTCCGCCGACTTCCTGTTCTTCCATAGCGTTTAGGATATTTTGCTCATGCCCGGAAACTGTTTTTACGCTCGAGTCAATAGCGCCGAAACGAGTCAACACCGCATTGGAGGATTTGGTAATGTTGTCAATGGAGGCTTTTATTTTTTTCAGCATCGTCGCGGTGGTTTTGGATTGCTTGCCGGATGACTCCGCAAGTTTGCGGATTTCGTCGGCCACTACGGCGAAGCCCTTGCCGGCTTCCCCGGCGTGCGCCGCTTCAATCGCCGCGTTCATCGAAAGCAGATTTGTCTGGGCGGCGATATTGTTCATTACCGAGTTTATTTCCAAAAGGCCCTCGGAATCATGGGCTATTTCATGTATCTCCCGCGCGACTAATTGGAGTCCCGACTTTCCGTTCTCAGACGCTTCGGTTAAAACGACGACGTTCTTGGCGTTTTCCGCCAGCGTCTGCGTTACAGAGTGAATGTTGGCCGTCATTTCCTCAATGGCGGATGACGATATGTTTACGCTTTCCCTTTGTTGTTCTATCATCTTGTTAAGGTTGTCAATATTGAGTTTAATATCCCCTACCGCCCTGCCCGCTTCTTCCGCGCCCTTTTCCTGTTTGACCATGAGGTTCTTCATGCTGTCAAGGTTCAATGAAATCTGCTCCACGGCGGTGGACGTTTTGCCCATACTGATGGAAAGCTCAAAACTGGTGTGGTTAAGTCCGTTTATTTTGTATTTTATCGTCCCGATTCCGCCGCCAAGATGTTCGCAAAAAGAATTCACCATACCGGCGATTGTGCCAAGCTCATCTACGGAGCAAATCGAGATTCGCTTTGTAAGGTCCTTCTGTTCCGAGGAAAGATTTTCAAGTTGCGCGATTATTGAATTAAAAGCCGTCCCCGTGTTTTTTTTGAGGGTAAATGCCATGAAAAAAATACAGATAAAAAAAACAATCAGCGGGATCAACATAAAGAAAGCGGCGGTTCCTTTCAGCGCGTCCAGAATTTTGATAAAGCGGTTAATGCTGAGCATGGTAACGGAACAGGTAAAAAGGAGGGTTACAAGGACTCCCGCCATGGGGACGATCCATGCCTTGGCTTCCTGTCGTTTTTCCCGGCAGTCTGATGGGTATCTTGTAAAATTATGCGCGAGTAAAGTACGGGAAACAAGACCGTCGCCCGCTACATAAATAAATGTTCCTACCAGCATTCCAAAGGAAAGGGAAGTTAAAAACAACAGTCCTTTTATGGAAGGATCGATTTTCAAATAATTACCCAAGAAAATTATCCCAAGAAAAACGGCGTGGATAACCACATTCAAGGCGATCCTTTTGATCGGCACGGATCCTAAATTTTTAAGCCAGAGCAAATAATGTTCTCCGTCCAGTTTTAAAAAATAGTCGTGATCAAAATACCGCGCGCCGCGTCCCAAAATTACGCAATAAGAAATAAGAAAAACGAAGGCGGGAATACCAAGACGGAAGCGGAGCAGGGAAAAAGAACTGCCGAAAAAGAGCAGTATCAAAAAATCAGCCGCCATCATAGCGATTCCCGTCCCCAAAACAAGGGCAAGGAAATTGTATTTTTGGTTTTTCATTATGTATTCCCTTTGTAACTATATATATATCGCGGTTATTAAAATAAAACTTGTAATTTTTAATTAATTTTAGAATCTTTATTTTAAATTAATTTTCAATCAAGATGCGCACGGCTTCAACAGCCGTTTTAATCGCCGCTTCGGTATCATGGCAATGGGGGTTGCTCATTCCCGCTTTCTCACGTTCCTGATTCCACACCACATTAAGGACGCATCCCGCTCGCGCGCCGAGGATTTGACTTACTATATATAGGGTCGAACTTTCCATCTCGGAGGCGAGACATCCGGCTTTTATCCACGCTTCCCATTTGTTTTTTAGCTCGTAGCCTGAGGGCATACGGTCGGGACTGTGCTGTCCGTAAAAGGAATCTTTGCACTGAACAATTCCCGTGTGCCATTTTTGCCCTAAGTTTTTCGCGGCCTGAACAAGCGCGTTTGTAACGTCAAGGTTCGCGACGGCGGGGAATTCAATCGGGACGTACTCCTTTGTCGTTCCCTCCATGCGTATCGCCCCGGTCGCGATAACGATGTCGCCGCCCTGAACGGGAAGGGCCATGCCGCCGCAGGTTCCTATGCGGATAAAATTACGCACTCCTGTTTTGTACAGCTCCTCTATGGCTATTGCCGTAGAAGGGCCGCCCATCCCGGTCGATATCGCCATTACCGTTTTTCCCGATATTTCACCTAACCATGTCGTATATTCGCGGTTTTGATGAAAAAAACGCGGGTTATCAAAATGCGAAGCTATTTTTTCAACTCGTCCCGGGTCGCCGGGAAGAATGGCGTATAATGCGCCGTGGCCGTCGTCAAAATCAACGTGGTACTGTTTTTCCATTATCGGCGCCCTTTATCGTAAGGAATTCCCTCGGCCCTCGGAGCCTGTGAGGATTTTGAACTGAACGCGAGAACGACCAGCGTGGTTACGTAGGGAATTATTTTATAGACTACGCTTGGAATGGAAATAGCGCTCAGGAAAGGTATACCGGAAGACGCGGAAGATATCGCCTTCATCAATCCGAAGAAAAAGGCGGCGGATAAAATATACTTGGGTTTCCATTGGCCGAAGATTAAAACCGCCAGCGCCAAGAATCCGTAACCTGAAACATCCGCGTTAAACTGCGTGGACGTGGGGATGATAAAAACAAGCCCTCCAAGACCGGCAAGCGCCCCTGAGATCATAACGCCCGCGTAACGCATGTTATATACGTTTATTCCGGCGGAATCTGCGGCTTGCGGATGTTCGCCGCAGGAGCGCAGACGAAGCCCGAAGCGCGTTTTGTAAAGAATAGCGGCTGAAATCGCGAAGATGATAAAACCGATAAACGTGGTAATATACGCGTTTTTAAAAAATAAATCCCCGATAAGCGGAATGTCGCCTAACAACGGGACTTTTTCGATACGGAATTGGTTTACAAACGGAATTTGCTGGACGGTGCGAATCATGCGCGCGATGTAAATCGCCACGGCGGGAGCCAGCATATTAATCGCCGTGCCGCTTATTATTTGATCGGCTTTCATGTTGATACTGGCGTACGCGTGAAAGAGCGAAACCAAAACGCCCGCCGTCATGGAGACCAACACCGCCAACAGCAGAATGGGCTGTCCGGGGATGAATTGCTGTAATGTGCTGATAAATAAAACGCCGGCAAAAGCGCCGAAGATCATAATGCCCTCAAGAGCGATATTGATTACGCCGGAACGTTCGCTGAACATTCCTCCAAGGGCGACTATCAACAATGGAATTGAAAAAAACATGGTTTGCTGGACAAGAAAATACAGTATACTCATGTTTCGCCCCCCAATCGTTTTTTTAGGGAGTTAAAAAAGTTTTTGACAAGGAGCGCGAACGCGCTAAAATAAATAATTACGCTGATAATTATTTCGATTACCTGCGGCGCGAAATTGTACAACTGCATATTAAAGCCGCCTTCGTTAAGGTACGCTATTAACATTCCCGAAAAAATTATTCCCAGAGGATTGTTCAATCCCAAAAGGGCGACCGGTATGCCGTTGAAGCCTTCCTGCGCGAGAACGTCAACGACGGTGATACCCTTACCGGAGCCGGCAAGGTACAACAATGCGCCGCCAAGCCCGGCGAGAGCGCCAGCGATCGTCATGCTGAGAATAATGCTTTTCTTTTCGTTGATTCCGGCGTAACGGGCGGCTTCGCGGTTAAAACCGCAGGCTTTAAGCTCGTAACCGAAGGTAGTTTTTTCTAGGATATAATAAATTAATATCGCGAATATAATAGCGATGAAAAAGCCCGAGTTCGCGCTTGAAATATTATAGCCGTCGCGGAATATATGATTCATTCCGATTTTTGGAAGATTGGCGGTCTCAAGGACCCGCATACTCTGATTCCTCAGGGAATCAAACATTGTTTTTGTTACAAGAAAATTTACAAGATATGTGCCGGTGTAATTCATCATTATACAGGCTATTACTTCGTTCACGTTGAATATGGCTTTGAAGAAACCGGGGATTGCGCCCCATAGTGCGCCGGCAAGCACTGCGGCGATTAAAGCGGCGATCCAATGCAGATGCCCGGGAAGAAAACCGCATTTAACGCCGACTAAAACAGCCGCGTAAGCGCCCGTGATAAATTGCCCCGCGGCTCCGATGTTAAAAAGACCGGTTCTACTGGAAAAGCCGACGGAAAGACCCGTCATGATTATCGGGGTGGCGAAGTATAGGACTTGTCCGAATTCGCGCATATTAGAAAATCCGCTTGCAAGGATCGCGCCAAAACCTTCAGCGGCCTGTGAAGCGTTACTGATTAAAAGAATTACAAATCCGGCGAGCAAGCCGACTAAAATCGCGGCAACGGAAGAAAGAGTATTTATTACGGGAGGAGTAAGTCCGTTGTTTAAAAGGTTTATTCCCTTTTGAAGATTTATTTTCATGCCGCGCCCTGCTTTGCGGCTCCCGCCATATAAAGACCGAGTTCTTTATAACTTACTTCTTTTGGTTTAACGTCGGCGACAATTTTTCCTTCAAATATAACGAGGATTCTGTCGCTGACATCCATCACCTCATCAAGTTCAAGCGAAACCAAAAGCACTCCCTTTCCCTTGTCGCGTTCCGCCACAAGTTGTTTGTGGATATACTCGATAGCGCCTACATCAAGCCCCCTTGTCGGCTGAACGGCGATAAGCAGTCGCGAATCGCGCGATATTTCCCTTGCGACAATCGCCTTCTGCTGGTTGCCGCCTGACATGCTTCGCGTTATCGAATGCGCCCCCTGCCCCGAGCGAATGTCGAATTTTTCAATTAGTTCGTCGGCGTATTTATAAATCTCATTAAATTTAAGGAATCCGTTTTTTTGAAAACGTTCGGTAAAATAACTCTGTAAAACCAGATTAAATGCGAGGTTGTAATCCAGTACAAGACCGTGTTTATGCCTGTCTTCGGGAATATGCGCCATGCCCCTTGAGCGTATATCGTTATGTGTAATTTCCTTTCCTTCAAGGAAAACGCGCCCCGTCGCCTCCGTCATTCCGGCAAGGGCGTGGATCAGCTCCTGCTGTCCGTTCCCGTCAATTCCCGCGATACATAGAATTTCCCCGGAACGGACTTCAAAACTCGCGTTATTTACAAGCGCCTTCTCGTGAACCTTGCTCTTAACGGTAAGGTTTTCCACTTTAAGAATAACGTCTCCCGCCTCGCGATCGGTCTTTTCCACGGACAGGTTTACTTTTCTGCCGACCATCATTTCAGATAACTCTTCTTTGGAAACTGAGGCTACGTCAACCGTCCCTATATACGTCCCCTTGCGAAGAACTGTACAACGGTCGGCGACCGCTTTTATCTCTTCAAGTTTATGCGTGATAAACAAAATAGATTTATTTTCCGCGATAAGGTTTTTCATTATGTGCATTAACTCTTCGATTTCCTGCGGAGTAAGCACCGCGGTCGGCTCGTCGAAGATCAGGATTTCATTTTCGCGGTAGAGCATTTTAAGTATTTCGACCCGCTGCTGCATACCGACCGTAATGTCGGAAATTAGCGCGTCGGGATTGATTTCAAGTTTGTAGCGTTTGGACAATTCAATTATCTGGGCGCGTGCGTCATCCAATTTTAACATTCCGTATTTGACCGTCTCCGCGCCAAGAATAATATTTTCCAGAACCGTAAAATTATGAACAAGTTTAAAATGCTGGTGAACCATTCCGATCCCCAGCTTTCTCGCGTCGTTCGGCCCGTTAATATGGACAACTTCGCCGTTTTTTTTAATTTCGCCCTTTTCAGCCTGATACAGGCCGAAAAGGACGCTCATAAGGGTTGATTTTCCCGCCCCATTTTCACCTAACAAGGCGTGAATCTCCCCTTTTTTTAATTGAAGAGTAATGTTATCATTGGCTACGATGCCGGGAAATACCTTGGTAATCCCGGCCATCTCAACAATGTAGTCCATTATCGTTTTTACTTAACTTCCGTAACCCTGGAAATGGTAACGGGAACCACTTTGGGGCTTCCGTTACTGTCGAGATTATCCATTCTGGGAATAGAGCCTGAGGCTAATTTCGAGAAAATACCGTCGTAATCAGCCTGACTGAAAGACTGGAACTTGGAAGATCGCATCGGAAGGCCTACGCCTTTGTTATCGGCGGCGAAAACCAAAGTCTGTCCCCCCGGGAATTTTCCGTTGTAAAAATCCGCGATACAGTCGTAAACGGAAACCTGAAGCCCCTTCATAGCCGAAGTAATAACCGTTGGAGATTCGCCTGACTGATCCACGTCAACGCCGATTACTTTTTTACCGGCCTGTTCAGCGGCGGCCATTACGGAGTTGCCGACGGCTCCTCCGCACGCGAAGATTACGTCCATTCCGCTGTTGTACCATGAAGCCGCGAGTGTTTGGGCTTCGGGTGTGGCGGCAAATGCGCCCGTATAATGGTAGTTAATTGTAATCGCGCCGGAAGCCAACCCTAATTCCTTGGCCGCGTATTCAGCGCCCTGGATAAAACCGTAACCGAAACGGACAACCGCCGGAACCGCCATCCCGCCGACAAAACCGAGTTTCCTCGCGCCGTCCTTTACAGCCGCATATCCAGCGAGAAAGCCCGCCTGATCTTCGGCGTAATTGACTCCCACGGCATTTTTACCTGTTTTAAATTCCGAATAATCGGCGCTGTGCGGCACGCCGTCTACAAGAATGAAATTCACATTTGGATAACGATCCTGAGCGACGAAAACCGGGGTTTCAAAAAGGAAGCCCGGAGTAACTACTACTTTTGCCCCGCCGCGAACCGCCAGATCAATCGCCGTAAGGTAGGCGTCGTTGCTCTGTTCCGCCGGCTGATAGTATTTATGGGAAATGCCTTTTTCTTTGGCATATTGAACCAATCCTTCCCATGAACCCTGATTAAATGATTTATCGTCAATAGTGCCAAGATCGGTTACCAGAGCGAGATCAAATGTTTCCGCGCTCTTCGTTTGATTTTGCTGTTTTGAACAGCCCGAAAGTAATACTAAGATTGTAAGTAAAACTAAAAATGTTTTTTTCATAAAAACTCCCCTTTATTTATTTTTATTTATATTATAAAAAGTGAAAAAAAATGTCAAGAGAAAAAATAAATAATAAATAACAGGTAAAAAATAACAAAGGAAGAGAAAAATAACAAATAATAGTTAATAAATAACAAAGAAAGACGGAAAACCTTATTTTACTTTGTTATTTATTATTTTTTATTTGTTATTTTTTAAACGACTCCCTTGGATTTCAGGAAGGCGGCCATTTTAATATCATTGACTTTTATGTGGGTAATCAGCCAGTCTCCTACGGTTTTGACCGCGGTATCTACTAATTCTTTATGGGGACCTTTTTCAATAAGGGTATTGGTCAATTCTTTGACGGTCGCCTTGAAATCCTCGTGGTATTTTTTATGGATCGCATAGTCGGGGTACCCGTATTCCTTTTGTAATTTTTCTTCCGTCATAAAATGCATAATCGTATATTGGTTGAGAAAATCAAGGGTTTTATAAATTTCATCCTTTCCGCGTCCCTGCTCTGCTTCTTCAAAAATAGTATTAAGAGTTGTAAACAACTGCTTGTGCTGTTCGTCAATTTTATCATGCCCTGTTTCAAGGCTTTTATCCCATTTATATTCCATACGATATATTATTATATAAAAAAAATTCTGTCAATAATTTTTATTTATAAAATTACATTTCATTTTTATCCTCTTCGTTATTGTCCTCTTCGTTATTTTTATCTTCATTTCTTTTTTTTATGATGATCCCAGGCACATAAAACAACAGGCCCGATACGGCATAAACGGAAAATATTATAAAAAATGTATTTTGAGGATATACGACAACAACTATGATCAATACGATCAGCAGGGCGAGAAGTTCTATAGTTCTGACTTTGGATAACTTTATTCCTTTGAATGACATATATGGGATATTGGATACCATGAGGAATGAAAGAACGGCCATGACGATGGGCATAACCCTGAAAAATGTCGGCATAAGCGTCATCAGAATAGGAATTGTTTTAAAGTTAAGGGCGTATTCTTCCGGCCCCAAAAGCTCATAGCTTAGCACGAAAGAAATTATAACGCCGGCCGAAGCGGGTGTAGGAAGTCCCACAAAATGTTTGTACAATTCCCCGCTCTGGGCAAGTACATTGAATCGCGCGAGGCGCAGGGCGCAACACAGCATATAAAGTATGGCGATGGCGATGCCGATCTTCCCCATTAAGTTCAATACCAGCATATACATCATTATGCCCGGGGCGACCCCGAACGAAACCAAATCGCTGAGTGAGTCCAACTGCATTCCAAACTCACTGGTTGTATTGGTCATTCGCGCTATCCTGCCGTCGAGAATGTCGCATGCCAACGCTCCGATTAAAAGCCATGCGGCCTGAATAAAACGACCGTCGATAGAAGAAAAAACCGACAGGATACCGAAAGCCATATTACCGCATGTAAAAAGGGAAGGGATGATATAAATTCCTTTTCCTTTCGGTACGTCTTTTAACACTACTTTTTTCATTTTATTTTTTCCCCATTACCGTAATACCCGCTTTTGTTTTATCTCCGGTTTTGACATCTATCACCGCCGTTTTCGGCAGGTGCAGATCAACCTGAGAACTGAATTTAATCATTCCTATTTTATCCCCGATTTCCAGAATATCTCCGGTTTTAACCCACGACACGCACCGCCTCGCGACAAGTCCCGCGATTTGGCGCACCACATACACGCCGTCTTCGCTCTGAATAGTGATAATATTCTGTTCATTTTGGGACTGCGCCAGCGGATTCCACGCCGCGTAAAATTTTCCGTCCTTGCGCGTCACGTCAACGACGGTCCCGCTTACGGGCGAGCGCTGTAAGTGGACGCTAAAAATAGAAAGAAACACGCGTATAATTTTTTGCTCTCCTTCTTCGATCACTTCCATAACCGTTCCGTTACATGGAGAAAGAATCAATGCCTCTCCCCGCGTGATTTCGATTTTCGGATCTCTGAAAAAATACATACAAAATAACGCGAAAATTATCAGAACGCACCCCAGCGCGAAACAAACCGCGGTTACGGGCATTAATCCCGCTATTATGGAAACAATCAAAAGCGCCGCGCCTCCCGCGAGAGCGGGAAAAATAAAAGGATAACCTTCTTTAAGAATTGACATCCGAACCTTCCTTTGTATCCGCCGCTGGGTGTTCCCGGCGATACTTTTTTTCGATGGTTTTTAAAACAATAAATTCACCGACAAATATCAAACCCATAAGAATATAAGTTATACAGCCGTTGTAGATAACCCAAACATATTCCAAATAGAAAATTACCGTAAATACCGCGATAATAGCGTCAACCAAAAAAAACACGCACCATACGACGCTTGCCTTGAAACAAAAATTATCAAAGATTTGTTTGGGGATTTTTGTTTTCATTGATTTGTCGAAAATATCAATAAAATAGTACGCTAGCGGCGGGGGAAATAAAAATGAAGTAATCATTATGGTTAAATACGCGATAGCCGCCAGAGCCGGATACAAATGTATAAAAATAGGCGATTCGTCAAAACACAGATTAATCACTCCGATAACGCAAAGGATCAACGGACTGACAAAAAGAGCCGCGGTATGTTTCCCTTTGTAATGCCTGCTGTTGACGACGCTATAGGCGACGGCGAAAATAATAATGCCTATTGAAAGGTAGCGTATCGGCAATTTAAAAACAACCAGGGCGCAAAAAACTAAAATGGGGTACATAACCGCTATTAAACCGAATAAGTATTTTGCCCCATGTTTAAATTTAAAGATTTTCATTTATTCTAATATGATTTTATAGCAAAATATTTTAAGTTTTGCAATTAGGGGAAGGTTAAGATTTCTTATACGCTAAATAAACGCCTGACCACTTGCAAGTGGTCAGGTTAGCTCAATAATGCCGCATAGCGTAGCACCAATAAAAGCCGCTGTCCGTAATAAAGCAAGGCGGCCTTTAGGCCGTCGCCAGTGCGCAGAACACTAAGGAAGAGAAGAGTACGAAGTGGAGAAAGGGGTTGTTGTCCGAAAGCCATATATGAAGCTCTAACGATAAGATAACGGACAAAAACCCCTTGATTCTTCTTTGTGTTCTTCATTCCTTTGTGAGATGTTTTTTCGAATAAAATCGTATAGAAAAAAGTCTCCCAATATGGCAATATATAGCCAAATATAAAATAGGAGAGACGCGTGTATAAGCAGGTTGACTCAAAAGTAAATTTTCCCAAACTGGAGGAGGAAATCCTTAAATTCTGGGAACAAAACCATATCTTTGAAAAATCCGTATCCAATAGGGAAGGGCGGAGCGAATTCGTCTTTTTTGACGGGCCCCCCTTCGCCACCGGTCTTCCGCACTTCGGGCATTTTGTTCCAAGTACAATCAAGGACATCATTCCCCGTTATCAGGCGATGAAAGGCAAAAAAGTCGAACGCCGCTTCGGCTGGGACTGCCACGGTCTTCCCGTTGAAAACTTAATCGAACAGGAACTCGGTCTTAATTCAAAAACCGAGATTGAAAACTACGGCATCGCCAAATTCAACGAAGCCTGCCGCGCCGCCGTCCTGCGTTATGTGAAAGAATGGCGCGCCACAATCACCCGCCTCGGACGCTGGGTTGACTTCGACCACGACTACAAAACCATGGAACCTTATTACATGGAAACAATCTGGTGGGTTATGAAGTCCCTCTGGGAAAAAGGCTACCTCTACGAAGGTCACTACATACTCCCGTACTGCCCCCGTTGCGCCACCGTCCTCTCCAATCACGAACTCAACCTCGGCGGCTACAAAGACGTAAATGATCCCGCGATTACCGTGCGATTCAAAGTTGATCTGACCGTTCATGAGTGGTCAGGCCCGAACACATATTTTCTCGCGTGGACAACCACTCCTTGGACACTGCCCTCTAACCTAGCCCTCACCCTCGGCGCGGACATCGACTACGTATTAATCGAAGACCTCCCCGCTTCCAAAGGCGGCAACGCCGCTACTCCCAACGATCGTTACATATTGGCGGAAGCGCGCTTAAGCGCGTATTACAAAGACGACTCCCAATACAAAATCATCTGGCGCAAAAAAGGCGCACAGCTTGCGGGACTTCAATACGAGCCGTTGTTCCCCTACTTCAAAGACGCGCCTAACTCCTTCCGCACCTTCCTCGGCGACTTTGTCACTACCGAAGACGGTACGGGCATTGTGCATACCGCTCCCGGATTCGGCGAAGACGACGCCCGCGTACTTAAGGGGACCGGCATACCCGTCATCTGCCCGGTGGACGATGAATGCCGCTTTACGCGGGAAGTAAGCGACTTTGCCGGAGTTTTTGTAAAAGACACGGACAAGGCTATCATCGAAAAATTAAAAAGCGAAGGCAAATTAATAAAACGCGAACAGATACTTCACGCCTATCCGCATTGCTGGCGTTGTAAAAGCCCTCTTATTTACCGCGCGGTAGGCTCGTGGTTTGTCAGCGTTGAAAAAGTAAAAAAAGATATGTTGGACGCGAACAGCCAAATCTACTGGGTACCCGAACACATCAAGGAAGGCAGATTCGGCAAATGGCTGGAAGGCGCGCGCGATTGGGCAATCAGCAGAAGCAGATATTGGGGAAACCCCCTTCCAATCTGGCGGTGCCCCGACTGCGGAAAAACAATCTGCGTCGGCAGTCGCGCCGAGTTAAAAGAACTCTCCGGCGTATACCCCGAAGACCTTCACAAACACTTTGTCGATGAAATAAAAATCCCCTGCTCCTGCGGCGCGAAAATGACGCGTATTCCCGAGGTACTCGACTGCTGGTTTGAATCTGGTGCTATGCCCTACGCGCAAAATCATTATCCCTTTGAAAACAAAGAATTTTTTGACGGCCATTTCCCATCGGACTTTATCAGCGAAGGACTGGATCAAACGCGCGGCTGGTTTTACACGCTCACCGTTCTTGCTGCGGCTCTCCTTAAAAAACCGGCTTTTAAAAATTGCATAGTAAGCGGTCTTGTCCTCGCGAAAGACGGTAAAAAAATGAGCAAAAGTCTTCGCAACTACACGGATCCGACCGAAGTGATAAATTCATTCGGAGCGGACGCTCTGCGCCTGTTTTTGGTACATTCCGCGGTAGTAAAAGCCGAAGACCTCCGTTACAGCGACGAGGGCGTGCGCGAAATAATGAAAAGTATCATCATCCCCCTTTGGAACGCCTACAGTTTTTTTGTCACTTACGCCAACATCGATAAAATCACGGCGACAGGCGCGCCCGAAAAACCCGCCAATCCCCTGGATCAATGGATACTTTCAGAAGCGCAAACCCTTGTAGAAAAAACCGCCGCCGCGCTTGACGCTTACGATCTAAGCCGCGCCATAGACCACATCCTGCGCTTCATAGACCTTTTAAACAACTGGTACATCCGCCGTTCCCGCAGACGTTTCTGGCGTAAGGAAAAAGACGGCGACAAACTCGAAGCCTACGGCGCGCTCTACGCCGCTCTTAAAATCCTGATAACGGTCGCCTCTCCTTTCATGCCCTTTACCGCGGACGCTATCTGGCAAAATCTGCGGTTGCAAACCGATCCCCAATCTGTACATTTAACCGACTTTCCAATCCCCGACGAAAAGCGCAGAGACAGCGCGCTTGAATTCCGCATGGCGGCGGTCATGTCCGCCGTTTCAATCGGACGCTCCCTGCGCTCCCAGTACAACATCAAAGCGCGCCAGCCTCTCCGCAAGGCGGAACTTGTTACGCGCGACGAGGATGAAAAAAAAGCGTTGCTCGGCATGGCGGATATTATCCGCGAAGAACTGAACGTAAAAGAACTTATCTTCTCGGATAAAGAGGAAGATTTGGTAGAGTACGAAGTAAAAGCCAACTTCCGCGTATTGGGAAAAGAACTTGGAAAAGACATGAAATCCGCCGCCGCGATAATAGAGACGCTTAAGCACGCGGAAATTCAAAAAGTTGTACGGGGCGAGTCTCTTTCCATAAATGTTCCCTGCGAAGGCGGCGAAAGGGCGATTGTATTAACGGCGGACAAATTGGACATCCGACGAATAGAAAAAGCGAACCTGCGCGTCCTTAACGAAGGTACGCTCACCGTCGGTCTTGATACGGAGATCACGCGAGAGCTTTCAATGGAGGGCGATATCCGCGATTTAATCCGCGGCATTCAAAACAACCGCAAAGAAATGGGCCTGTCCGTTACCGACCGCATAGAAATCCATGTACATGGCGCGGATTCCCTGAAAGAGGCGTGGGACAATTTAAATGAAACTGTCGCCGCTGAAACTCTTGCCGTTAAAACCGTGTGGGCAAAAGTTGACGGACAAATCCCCATTGAAGCCGGAGACGAGACATGGCAAGTGAGGATAGTAAAGGTATAAATGAAAAGTGAGAAGTGAGAAATGAGAAGGGATAGTGGTATGAAAACTATTTATGTTGACAATGCGATTGGATTACAAAAATCTCTACTCACTACTCACTACTCACTTCTCACTTTGTTTTTTATTCTTCTATTTGTTTCTTGCCAAACTGCGCCCAAAGTCCCCGGCATAAACCTTGAAACGGCGGACTCTCTGCCCTTTGAAAGCGGCGCTTATACATACATCTTCGCGGACGCGAAACGGGCGCGGCCTATTATCGATCTTTTGCCCATTGAAGAATTGAACAACAAAGAGACAAGGCAGATGCTGGACAAAACCCGTTTTTTCGCCGCCGCGTTATTTCCGCAGGGGAGCGGACGGCGTTATCAAATCGCGGCGCAGGGCAGTTATCCAAGTTCCAATGCGGCTTTTGCGATGTCCTTAAACAAAAACTGGCAAAAGCGGCTTTCCGGCTCAGGCGGCGAATACTGGTATTCACCATCTAACGGAGTTTCTTTATTAATAGGCGCTTCCCATGCCTACGCCGCAGCCTCGTATTCCAATGAACCTTTTGAACCGTTTACGCCGCCGCCGGGAGTGGAAACCCCCAAAGGATTTGGTGAATTTCGTAAAGACTCCCCCCTCTCCTGCTGGGTAACAAGCCCTCTGGTACTGTTAAATAAAATGTTTGCGGGATTACCCGTACAATCCATTATGGGGCTTTTTTTCAACATTTTTCCCGCGTCGGAAGGGAAGTACGAAGCGGTAATCAGACTGCAATTTGAAAACCCGTCCCACGCCAAAGGTATGGCCGTTTTACTCTCCCTTGCATCCGGTTATTCGTCGGATCCGCTTCTTTCGGCTTTCCTGTCCAATCCGCCGGTAGTAAACGGCTCCGCTTTGGACATCCGTTCAACCCCGCTCAGCGAGAAGGAAATAAAAGCTTTATTGAAACTTCTGATTTAGATAAAATCTATTACGCATTTATTTAAGTACTGACATTTTATAAAAATTGTGATAAAGCAAATATATGGCAGATAAAATGACGCGAATACAAAATATGATCTACGAAATTCGCGGGCAAAAAGTCATGTTTGACAGCGACCTTGCGGCATTGTATCAGGTTGAAACCAAGTTTCTAAACAGAATAGTAAAAAGAAATTTACCGCGTTTTCCGGCAGATTTTATGTTTCAGCTTACAAAAGACGAAATATCAAACTTGAGGTGCCAATTTGGCACCTCAAGTTGGGGCGGTTCAAGATATTTGCCTTATGTTTTTACAGAACAAGGTATCGCAATGCTTTCAGGTCTTTTGAATAGCGAAATCGCAATAAAAGTTAATATTCAAATAATGCGTATTTTTGTACAGTTAAGGCATTATGTACTTGATAAATCAGATACTAATGAGCAAATAGCAGAACTCCGCAAATTGCTTATGCTCTACATTGAGAAAAACGACAAGCGGGTAAATGAAATAATAATCGCCCTCAACAATCTTATCGAACATCCCCCAAAGACTAAAACGATAGGCTTTTGTACAAACTAAAATCTTTATCCCTTCGTACCTTTCGTGTGAACTCTTCCGTAATAATATCTTGCGCCGAATTCTCATTTTCATTATATTTAAAACAATCATGCCGACTTATGAATACGAATGTAAAAGTTGTTCACATAAATTTGAGGTTTTTCAGTCTATTAATGATCCGCCCATAAAAGACTGCCCCGAATGCGGCAAGGAAGTCCGCCGGCTTATTTTTGGCGGAACAGGCGTAATCTTCAAAGGATCAGGCTTTTATGTCACCGATAAAAATAAAAGCTCCGGTGATAAAGCCGCAAAAAGTACGGCCGCAGCCGATGCGAAACCCGCGCCTGAGGCAAAGCCCAAAAGCGATGAAAATTCTCAATCAACTCAGGCTACGCCCGCCCCGTGCGCCGAGTGTTCCAAAAAAGGCGTTTCCCCCTCCTGTCCTGCATAAAAAAAATACCGATAATTACAAAGATGAATATTCAACAATTACTTGTATTTTTAGAGGCTCACATTGAATAAAAAACCGCGTTTTTTTTGCGATTATTGTGAAAATGAAGTGGGCAGTGAGGTAAAAAAATGCCCGTTCTGCGGACGTGTTTTTGCGTCTGTCCGCTGTCCCATGTGCGGTTATTCAGGCGCTGATAGAATGTTCCAAGGCGGCTGCCCCATGTGCGGCTATTCGGCCCCTCCGCCTCCAAAACAGCCTAAAAACCCGAAAATGAAGCCGCCCAAAGTTAAAGAACACCATGTAGCCGCCCCCCTCCCTTTTTGGACTTATGTCGTCGCTTTTATCGCTCTTATTACGGTGATTGCGTTCTTTTCTTATTTTATTACTAGGTAAAAAAACTGCCGCCGCTAAGGGTGGCAGTTTTCAATATGTTATGCTGCTGAGGACTTATCTTTTAGTTAAGGTCATTGTATCTTCTTCATCATCATACAAAGTTCTAGTTAAAGTAAGTGTGTTACCGTTTATAGAATATTGATATGTTACTGTTTGTATTGAATACCCCATATCCATAGACACTGTTATATAATTACCACTTGTGGTATAAGTTCCTGTATATGTTCCTATTCCACCACCAGTAGTACGATAAGACCATATAATATTTCCATTATTGAGTGTATATGTATAATAACCATCAGACCACGTTCCATTAAGAGCGGGATCCGTACCGCCTGATCCGTCATCACACCCGACAACCGTCATCCCGAATACCAGCGTGATTACCAGTATTCCCAACCAGTTTTTACTGTTTGCCATATTTTCCTCCATAATTCAGGCATCAATTTTTTTATGTACCATTGTTTCAACGAAGTCCCGATATAACCGTTAAAATGCCTGATTTAAATTATATCAAATATAATATATTACTATATCAATTTTGTCAATATAATATAGAAATATATCAACAATAATATAAAAATGAGTCTTGAACGGTTGGTTATTGATAATATAAAGAGAATTCGTAAAGAAAAGGGAATTTCACAGGAAAAACTGGCTGAAGCGTGTAATACCGCCACCAGTTATATCGGTTTAATGGAAATTTATCGAAATGTTCCTAAACTTTCTACTATAGAAAGAATAGCGGAAGCTTTGGATATTGACCCTTTGGAGCTTTTTGAACAAGATATCCAATACCCGGCGGGAAAGCAAAAAGATTTGTTAAAAAAAAGAATTCTGTCCGCCGTAGATAGGGAAATTGATAAAATATTAGGTCAATAGTATTTTTAACAGGCGACTTTAAAGGGTACGAATTAGTAAATAAAAATTCGCATTTTTTTTCAAAACCGCTTGACATTTTTTTTAATTTTCTATAGATTTTGGTTTCTACCCCTTATTTTTCTTAGGGGCGAGGAGACAGTCTAAAACTGTGTCTATATATGTTAAGGAGTTTTTGAGGAATGCCTACTATTAACCAGTTGGTTCGTTTTGGACGGCAGAAAGTAACTTCCAAGACGAAATCCCCGGCGCTTAAATCCTGCCCGCAAAAGCGGGGGGTCTGTACCCGTGTAATGACCGTAACGCCCAAAAAGCCCAATTCGGCTCTTAGAAAAGTAGCCCGTGTGCGGCTCTCCCATGGGACGGAAGTTACCGCTTATATTCCGGGAATCGGACATAATTTGCAGGAACACTCAGTTGTTTTGGTAAGAGGCGGACGCGTCAAAGACCTCCCCGGCGTGAGATACCATATTATCCGCGGCGCGAAAGATACCTTGGGCGTGGCGGACCGCAAGCGTGGGCGCTCTAAATACGGCGCTAAAAGGCCTAAGGCGTAGATTATGGGCAGAAAGAAGAAAACCATTGACCGGGGAATTCTCCCCGATCCAAAATACAACAGCGTTGTAGTTTCCAAATTTGTAAACAGAATGATGTGGGAGGGAAAGCGTTCACTCGGCCTTCGCATTATTCATCAGGCTCTTGATATTCTCCAGACAAAAACGGAAAAGCCCCCCCTTGAAGTTTTTTTAAAAGCTTTAGATAATGTAAAACCTGTAATAGAAGTTAAGTCCAGACGCGTCGGCGGAGCGACTTATCAGGTTCCTGTAGAGATTAGGGAATCAAGGCGCGAAGCCCTAGGCATGAGGTGGATTATCAGCGCCGCCCGGGCGCGCTCGGGAAAAGGCATGGGAGACCGGCTTGCGGCCGAGCTCATGGATGCCTATAATGATACCGGTACCGCCTTCAAAAAGAAGGAAGATACCCACAAAATGGCCGAGGCCAATAAGGCGTTTGCCCACTATAGATGGTAGATGATATGTAAAATGGTAGGTTTCCAAACCGATCATTGCAAGTTGCGCAAGCGCAACTTGCGAGCAGTTGCTACGCAATTGCCTGTTTGATAACCGGTGGTTGTCAACAGAAATGAGACAGGTGGAAAGATGTGGATACTGCGTAACGTGCAAGCTTGCATAGACGGCTGATTTTCCGCTTAATTCCCCACTCAAGTTTAGTATTTTATGTACGGAAAGTACGAAGAAAATATATTTAGTGTTCATTAAGGAGGACACAGATGGCAAAGGATAAATTTAATAGAACAAAGATCCACATGAATGTTGGAACGATTGGTCACGTCGATCACGGCAAGACTACTCTTTCTGCGGCTATTACCATGCACTGCGCCAGAAAATTCGGCGACAAGGTAATGAATTACGACGACATTGACAATGCTCCCGAGGAAAAAGCGCGCGGTATTACCATTAATACACGCCATCTGGAGTATCAGTCAGACAAGCGCCATTATGCGCACATCGACTGTCCAGGACACGCCGACTATATCAAGAACATGATCACGGGCGCCGCGCAGATGGACGGCGCCGTTCTTGTAGTATCGGCGCCCGACTCGGTCATGCCCCAGACACGCGAGCATATCATTCTCGCACGTCAGGTAGGCGTACCCAACATGATCGTCTATCTTAACAAGATCGATCTTCTTGACGATCCCGACCTTGTCGAACTTGTCGAAGAAGAAGTAAAGGACGTTCTTACGGCTAACGGTTTCCCCGGCGACAAAGTTCCAATCATCAAAGGTTCGGCTTTTAAAGCCATGTCAGAGCCGGACAATCCCGAAGCCGTCAAATCAATCGAAGAATTGCTTGCGGCGATGGACTCTTATTTCCCCGATCCGGTGCGCGATTCGGACAAACCCTTTATTATGCCGATTGAAGACGTGTTCACAATCCAGGGACGCGGCACGGTAGTCACGGGAAAAGTGGAACGCGGCGTTCTCAAGCTTAACGAAGAAGTTGAAATTGTCGGTATTAAGCCCACAAAGAAAACGGTTATTACCGGTATTGAAATGTTCAATAAGTTACTCGACGAAGCCCAGGCGGGCGATAACGTCGGTACCCTTCTTCGCGGTATTGATAAAAAAGAAGTTGAGCGCGGACAGGTACTCGCTAAACCTGGTTCAATTACGCCTCACAAAGTATTCAAGGGACAGATTTACTGTTTGTCCAAAGAAGAAGGCGGACGCCACAGCCCGTTCTTTACCGGTTACAGACCGCAGTTCTATTTCCGCACCACGGATATTACCGGTACCGTAAAACTTCCGGAAGGCAAAGAAATGGTCATGCCCGGCGATAATACCGAAATTTTCGGGGAACTGATACATCCTATCGCCATGGAAAAAGGTCTTCGCTTCGCTATCCGCGAAGGCGGCAAGACTGTCGCTTCCGGAACGGTTGTAGAGATTATAGAGTAATTGGTTTACCTGACCACATAACCTGACCATAAAATTTTTTATGCGGTTAGGTATTAAGCGGTCAGGTTATTTGGTCAGGAGGAAAGATGGCTAAGGAAGGAATTCGCGTAAGGTTGCGCGGTTTTGACGTTGAATTAATTGATCAGAGCGCGAAATCAATCGCTACGGCGGTAAGAAAAGCCGGGGCGAAAGTTACAGGGCCTATCCCTCTGCCGACGCGAATTAATAAGGTGACGGTGTTGCGTTCGCCTCATGTTAATAAAAAGAGCCGCGAACAATTTGAGATGCGGACTCATAAAAGATTGATTGATATTGTTAATCCTTCTGCGGAAGTGATGGATTCATTAATGAAGCTTGAACTCCCCGCCGGCGTTGATGTAGAGATTAAGCAGTAATCAATATGACCACTTAATTTTATGGTTAGGTGGTTTGTAATTATTTCAGTATGGATTTTTTGATACTGAAGTATTAAAGCGTGACCGCTTTTAAAATTAAGCGGTCATAGGAGTACTACAATGTTAGGGCTGTATGCCAGAAAAGTAGGAATGACCCAGGTTTTTGACGACACGGGCAACCTGTTACCGGTATCGGTGTTAAAGGTTAACCCGAATGTCGTCCTTACCGTAAAAACAAAGGAAACTGACGGTTACGAAGCCGTGGTCGTAGGAATAGACGACACGAAGAAAAATCGCGTAACAAAAGCGAAGGCCGGACAGTTTCCGGAAAACATTCCCTTAAAGAAAAAGATTTGCGAGTTACGCGATTTTGAGAAGAAAGTAACCGTGGGCGATTCTCTTGGAATTGAAGTGTTGGACGGCGCGAGGTATGTCGATGTTTGCGGCATCTCAAAAGGCAAAGGCTTTCAGGGCGTTGTAAAACGCTACAAGTTCGGCGGGGGACGCAAAACCCACGGATCAAAATTCCACCGCGAACCGGGTTCGACGGGACAGAGTACTTACCCCGCGAAGACTTTTAAAAACGTAAAGTTGCCCGGACGGATGGGACGGGAAAAAACTACCGTATTAAGCCTTAGAGTCGTAAAAACAGATCCGGAAAAACAGCTCATTATGGTTCGCGGCGCGGTTCCCGGCATTAATAAAGGGCTTGTGTTTGTCCGCTTTGCGGTAAAGAAAGGACGGAAAACATGAACTGTAAAGTGTATTCAAAAGAAGGCAAAGAACTGCGAACCATCGCCTTAAACGACGATGTTTTTGGTCTTCCCGTAAACGAAGATTTAATTTGGTACGCGATTAATAACGAACTTGCCAATAAAAGGCAGGGTAACGCCAGTACAAAGGGACGCGCCGAGATTCACGGCTCGAATGCGAAACCGTACAAACAAAAGGGTACCGGACGCGCCCGCAGAGGCGATAAAAAATCGCCGGTTCTTGTCGGCGGCGGCACGATGTTTGGTCCTAAGCCGAAGGATTTTTCCTACGCGATACCTAAAAAAGCAAAAAGACTCGCCCTTAAATCCATTCTTAGTTTAAAAGCACAAAGCGACACGTTAAAAATAATCGAAGATTTCTCGGTTGAATCGGGCAAAACAAAAGATTTGGCGAAACTCCTCGATAATTTTGAACCGGGACTTCGCACCGTGTTAATTCTTAAAGATGACGATCCAAAAATTAAAAGAGCGGCCGCGAATATTCCCTGGGTTAAATATCTTTCCTATAACAGACTGGAGGCTCATGAATTATTTTACGGCCGTCAGGTGCTGATGCTGGAAACCGCCGCGAAAAATCTTAATGATTTTTATTGTGAAAAGGAGGCGGGGCAATGATTCAATATGAAGATATTTTAATTGAACCTGTTCTTTCGGAAAAAGCAAACCAACTTCGCGAAGAAGGAAAATATGTTTTTAAAGTGGCCCAATCCGCCACAAAAACACAGATTAAGGAAGCGGTGAGCAAATTGTTCAATGTGCATCCCATTTCCTGTACCACAATGGTTGTCACAGGTAAACCCAAAAGACAGCGCTACCGCCGTGGATATACTTCCACGTGGAAGAAAGCGATTGTAAAGCTTCCCAAAGACGAGAAGATCGCAATCTTCGAGGGCGTATAAGGAAAAATTATGGGTATTAAGACATATAAACCAATAACACCGGGAATGAGGCAGTGGACAAGCCTGGATAATTCAGAGCTTACCAAGGGCGCGAAACCGGAAAAAAACCTGACAAAGGGACAGAAAGATAGAGCCGGACGCGATTCATTCGGGCGTATCAGCGTGCGCCACAAGGGCGGCGGACACAAGCGCAAGTACCGCGACATTGATTTTAAACGCGATAAAATCGGTATTCCCGGCAAAGTTACCACGCTTGAATACGATCCTAACCGCAGCGCGAACATCGCCCTTATCAATTACAAAGACGGCGAAAAACGCTACATCATCGCCCCCAAAGATTTAAAACCGGGCGCTACAATTATCAGCGGTCCCGACGCTCCCATTGAACCGGGCAACGCTCTTCCCCTTGAAAATATTCCGTTGGGATTTACCGTTTACAATATCGAATTAACGCTCGGCAAGGGCGGGCAGATGGCGCGTTCCGCGGGGACAGGGGCGCTTATCGCGGCGAAAGAAGGCGACTATGTTACGTTAAAACTGCCATCAGGCGAAATGCGCATGGTGTTTAAAAAGTGTTATGCGACAATCGGCAGCGTGGGCAACGAAGATCACATGAATACGACATTGGGCAAGGCGGGACGTAAACGCTGGCTTGGAGTTCGTCCTACGGTACGCGGTATGTCGATGAACCCGGTAGATCACCCGCACGGCGGCGGCGAAGGTAGGAGCAAGGGTATTCATCCCGTTACTCCCTGGGGACAGCCGACAAAGGGATATAAGACCCGTAAAAAACATAAACCTTCTTCAAGGTTTATTGTCAGCAGGGGAAAGAAGAAGTAGCATGAAACAATTTAAGTTTATGCGCGGCTATAAAGCCGCGGGAGCAAAAGGTTAGGAAGGGAGTATGTCAAGATCCGTAAAGAAGGGCCCTTTTATAGAAAAGAGCCTGTATAAAAAGGTGTTGGAATTGAACAAGTCCGGAGAGAGGAAAATGATTAAAACCTATTCCCGCTGTTCAACGATTATTCCCGAGATGGTAGGCGGAACAATTTCCGTTTACAACGGAAAAACATGGATTCCCGTATATATTACGGAAAACCTTGTAGGCCATAAACTTGGCGAGTTCTCTCCCACGCGGATTTTCCGCGGGCATTCGGGCTCTGACAAGAAAGCGGCGGCGAAGTAGGCGGGGTTATGAAAGAAAAAAAAGGTTATAAAGCAATCAGCAAATTTCTTATAGGCTCTCCTTACAAGATCAGGCCTGTCGCCGACCTTGTCCGCAGAAGAACATACCCAGAAGCTATTTCCATTCTGGAAAATATGCCTCATAAGGGGGCGAAACTGATTCGTAAGACCGTTAAATCCGCGGCATCTAACGCGCTCGCGGATAACAAAAAACTTGACGAGGATATGCTTTATGTTAAAGAAATTTTTATCGATGACGGGCCGCGTCTTAAAAGGATTTGGTACCGGGGCAGAGGCAGAGCGGATATGCAGATAAAGCGGATGTGTCACATAACTGTAGTGGTCGATGAGACTACTGTTTTACAGGGCGATGCGGCTAAAGCGAAGAGCGGCGCGTCTAAAGGCGATAAACCTTCAAAAAAGGCGGCTAAATAATGGGACAAAAAGTTAACCCGACAGGGCTTAGAATCGGTATTAATAAAACTTGGGGTTCCCGCTGGTATGTCGATCCTAAAGAGTATGTAGACGCGCTTCATGAGGATTTATATCTTCGCAAACTGATTATGGGTATGCCGGAAACTAAGGGGGCCGATATCGCGGAATTGGAAATTATCCGTCATCCGCAAAGGATTACTATTACTATCCATACCGCGCGTCCGGGAGTAATCATCGGCGTTAAAGGCGCGAATATCGAAAAAATCGGCAATGACTTACAGAAGAAAATAAACAAAAAAGTACAGATAAAAATTAAAGAAGTGCGCAATGCCGATAACAACGCGCAGATAGTAGCGCAGAATATCGCGCGCCAGCTTTTGGCGAGATCGTCTTTTAGGCGCACGATGAAGCAGGCGATTACAAACGCGATTAAAAAAGGCAACGCGCAGGGCGTAAAAGTGCGTCTTTCAGGACGGCTTGGCGGCGCGGAAATGTCCCGTACCGAAGAAGCGAAAGAGGGACGCATCCCCCTTCATACGTTGAGGGCGGATATTGATTACGGTTTTGCCGAAGCGCATACCCCCTTTGGTTCGATCGGCGTAAAGGTTTGGGTTTACAACGGCATGAAATACGGCAAAGAACAGAAAGAAGACGCAGGCGCTCTTGTCCGCAAACGACGGGACAGGGCTCCTGCCAGGAGTTAACATATGCAGAGTCCAAAACGTGTAAAGCGCCGGAAGGTGCAGAGGGGCAATATGCCCGGAAACGCCACAAGATGCAACACCGTCGTATTTGGCGATTACGCTCTTGTAGCTTTGGACAGGATGTGGATCACCAATAGGCAGGTGGAGGCGGCCCGTATCGCCATTAACCGCCATGTGAAACGCGGCGGTAAAATGTGGATACGCATTTTCTGCGACAAACCGTTTTCAAAGAAACCGGCTGAAACCCGCATGGGCAAGGGAAAAGGCGCTCCCGAATACTGGGTAGCGGTAGTGAAACCGGGAACCGTTATGTTTGAACTGGGCGGCGGCATTAACCGCAGTCTTGCGGAAGAGGCGATGGCTTTGGCGGGATCAAAGCTCCCGATTAAGACAAAATTTGTCGCCCGCGCGGATATGGAACTTGGAGCTTAGGAGAAAGGGATGAAAAATTCATTTAAAACATTATCGTTTCCCGAACTCAAAGCCAAACGGGAAGAACTTAAAAAGAAATACATGGAATTCCGTTTTAAGAATGTTATCGGCCATGTAGACAACCCTCTGCAAAAGCGCGTAATGCGTCGGCAGATTGCCAGGCTTAACACGTTAATCCACGCGCGAGAAATTGCGGAACAAAAAGGCGCTAAAAGCGCCGCGGAGGCTAAATAATGACGGAACAAACAACGACAGCCTTAAGCGGCAAAAAGGAATTTATCGGAACGGTAAAGAGCAACAAGATGGATAAAACCATCGTAGTTTCAATCGAAACTCTGACTCTCCATCCTCTTTACAAAAAATACATCAAGAGGGCGAAAAAAGTAAAAGCCCATGACGAGAAAAACGAGGCGAAGATCGGCGATCGCGTCCGCGTAATAGAATGCAGGCCCATTAGCAAGGAAAAATGCTGGAAGCTTGTGGAAATTATAGAGCGAGCCAAGTAGGGGAGACGGAATATGATTCAAGTAGAGAGCTTCCTGAATGTGGCTGATAATTCAGGCGCCAAGCTTGTCCAATGTATAAAAGTTTTGGGCGGCACAAAACGCAGATACGCGGGAATTGGCGATATTGTCGTAGTGGCGGTAAAAGAAGCGTTACCCACATCCGCGATAAAGAAGGGTACCGTGGAAAAGGCTGTCGTGGTGCGCACTCATAAGGAGTACCGCCGCCCCGACGGAACATATATCAGGTTTGATGATAACGCCTGCGTCATTATTGACGCTACGTTAAATCCAAAGGGAAAACGTATCTTCGGGCCTGTGGCGCGGGAATTGAGGGAGAAAAGCGAATTTATGAAAATCGTTTCTCTTGCCCCGGAAGTTTTATAGGAGTAGGACATGGCTGAAGCATTACATAAATTTAAACTGAAAAAAGAAGATACTGTCCAGGTAATCGCCGGAAAAGACAAGGGAAAGCGCGGCAGAATTTTAAAGATAAACCGCGATAAAGACCGGATTGTGGTTGAAGGCGTAAACATCGTAAAGAAGGCGATGAAAAAAAGAAAACAGCAGGATCGCGGCGGGATAGCCGAGATTGAAGCGGCTATTCATTCGTCAAATTTGATGATTGTCTGCAAGAAATGCGGGCCTACCCGTATCGGGTATAAAATGGACGGAAATAAAAAGGTCAGATTTTGTAAAAAATGCGGGGAGGCGTTGTAATGGACAAAAATTATGTGCCCCGGCTTAAAAAGATTTACAAGGAGCAGATTGCTCCCGAGTTGTTTAAGGAATTTGAATACAGCTCCAATATGCAAATCCCCAAGCTTGAGAAAATTATAGTAAGCATGGGCGTCGGCGAAGCGTTGCAGAATAAGAAATTGCTGGACGCGGCCATCGATACATTGACTCAGATTACGGGGCAGAAAGCGGTAAAGACAAAGGCGAAAAAAAGTATCGCTAACTTTAAAATAAGGGCCGGTCAGGAAATCGGCGCGAAGGTGACCCTTCGCGGGGCGATGATGTACGAGTTTTTTGACAGGCTTGTGAACGTGGCTCTTCCGCGCGTTAAAGACTTTCATGGTATCAGCCAGAACGCGTTTGACGGACATGGAAATTATTCGCTTGGAATTCAAGAGCAGATTATTTTCCCGGAAATCGACTTTGATAAAATTGAAAAAGTAGCCGGGTTAAATGTGGTTATTGTAACATCGGCAAAAACAGATGCTGAAGCAAAAGCATTCCTTTCTAAGTTTGGAATGCCTTTTAGGAAATAGGGGGTATAATGGCACGAAAAGCGATGATTATCAAGGCGCAGCGGACTCCAAAGTACAAAACAAGGAAAGTAAACCGTTGCAGGATCTGTGGAAGAGCGAGGGGCTTTTTACGGAAATATGAGATGTGCCGTCTTTGCTTTAGAAAACTCGCGAGCGAAGGGCTTATTCCCGGCGTTACAAAATCTAGCTGGTAGGAGAACAGGATGAGCGTATCAGATCCAGTTG